>PDYJ01003087.1_pt1 | contig 377571 bp, 370 predicted proteins | sample 1430841 | NCBI WGS metagenome assembly PDYJ01 (sample SAMN07237672, study PRJNA390542) | Gut metagenome, whole genome shotgun sequencing project. | isolation source: fecal pellets | host: Mus musculus | place: USA: New York, NY | collected 2016-10
GTGGCGTATCAATCTTTCGGCGGACAAAGTTGTGGAAATCGGAAAGTTTGGCGACAGCAAGCCCTGTAGAGTGTCTGTCATGCGGTGTGGGCCGCAAAACATACAGATTATCGAAGAACCGAAAATCAACGAGGATTTTTCTAACGTCGTCAATATTGCGACAGTGTACGGCAACAAGTCGGACAACGGAATGTCAGCGTTGAGCTTACGGGAAGTATTCGAAGACGAGGAGTTACAGGATGCGAAATTTCCAGTCGTGATCCTGCGCACCGGAATCAATAATGAACGTGACTATCAGAACTACCAAGATTTCCCGGAACTCGGCCCGAACAACGACACCGAATATTCGATCATCGACACGGAATCCGTAGCGATGGAATCGGGAATCTACATCGAAGACACGTTTGCGTTTGAAGACCTAAGCCCATTTTCATTAGAAGATGACACGTCAGAAAACGGCACCGTGGATACCGAGATCGTGTTAAGCGGCGTATGGAGTCCCCATGAATTTTTCGATCAGTGGAACGGAAAGTCGATTGATATTGATGGTGTGGCCGGCGCGCAATGCGTGGATCTTTGGAAGATGTGCTTGAAAACGGTCGGCTATCCGAACCCGACGCGCCCGATTGGTGGCGATGGATATGCTGAATGGATCTGGTACAACCGGGGATGTTTTAGGATACGGCCCATACTTCGACTATATCACGCGGGAAATCAGCAATACGGCGATTTCGCTGTATGGAGCAAAGGCGGCGATACGCCGTACTCCCATGTTGCGATGTACGTCGGTGAATCGTCTTTCTTCGGTCAGAATCAACCTTACCCGCATTGCGACGTGGCGAATATCGGGATGGGCAATATCTCGGGTATCTTAGAGTCAAGAAAGAGCTGTGAAGGATGAAAAAGAAGTTGTTTCTGACACGGTAAATGGAAACAATGGTTCGAAGCCAATCACAAATGAGGATCGCATCGAGGCGGCGAAGGTGGCCTATAAAACAGCGGTCAAAAAACTAATCAATTCGCGCCGTGTATATCAAGTCGAATTGACAACGACGGCGATTCCGGCTGATGTGAATGTCGGCGATAAAATCCGGCTCGACTATGACTTTGACGAATATCAGCTCGGATCATGTTCGAATTACATGAAAAAGCTCATTGCTTTGGATGATTGGTGGTATATCACTAAACTCAGCCGGAGCTGGGATCGCAACGGCGTCGAGATCGGAACTTTGACGCTGGAAAAATTCTTGCGAATTGACAGGGAGGTACAGGAACGTGCAGATACAGAAAGCGATTGATATTCTATCGTACAACGTGTCAAACGTACGAAAAGTGCAGCGGCGCGACACCTTACAGCGCCGGTACCATACCGTCGATTTCTACGGATACGAATTTACCCGAAACGGCAATCAATCCAATCCAGCCGTCGTCGGTATCTCTATATCGCAGGATTTAGTCTATTACGAACGCTTCGAATTTAAACTCATTGTCCAGCCAATTCCCGTGGCAACCGAGGACGGGATCACCTTGGTACCGTCGAATCCTGCCAACATGAAAGTCACGATCGAGGGCGTCGACTTGACACCGTATTTCAAAGCGCAGTACGACGGGCACTGGATCAATGGAAACGGCACGTACCCGAACGCCGGGACGGCGAACTATGATGTCTTACAGGCGTGCGGCCTGCTAAGCGAAGAGGAGCGCCAGAAAGTCTTGAGTGCCGGATACAAGAAAGTTGTCATCACGGCCGACGGACCCTTTCAGGTGACGCTCGTAAACTACTTGAAATACAGCCACGTGGCGAGGTAACGGGATGAAATACGAAGAAAAACTAAATCGGATGGCAAACCATATCGCATCCCATCCGCACGACTACCAGACGTCCATTTCCTTTTTGAAATTGCGATCCAAAGCGATCGTGCAGGAGCGAAAGAACAGAAAATTGGAAGACTGGAAAAAGGTACAAAAATACAAGGAGACATAATATGAAAAACGAAAACGCGTCAAACGGTATCGCCGAAGAAATGATTCGGACATTCGTACAACTCGGATGTTGCGAACTTCATGTCAAAACGACGATCGAGAAAAAGGTTTCCGAGCTTGAAAACGGGATGGTACCCGAGGACAACGTGCAGGACTTCATGAAAGACATCGAAGACTTGCGAAAAGATTTGATCGAGTATGCGCAGCTACGGCGAGAAACCATGCTTTCCTTGTATGAAATGTACCCGGCTGGGAACAAAGAATATTGGTGTCTTGTCAAACATCTGGGGCTGGCGATGTACACAGCATTCGAGTCGTGGCAGGCTAGCGATGACGACGAAAACCTTTTCTATATCTATCAGCAAGCGAACAAGCTTTTTGTGAAGGCGATGTCGAAGTTCCTCGGTGTCACGATCACGGAATGCGCGTCTTGCTTTAGTGACATTCTGAAAGCTGAAAGCGAGGTGAAAAACGATGGCAGCACTTCCGATTTGCGCGAAACCACAAATAAAGATTCCGATTGAAGAGTGTGAATACTGGCTCGTTCCGGTCAACGACATAAATGAAATCAGCAATCCGAACCGGAACACCGCCTGGATCACGCCGGACGGACAATTCTATGTGTATGACGGCCGCGATCTTGTCCACGTGAACGATCATTCTGATTTGAAAACCAAATGGGGGAATATTACAGGCGACATCATCGAGCAGGAAGACCTTCGCGTGCTTTTGACAAAGTACGTGAAGGGAATCAAGCTGAATGGCGCGCCGGTGGCAATGGACAAAAATCAAGAAATCGACTTGATCGTGCCAACGGAGATCCGGGAAAATGGCGAAAAATTGCCGATGACTAACGGAATCGTCGACGTGAAAGTCCCAATCTTATCGGTAAAAAAAAATGGCGTTCCGCTGACGATCTATCCAGATCGAAGTGTAAACATTGATCTAAGCGAATATGCCTTGTCGACGTCGATTCCTTCGAAAGTGTCAGAGCTTGAAAACGACGCTGGTTACCTGAATACCGCGCAGGTTCAAGCCTTGATTCCAACGAAGGTATCACAGCTTGCGAATGATGCAAACTATCAAAACGCGGCGCAGGTCGAAAGCAAGATTCTTTCGTATGGCTATCAGAACGAAGACCAAGTCCGCGACATCATCGTATCGTATGGGTATCAAACGCTGGCGCAGGTACAGGAGACTGTCGAATCCTACGGCTATCAGACCGCGCAGCAAGTGCGCACGATTGTTGAAGGTTATGGATACCTAAACACGGAGCAGGTTCAGGCACTGATTCCGAAAAACGTTTCGGCATTTACCAATGACGCGAACTATCAAAATGCGGACCAGGTGAAGACGAAAATCGAATCTTACGGCTATCAAAACGCATCGCAGGTCAACGATATTGTCACCTCGAAAGGGTATCAAACGGCGGATCAGGTAAAGGCTAAGATCGAATCCTACGGATACCAGAACGCCCAGCAGGTGCAAACAGCGATCGCTAACGCCGGGCATTTGAGGTATCAGAAAGTAACCGCCCTTCCGGCCACCGGTGAAACGAACGTCATCTATATGATCCCGAACACAAACACATCGGGAACGAACATTTATGACGAGTATATGTGGATTGACGGCAAGTGGGAGGTCATGGGAACCACGAAAGCCACGATGGACGGCTATTTGCCTTTGACTGGCGGCACACTGTCGGGAAATCTTACAGCGCCTAAATTCATCGGCGCACTACAGGGGAACGCTGATACTGCGACAAAGGCCGCGAAAGATTCGGCCGGTCAGCAAATCAACACCACGTATATCAAAGGATTGAGTGTAAGTGGTCGCACGATCACGTATACAAAAGGCGATGGAACGACGGGGACGATCACGACGCAGGACACAACCTACTCGCTTCCGGTTGCATCTGCGTCGGCTCGAGGTGGCGTAAAAATAGGTTACGCTCAAAATGGTAAAAACTATCCTGTACAGCTTAGCAACGAGCAGATGTACGTCAACGTCCCGTGTCGGATACCAACACAACCTATTCAGTATTCGGTAAAGCGACTGCCGAAGCGAATGATCGTCCGGCCTTGTCCCGGCACCAGCGAAAGGACAGCAAGGGCTTTATCTTCGCGGCGACGGTACATGGGCTACACCCGCAAATACTACATACGGACTCGCTACAACCTCCGCCAATGGGCTTTTGAAGCAGCTTAGCGGTAGCACATCGCAGTACATGCGCGGCGATGGAACATGGGCGACACCTCCAAACACGACATATGGCGCGGCAACTCAATCGGCGTCCGGCCTTATGAGTGCGGCGGACAAAAAGAAATTGGATGGAATTGCCAGTGGAGCAAACGCTTATTCTTTACCGCTGGCATCTGCGTCGGCTCGAGGCGGCGTGAAGATTGGCTATGCGGCGAACGGTAAAAACTACCCCGTGCAGCTTAGCAATGAGCAGATGTACGTCAATGTGCCTTGGACTGACACGAACACAACGTATGGTCTGGCATCGACATCAGCCGATGGCCTTTTGAGAAAACTTAGTGGCAATACAGGCCAGTACATGCGCGGCGATGGAACATGGGCGACGCCTCCGAACACGACGTATAGCGCTGGTGCGCAGCTGGCTTTGAGCGGCACAACATTCAAACTAGCCGATCATTGCACCACGATCACGGACTGGAACGCAGCGGTAACGGATGGTTTGTATATGGCGTATAACGCTTCAAATGCTCCGGACGCGAATACATCGTGGTTTGGTCGTGTGACCTCGCATAACACGGATTACGTAATCCAAGAAATATTCAAATTCACCGCGAGCACTGATGCTTACGCTATTCCAAAAAGAATGCGTGCGAAAACGAAGGGAAAATGGGGAGCGTGGAAAGACGTTACAGTTTCGAAGGCTGTCCCATCGAACGCCGTATTCACGGATACGAACACCTGGAAAGCAAACAGTTCTACAAGCGAGGGATACGTCGCTTCGGGATCGGGACAAGCCAATAAGGTTTGGAAAACCGATGGAAGCGGAAACCCTGCATGGCGTGATGATGCAAACACAACTTACGCAGCAGCGACGCAATCGGCAGCTGGCCTTATGAGTGCGGCGGATAAGAAAAAGCTCGACTCCATGTGGCCTGTCGGTTCGATCTATCTGAATGTCAATGGTACGAACCCGGGAACGTTCCTGGGCGGTACGTGGCAGCAGTTTGGCCAAGGTCGGTGTTTAGTCGGTGTGGGTACCGGAAATGATGGTAGTAATAGTATGTCTTTTACTGCCCTTGGACGGGTGGACATTACTATCATTCCCATACTTACGGAATCCGATTTGGCGAATATTTTGGATCGGTGAATGGCCGCAGCTTGAAAACACGACAGTTCTCACCAATAACAATCATCAAGGTGGAACTCTCCGGTCAATGAATCAGAATACCGCTCTATGACTCATTTGGGAAATAGTGAATACCATACTTCGAGCATTGTCAGCCAACAAATAGTGGCCAATACCCGACGCAACGGAGACTCGCCAACATTCCCGTATATAAGCGTTTATTTCTGGCGACGTACGGCTTAGTCAAGGTATGTCTTTTACTTCGTTGAAAACCGGTGGTTCATACAAACATAATCATGGATACGGCGTGAATTATGGCGAGTATTTTGGATCAATAAACAATATCCATTTACATACAAGCGATGCCGCCGGTGTCAATTCATGGCCGCGCCTCAAAAGGTAGGACTATGACTATGATACATACAGGGAATCAATCTTCCTCACACAGTACTGTGGATGCTTATGCCACATACGCAAACACGGGTCTAACTGTCGATTTATCGGTCCCGTATATATCGGTGTATTTTTGGCGAAGAACAGTCTGATTAAAGGTATGTCCTTTACGGCCAGCGCCACTGGTGGAAAGTATTACCACACGCTAACCACCGATGAAATGCCGTCGCACTATCACAACATTGCTCACCTTTGGACCGGAAGTAAAGGCGCTACGATTGCAAGGAACGAAGCGATGATTTCCGGATATCCAGAAATCACAAATAAAGGCGAATATGGCAAAGATACCGTGAACGTCGGAGGTTCAAAGGCTCATAACAACGTCATGCCGTATATCAGCATTTACTTCTGGAAGCGCACGGCCTAAGCAGTCCTGCGCCAAAAGTAAACAGCGATATATGGAGTAACAAATTCGACCGTGTCATTGTTTGGTGTCGATTTTGAAATAACTCGTGTTGTATGGTTTTGGGTTTGCCTTTGAGAAGCCCAGTTTGTTGCTCCTACTACGGTATAACCGGTAACAGTTGATCTTACCGGGCCGTCCATGTCGTATCCTAACGAGGCGGTTGTGCTAGCTACTGCGCCAATCAAAGCATTAAGGTATTGCCTATATCGGCCGCCTGTTCCAAGGGCCGTAAAGGACATACTTTAACTTAAGCTGTCCTTTTCCAAAAATAGACAGCTAAGTAAGGTTGCATGATTCCGAAATTTGCTCCAATACCGGAAGATCCAGTTGACCACTGTTTATTGGATCCACCGCTTGCGATCATTACTCGATTTTGGAATCCAGAAGAAGGATTCAATCCGTATCCGCTTGCTTCTGTCCCAGAGTTAAAGATATTCATTGTATGGGAATGCGCTGGTAAATGTGAAGAATTGATAGCAATTTCATATTTACCGTTCTGCGCACCGGAAGTAAAGGACATACATTTACTTGTAATACTCGACAAGCAATTCAACGCACTTTCTTTTCAGCTCCATTTGCGGGTGGACGTAAAGATTCATTGTAATGGCGACGTTTGAATGGCCTAAGAGCTGGCTCAAGGATTTGTAATCGCAGCCACACTCGGTGCATCGCGTCGCAAAGGTGTGACGCAGTGAATGGAATTTCTTGTGTTCGATTCCTAGATTTTTGAGAATGCGGTTGTAGTACAGCCTGTATTTGTTAGGTTCGATATAGTGATCGGAACCGCTTATCACATAGGTTTCATCGTCACACTGCAATAGGTTGGCATAGTACATGATCGTGGAGTTAAGCGGGATGACGCGATTACTCGATCTGGATTTCGGTGGCGTCACGCGTAGCACCGATCCATCCAGCTTCGTATAAGTGCGAATCATTGTCTTGTCGATTTTGACGGTCCGGTTCATGAGGTCAATATCACTCCATTTCAGCGCACACAGCTCGCCGATGCGCATTCCCGTATGGATGCAGAGCAGGATTCCGAAATTGCGCGGATTGATATTCGATTGCAAATGATTGATTAAGGCGATTTGTTCGTCTTTCTCGAAAATCTCAATTTGCTTCGGGGACTCGTATGGAAGCCTGATTTCCAGGCCTTTCCCTAGAGTCAAATTGATGATGCAAAGTAGATCCTTGACATACTTCATAGACAGTCCGGAGCCGTCGACAAGATTGCCGTGATCCAGCTTTTGCAGGATAAATTCTTGCACAATATCTTGATTAATGTGCTCTATGTCGATGCTGCCAAGGGCGGGTATGATGTGATTTTGGCACAAATTATAGTAAAGGGAATAAGTCGAATATTTTTGGTAGGTACGTTGGTCTTCGAGCCAGCGATCTAATAAATCTTTATATTTCATGTTTTCAGTCCTTTCGTCCCGGGAAGACATTAAAATCGCCCTAGATAGTAGGATACTATGGAAAATATCATGAATTTAATCGAACCTTCTGTTTTGATTATCTGTCTTTGCGTCGGATATGTCTGGAAGCATATGACGCTCGTGGAAAATAAAACACACGACTACATCCCGTTGACGTTAATGTTCCTCGGGATCGTGCTGACGTGCTGGATGAAGTGGTCTTTCGATGTTGGAATCATTGCACAGGGAGCCATTACCGGCCTGGCATCGGTCGGTCTGCATCAAACCTTTACTCGGACGATTGAGGGATTAAGCACTAACACGAATGTTCATGAAAAAGAAGATAAAAGCGAAGAAGATGGAGAAAAATAATGTTCGAATCTTTAAAAGAAGCACTTGTATGGATTGCTAGCGTATTAACGTCGCTAACCGTGATTTATGGCGCTTATGAAAAGTTCGTCAAAAAGAAGTTTGACGCCATTGACGAAAAGATCGACAAGAATACCGCAAGCGTTAAGGAGCTTAATGATAAGCACGACGAAGAGGTTAGAGGGGTCAAAGAAGCGATTCAAAGCAATTATTCCAAACTGCTAAACGATAATGAGTCGCTTTTGAAGCAACAGTCCATGAACGGAATAATCATGCGGTCTTTGAGCGCAGTTACGCATCATCTGGTTGACGGAAATCATCAAATCCAGTTAGAGAAAAGCGCGCAAGAGATTGACGATTTTCTTTTTGAAAAAGCAAAAAATATAAAGGAGTGATTGAAGATGTCATTGGTTAAGATCAATCCTACGAATTGGATCAATAGCCATATAGGGACTATATACGATATTGACGGAGTAGCAGGCATCCAATGCGTTGACTTGTATAAAATTTTTTTGAAAGACATTGGGTACCCAAACCCAACGCGTCCAATCGGTGGTGATGGATATGCTGACCAAATATGGTATCGTCGGGATGCTCTTGGCTTATCTCCTTATTTTGAGTATATAACTGGTACTTTAAAAGAGGGGGATATTGTTTTGTGGGCTAAAGGTTCCCCGAATGTCCGTCTTCGCATGTAGCCATGTTTGTAAAAGATGATCCTAGTGATCCAGCCAATCGCGGTACTTTCTTAGGTTCTAATCAGGGTACCGCTCATTCCACCGGTGTACTCACAAGCATTTCGTGTTCTGGAGCCTTAGGCGCTTTGCGGTATAAGGGATTCACGACAAACCCAACGCCGGTGGATACAAATGGAAAACTTATTGAAGAAAATGGGGCAATGAAAATCACAGTTGATGAAATCAATGCTCGGGCAAATGGTCCAACCGGTAATATTGTCCGTCAATATAAAATGGGAGATATTGTAAAGTATCAATATAAATATGTTGGTAACGGCCATAGATATATAGTTTGGAATGAGGGACCGAATAAAATCTACTTGGCTATTTCCGGAGCGGAAACGTACGGAGTAGAGAAGTGGGCGGAACCAGTCGATATTGACGAAAGTAAAGATATTATAAAAGATTTGATCCAGGAAGACGGCAAAGCGACGTTCACAGTCGACGACGTACGCGAAAGAAAAGGCGGCCCGAAAGGCGAAGTCGTGCGGACGTTCAAGACTGGCGACAGCGTCATTTACCAATATAAATATATAGGGAATGGGCATCGCTATGTTGTGCGCAAGCAAGGCAACGACTATTTCTTTATTGCTGTATCTGGATCGGAAGAGTATGGCAAAGACAAATGGGCCGACTGCGGGCCAGTCGAGGAAGTCAAACCATCCAATCCTGAAAAACCAGCCGATCCAAAGCCGGAAGAACCAAAATTGGATAAAAACGTCAAAGCGTGGGGCTGCGACATTTCGGAGCATAACCCAAACTTTGATGTAAAAGGGCAGGGATTTGTCATCATTCGGGCCACTTTCGGCACGAATATGGACAAACTTTTTGCTGAAAATGTCAAAAAGTGTCAAGAAGCAGGAGTTCCTTTCGGCGTGTATTGCTATTCTTACGCACTGGACAATGAGCAAGCGCTCGAGGAAGCGCAGTATATCCTTGAGACTATCAAAGACATTGATGTGCCTCTGGGAGTCTGGTACGACATGGAGGACGCTGACAAGTACAAAGAAAACCGCGGTGCGCTGACAAAAGAGAACTGCACGAAGTTTTGCGAGATTTTCTGTGACTATGTCAAATCCAAAGGATACTACACGGGAATTTATAGTTCTACATGGTGGTTCGCAAATCTCGTTCTCTGCGGCGATAAATACCCGAAATGGAACGCAGACTGGGGAAGCAATAACGGCACGCTCCAAAAGGATTTCTACGGAAAATGCGTACTGTACCAGTACACAGCGATCCCATACGACAAAAACGTATGCTATGTGGATTTCTCGGAAATGGCTTCGCATCCGGTCAGAGAGCCAGAGCAGCCAAAACCGGAGATCCCGCAATTCCCGGATCAGGAAACTGTGGACAAGCTCATTGACGAGCAGACGAAATTTTATAAAAACTGGAATCAGTTATTTGATAAAATGTTTGGATAAAACAAAAGGAGTCGTTTTGACTCCTTTTTAATTGTCACTATTCATAAAATCAATGATTCCTTGATCTCCGGCCTTAAACCAGTGCGCATATACATTGTGAAGTGTTTCTACGGTGTCTCCAAGGCGTTTGGCGATGTCGAAGTCTGTGAAACCGGCGCTCATATTATTTATGAGGTATGATGCATGAGAATGTCTGAAATCATGTATACGGATTTCAGGTAGCTCATAACCACGGCGATTTGCCTCGGCGATGTATTGTTTGTTTTTCCGTCGAAGCGTTTCAGCGGACACAGGCATTTCGTCACCAAACACCCATGCATCGAGACTGTAGAACGAAAAGTCCTTCGCTATGTCTTTATAGGCGGCTAGCTCATGGACAAGCTGCTTTGGCATTGAGATCGTTCGGTAAGAATTTTTTGTTTTCGGCGGTGTCGCAGGATTCGACTTTGTGCGGTTCAATGTGATGACTGTTTTGTCAATTCGGATAGTGTTCTTTTTAAAGTCTATGTCTTTCCATTGTAAGGCCATCATTTCGCCTTTCCGTAATCCCATATAATATAGACACGAAAACATGGCGCGATCGCGCTGGTCTTCGATGCACGATAGATATTTTTCAAATTGATCCGGCTCGAAGAAATTCATTTCTTTTTTCATTTCTCCGGCCCGCGCATCCTTATAGACTTTTACCATTGGACTTGTTTCTATGATCCCATCTAAGATTGCAAATTTAAAAAGGCGGGTAAGGGAGAAATAAATTTTTTCGACATATCGTTTTGAATACTTTGCATCGCATTCTGAAATATACGTCTGCAAAACTTTCGAATCATAAAAGTCCTTTTCGCCCAGTTCTCGAATCAGCTTGTTATAAACCTTGATTTCTTGCTCCGCTGTTGAGGGTTTGACCTGCGTTTTCCAGAACGGGATGAAACGGTCGACCAGCTCCTGTAGAGAGGGAAGCATTACTTTTTTGAGGTTAAATTCATCACGGTAAATTGCTTCCGCACGGGTGGCTTCTTTTTTTGTCGCGAAACCAGACCGGCGGTAGGAATGAATGACCTTTCCTTTAAAGTATATCTTTCCGTCAAAATCCCATTTCCCAGTTTTTTTGTTCTTGTTGACTGCCATACACAATTCCTTTCTGCCTTTATTATACAGCAAAGCAGAAAAAAAGGCGTCGAATATCCGACTTTTATCCGACGCCATAAAAAAAAGCCTTTAAATAAGGCTGAAATTCCGTCTGGTGGGGACGGTGGGACTTGAACCCACACGGGATAAACTCCCAACGGATTTTAAGTCCGTTGCGTCTGCCGATTTCGCCACGACCCCAAAAAAAATGGAGGTTCCGATCGGATTTGAACCGATGATCACAGAGTTGCAGTCTATTGCCTTACCACTTGGCTACGGAACCAATTGCTTAGTTATTATGCCATGACACCGATTGAAAATCAACTCTTTTTTGAAAAAAATGCTTCTCTTTTCGATGAAAAAGAAACGACTGGTATTTGTGGCTGTCAACTGAAGAAAAGATTGTTATAATGGAAGCGATTATCAGGAGAACATTATGATTGAATTTTTTAAAAGATTGAATCGAAACAAAGTCTTTCGATTGATCTTGTCCTTGGCGATGGTGTGCGTGAGCGCCTTTCTTCAAGTGTACATCATCAATGTGTTTATGGACCCATGCAATCTCATTTCCGGCGGCTTCACGGGAATCGCGCTGTTTATGCACAAGGCGTTCGCTTTGTTCCACGTCGATTTCACGACGTCGGCCGGGATTTTGCTGCTCAACATTCCAGCCGCGCTTTTATGCGCCAAAGCCATTTCGAAACGGTTTGTCCTTTTGAGCACGATCCAGTTTTCGCTCGTGTCGCTGCTGCTGACATTTTGCCAGTTCGAACCGCTCTTCACCGACCAGGTGCTCAACATCTTGTTTGGCGGTGTGCTCTGGGGCTTTTCCATTTCTCTGGCGCTCAAAGCGGGAGGTTCGACAGGCGGAACGGATTTTATCGCGCAATACGTTTCGAACAAGATCCATAAAGGCATTTGGGACTATGTATTTTATTTCAACTGCTTTATGTATGTGTGCTACGGATTCGTATTCGGGTGGAAGGAAGCCGGCTATTCGATCATCTTCCAGTTTTTGTCCACGAAGACGATTTCCAGTTTGTATCAGCGCTACGAGCAAATCACGATCGAGTTCACGACCGCCAAACCCCAGCTTGTGATCGACTCGTTTATGAGCTGCTGCCGGCATGGCATGAGCATTATCGAAGCCCACGGCGCGTACTCCAACAAAAAGTTTTACATCTGCAAAACGGTTGTCAGCTCGTACCAGGCCAGGGAAGTCATCGACCAGGTGCGCAAGGCGGATCCCAAAGTCATCGTCAACACGTACAAAACGGCGAACTTTTACGGCAACTTTTACCAGCAGCCCATTGAATAGCGCAAAAAAAGACGATATCGAGCGATACCGTCAAGCGAACAAGTGAAACGCGACGCCGCACACGACGGCGACGATCCACAACAGGAAGGCGATCTTGGCGATCGTCTTTTTGTTTTCGCCATATTGAAACAAAACGAGAAAGCCCAGACCGGCGTTCGTAATCAATCCAGCCAGCAACGAGCCAAACGACAGCTGGCCAAGCGCGAACAGCTGACAAAGGATAACGGTCGCCGCACAATTCGGAATGAAACCAAAGAAGGCGGCCAGCACCGGCTGGAAAAGAGAACCCGTCAGCAGGAATTTAGACAAGGTCGCCTCGCCGATCCATCCGATAAGCAAATTGAACGCGATTGTCGTCAAAAAGACAAAGGCGAAAATCTTGATCGTCCGGATCAAGGCGCTTAGCGCCATCGGGTACTCCGGATAGCAGCAAGGGCAGGCGCTCGCGTTGTTTTCATCCTCCTCGAACACTTCCACGTCCTCCTCTTCCGGAAGATCTTCGAAACGCAAAATCTTCTGGTGCCGGAACAAAACGTGGTCGACGAAAAATCCAACCGCCACCGCGAGGATGAATTTGCATAGGAGCAAAAAAATCAAAGTCGAAAACAAGGCGGGCTCGGCGAGAAGAATCGGCACCGCCTCGTCGCTTGTCGCGATAAACACCGCCAGCAGCGTGCCGATCGTGATGTTTCCTTGCACAAAGAGCATCGCGCCCAAAATGCTGAACCCGCATTGCGGGATGAGCCCGATCAGCGCGCCAACGAGCGGCCCGTACTTTTGCAGCGCGAAAAACAGCTTATCGTCTTTCGAGTCCTTTCGTTCAAAGTATTCAATCACCAAATACGCGATGTACAACAGCGGCAGCATGAGCCACGTGTCGTGCCCCGCATCCAGGATGCAGTCGATGAAAAAATCCAAAAAATCCCTCCAATTCTAGTTTCATTGTATTCATTCCGCGAAATATTGCACGCTAGATACAAAAAAAGCGCCACGCGCTTTTCGTTTACCGGATAATGCCGGACTCGTCGTTGATTTCAATGTTTTTTCGCTCCAGATTGATTTGCGCCAAATCTTTTAAGCTGGCGTAAATAAGCGCGAACACCGGAACGCCAAGGAACATTCCCAAAATGCTACCCAGCGCGCCGCCCACCGTCACGCTAAACAAAATCCAGAAACCCGAGATCCCGAGCTTGTCGCCAAGGATAACCGGTTTGAGCACATTGCCGTCGATTTGCTGTAAAACCAAAATGAAGATCGCAAAGATCAGCGAAAACCACGGATTGATGAGCAGCAAAATGATAATGACCGGAATGGCGCCTAGAAACGGACCGAAAATCGGGATGACGTTGGTGACGCCCACGATAAATCCAATCATCGGCGCGTAGGGGATCTTGAAAATCAGCATCCCGAAATAGCAAATCACGCCCACGATCAGGGAATCCAGCAAGTTGCCGACGATGTATTGTTCAAACACTTCCTTGGCGTCGTGCGAGAACAAAGTCAAATAGTTGGCGATCTCTTTGGAAAAAATCGAATAGTTCAGCTTTTTGATTCCGCGAATCAAAGATTCCTTGTCCAGCAAAATGTAAAACGCCGCCGCGATCGCGATGATGAAGTTGGCGATCTCCTTGACAAACCCCACCGAATAATCCGCGATTTTTGGCAAGTACGAGCGCAACGCCTCGGTAATCGAAGGCAGCAGATCCAGATCCGCGAACCACTTCGAAATCATATCCGAGGAAATGTTGAACGTTTTGGCGATGTAGTCCATGTACTCATACAGCGTGTTGGAGTATTCCTGGACATTGGTCGTGAACGTCTTGATCGAGTCGATCAACGAAGGAACGACCATGCCGACAATCAAAATGAGCAATCCAATCGCGATGATGAAAATCACAAGCTCGGAAAGAATCCGCTTGGATGGCCCGTTCAGCTTTGTGCGCCCCAGCACTTTTTCCTCAAAGGTCATGACGGGCTGATTTAAAATGAACGCGATCGCGAAACCAAGCAGGAACGGAAACAATATACTGGTGATCCGGCCAGCAATACCCATCACTTCATCGAACCGGTTGATTAATGTATAGGCAAGAATGGCGAGGATCAAAGATGAGGAATAGACGATGATTCGCTTCCGCATCTCTTTTGAAATTTCAATATGCATCGAGCACCTCCTCTGCATTGTGTTTATTCTATCATCTTGTTTTCGATTGGAAAACCCAATTTAAACGGACATTTTCGGAAAACGGCGTATAATGGAACCATGAACAAATTTTATCAAGGAACCATTTCCTGCAAGGCGATTTTAGAGGCAGGAAAGCGGAAAGCGGGACCCTTGTACGTGGATCCCAACAAGCGAACAAAAGACTTCTCGTACATTATTCATTTAGCGAAAAAAGCCGGCGTGGCCGTGCTTCAGACGCCCCGGGAAAAACTCGACGAGCTAACCGGATCCAAAACCCATGGCGGCATGGCGCTGGAAGCCGAGGATCTCGTGATTCCAAGCATTGAAACGATTGGGAAAAAAAGCGGCGCGGTTTTTTACATCGAAGGGCTGGAGGACCCTTACAACCTGGGCAGCGTGTGCCGCACGATTTACGCGGCGGGCGCCAATTTGCTCATTTTGCCGCCCCGGGACTGGTCCAACGCGTATGACACGATCTTAAAAGCGAGCGCGGGCGCGTTCGAAAAACTGGACATCGCGTACGCCAGCGAGGAACAATGCGTCGACTATTTGCGAAAGCACCATATTCCGCTTCTTTGCGCGCATCGCAAAGACGCCGTCCCGCTGGCGACATATGACTTTCCTTCGACTTGCTGCATCGCGATTGGCGGCGCCATGCGCGGTCTTTCGAAAAAGATTCTCAAACACGCCGATGAAAACATCTATATTCAATATGGCCGCGACTACCGCAACGCCCTCGATACCGCCAGCTCGGCCGCGGTTTTCGCCTTCACCAAACGGAACAAGGAGATCGAACATGAACATCAATCAAGATAAACTCGTCAAAATCGCGCTCAACGCGAAAGTCGACCATCCGCGGGTATCCGGTTTTTATGTCGGCTACGACGGCAAGGGCCGAATGCCGATCGGGACCGGCGGCGTGGTGTATTCGCACGCCATCGGGGATTCGTGTATGAACATCGCGGGCGACCATATCGAGCCTGGCGTTTCCATGGCCAACGCCGGCCCCAAGGAAAACCACGCTTTGGAAACGTTCTCGTGCGTCGGCAACGAAGTAAAGATTTTAAACGGCGAGCAAAAAGGGAAGACAGGCTACGTCAGCGGAACGCATGGCGGCGTCGACCACACGATGGCTTGTTTTCCGCCGGACGTCATTGAAAACATGGATGGGACGGAAACGTTTTTAATCAAGGCGTATGGGCAGGGGCTCAAACTGCTTGACCATCCCGACGTGCATATGATGAACCTTGATCCCGACTTGCTGGCCGCCATGCCGGTGCGTGAAGAAAACGGCGCCTTGTCGTGGCCGGTCGTCACGATCGTGCCGGCGCATTTGATGGGGAGCGGACTTGGCAGCCAGACGATGATGGAAGGCGACTACGACATCATGACCCAGGACGAGGCGGCCAACAAGCAGTACGGCATCGACAAGCTGCGCTTTGGCGACTTTGTCGCGATCCAGGACCACGATTGCACCTATGGGCCGCACTACTTGCGCGGCGCGATGTCGATTGGCGTCATCGTCCATTCCGACTCGTTTACCAGCGGACATGGTCCGGGCGTTTGCGTCGTGGCCACCACGAAAAAAGAAGGCCAGATCGTTCCGCGCGTCGAGGCGGACGCCAATTTGAAAACGTACATGGAAGGAATCGAACGTCTATGAATCTTGAAACGCAAAGACTGATTTTGCGCCCGTGGCGAACGGAAGACGCCCCTTCCTTGTACCGGTACGCCAGCGATGCGCGCGTTGGCCCTTGCGCGGGCTGGCCACCGCACACAAGCGTGGAAAACAGCCGGCAAATCATTGAAACGATTCTTTCGGCGCCCGGCACGTACGCTATCGTCTTAAAGGAAACGAACGAGCCGGTTGGCAGCGCGGGCTTGATGATTGGCGAGGCTTCCCGTTTGACGCGCTCCAGCCAGGAAGCGGAAATCGGATACTGGATCGGAGTTCCGTACTGGGGGCAGGGACTGGTGCCCGAGGCGGTCGCGGCGCTGATCCGGTACGCGAAAGAAGACCTTCATTTGTCCACGTTGTGGTGCGGATATTTCGACGGCAACGAAAAATCGAGACGGGTGCAGGAAAAGTGCGGCTTCGTTTACGATCATTCCCGAACCGGCATGACGTGTCAAATTGAGGGAATGCGGCTGACGGAACACATTTCAAAAATGTCGCTGGAAAATTCCGGCGCGGTCATTTCAGAAAACTAGGCGGCTTGGACCGCCTTTTTGTTTTCGCGCCATTTGTTTGCACACCTCGGCGATCTCGGTATACAATAATCGTATGCCATTCTACAACGTGTGGATCGAGCATGTCGCGCTCGATCTCAATCAAACTTTCACTTACCGTCACGACGCGGCGCTTGAACGGGGAATGCGCGTCAAAGTGCCGTTCAACCATCGCGAACTTGTGGCGATTGTCATGGAAGCGTGCGAGCAGCCCGACGATCCTTCCCGCATCAAAGACGTGATCGAAGTGCTGGACGAACAGCCGCTACTCAACGAGGAGCTCTTTGGCTTGGCGGCCTACATGGCCGATACGTACGTTTCGAGCATGATGAGCTGTTTCAAAGCGATGCTGCCACCCGCTTTGCGCCCCGCCACCCGCCGCGCCAGTGTGGTGTACGAGGACTGGTTTGTCGCCGGCGATTCCACGCAGCCTTTGACAAAAAAAGGACAGGAAACGTGGGAGCGGCTCAAAGATGCGCTGCCAATGAAGGCTAGCGCGTTTCGAAAACTGGCCAAGTCGCATGCCCGCTCGTTTTTGGAGCGCGGGTATTTGCGCGTCGAGAAGCGGCGCAAGGAAAGCGCGCTGGATTTGCCGGAAAAGGAAGACCAGACGTTCGCCTTGACGGACGAGCAGCGCGATGCCATCGCCCAAATCAGCGCGTCCAGCCACGACGTGTTTTTGCTGCATGGCGTCACGGGTTCGGGAAAGACGGAAGTGTTTTTTGCGGCTGGCCGAGCAAGCGCTTTCCGAAAACAGGCAAGTGCTCTTTCTCGTGCCGGAAATCGGCTTGACGCCGATGATGATCGCCCGCGTCCGTTCGCGGTTTCGTCAAAACATCGCCATTTACCATTCGCAAATGAGCGCCAGCGAGAAATACGACCAGTACGAGAAAGTGCGAACCGGCGAAGTGCAAATCGTCGTCGGCACCCGTTCCGCGTGTTTTATGCCGTTTTCCAATCTTGGATTGATTTTAATGGACGAGGAGCACGACACGTCCTACAAGCAGGACATGATGCCCAAATACCACACCCGCGACCTCGTGCTGTGGCGTGGCGCGTATCATCACTGCAAAGTCGTTCTCGCCAGCGCGACGCCTTCGCTTGAATCGTACGCCAGAGCGTATCGGGGCGTGTTCGAGCTGGTCGAGCTCAAACAGCGAATCGCCAGAACGATGCCGGCGATTCGAATGATCGACTTGCGGCAGGAACCGGTCGTTCAGGGGTTTTCGCAAAGCCTGCTGGACGCGATCGCCAGACGGCTCGAAAAAAAGGAGCAGGTGATTTTGCTGCTGAACCGGCGCGGCTATTTGCCCGTCGTCAAATGCCAGGCCTGCAACGAAGTCATCACGTGTCCGGATTGCGGGATCGCGTTGTCGTACCATCGCTCCAACGACTCGCTCATGTGCCATTGCTGCGGAACGGTGTACGCTTTCGACCACACGTGCCCGCATTGCGGATCAAAGCATTTTTTCAATCACGGCATGGGAACCGAAAAGCTCGAGCAGCGCATCCAGTCGCTTTTTCCGCAAGCTCGCATCGTTCGCATGGACGCGGACAGCACGCGGAAAAAAAAACGCCCACGCCCGGCTGCTCGAACAATTTGAAAACGAAGGCGATATTTTGATTGGCACGCAAATGGTCGCCAAAGGGCTGGATTTTCCGAATGTGACGCTTGTCGGGATTTTGCAAGCCGACGCCGGACTCGTTCGCTCGGATTACCGGGCAAGCGAAATCGCGTATGAGATGCTGGAACAGGCGTCCGGACGCGCCGGGCGCGCCGAAAAGGAAGGCGAGGTGCTGATCCAGACGTTCGATCAGGACCATTACGTCATGAAAAGCGTGCAAAACCACGACTACAAGTCGTTTTTCGTCCGTGAAATGCAGTATCGGCATTTGGGCAGCTATCCGCCTTATGTGTATATGGCCACGATCGTTTTCTCGCATGACGATTTAGAAAAAGCGGAGCGCGTCGCCAGGCAGGCGAAAGAAAGACTGGACGGCGTGCGGGTGCTTGGGCCGATTGAAATCTCGATGCGCATGAAGAAAAAGCGCGTGCGGCTGCTGGTAAAAGACAAAAGTCAGCCGCATTTGGAAACGGTGATGTGGGATCTGGTCCATCATTTCGACCGGTCCAATGTGAAAATGGAAATCAATATGCATCCATTGATGCTGGAGGAATAAACCATGGTAAGAAACTGGATTTTGGAGGCGTTGTGCGCGGTCGTCGCGGATGGCGCCTACAGCAACTTGTATTTAAAAAAACACTTGCGCGAAGTCGACGAGAAAGACCGGGCGCTGGCGACGACGATTTTTTACGGCACGCTGCGCAACTACACGTATTGCCAGCGGATGTGGAGCCAGTACTCTAACGGGAACAAAGTCCACAAAAAGATCCGCGTTTTGCTGACGATGTCCGTATACCAGCTCCTCTTTTTGGAAAAGGTGCCGGCGTATGCCGTCATCAGCGAAGCCGTTTCCCTTGCGAAAATGATTCGTCCGCAAGCGGCGGGTTTTGTGAACGCCATCTTGCGCAAGGTGGACCGGGAGCGGAAAATCGAGTTCCGGGACGATGTCGACGAGATCGCGACAACGTATTCGATCGCGCCCTGGCTTGTTAAAATGTGGATCGCCCAGTACGGGGCGGATCGGGCGCTCGCTTTCGCGAAGGCGAGCCTGGATACCCAGTCTTTGTCGGTGCGCCGCAACGTTATGAAAGACAAGCCGGAGGTTGACCGGCTTCAGGAGTTGCGCGATCCGATTTACCAGTATACCGGCAACACGCTGGAAGCCGATCCTTTGTATCGCGAAGGTGTCGTGTCGCCGCAGGATCTGGGGGCGTATGAAATCGTCCGCGTTCTCGATCCAAAACCCGAAGAGATGATTTTGGATGTGTGTGCCGCGCCGGGAACAAAAACGATGGCGATCGCCGAGACGATGCGTGACCGGGGACACGTCGTGGCGCTTGACTTGCATCCGCACCGGGTGGCGCTCATCCAAAACGACATTCGCCGACTCCATTTAAAAAACGTGGAGGCGCGCTGTCAGGACGCGACGGATTTAAGCGGTTTGGGGCTGTATGACCGGGTGTTGTGCGACGTGCCCTGCACCGGCTATGGAACGCTGTCGAGAAAGCCGGACATCAAGCTGCATTTGGATCCAGCCACGATGGACACGCTCATTCCTGTGCAGGCGGCGATTTTGGAGCAGGCGGCCGCTCATGTGAAACCGGGCGGGGTGCTCGTGTATTCGACTTGTACGCTCAATCAAAAGGAAAACGAGAAGCAGGTGGCGAAGTTTTTAAAATCCCATCCCGCGTTTAGCCTGGATATGGAAAAAACGATCGAGCCATCGAAAACGACCAATGGATTTTACGTCGCGAAGCTGAAAAAATCAGCGGACGACGTGCTATAATAACACTTTGGAACACGAAAGGAAGAAAAAATATGAAAAGTATTTACGACCTGAATTACGAGGAAATGGGGGAATTCGCGCAGTCTTGCGGATGGAAATCCTTTCGAGGACACCAGATTTTTCAATGGCTGTACCGGCAGCGGGCGACATCGTTTGACGAGATGAGCAACTTGTCAAAAGACACAAGGGAGCTACTGGCCAAAGAGTTTATCATCGACCCGCTGACTTTGGTGCGCAAGCAGGTGGCGGCGGATGGAACGACGAAATTTTTGTTTCAGACGCAGGACGGCGCGCTGCTCGAAAGCGTCCTCATGCATTTTGACTATGGCAAAAGCATTTGCGTTTCCAGCCAAGTCGGATGCAATATGGGGTGCGCGTTTTGCGCCAGCGGGCTGACCAAAAAGAAACGGAACTTGACAAGCGGCGAAATGGTCGCGCAGTTCATGAACGTCCAGCGGGAACTGGACAAGACAGGGGACCGGCTTTCGCACATCGTCGTGATGGGAACCGGCGAGCCATTTGACAATTATGACAACGTGATGAATTTTTTGGCGACGCTCAACCACGACCGCGGCATCGGGATCGGCGCCAGACACATCACGATTTCGACGTGCGGCGTCGTGCCGAAGATTCGCGCGTTTGCCGACGCCCACACGCAATACAATTTAGCGATTTCGCTACACGCGCCCAACAACGCGTTGCGGGATCAGCTCATGCCAATCAACCACGCGTATCCGCTCGAGGAGCTGATGGACGCGTTGCGCGAGTATGGCGCCAAAAACAACCGGCGGCTCACTTTCGAGTACATTTTGCTCAAAGGCGTCAACGATTCGAAAACGCATGCGCGCCAGCTGGCCAAGCTGCTGAAAGGGTTCAACGCCTATGTCAACCTGATTCCGTACAATAGCGTGGACGAGAAGACGTTTCAAAGCGTGACGCGCGAGGAGGCGATGGTCTTTTACGACGCGTTGATGAAAGAAGGCGTCCGGTGCACGATTCGCAAGGAGCATGGCAACGACATTGACGCCGCGTGCGGCCAGCTGCGAATCAAGGAAATCAAGGCCCGTCAGGAAAAAGCCGAGTCGGATTTGGACGCGTGAGCCAAAACAGAAAGGGGAAGGACATGAACAAGGGGTCAAGGAAACGAACAAAACAAGTGGAAACGGGAAGGAGGAAGCGATGAAAGTTTGCGGGAATACAGATATTGGAAAGACAAGAAGCACCAACGAGGATGACTACTGCATCGCCCGCAACGACAACGGGGACTGGCTGGCGCTTGTGTGCGATGGCATTGGCGGCAGCGCGGCGGGCGAGGTCGCGAGCAATATCGCCACGACGTGTCTGTACAATGAATTTATGAAGTCGCCGGTTTTGAAAAAAGACTATCAAGTCGAGCGCTGGATCCGGGAAATGCTGAACAAAGCCAACGACCAGATTTTCGCGCGCTCGATGCGCAACAAAACCCAGCGGGGGATGGGAACGACGTGCGTGGGCGCCCTCATTACCCGCTTCGCGACTTATATATTTAATGTGGGCGATTCCCGGTTGTACGCCGACTACGCGGATGGCTTCATCCAAATGAGCGAGGATCATTCGGTCATCGCCCAGCTTATGCGGGAAGGCAAGCTGTCCCAGGAGGAGGCCAAGTCGCACGCGCAGCGAAACACTTTGACTTCGGCGCTGGGTGTGTGGCGCGTCTACCGGATGGACTTGCACAAAATCGACTCCGACTACCGGCACTTGCTGTTGTGCAGCGACGGACTGCACGGCTATGTGAGCGAAAGCGCGATTTGCGACATTGTCAACGACTTGCGGCTGTCGCTGTCTGAAAAGGTCAATCTTCTCATCAGCAAGGCGAACCAGGCCGGCGGCATGGACAACTGCACGATCGTGCTGCTGGAAAAAGAGGCAGGTGACCGGCCATGATCGACATCGTAGCGAAACGATACAAAATCAAGGCGGTCATCGGCCAGGGAGGCATGGCGGATGTGTATTTGGCGTTCGACCAGATCCTGAACCGGGAAGTCGCCATCAAAGTGCTGCGGGACAAGCTGGCCGAGGATCCGGTCACGCTGGTGCGGTTCCAGCGGGAAGCGAGCGCGGCTTCCAAGCTTTCCCATCCAAACGTCGTCGACATTTACGATGTCGGGGAGTCGGAAGGCTGCCATTATATCGTCATGGAATACGTGCGTGGCCGAACGCTAAAACAACTCATTTCCCAACGCGGGGCGCTGGACTACCACGAGGCGATTGGCATCATGCATCAGCTGACGAGCGCGATCGTCACGGCCCACGCCCACCACATCATTCATCGCGACATCAAACCGCAAAACGTGCTGGTCAAAGACGACGGCACCGTCAAGATCACGGATTTTGGGATCGCGATCGCCAACGACGCGGTACAGCTGACTTACTACAACACCGTCATGGGCTCGGCGCATTATTTGGCGCCGGAAACCGCGCAAGGCAAGGAGCCAAACGGGCAAATCGACATTTACTCGCTGGGCATCGTCTTTTACGAGCTGCTGACTGGCGACGTGCCGTTTCGAGGGAGTACGCCGACGGAAATCGCAATCAAGCATTTGCGCGAGCCGATGCCGTATCCGCGGCTGTTCAACCCTTCCATCCCGCAGTCGGTGGAGAATATCGTCCTCAAGGCGACGGCCAAAGACGTGGAGGAGCGGTACGAGCGCGCCGACGAGATGCTGTACGATTTAGAGCATTGTTTGGAAACGGCGTATCGCAATATGCCGCGGCTCGTGCTCAAACATCCGACGATGGACATTATCGAAGTCGAGGACGGGCATGTGAAAGTGCAAAAAAAAGCCGCCCGCAAACCGGAGGTTCGCAAAAAGAAGCGGCATGAATGGATCACGGTGGGCATGTGGACGGCCGGGCTGGCGATCGTGTGCGTTTTGGCGGTCGCCATCGGCACGGTGACAGGCGCCATCCGGTTTAGCGGCTTTTTAGGCTATGAAACGATGCCGGAAATCGTCGGCATGACCGAGCAGGAAGCGCGCGACGCTTTGACGCAGGCGCATTTCTCGCTGGAAAACGTACGTTTTGAAAACGCGTTGAGCGACACGGTCGAACAAGGCCGCGTCATTCGCGCCAGCGAGAAAGAAGGATCCGTCATTTTGAGCGACTCGCCGATCGACGTGGTCGTGTCCAAAGGGCTTGGCTTTCTTGTGCAGGACTACACCGGTCTTGAGCTGGCGAGCGTCCAGCAGGAACTGGCGGCGCAAAACGTGCATCTCGATGTGCAAATCGAGTATCAGGGAGAACCCAACACCAATCCCGGCGTCATTTTGAAGCAGTCGCTGCTCGAACCGGGAGACCGCATCGACCCGGACGCCAATGTGCCGATTCATTTTGTCGTTTCCCAATATCCGACAATCACGATTCCGTCCACGCTCATTGGCATGGACGTGGAAGAGGCGAAAGACTATTTGAACTCGCAAGGCATCGCGGTTCTGACGCGCAAGGTGAGTGGCTCAACGCTCAACAAGGTGACCTCCACCTCGCCGCCGGCTGGCAGCGAATACACACAGGAAGGAACGGACAGTGTCGTCACACTGTATTATTGACCATGAAACAAGGAACCATCACAAAAATCATTTCCAATCACTACACGATTGAAAACGAGCAGGAAATCGTCGTCGCGATTCCGCGCGGAAAAATGCGGCGGCAAACCGCGCCGGTCGTCGGCGACTGCGTCGAGTACGAGCAAGTGCAGGATTCGTATCGCATTGTCAAAGTGCGTCCGCGAAAAAACAGATTGTTGCGTCCGGTCATCGCCAACGTCGACCAGGCGCTGATCGTCACGAGCTGCAAGGATCCGGATTTCTCGATCCACTTGCTGAACCGGCTTCTTATTCTCGTGTCGCTTTCCGACGTGGAACCCGTCATTTGCCTGACGAAATGGGATCTCGCCTCGCCAGCGGAACGCGACCAGATCGAGGCGCAGCTCGACGCGCTGCAAGCGTGCGGATACGACGTGCTGAAAACGTATCCCGGCAGCGACGACACCCGGTTGCGCGAAGCGCTGGCCGGCAAGGAAAGCGTGCTGTGCGGCCAGTCGGGGGCGGGCAAGAGCTCGCTGCTCAACCGGCTCGATCCAGGTTTCCAGCTTCAGACGCAGGAAATTTCCAAGGCGCTTGGTCGCGGCAAACATACGACGCGGTTTTGCCAGCTGCATGCGGTGGCCAACGGCTGGGTGGCGGATACGCCAGGTTTTTCCAGTCTGGATTTTACGCTGCTGGATAAAACGAATCTGGATCGCAAGATCAAGGCGTTCGCTCCGTATGTGGGCGCGTGCCGATTTTCGGACTGCCGCCATCTCAATGAGCCGGACTGCGCTCTAAAACAGGCGGTCGAGGAAGGAAAGGTGCCTTTGGCATTGTATGAAGACTATAAGGCGATCGTGGAAGCGACGCCGCGAAAGGAGACTTATAAATGAAACAGCATCATTTGATTATCGCGCCTTCGATTTTATCGCTGGACTATTCGGATGTCGACCACCAGCTAGATTTGTTGAAACGCTCGCGCGCCGAATGGCTTCATTTTGATGTGATGGATGGACATTTTGTTCCGAATCTGACGTTTGGTCCGGATATTTTGCGTGGATTCAAAAAGGCGTGCCCTCTGTTTATGGACGTTCATCTTATGGTGGAGGACCCGGTTTTTTTCGCGCAAGTCTTTATGGAAAACGGCGCCGACTTGATTACGTTTCATACCGAGGCGCTTGACAACGATCCGGCACGGATCCGGGCGCTGTTGCGCGAGATCCACAGCCATGGCGTCCAAGCGGGCATCACGGTGAAACCCGGAACGCCGATCGAACCGTTTGCCGGCATTCTGCCGGATTTGGATTTGGTTCTGATCATGAGTGTCGAACCGGGATTTGGCGGCCAGTCGTTTATGGAAGACCAGCTGGAAAAAGTGAAATGGCTGCACCGGCAGCGAATGGAAAAAGACTTGCCGTTCCGGATCGAAATCGACGGAGGCATCAACGACAAAACGTACAAGAAGGCGGTCGCCGCGGGCTGCGACGTCTTGGTAGCCGGCAGTTACGTGTTTAAAAACGACGTCATTTCCTCGATTGCCGGCATGCTGGAATGAAGACGGCTATCTTAGCGACGCCAAGGGCGACGGATATTCCGGTCGTGACGGGCGCGACGTACATTGGTGTCGACGCCGGGGCGCTGCGGCTTCAGGAAGCGGGCATTGCGCCGGCTTTCGCGGTCGGGGACTTTGACTCGATGAGTCCGGACGCGTTGGAACAAATGAAAAAAACGGTTCCGATTGAGCGCCATCCGGTCATGAAAGACGAGTCGGACGCGGAGCTGGCGGTCGCGATCGCCAAGGAGAAAGGGTTCGATCGCATCGTTTTGGCGGGCGCCTTTGGCGGACGTGTCGACCACACGATCGCGAATTTGCGGCTGCTCGCGTACCGGGCGCGTAATCTGGTGCTGTACGATCAAGGGCAGGTGGCGTTTTGTTTGGAGGCGGGCGTCCACCGGCTGCCGGCTCGCTTTCGAAACGTTTCATTTTTCGCTTTGGAGCCAAGCGTGATCACTTTGGAAGGGTTTTTGTATCCGCTGGATTCGCGCGCGATCGACGTGGCGGACATTTACACGTTGTCTAACTCGATTGTGGCAAAGGAAGGGATCGTGACGATTGCTTCCGGGGCTGTGCTGTGCGTGATGACGGACCGCTAAGGAGAATCGGGAATGAAAGATTTGCTTGTTCGCGTCGCCATTGGCGGGATGCTGATGGTGTGCGGTCTTATTTGCGTGGCGATGCCGGCGCAAGTATACTCGTTCATATTGGATTTGACGGTCGTGTATTGCTTGTTGAACTGCGTGTATTTGGCGTATATGTACTCAAAGGAAAAGAAAAAGGCGGATTTGCTGTTTTCCGTCCTGTCTTTTTTCTTTGTGATCGTGCTGAAAGAGTATACCCATTTTCCGGAATGGATCATCCGGGTGACGTTTGGCGCGTATTGTCTTGTGTGCGCTTTGGCGATGCTGGTCCAGTACGTGCTTCATGTCATCAACCACATTCCGGGGAAAATAGGCTTTTTGTTTTTGACGCTTTTGTACGCGTTGCTTGGCGGGTTTTTGCTGTTCAATCCAGAGTTTGAAACCGGTTTGCTGATGCGGTTTTTCGGCTTGTATTTTGTGGTGCTTGGCATCCAGTATTTACATGACGCCTGGGAAAGCGTGCAGCCGGAAGTCCGGTATCGCTGGAAACGGCATATTCGCATTATGCTGCCGCCAGTTTTGTGTGTGTTCTTTCCGGATTGGGCGATTCGCTCGGTGAACAAGTATTTGTCGGAAGGAAAGACGCCGGAACTGTATGACCGGAAAATGGACGAGTCGACGCCGTTAAAAGTCATGGTGCACGTTGGACCGGAGGGGTTCCAGAAAGTCGGCCACATTTGTTTCGCGTACAAGGATGTCGTCTATAGCTATGGAAACTACGACGTGACGTCGTTTCGGTTCAACCAGACGATTGGCGACGGGGCGTTTTTTAACGTGCCGCTTGAGAAGTACATTCCCAACGCGATGCGCGCGGAAAAAAACTCCATCTTTGAATACGGGATCCATCTGGAGGAAGAGCAGATCGAGGAAGTGGAGCGGCAGCTTGACTTGCTGGAGCGCCGGGCGTATCGCTGGTACACGAAAATCGAGCAGGAAGACGGCTACGACAATTTCGCGGCGTACCGGCACGACTATCCTTCCCGGCTTCATTACCGGACGGGAGCGAAGTTTTACAAGCTGAAAAAAGGGAAGTTCAAAACGTATTGGGTTTTGGGTGACAACTGCGCCGCTTTTATCGACATTATTCTCGGGCAGCTTGGCAGCGACGTGTTGAGCGTGCGGGGCATCATCACGCCGGGAACGTATTATGATTTTTTGGAAACGGAATACGGAAAGCGGGGAAGTCCAATCGTCTATCGGACGATTCATCCATGGAACGATCAGCTCGCGCACGATTATCGGGAAAAAAGCCGGAAATTCTTCGCTTGAGATTTCCGGCTTTTTGTGGCGCAAAAGAAAAAAGAGGGAAAATCCCTCTTCTCTTTCCAGTAAAGATTAAATAGCGCTTTGCTTTTTCAATGTTCTCAAGGCACGAGCACTTACGCGAACTTTTTTCGGTTTGCCGTCTACCATGATTGTCGCCTTCTGAAGGTTAACATTCCATTTACGACGAGTCGCGTGCATAGAGTGAGAACGTTTGTTTCCAGATAAAGGACCTCTACCAGATACTGCACATCTTCTTGACATCTTGCTGTCCCCCTTTACTTCCATTTGCACAATTGCTTAGATATAATAGCATTCTGCCTACTGTTTTTCAAGTGTTTATTCATCAGTTTTACTTTATTTTTCACAAATTGTGCTATAATCGGGAATGAAATGTGAGGTTTAAGAATTATGAATGTGTCATCAGCACTTTATATGATTTCGGGCTGCCTCGTGACGCTCGGACTCATGCTCGGACTTATGCCGGCACTCATCGACTACCTGCATCGAATCAAATTCGGGCAGACGGAGCGCGGGGAAGGGCTGGAGTCCCATAAAAAGAAAAACGGGACGCCAACGATGGGCGGACTCGCGTTTATTCTCGTTCCGACGCTCGTCTTTCTTCTTCTTTCCTTGTGCACGCCGTTCAAACTGTTGGACATGAACACGGGAATCATTTTGCTGGCGTACGTCGGGTACGGGTTGATTGGTTTTATTGACGACTATATCATTGTGGTCAAGAAGGACAATGAGGGCTTGAAGCCCGCGGTGAAATTCGCGATGCAGTCCGTTTTGGCTGTCGTGTTTTTCCTGTTGTACCGCTCGACCGCCTCGACTGGCGTCTGGATCCCGATTTTGGATCAAACGATCGACTTAGGCGTGTGGTACTTTTTCTTGGTATTCATCATGTTCACCGCGGAAACGAACGCGGTCAATTTCACCGATGGCGTGGACGGGCTTTGCGCCGGGCAAATGGTCATCGCCCTCGTTCCGTTTTTGGCGTTCGCCTTTTTTCAGCAGCAAGCCAATGTCGGCTTTTTGATCGGGCTCGTGATTTGCGCCTTGCTTGGCTACCTGGTGTTCAACTTGCATCCGGCCAAAATTTTTATGGGCGACACCGGCAGTCTGGCTTTGGGCGGCTTGATCGCGGCCGTGGCCATGGTGCTGAAGCAGGAAATCCTGCTCATTCTCATCGGCGCGGTGTTCGTGGCGGAAGTTTTGAGCGTGATCATTCAAGTCACCCATTACAAACGGACGAAAAAAACGGATCTTCCGGATGGCGCCGCTGCACCATCATTACGAAAAGGGCGGCTGGCCGGAAGAAAAAGTCGTTCGCAATTTTTGGATCGCGGGCATCGTCTGCGCGTTGCTCGGTTTATGGTTAGGAGTGATGTAAAATGGAAAAAGCATTGGTCATTGGCGCGGCCCGCAGCGGAAAAGCGGCCGCGAAGCTTTTGCGAAAAGCAGGATACGACGTCGTGTTGACGGACATGAAAGCTATCGACCGGCAAGGACTGGAAGGCATTCAAGTATTCGACGAAGGGCATCCGGATTCTTTAAAAGACGACGAATACGCCTTGATCGTGAAAAACCCGGGCATTCCTTACACGGCGCCGTTCGTGCGTTATTTCGTGGAGCGGGGAAATCCGATCTATACGGAAATTGAAACGGCGTATCGTCTGGCGCCAGGCTTTCGATATGGCGCGATCACAGGAACGGATGGCAAGACGACCGTGACGACGCTGCTGTTCGAAATGCTGAAAAAGAAGGACCAGGCCGCGCAGGTGGCCGGAAATATCGGCGTGCCGCTCAGCGAAATCGTTTTGGAACACGGTCACGAAAATCTGGATGTGGCGCTGGAGCTGTCGAATTTTCAGTTGCTGGGTACCGAACGCTTTCATCCTGTCGTGTCCACGGTGACAAATTTGGCGCCGGATCATTTGGATTACATGGATTCCCTGGCGTCGTATTATCGCTCGAAGATGAAGATTTACGCCAACTGCCAGTCGGACGACTGGTTCATCCGCAATGTGGACGATCCGGAAATCATGCGTTACGCTTGCGACATTCCTTGCACGGTGATCGACTTTTCCTTGACGCGAACCGACGTGGACTTGTATAAAGCCAACGGGGCGGCCTGGCTTGGCGACTTGAAGCTGTTCGACGTGGCGGATCTTAAAATCGTGGGCGACTTCAACTGCGGCAACGCGATGATGGCGGCCTGCATGGCGTACAAGCTAGGCGTGTCTATCGCCGACATTCAAGAAGTCATTCGCTCGTTTCATGGCGTGGAGCATCGAATCGAGTTCGTGCGTGAATGGAACGGGGTGCGCATTTACAACGACACGAAGGCGACCAACACCCACGCGGCGTGCGCGGCGCTTTCGGCGTTCGATCAAAACGTGATTTTGCTTTGCGGAGGCAAAGACAAGCACATCTCGTTTGAGGATTTGAAGCAATACGACGACAAAGTAAAGCACTGTTTTTCGTTTGGGGAAACGAAAGCGCGTTTTCAGGATGTTTTTTCGCGACAAACAAGTGTCGAGACGATGGAGGAGGCGTTTGGCCAGGCTATCCAAATCGCCGAGCCGGGCGATGTGATTTTACTGTCGCCAGCCTGCTCGTCGTTTGACCAGTTTAAAAACTATGAGGTGCGAGGGGAGATATTTAAGGGGATCGTTCAGGCGTTTGGAAAGGATTGATCGAGACGATGCGTATCTTTTTTGACTTTCTCCAGGCCATCGTTCTGGGACTGGTCCAGGGAATTACGGAGTGGCTGCCGATTAGCGCGAAAGCCCATCTGCTTTTGCTGCAAAGTAGCTGGCCGCTCCATCCCGAATCGTTTTATGTGTTTTTTAAAGTGATTTTGCAAATTGGCTCGATCGCGGCGGTGCTGTACGTGTTTTGCCAGACTCTCAATCCGTGGTCGAAAACAAAGCGGCGGGCGGAACGGCTCAATACGTGGCGGCTGTGGGGCAACGTGTTGTGCGGCTCGCTGCCGGTTTGTGCCGGCTGGTTTTTGTGCCGCTCGCTTATCGAAACGTACTTGAACGCTTATTTTGTTTTCGCAATCACGCTGATCGCGTACGGGATCATTTTCGTGCTCATTTCGTTTCACGAGCCAAAGGTGACGATCGAGCGGCTGGATGGCATCGACTCCAAGACCGCGCTGTCGATTGGGCTGTTTCAATGCCTGGCGCTTGTACCGGGGACTTCGCGCAGCGGTGCGTCGATTTTGGGCGGTATGTATTTAGGCTGCTCCCGAGCCGTCGCGAGCCGGTTTTCCTTTTTGATCGCGGTGCCGGTCATGGTGCTGGCAGGACTGGCGGACGGGTTCGCCTATTTTCACAACGGAAACACGCTTTCGTTTTTGCAAGGTATTTTGCTGACGCTTGGCGTGGTGGTGACGTTTGTGGTGAGCGTGGTCACGATCAAATGGTTTTTGCGCTGGATCCAAAACCATACGTTTCAAGGTTTTGGATGGTATCGGATCTTTTTGGGCATCGCGATTTTAATGGTATTTTATTTGTAGGACTCCTTGGCAGGCCAAGGGTCTTTTTTTTCGACACGAAAAAAACCAGCCATCAAGCCGGCTGGATTTGTTTTTTTAAAGACCGGTACCGATTCCTGCTCGTTTCCGGAAGCCGTTTGGATTCGATCGCCTTTTGGAACGCTTTTTGCGTCGTGAACGCGTCAAACCGTCCTTGCACGAGCCAGGGCTCGATGGATTCCGGGGCGCGAAGAAGCAATTCGCAAAGCAGCCACGCCAGACCCATCTGCGTGTAATACGAGCAGACGTAGGGATGACGCAGCAATTCGAAAATCACGGGCAAATCGTCGCTTTGTTTGTAGTGGGATAGCAGCGTCGTGTACACGAAGCGTTGTTTCCAGGGATCTCCGCTTTCCATCCAGGCGTTTAAAAAGGGAACGAGATCGGCTTTGTGTTTGCGCATCCACGTTTGGCGGGCGCATACAAGATCGTTGGACGCCCAGTTGTCGTTATGGGCGAGCCACGTTTCCAAATAGGCGAGCCGGTCGTTGAACGCAAGCGGGACGTAGGCGACGAGCATGCCGTAAATCACGGTTTTCTCATAGTCGGATGGCGAAAGGGTGTCCAATGCCTGTTTGCCGTACTGTTTCGCCAAGTCGCGCGCGATCCGCTCAAGCGCGGGAGTCCGGACGCCGCGCAGCGCGACGCCGGGAACGAGCCGGCTGTGAAACGTCTTGTAGTTTGGATCGGCGGCTTGCGATAAAAGGGTGTCGAGGTCGATCATACGGTAAATCCGATTTTCTTGTACACCTTTCGAATTTTCTTGTTGGCGATGGCGGCCGCTTTTTGCGCGCCGGCTTTGAGAACCTCGTCGGCTTTTCCGCTGTCCAAAATATCGCGGTAGCGGGCTTGCAGGTCGGTTAGAAAATCGAACACGGTTTGGCCGATTTCCTTTTTGAGATCGCCATACCCTTTGCCTTCGTAGCGTTGAACGATGGATTCGACCGGCTCGCCGGATAAAACGGATTGGATCGTCAGCAAGTTGGCCAATCCAGGCTGGTTTTCCGGATCGAAGCGAATAACGCCGAGCGAATCGGTTTTGGCGGACATGATTTTTTTCCGGGCCGCAGCCGGATCGTCGAGCAGGTCGATCGTTCCTTTTGGATCGGTGGCCGATTTCGACATTTTCTTTTCCGGATCCTGCAACGAGTAGATTTTTTGTCCCACCGTGCTTGTGAGCGGCTGTGGGATGGTAAACGTGTCGGAATAGCGATGATTGAACCGTTCCGCCAAGTTGCGCGTAAGCTCGACGTGTTGCTTCTGATCGACGCCGACGGGAACAAAGTCCGCGTCGTAAAGCAGGATATCGGCGGCCATAAGCGGCGGATAGGTGAACAGACCGGCGGTGACGCCGCTTTCGCCTTTGGCGGTTTTGTCTTTGTACTGGGTCATTCGCTGAAGCTCGCCCATGTAGGCCATGCAAGTCATGACCCAGCCAAGCTGGGCGTGGGCCGGGACGTCGCTTTGCAAAAAGATCGTGACTTTTTCCGGGTCCAGACCGCTGGCCAAATACAAGGCGATCAGATCTTTCGTATTTTTGCGCAGATCTTTGGCCTCGATGGGCACGGTGATGGCGTGCTCGTTGGCGATGAAGATAAACATCTCGTATTCTTCCTGATATTTTTTAAACTGGCTGATCGCGCCGATGTAGTTGCCTAGATGCAGGCGACCGGTCGGTTTGATTCCGCTTAACATTCGTTTCATGTATGATTCCTCCTAGCGCTGGTCTTATTCTATCACAGCGAGCAATCATCTTTCGAAGAATAAATATTTATTTTTCTTGGATACTTTACTTTCCGTTAAATACAATGATACAATTCAAATGGGTTAGCGGGAGGATTTATGCTAATACTTTACTCATCCTCGGGCTGCGCGAGCTGCCGCAAGGCGAAGCAGTGGCTGCGGGATAATCACATTGAATTTATCGAAAAAAACATTTACACCACTTTAATGAAAGAAGATGAAATCAAATACTTGCTTTCCCGCTGTGAAAACGGGACGCAGGATATCATCTCCCTTCGTTCGAAAGTGTATCGTTCCTTGAAGAAGGATTTTAACGAGCTGTCGACCAATGAATTGATCCGCCTCATTCAAAATAACCCGTCAATCTTAAAGCGGCCGATCATTTTATCGAAAAACAACATGGTCGTCGGGTTTGACGACGAGGAGATCACGTCGTTCACTCCGCATCATATCCGGCTGCGGCTGGAAGATCGTTGTCCGGTTTCCTGCGCGAATTTGGATATTTGCCGGGACGTTCGAAAGAACGAATCAAAGGAATCGCTTGTACTCGACATTACATAAAGCATCGAAAGATGCTTTTTTTTTAATTTTTGTGGTATCAAATCACATAATGTGTTATACTCCTTATGATGTAAACGGTTACAAAATTTGAGGGAGGAAATGTAATGGAAAAAAAGTATGTCTACCTTTTTAACGAAGGCGATGCGAACATGCGCAATCTCCTTGGCGGAAAAGGGGCGAACCTGGCGGAAATGAGCAAATTGGGAATGCCGGTTCCAAACGGGTTCACGATCACGACGGAAGCCTGCAACAAGTATTATGAAGACGACGAAGTGATCAACGATGAAATCAAGGCGCAGATCATGGAATATCTGGCGAAACTGGAAGAGGAAACCGGAAAGAAGTTCGGGGACGCGGAAAACCCGCTGCTCGTATCGGTTCGTTCGGGTGCCCGGGCCAGCATGCCGGGAATGATGGACACGATCTTGAACCTGGGAATCAACGACGTCGTGGCGGAAACGATCGCGGAAAAAAGTGGAAATCCGCGGTTTGCGTACGATTCGTACCGCCGTTTTATCCAGATGTTCGCGGACGTCGTCAAAGGCCTTTCGAAAAAGCGCTTTGAGGAAATCATCGACGAGTTGAAAGCGGAACGCGGCATCAAGGACGATTTGGAGCTGACCGCCGACGATATGAAGACGCTGGTGGAGCGTTTTAAGGAATTTTACCGCACGGGACTTGGAGAAGACTTCCCGACGGATCCAAAACAGCAGATGATGGAAGCCATCGAGGCCGTGTTCCGTTCCTGGAACAACGACCGGGCGATTTACTATCGCCGCATGAACGACATCCCGGGCGACTGGGGAACGGCTGTCAACGTGCAGATGATGGTTTTTGGAAACATGGGCGAGGATTGCGGAACGGGTGTCGCTTTCACCCGCAATCCGGCGACTGGCGAAAACAAGCTGTATGGCGAGTTTTTGATGAACGCGCAAGGCGAGGACGTCGTGGCGGGTGTACGGACACCGAAGAAAATCGACCAGCTAAAGGAAGTGTCGCCGACGGCGTACGACCAGTTTGTCGATATTTGCTCGAAACTTGAAAATCACTACAAAAACATGCAGGACATGGAATTTACGATCGAAAACGGAAAATTGTTCATGCTCCAGACCCGCAATGGAAAACGGACCGCGCAAGCCGCTTTGAAAATCGCCTGCGACATGGTGGACGAAGGGCTGATCAACACGGACGAGGCACTGATGATGGTGGAGCCGCAGCAGCTGGATTCGCTGCTCCATCCAATGTTTGACGCGGATGCCCTGGCGGCAGCCGAGGCGGTGACTTCCGCGCTTCCTGCTTCGCCAGGCGCCGGATCCGGTCAAATCGTTTTCTCGGCGGAAGAAGCGAAAGAGGAAGCGGAAAAAGGAAAGAAAGTCATTCTTGTCCGTCTGGAAACCTCGCCGGAAGACATTGAAGGCATGGCGGTTTCCCAAGGTATTTTAACGGTGCGTGGTGGTATGACGAGTCACGCGGCCGTGGTGGCGCGCGGTATGGGCGCTTGCTGCGTATCGGGCGCGGGCGACATTGAAATGCACGACGATGAAGGCTATTTCGTGATTGGCGATAAAAAATTCAACCGCGGCGACTGGATCTCGATCGACGGTTCGACCGGAAACGTGTATGGCGAGGCGATCAAGACCGTGCCGGCTACGATTTCGGGCGACTTTGAACGATTCATGAAGTGGGCGGACGACCGTCGTCGTCTGAAGATCCGCACGAACGCGGATACACCGCGCGACGCGGCGCAGGCGGTTGCGTTTGGCGCCGAGGGCATCGGTCTTGTGCGTACCGAGCACATGTTCTTCGAAGGCGACAAAATCAAGGCGATTCGCGAAATGATCGTGGCGAAAACCGACGATCAAATGAAGGCGGCGCTTGACAAACTGGAGCCGATGCAGCAAAAAGACTTTGAAGGCATTTACGAGGCGATGGAAGGACGTCCGGTGACGATTCGCTACCTGGATCCACCTCTGCACGAGTTCGTGCCAACCAACCCGGATGACATCAAAGAGCTCGCCAAGGAAATGAACATTGGCGAAGACGAGCTGAATCAGGTTATTTCGAACTTGCACGAAGTCAATCCGATGATGGGCCACCGTGGTTCCCGTCTGGCGGTTTCCAACCCGGGTATCGCGAAAATGCAGACGGCGGCGGTCATCAAAGCGGCGCTCAACGTCAACAAGGCGCATCCGGAATGGAACATCGTGCCGGAAATCATGCTGCCGTTGATTGGCGATTTGGCTGAATTAAAATATGTGAAGAAAATCGTGACGACAACGGCGGACGAGATTATCAAGGAAGCCGGTTCGGATATGAAATACCACGTTGGTACGATGATCGAAGTACCGCGCGCGGCGCTTTTGGCGGACGAGATCGCCAAGGAAGCGGAATTCTTCTCCTTTGGAACGAACGACTTGACGCAGTTGACGTTCGGCTTCTCGCGTGACGACGCCGGCAAGTTCCTGCCTCAGTACTATTCGGCGAAAATTTATGAAAACGATCCATTTGCCCGTCTGGATCAAAACGGCGTCGGCAAACTCGTGGAAATGGCAGCTAACCTCGGTCGTCAAACGCGTCCGGATATCAAACTGGGTGTGTGCGGCGAACATGGCGGCGACCCGGCTTCGATCCACTTTGTCGACAAAGTGGGCTTGAACTATGTATCGTGCTCGCCTTACCGGGTTCCAATCGCTCGTCTGGCCGCGGCGCAGGCGACGATTGAAAACGAGAAATAACATTCACTTGAATGGGAAAAGCATATCCAATGGTGGTATGCTTTTTTTATCAAACACGAAAAACAGGAGAAATCAATGAAAAAGAAAGTCTATATCGTTCGTCACGGACAAACGCTCTTTAATAAAAAAAACAAGATCCAAGGATGGTGCGACTCGCCATTGACGCCGCTTGGCCACGCCCAGGCACGCGCCACGAAAGCTTATTTTGAAAAGCGGGGAATTCGGTTTGACAAGGCGTGCTGCTCGACGCTGCACCGCACGGAGGAAACGCTCAAAGACATTACGTCGATGCCGTATTCGCGCGACGAGGATTTGAAAGAGTTCCACTACGGGGATTTGGAAGGGGAAAGCACAGATCTTGGCTGCAAGAAAGGCGACGACTTGAACACGTTTTATGTGGCGCATGGCGGCGAGTCGCCAAAAGAGGTGGAGGATCGGGTCGAGAGGGCGATCCGGCATCTCGTGGAGGAAGACGACGCCCAAAGCATTTTGATCGTCGCGCACGGTTCCAATTCGTTCCGATTCGCGAACCGGGTCGAACCCAAACGGGCGCGGAAAATGCGAAAGTTCGCCAACTGCGTCATTTATGAATACGAATACGAAGACGGGACATTTCATTTGCTCGATGTGATTGACGAGCATGTGAAAGACATCAAAGATCCGATGGAAAAAAAATCCCGATGATCTAGTCGATCGTCGGGAACAAAGTCGAAGGAACGCGAGCCGAATGCCAGCTTTTGGAGATGACGTTCGAATCCGGATCTTCATACGCTTCCTCGAAATATTCAAAAAACTCGCCGGGAGAAACGATGCCATGACTGACAGGAATGTCGAGCCCGATCTGGTTCAGCATCGCGGAATCAAAGTTGGAACAGTTGTTGCCAAGCAGCGAATACCACGCCCAGCGGGTTTTTGTGTACTTGCGAAAGAGGGCGCACGTTCGGTACCAAAGCCGGTTCGCGTACACGTGCTCGAAATCTTGGAAGTCGACCGGTCCATGCGCCCATTCCGCTTTTTGCAAGGCGCAATGCCATGGCTTCGACTGCGCCAGAATGTTGTCTTTCATCGCTTCGAACGCCTCTTTTTGTTTCTCGGTCAGCCGGATCCCGTATTCAAAAAGCGGACATTGTTCGACGATGCAGCAGTTGTTGGCGTAAATTTCGTCGTTGACAGAAAAAAACACGCCGGGACCAATCGTTTTTAAAAGCTTCATCGCCGGCACGTCGTAGTTTCCATACGAATACATGATCGAATCCCTCGAAAACGTCATATGGCCGTACAGCTTGGTTCCGTACGTTCCGGTATGGATCCAAACGCGCAAATCGGGTTGCTCGCCGGTTTTTCTCGCGTCAAAATGCGTCGCTTTGTTTTCCATGCGCCGCGTGACGAGAAAGCCAATCACAAAGCTTGGCAAAACGCCGACGATCCACGCCGGCAAGCACATCCACGGGCGCAGGGCGGCATAGCGAACGTTGTAAGGATGGCGAAAAAAATACAGTTCCAGCACGAGCTGGAGCGCTTGCAGCCAAAGATACAAGCCGAACAAGTCCTGGATGTACGCCAGACCGAACGCGCCCGAGGCGGATAGCGCCGCGTACAACAGTCCAAGCGCAGTTTCCGCTTTCCAGTCCTGGACGCGCTCTTTTCCATCCAAAAACGCCTGGATGAGAAAAACGATGGCGATGATCGCGTAATAGACGCAAAACAACACTTGCAAAATCGAGTCGTCGTGGTTCCAGCCTATGAGCACCCAGACAAAAAAGAGCAGGCAAAGCAATCCGCCTACGCCGTCGAGGCTTCGCTTTTTACGAACCGCGTCCACAAGAAAGAAAAATCCGGACAACGCGCCAAGCCAGCCCATCATTCGAATCAACAAGAAAGCCGACGATTGAGGCGCAAGGATAGCCATCAGGCCGAGAATGCCAAACAAGGCGGCCGTCAGCCATTGTACTTTTTGAATTGTTTTCATAAACGTATTGAAGCACAGTTGTGGAAAAAAATCCTTTCGTATGATCAAACTTGTTTTCGTACAGATGGACGAAAAAAAAAAGGAAGCGGAAAAAGAAAACGCTTTTCGCTTCCGGATGCTAGATGGACTTCGCCATCCAGATGTGAGGGACGCCTTCGTCCTCGTCCTCGACGCCAAGCGCCGAGAATCCGAATTTCTCATACATGGTCTGGAGCCGTTTTTGGGCGTGGAGCTGAATTTGGCTTCCACCCTCCTTTTTAATGGCGCGCTCGGTCTGGCGGATCAGCGCTTTGGCAAGGCCCTGGCCGCGGTGCGACTTCACGATCGCCAAACGCCCGATGGCGTACGTGTCCTGGTCGATACGGTAGTACCGCGTCGTCCCGACAGGGACGCGGTCGACAAACGCCACAAGGTGTCTGGAACGCTCGTCCAACGCGTCAAACTCGTCCCGAAATCCTTGCTCCATGATGAACACTTCGGTGCGAATCGCGATGGACTCAGCGCGCAGACGCGCGTCGTGGCGGAAAACCACTTCGTTGTCCATGGTTTATTCCTCGGTGATTTGGATCGTTTCGATAACGGGCTGGTCGTCTTTGGCGATCGTGCCGTTGTTGTCGAGCGGCTTGGCGTCGCTGGCGATCTTGTCCACGACGTCCATGCCTTTTACAACGCGGCCAAACGCGGCGTAGTCGCCATCCAAAAACGGATCGTCGGCGTCGCAAATGAAAAACTGGCTGCTGGCGCTGTTGGGATCGCTGGAGCGGGCCATCGAGATCGTTCCGCGCTCGTGGGCGAGCTTGTTGTCGACGCCGTTGGACTGGAACTCGCCTTGAATCGTTTTCTCGGAGCCTCCGGTTCCGTCGCCGTTGGGATCGCCGCCCTGGATCATGAACCCTTTCATAATGCGATGGAACGTCAAGTTGTCGTAAAAGCCGTCGTTGGCCAGCTCAATGAAATTTTGGCACGTCAGCGGCGCCTCTTTCGGGTCAAGCGCCACCTGGATCGTTCCGTAGTCTTTGACGACGATGTCGGCCAAATACGTTTTGGACGTGTCGATGGTCGCCGTTTCGGTTTGCGTGTTTTGGCGGTGCCAAAAGAAATAGCCCGCGATTAAAACGACGACGACCGCCGCGATGATTCCGACAATCGGTTTTTGCTGTTTTGTTTTCATAGTATCATCCTTTCGTTGGAATTATAGCACAATAAATTGCACGGATCGTTTTCTTTTTGATGATTTCTAAGCGGTTTCCAATTATAATAAAAGCAGATGGAGGAATAAGAAATTATGGCTTTTAGAAAGGATTTTTTATGGGGTGGCGCTGTGGCTGCTCACCAGCTTGAAGGAGGCTGGCAGGAAGGCGGAAAGGGAATCTCGGTCGCGGACGTGATGACCGCCGGGACCCGGGATGTGCCTCGCCGCGTGACGGATGGCGTTTTGGAAGGGGAAAACTATCCAAACCACGAGGCGATCGACTTTTACCACCACTACAAAGGCGACATCGAATTGTTTGGCGAGATGGGATTCAAGGCGTTCCGGACTTCGATCGCCTGGACGCGGATCTTTCCAAACGGAGACGAGGAAGAACCAAACGAGGAAGGCTTGAAATACTACGACGACATGTTCGACGAGTGCCGCAAGCATGGCATCGAACCGGTCATCACGCTTTCCCACTTTGAAATGCCTTGGGGTATCGTGAAGAAATACAACGGATTCGCGGACAAGCGCGTCATCGACTTGTTTGTCAAATTCGCCCGCGTATGCTTCGAGCGCTACAAAGGCAAAGTCAAATACTGGATGACGTTCAACGAAATCAACAACCAGACTTCATGGAACAGCGCGCATCACTTGATTCAGGACAGCGGCATCCTCGTCAAGGAAGGCGACAACATGGAACAGCTCATGTACCAGGCCGCCATCAACGAGCTGGTCGCCAGCGCCAGAGCGGTGAAAGCCGCCCATGAAATCGACCCGGACATGATGGTAGGCTGTATGATCGCGTTCTGTCCGATTTATCCATATTCGTGTAAACCGGCCGATATCATGAAGGCGTACAACGCGATGAACACGCGCTACTGGTTTGGCGATGTGCACTGCACCGGCGTCGTGCCGACAATGATTCGCAAGCTGTGGGAACGCGACGGCATCCAGATCGACTTGAGCGAAGAAGAGCAAAAAGATTTGCTTGAAGGCACGGTGGACTATGTCGGCTTCTCGTACTACATGTCTTTCGCGACCAAAGACCAAAAAGAGGATCCGGCTTACGACTACCACGAATGGGAGGATCTTGTCGCGAATGACCATGTGGCGGCCAGCGAATGGGGATGGCAAATTGATCCAACCGGTTTGCGCTACGCCCTCAACTGGCAATGGGACCGCTGGCATAAGCCAATGATGATCGTTGAAAACGGATTTGGCGCGGTCGACGTGGTCGAGGAAGACGGTTCCATCAACGACGACTACCGGATCGACTATTTGCGCAACCATATCGCGGCTATGAAGGAAGCGGTCGACTACGAAGGCGTGGATTTGCTCGGTTATACGATGTGGGCGCCAATCGACATCGTTTCCGCCTCGACTGGCGAAATGAAGAAACGGTATGGCTTCATTTATGTCGACAAGGACAACGATGGCAACGGAACGCTGGAGCGCAGCCGCAAAAAATCGTTTGGCTGGTACAAACACGTCATCGAAACGAACGGGGAAGAACTGTAAGAAAAACAAAAAGTCCGGGCGACCGGACTTTTTCGAATAGAAAGGAACGATATGATCGAAATACGATCCGGGCTGGCGTATCCAGACGCCATTTGTGAACTTTTCGAAGAGTACACGCAAATGCTCGTCGCCAATGATCCGGCGTTCCAGGCTTACCTGGACGCGCAAAACTACGAGGCGGAACGAGCGCATCTGGATGAAAAATACGGCGCGCCTGACGGGGCGCTGCTGCTTGCCACCGTCGATGGGGATGTGGCGGGCTGTGTCGCCTTGCGGCGTCTGGACGCGAAGCGCTGCGAAATGAAACGCCTGTTTGTGCGGCCGGCTTTCCAAAAGCGGCATCTTGGCCGCCGGCTTGTCGAGGAAATCGTGTCGCAGGCGAAAACCATGGGCTACGAGTCGATGTGGCTGGACACCTTGCCGTTTTTACAAGGTGCGCTCCATCTGTATGAACGTTGCGGATTCGAGACGGCTTCGCGCTACAACGACAGTCCGATGGATACCTCCATTTTTTTGTGGATGGATTTAAAAAAGGAAAACAAAGGAGAAGAGAACATGAAAGTCGAAACGAAATTAAAGGAAATGGGGATCGAGCTTCCAGAAATGGCGGCGCCCAAAGGAAGCTACATTCCGGTGAGTCGAACGGGAAACCTGCTGTTTTTAAGCGGACAGCTGCCAACCCAAAACAACGCGCTCATTTACGAAGGGCATGTTGGCAGCGACGTGACGCTCGAGCAGGCGCAGGAAGCCGCCCGCCTTTGCATGATCAACGCGCTGGCCGCCATCAAGGCGACGATTGGCGATTTGGACAAAATCAAAAAAATCGTCAAGGTCCAAAGCTTTGTGAACAGCGCGCCGGGCTTCGTGTCGCAGCACGTCGTGACCAATGGCGCGAGCGACTTTTTAGGCGAGGCGCTCGGTGAAAAAGGAAAGCACGCCCGAACGGCGGTGGCGGTGCCGGAACTGCCGCTTGGCTCGCCGATCGAAATCGAGATGATCGTCGAAGTCGAGTAAAATGAAAGACGCTCTCGCCGCGCTGGAGCTGGCGCGTCAAATCGGGATGCCACAGGACGTTCTTCTTGCGCTACAAGTCCAAAGCGAAACGCTGGAGCTGGCCGCGCTCGAACCTCTTTTGAGCGCGTTAGGCGATCCGGCACAAAACCGGCAGGCGTATGTCGGACTGAAAACGGCGCTTGGCGAAGACGCGGATGGATGGAAAATGCTTTGGTGCCAGCTCGTATGCGCAAGCCGTCAACGCAAACGGTATGAAACGGGTGCGATATACGTCGAAACGATGAAGGCATTCTCCCGTTTTGTGAACGAGTGCCGGCGTCGCACCGGGAAATACCGGTTTGACCGGGGATGGTGGACGTGGCGGCAGGTGAGCGGTCGCGTCGTCCGGCTTGGCGCGCTTGAATATGAAAAACGGACGAGGGAAGGTCAGAAAGTGATCGACATCCACATTCCTTCGGACGCGTCGCTTGTACCCGAAAGGGTCGACGCCTCGCTGAAAGAGGCCAGACGTTATTTTGACGATTCGGCGAAGATTCCATGGACGTGCGATTCGTGGCTGCTTTCGCCCGCGCTGCGTCCGCTTTTGCCCAAAAACTCGAATATCCGCGCGTTTCAGGACCGGTTTGCTATTTTGGCGACCGACAAAACCGACGACGAGTTTATCGAATGGCTGTATCAAAGGCCGGTCGATACGCCGATTCACTCGCTTCCCGAGCAAACGACCCTTCAACGCGCGGTTAAATGTTTTCTTATCCAAGGTGGAAAAATCGGAAGCGCTCTTGGCGTCTTGTGTTAACCCGCTTTGGGCGAAAACGGTTGGTTCGTCATCAAAAGTCCGCAAAAAAGCGGGCTTTTTTTGCGGGTTGGAAAACAAAATTTATTATAATAAAACACAGGAAGTGATAATATGATGACAAAACCACAAGACTCTAAAGCGATCCAATATTTGGGCTGGGCCGCGACCTTTATGTCAGTCGTGATGTACGTATCGTACATCGCCCAGATCCAGGACAATTTAGCCGGCCATAAAGGCACGTTCATCCAGCCTTTGGCGGCGTGCCTGAACTGCGTCCTTTGGACTTTGTACGGCCTCTTCAGCAAGCCGAAAAACTGGCCGATCGTGGCCGCCAACGTACCCGGCATCGTGCTTGGTTTTTTAGCGACCATCACGGCGTTGTAAACGATAAACCTATAGTTGATTTTTTCAAGGCGGACTTGTCGAAGCCCTCACTCGACAGCGGTTTTCTTTCTTTTTACAATAAAGAAAAAGGAGAAAGACCATGGAAATTGGAGAAATCATACGGGAAAACCGGAAAAAGAAAGGAATCACGCAGGAACAGCTCGGTCTGGCGCTGCATGTGAGCGCCCAGGCCGTCAACAAGTGGGAAAACGGCAAAAGTTTTCCGGACATCACCTTGCTGCCCGGTCTGGCCCGGCAGCTTGGCGTCGATATGAACGATCTTTTCGGTTTTCACGATTCGCTGTCCGAATCGGACATGGACGCGTGGCTTGAACAGCTTCAGACGCTCCTTCAACGGGATGGCGTCAAGGCGGCGTATGACAAGGCGAGGGAACTGTTTCGGCAATATCCCGACAGTGTGGAAATGATGGCATGCGTCGCGTTCCTCATGGAAAACGGCTTGCGTCTGGCGGCAGATGATTTCAACGGCCGGCAGGAAATCGAGAATCAAATTTTGGCTTGGTATGAAAAAAGCGCTCAAAGCAAAAATCAGGCCGTCGCCCACACCTCGGCGATGCAAGTCGCTCGCAAAAAGCTGGAGCGAGGCGAATGGAAAGAGGCGGAGCGCTGGATCCATACGCTGCCGGTTGTGACTGTCGACCGATCCGAACTGGAAATCGCCTCCCTTCAAAAACAAGGGAAAACGAAAGAGGCCTGCGCCGCGCTTTCGGAAAAAGCGCTGAACGACGCGTTGCGTCTTGTCGCGCATTGGATGGGACTGGCCGACGCGCTTGAGCGGGACAAAAAAACGAACCGGGCCATCCGCGTGTTGCAAGTCGTGGACTCCCTCGTCCAGACGCTCGGATTGTATCCGGCGGTCAGCGACCACGCGCGGCTTCGGATGGCGCTGATGGAAAAAGACAAAAAGAACAGCCTTTTTTGGATCGAAACGATTTTAAACGCCCCGGACACCCGGTACGAGCTCGTTTTGGATCCGCTTTTCGAGGACGTTCGAAACAGGCCGGATCCCGCTTTGTTGAACCGGCAAAACAAAATCGGGCTGACTCAAAAAATGGAAACAGATCCGGCGTACGCCTTTTTGCGTGACGATCCCGTGTGGAAGGAAAAAATAAAAAAAGCCAAACGTTAAAAGCGATGTAAAAAAGAGAAAGCGGGGTTCTTTCTCTTTTTTAATGCAAGTCGCTTTGATTTTTGGTGGCGTACGAGGCCAAATAGTCCGCCTTGACTTTTCTAACCGCCGCGCCGTACGGCAAATTGTCGTTTTGAAGCTTGGCGCAGCTCTCCAGCATTTCGTCGTCGCTAACGCTGGCGACCGGCCGGTAATGTTCCGGATTGATTTCCACGAGTTTGAAACGCCCCAGGTCATGCAGCTCGTCGGGAAACACGTAAGCGGCGCTTTGCGTCGAGAAAAAGTAAACAAATTGTTTTTCCTTGTAGCCAAGCTCCAAAACCGTACCCGGCGGATATTGATAAAAAATCCGGCTCGGGTCGATTGGATAGCGCTTCTTCGGCTTTGGCTTGGCTGCCGGCGCCGGAGCGGTTTCCGGCTTTAAATAGCCACGAATCGCGTCGATGTCCTTTTTAGGTAAAATCGCGTACAAGGCGAGGTCCTGCACCGCCAAAAACGCGTAAGACGCCAAGTCCATCCACCATGTTTGAGGCGGAATCGAAACCGGGCACGAAAGCGATCCCCGGCTATGTTCCCGCAGCAGGCGGACTTTCGCCTTGTTGTTGTGAAGCGACTCTACAAAACCGATCCGGCCGTCTTTCAAAAAGACGACGTCGCTTTCCTTGATCGGCACCGGCAAGCCAAACGAATGATACGAGCAATACATGTGGCGACTTTTTTGACAGGCGATTCGCCGTTCGATGGCGCCCTCCCAGCGAGGATCCAGCCGTCCCCACGGATAAAAGACGTTTTCAGCGGGCACATACACGCTTGGCACAAACAAGAAGCACGAGCTTTTGATTTCGCTCTGGCCGGTTTCCCGCAAATTGTACATGAGCTTTTCATCGTAGGCGTAGCGCTGATGCGAAGTCGTCATCGGGTACCCCCAAAACCCGTTTTCGCCCTTTTTCATCACCAAATACGGCCGGACATCGTGCCGGGCTTAATGCGCAGACGGTCTTGCGCTGACACCGGCATTTGACAATACAAAATATCGCGTACCGAGCAGTTGGCAAAGTCGTCGACGATGGCCGGCTGCTCGTCTTCCAATCCATCCGGATCAATGGAAATTTCCGGCGCGGGTGTCCACCGCTCTAAAAAATGAATGAGTTTTTGAATCCATGTTCCCATAGTCAGCCCCTTTCTCCTGATATATATAATATTATAGATGTTTCAAATAAATGTCTACGACAAGGCGAATAAAAGATATAAAAAAAGCCCGGTTTCCCGGACTAAGACTCCATATTGGAGTATCCCATTAAAAACTGGTCGATTTCCTTGGCGCATTCCAGTCCTTCATGAATCGCCCACACAACCAGGGACTGGCCCCGACGGGCGTCGCCGGCCGCGAACAGCTTGTCATCCGCCTGACAGCGGTAGCGCCACGGCAGCGTCTTGATCGTGTTGCGTGGCGTCGTTTCCAGTCCGGCCGCCTCCTTGAGCGAATCCTCGATTCCGACAAATCCGGCTGCCACCAGCAAAAGATCGCAAGGAAGGATTGCTTCCGTGCCTTCGATCTTTTCCGGGCCATGGCTTGTCATGCGCACCTGGCACGTGTGAACGGCCTTGATCGCGCCCTCGTCCGTATCCAGCGATTCAATCGTCGTCTGGTAGACGCGCGGATCGCCACTGCACACCTCGATCGCCTCGATCTGGCCGTAGTCGGTCTTTTTGACCTTGGGCCATTCCGGCCACGGATTGGACTCCAGCCGGGTTTCCGGGGGCTCCGGCATCATTTCCAGCTGCGTGATTTTCGTGCACCCAAGCCGGATCGCCGTGGCGCAGCAGTCGTTGCCCGTGTCCCCGCCACCGACAATCACGACATGGCATTCACGCAAGTCGGGCAGGGGAGCGCCGGCTTGCAGGCGCCGCGTCGTGGCGGAAAGAAAGTCCACCGCGTACGCGACACCATGAATATCGTCCTCGAAGCCGGCCACCGGCCGCGGCTTTTTCGCGCCCGCGCACACCGCGATGGCGTCGTAGCGCTCTTTTAGCTGGTCGAACGACACGTCGCGCCCGACGCTTGTGTTCATCTCAAACGTCACGCCTTCTTCTTTCATCAGTTCGACGCGCCGCTGGATGACACGCTTATCCAGCTTCATGTTCGGAATGCCATACATGAGCAATCCGCCCGCTTCTTCCTCGCGCTCCAGCACACAAACGAGATGGCCGCGCTGATTGAGGGCGTTGGCCAAAGCCAGACCGCTCGGACCGGCTCCGATCACGGCGACGCGTTTGCCCGAGCGAACCGCGGGCTTGCGCGGCTTCATCAGTCCTTGCTCGAACGCGGACTCGATGATGAATTTCTCGTTGTCGTGCACGCACACCGGTTCGCCATCCAAGCCATTGATGCACGCTTTTTCGCACAGCGCCGGACAAACCCGGCCGGTAAATTCCGGAAAGGGATTGGTCTTGAGCAAGCGGTTGAGCGCGTATGCGATATTGCCCTGGTAAATCTCGTCGTTCCATTCCGGAATCAAGTTGTGCAAAGGACAGCCCGTCACCATGCCTTTGAGCTCGATGGCCGATTGGCAAAACGGAACGCCGCAGTTCATGCAGCGGGCCGCCTGTTCCTTTCGTGTGGTTTCGCTTTGCGTTTCGTACAGCTCCTCAAAGTCTTTGATGCGCGCCTGTACGGGACGATGCGGATTTTCCGCGCGTCCATATTGTAAAAAACCAGTCGATTTTCCCATAGTGCCTCCTTATGCGTGAATTGAAGCGAACGCTTTCAGCTCGGCTTCGTCGTGTGTGAACCCAAAATCTTCCAAACGCTTGATTTCGGCTTTGATCGCCTTGAAATCCCGCGGAATGATTTTCTTGAAATGAACGAGCGCCTCGTCAAAGTGCGCAAGCAACGCGCCAGCCTTCGCGGACCCGGTCGCCTCCACGTGCGAGCGCAGCAGGCGGGCGATCGTTTCGATATCTTGTTTGTGCTCGACCGTTTCCAGCTCGACCAGCTCGTCGTTGAGCCGCTCGTACAAGTCGTGCTCCTCGTCGTAAATGTACGCGACACCGCCCGACATGCCGGCCGCCACGTTTTTTCCCGTCCGGCCAAGAATGAGCGCGACACCGCCGGTCATGTATTCGAGCGCGTGGTCGCCACAGCCTTCCACGACCGCGATCGCGCCCGAGTTGCGCACGCAAAACCGTTCGCCGGCTTTGCCGTTGATGAACGCCGCGCCGCTGGTCGCGCCATACAGCGCCACGTTGCCGATAATGACATTGTCTTCCGCCTTGAACGCCGCGTCTTCCTCGACGGCGACGATTAGCTTGCCGCCCGACAAGCCTTTGCCAACGTAGTCGTTCGCCTCGCCCCGCAAATCAAACGTGATGCCTTTGGGAAGAAAGGCGCCAAACGACTGGCCGCCCACGCCGCGCAGCCGCAAGACGAACGTGTCGTCTTCCAGCGTGTTTTGGTATTGACGGGTGACTTGCGCGCCAAACTGGGTGCCAAACGCGCGATCGAGCGAGCGAATCGCGAACGACGCCTCGTGCGGCTTCGCCTTCTTCTTCATAAATGGAGCGAAAGCAGGCAGCACTTGCGTCTGGTCGATTGTCGATTCCAGCTCGAAATCGTAAGGATCCTTGGTCGCGTCAGCCAGCGGCAGGGGATCGCCAAGCATTTGCTCGAGCCGTTCGATATGGTGGTCGCGACGATCCGTTGGCCGGATTCGCAAGCATTCGCTGTGGCCGACCATTTCGTCCACCGTTCGAAAAACCGAGCGCCGCCATGATTTCCCGCAGCTCCTGCGCCACGTATTCCATAAAGTGGATGACATATTCCGGCTTTCCCTTGAACCGCTTGCGCAGCGTCGTGTTTTGCGTCGCGATGCCAAATGGACACGTATCCAAATTGCACACGCGCATCATCCGGCATCCCATCGTGACAAGCGGCGCGCTCGCGAAACCAAATTCCTCGGCTCCCAGCAAGGCGGCGACCGCCACGTCGCGCCCGGTCATCAGCTTGCCATCCGTTTCCACGAAAACGCGGTTTCGTAAATGGTTTTCGACCAGCGCGCGATGGGTTTCGATGACGCCAAGCTCCCAAGGAAGCCCCGCGTGGTGGATCGAGCTTTGCGGAGCCGCCCCCGTTCCGCCGTCGTGGCCGGAAACGAGAATGACCTGGGCGCCCGCTTTCGCCACGCCGCAGGCGATCGTGCCCACACCCGCTTCCGAAACGAGTTTCACGGAAATGCGCGCGTCGTCATTGGCGCATTTCAAATCATAAATGAGCTGCGCCAAGTCCTCGATCGAGTAAATGTCGTGGTGCGGCGGCGGAGAAATCAAGGTGACACCTGGCGTGGAGCAGCGCGTTTTCGCGATCCACGGATACACCTTGTTGCCTGGCAAATGGCCGCCTTCGCCCGGCTTGGCGCCTTGCGCCATTTTGATTTGGATTTCCTTAGCCGAGACGAGGTATTCGCTCGTCACGCCAAATCGCCCGGAAGCGACTTGCTTGATGGCGCTGTTGCGCAAGGTGCCAAAGCGTTGCGGCTCTTCGCCGCCCTCGCCGGAGTTGGACTTGCCGCCAATCGTGTTCATCGCGATCGCCATGCACTCGTGGGCTTCTTGCGAAATCGAGCCATACGACATCGCGCCCGTTTTGAAGCGGCGGACGATGGAGGCGACGCTTTCGACTTCGTCGATTGCGACCGGCTCGCGGCTCGACTGGAATTCCATGCACGAGCGCAGCGTGTGCGGGTGGTGCTCGGCGTGCAGCCGTTCGCTGTATTGCTTGAACACGTCATAGTCGCCTTCCTGGCACGCTTTTTGCAGCAGGACGATCGTTTTCGGGTCGTACAAATGGTCTTCCTTGTCTTTGCCGCTACGTAGCTTGTGGAAGCCGATCGAATCCAGCGACGTGTCCACGCCAAGACGCAAAGGATCGAACGCTTTGTCGTGGTGGACGAGCACGTCGTGTTCGATTTCGGCCAGCGTGATGCCGCCAATGCGCGACACTGTGTTCGTGAAATACGTGTCGATGACGTCCTGGTGGATGCCGATGGCTTCAAAGATTTGCGCACCCTGGTACGACTGGAGCGTGGAAATGCCCATTTTAGACGCGATTTTGACGATACCGCCTAAAATCGCCTCGTTGTAGTCGGCGATGGCGCGGCTTGGCTCTTTGTCCAAAATGTCGAGGCTGATCATTTCCTGGATGCACTCATGCGCCAAATAAGGATGGATGGCGCTGGCCCCATAGCCAAGCAGGCACGCGAAGTCGTGCACGCGTTTGGGTTCGCCGCTTTCCACAATGAGCGAGACGGCGGTTTTTTTCTTCGTCCGGATCAAGTGCTGCTCCAGCGCCGAGACAGCGAGCAGACAAGGAATGGCGACATGGCTTTCGTCGACGCCGCGATCGGACAAGATCAAGATGTTGGCGCCGTTGCGATACGCCCGATCCGCTTCGACAAACAAATGGTCGATGGCGTCTTTGAGCGGCATGCCCCGGTAAAACAACGTCGATAAAATGTGCGGATGGAACCCGTCCCGGTCGAGATTTTTGATTTTATCCATGTCTTGCGCGTCCAAAATCGGATGCTCGATTTCCAAAACGCGGCAGTTTTTGCCGGTGTCGTGAAGCAGGTTGCCATCCGAGCCAATGTACACGGTCGTGTCGGTGACGACTTGTTCGCGCAGCGAGTCGATGGGCGGATTCGTAACCTGGGCAAAGAGCTGCTTGAAATATTGAAACAGCGGCGGATTGCGTTTGGAAAACGGCGCGATCGGAATGTCCGTTCCCATGCTGGCGATCGGCTCCTTGTGCGTTTTGGCCATTGGCAAGATTTGTTCTTTCATGTCCTCGTACGTGTAGCCGAAAAACTTGTACAACGCGTCGCGCTGCGCCTGGGTGTGCAGACGCGTCTTTTTGTCGGGCGCGCGCAAATCTTTCAAATGGACTAAATACTGGTGGAGCCATTCGCCGTACGGATGCTCGCTGGCGTAGCGTGCTTTGAGATCCTCGTCTTGGATCAGGCCTTCGCCTTTGGTGTCGATCACCAGCATGCGGCCAGGCTCGAGCCGCGATTTTTCAACGATTTGATCGGCTGGCAAATCCAGAACGCCCGTTTCGGAAGAGAGGACAAGCAATCCGTCTTTCGTGATGCAGTAGCGGGCCGGCCGCAGTCCGTTGCGGTCAAGCTGGGCGCCGACAATATCGCCATCCGAGAACACGATGGCGGCCGGGCCGTCCCATGGTTCCATCATCGTGGCAAAGTAGTGGTAGAAGTCGGTTTTCGCCTGGCTCATTTTCGTGTGCTTGAAAGGCTCCGGAATCGTGATCATGAGCGCTTTGACCAGGTCCATGCCGTTCATCATGAAAAACTCCAGCGTGTTGTCCAGCCGCGCGGAATCCGAGCCTGTCACGTCCATGACGGGTAAAACTTCCTGATAGGCGGACTCGATGAGAGCCGAATGCATGCTTTCCTCGCGGGCCAGCATGCGGTTTTCGTTGCCCTGGATCGTGTTGATTTCGCCGTTGTGGGCGATGAGGCGGTTAGGATGGGCGCGCTGCCACGATGGCGTGGTGTTGGTCGAGAAGCGCGAGTGGACGATCGCGATCGCGCTTTGATAGCGCTCGTCTTGCAAGTCAAAGTAAAACTGGCGCAGCTGGTCGACTAAAAACATTCCTTTGTAAACGATCGTGCGCGACGAAAGCGAGGCGACGTACGTGTCTTTGGCGCACTTTTCAAACTCGCGCCGAATCAAGTAGAGCAGGCGGTCGAAATCCAGTCCGGGCTGGACGCTTTCGGGCCGTTTGACAAAGCCTTGCACGATGGCGGGCATGCAGTCGAGCGCCGCCTGTCCGAGAATGGACGGATCGCACGGCACGTCGCGCCAGCCGATCCATTCGGCCCCCTTTTTGGCGACGATCGTTTCGAACAGCTTCATCGCCTGGTTTCGCTTGAGGCTGTCTTGCGGAAAAAAGAACATCCCCACGCCATAGTCGCCGGCTTGTCCGAGCGCGAAAGGCAGCGTTGAGAAGAAGGAATCCGAAATTTGCAGCAGGATGCCGACGCCGTCGCCGACGGTGCCGCAGGCGTCCTTGCCGGCCCGGTGCTCGAGCTTTTCGACGATTTGCAGCGCCTGGTCGACGACCTGGTGGCTTTTTTGCCCGTTGATTTGGACGACGGCTCCAATTCCGCAGGCGTCGTGTTCGTTCATGGTAAATCGCATAGTGTTCCTCCTTTGTTTATACGCCGCTGTCCCCGTAGTTGGACAAGTAGCGGGCGGATGGATCGCTGACTTGGCAGCCTTCCCATGTCTGGTTTGGCAGCCAGAAGTCCTTGACCATCCGGCTTTGGCCCGGATAGTGCTTTTCGAACAGCTCCCGGTACAACAGCGCCTCTTTCGTGTATGGCGTGGCGTGGGTGTAGCGCTTCGCTTTTTGCTCGAACGCCTCGTCGGTATACAAAGCGTTGGCGTAGCGCTTGATGGTGTCGGTCATCGAATGGCCGACCGCGTCCGAAAACGCCGCTTTTTCCCGCATCAGGATCGAATAGGGAAGCAGGTTGTCGGCCGCGAACGCGTGGCGCAGCAAGTATTTGCCTTTGCCGTACGTGTTCAGCTTGCGGGCCGGGTCGATGTGCATGACGTAGTCGACAAATTTCAAGTCGCCAAACGGAACGCGCGCCTCCATCGAGTGCGAGGCGATGCAGCGGTCGGCCCGCAGCACGTCGTACATGTAGATTTCGCGCATCCGTTTTTCGGCTTCGGCCTGGAACGCTTCGGCGCTTGGCGCGAAGTCCGTGTATTTGTAGCCGAACATCTCGTCGGAAATCTCGCCAGTCAGCAAAACGCGCACATCGCTTGTTTGGCGTATGGCTTTGCACAACAAATACATGCCGACGCTGGCGCGGATCGTGGTGATGTCGTAGGTGCCCAAAGCGGCGACGATTTCGTCGAGGCTGTCGAGTACGTCGTGGTCGTCGATGACGATTTCGTGGTGGTCGCTGCCGATGTAGTCGGCGACTTCCCTGGCGTATTTCAAGTCGATGGCATCCGCGCTCATGCCAATGGCGTATGTGCGAATCGGCTTGTCGCTTTCGCGCTGGGCGATGGCGCACACGAGCGAGGAGTCCAGCCCGCCCGAAAGCAGGTAGCCGACCGGGGCGTCGGCATCGAGGCGCTTTTTGACGCCTTCGATGAGCAAGTCGTGAATGGACGTGGCGATTTGCTCCATGTCGTCGTCATGGTACGAGCGAATGTCGCTGACGTCGGCGTACTTCACGAAGTGGTGTCCGATGCAGTAGTAGCCCGGCGGGAAGGGGAGCACGGGATCGACGAGGCCGACGAGGTTTTTCGCTTCCGAGGCGAAATAGAGGAAGCCTTCTTTGTCGTAGCCGTAAAAGAGCGGCCGGATGCCGATTGGATCCCTGGCGGCGACAAGCTGCTTGGATCGGGCGTCGTACAAGACGCAGGCGAACTCGGCGTCGAGTCGTTTAAACATCTCGCATCCATATTCCTCGTAAAGCGGCAGCAGGATTTCGCAATCCGAATCGGATTGGAACGTGTAGCCTTTGGCTTCGAGTTCTTCTTTGATCGGGCGGAATCCGTAAATTTCGCCGTTGCATACGACCATGGAACCGTTCGGGGCGTGAAAAGGCTGCATGCCTTCGTCGTGCAGGCCCATGATAGCGAGGCGCTGAAAGCCAAGCCAGCCCGATTCAAACGGTTCGATGCGCTGGTCGTCGGGACCGCGAGTCGTTGTTTTTTCCAGCGCTTTGGCAATGCGGCTTTCGCCAAGTTTGTAGTTTGTGGTTCCAAATATCGTACACATACGTTTACCTCCTGAAAAGTACACCGACAGTTTCCTGTCGGTGGTTGACTTGCATTTTGTTTTTAGATGATGCCGAACAACAGTTTTCCGTACGTCGGGAACGGCCAGAGTTCGGTGTCGGTCAGCATTTCAAGCTGGTCGCATGGCGCCCGCAAGCTGTCCATGGCGGGAATGATGACATCGCGTACAAACGCGGCGGCCAGTTCGAAATCGTCGATTTGGTGCAGCTCGGCGACTTTGACTTCCAGTGCTTTGAGTGCCGCGAACGCTTGCTCCATCGCGGTCGAGATAGCTTCAAGCGTGCCCGTTTCGTAGCTGGATGGCAAGGTTTCCAGCACGGCTCGTTTCAATACGATCGTGTCGGCCAGCTCTTTTTCGAATCGGACGATGGAAGGCAAAATTTGTTTTTTGGCCATGTCGATCATCGTCAGCGCCTCGATGTTGAGCACTTTGGTGTACTCTTCCATCATGATTTCGTAGCGGGAAACGATTTCGTCGCGCCTGAGGACGCCTTGGCGCTCGAACAGGGCGATGTTTTCCGGCAGGATGCTGTACGGCAGGGCGTCGACAGTCGTTTTTAAATTGAGCAGGCCGCGTCGCTTGGCTTCCTCGACCCACGCGTCGTCATAGCCGTTGCCGTTGAAGACGATGCGCTTGTGCTGCTTGAGCGTGCGCTGGATGAGCGCGTGGAGCGCGCTTTCGAAATCGTCGGCGTTTTCCAGCTCGTTGGCAAAGTCGCACAACACGTCCGCGATGACGGTGTTGAGCATGATGTTTGGCTGGGCGACGGAGAGGGCGCTGCCCGGCATGCGGAACTCGAATTTGTTGCCGGTGAAGGCGAACGGCGAAGTCCGGTTGCGGTCGGTCGTGTCCTTTGTGAATTTTGGCAGCACGTCGGCGCCGATTTTCATAAGTTCCTTGCCGACGCCATCGTACGTCGTGTCGTTTTCAATGGATTCGAGCACGGCGGTCAGCTCGTCGCCTAAAAAGATCGAGATAATGGCCGGAGGCGCTTCGTTGGCGCCCAGGCGATGGTCGTTGCCGGCGGTCGCCACGGCGAGGCGCAGCAAATCCTGGTGCTCGTCGACGGCTTTGATGATGGCCGTCAAAAACAAGAGGAACTGGGCGTTTTCATACGGCGTGTCGCCGGGTTCGAGCAAATTGACGCCGGTGTCGGTGGAAATCGACCAGTTGTTGTGCTTGCCCGATCCGTTGATGCCGTCGAACGGTTTTTCATGCAGCAGGGCGACGAGGTCGTGCTTTTTGGCGACGCGCTGGATGATTTCCATCGTGAGCTGGTTGTGGTCGACCGCGATGTTCGTCGTCGAGAAGACCGGGGCGAGCTCGTGCTGGGCCGGGGCGACTTCGTTGTGTTCCGTTTTGGCGCTAATGCCAAGCTTCCACAACTCCTCGTTGAGCTCGTTCATGAATTTTTGGACGCGGGACTTAATGGTGCCGAAATAGTGGTCTTCCATTTCCTGGTTTTTCGGGGCCGGGGCGCCAAACAAGGTGCGGCCGGTGTAAATCAAGTCTTTGCGTTGCTCAAAGTATTGCTTGTCGACGAGGAAGTATTCCTGCTCGGGACCGAGCGTCGTTTTGACGGAGCGGACGTCCTCGTTGCCGAAAAGCTTGAGCACGCGCAGCGCCTGCCTGCTGATGGCCTCCATCGAGCGAAGCAGCGGCGTTTTTTTGTCGAGCGCGAATCCGGTATAGGAACAAAAGGCGGTCGGAATGCACAGGACGCCGTTTTTGATGAACGCGTAGCTTGTCGGATCCCACGCCGTGTAGCCGCGGGCTTCAAACGTGGCGCGAAGGCCGCCGTTTGGAAAGCTGGACGCGTCGGGTTCGCCTTTGATGAGTTCTTTGCCGGAAAATTCCATGATGACCGTTCCATCGTCCTGGGGATTGATGAAGCTGTCGTGTTTTTCGGCGGTGACGCCGGTCATTGGCTGGAACCAGTGCGTAAAGTGGGTGGCGCCTTTTTCAATCGCCCAAACTTTCATCGCGTGGGCGACGGCGTTGGCGATTTTGATGTTGAGCGGTTTGCCGTCCTGAATGGTTTTTTCCAGTTCCTTGAACGTTTCTTTCGGGAGCCGCTGGCGCATCGTTTGTTCGTTAAATACGTTGGTGCCGTACATTTCTGTGACCTTATCCATATTGATTCTCCTTCTTGATAAAAAAACGGCAAAAGCGGGTAGAGTCATCCCATTGGGAATGCTTTACGACGCCTTTGCCGTTGACATGCCCTTATTATAGCGGTTCACCGAAAGATGTCAATCATTTTCTGAAAATTATTTCATTTGTTTCAGAAAATAGATAAAAGCTTTCAAAGACGAATCAAACACTTTGGAAACCGATGAAATGAATTTTTTTGTTTTCATTTTTTACATAGCTCTTTATAATGAAGAGGATTGGAGATTATGATGACAACAATAGAAGAATTACTGCATTTTATTGAAGAGGAGGATGTCCGGTTTATCCGGCTGGCGTTTTTTGACGTGTTTGGCATTCAAAAGAATATTTCGATTTTGCCGGATCTTTTGCCCAAGGCGCTGAAGCATGGCATCGCGATCGACGCGAACGCGATTTTTGGCTTGTCTTCGTTGAAAGACGCGACGCTTTATGTCAAACCCGATATTTCGACGTTGACGATTTTGCCGTGGCGCTCGATTGATGGCAGCGTGGTGTGCATGGTGGGCAATTTGTACGACGCCCATGGCGAGCCGTACGCGCTCGACTGCCGGAAAATGCTCAAGGACGCGTTGCGGGCGGCAGCCGGGATGGATGTGTTGTTCAATATTTCGACGCAATTTGAATTTTACTTGTTTTTGCAGGACGAGGTGGGCAACAACACGTGGCGGCCGTTGGATTACGCGGGATACATGGATGTCGCGCCGGAGGACAAGGGCGAAAACGTGCGGCGCGAAATTTGCATGACGCTGGCGACGATGGGATTGCAGCCCCGTTCCTCCTATCACCAGGCGGGGCCGGGCCAAAACGAGATCGACTTTCACTCTTCGACGCCGTTGAAGGCGGCTGACGAGGCGTCGATGTTCAAATGGGTCGTGCGGACGGTGGCGGACGCAAACGGCTTGCATGCGGAGTTTTCGCCAAAGCCGCTGGAGGACAAGCCGGGCAACGGGATGCATATTAAGATGAAATTCGCGAAAACGATGCCGCGACATCAGATCGAACACTTTCTGGCGGGGATTTTGGCGCATATCGACGCGTTGACGTTGTTTTTGAACCCGGTTGAGGCGTCGTACGCGCGGCTGGGAAAACAAAACGCGCCGGATCAAATCGCCTGGTCGGTGGCGCATGCGCATGAGCTCATTCACGTCGATCCGAAAAACGACCATATTTTCGAGCTGCGCTCGCCGGATCCGTTGTGCGATCCGTACTTGTGCTTCAGCTTGCTGATCCGGGCGGGGCTGGATGGAATCGAAAACGAGATTCCGCTGGAAAAGCCTTTGGATATCGTTTGCGACTTGACGACGATCAAACGGCTTCCGTCCACGAAAGAGGAAGCTTATAATCGAACGGTACAGGACGAGTGGCTGCGCCAGTGGCTTCCGGAACGACTGATCGCCTTATACCGGTGAGGATGGTATGAAGGAGCGGAAAAAGGTTCTCGTCATCGCGGAAAAGAAAAGCGGCGCGCTTTACAAGGAGTTGTTTCCGGCTTCGTTGTATGGGGCGTGCGTGTTTGCCGAAAACGCGGTGGAAGCCAAGCACCGGCTGAGCCGGGAGCGCTTTGACCTCGTGCTGGCGCCCAAGCTGGCGCAGCCCAAGCAAGCCCATGAAATCGCGGTGGTTTACGACACGTACGTCCTCTTGTTCGTCAAGCCGCAGGCGTATGATCAAGTGGCGTACCAGATGCGGGAGGCGAAAGTGTTTGTGCTGTCGACGCCGGTTTCCAAGATGGTGGTCGCGCAAGTGCTTGCGATGCTGGAGCGGTTCATGGACCAGACGGCTCGTCTGGAGCAAAAGGTGGCGCGCGCCCAAAAGAAGCTGGTGGAGATCAAGACGATCGACCGCTGCAAAATGGAGTTGATGCACACGTTCCAGTGGAGCGAGGCGAAAGCGCACCGGTACATTGAAAAAAGCGCGATGGACACGGGGGCGACGCGGGCGCAAATCGCCGACCAGCTGCTGGCGCGCATGGATATGAAAAGGAGTGGTGAGGCTTGAAGCGCGAAAAGACCAACGCGATGCGGATCCTGGAAAAAAACGGGATCGAATACATAGAGCACGCGTACGAGCATAAAAAGAATGATCCGGTTGACGGGGTGGCGGTGGCCGAGAAAATCGGCGAGCCTGTCGAGCGGGTGTTTAAAACGCTTGTGACGCAAGCCAACACGAAGGAGTATTTCGTGTTTATGATTCCTGTCGACAAGGAGCTGGATTTGAAAAAGTGCGCGAAAGCAGCCGGCGTCAAACACGTCGAGATGCTTCCGTTGAAAGACTTGACAAAGACGACAGGCTATATTCGGGGCGGCTGTTCGCCGCTGGGCATGAAAAAAGAGTTGAAGACCTTCGCCCAGGAAGAGGCCGTTTTGTACGATACGATCTTTTTTTCGGGCGGGAAAATCGGGCTGCAAATCGAGGCGAACGCGAACGATTTGGAAAAAGTGCTCGACATTGCATTTCACGATTTGATCCGGAGTTAAAAAATAATAGAAAAATCGCGATACCACGATTTATTTTCTACTGTGGGACGGAAATATATTATAATTCCACCCGCAGTTTTTCTTTTTTTATTGTTGTCAAATAAACCTAACAGGTTTGTTTTTTCGGCTGATTTGGTATAATCGGTATCAAAAGTGGAAAAGTTGGCAATAGTTATAACATAATGATGTATTAGGGGTGGAAGTTTTTTTGAAAGCGTCTACAATGAGGATGAACAAAGAACTCGATCCGTGTATCGTGTGTTTTGGCAGAAGGTTTGAAAGGGAATTGGAAGGAAGGCAATCAAACGAAAGAAGCGAAACACCGGTTCGGCAGTTTCGCTTTTTGGGGTTCCAAAATCGAAACGCGCAACGGAGAAGTCGTTCGATGTGGATTTTTGCTTTACCCCTCACTTCAGTTGAATAAGCATCACCCTCGGAACGACACTGTCTTTCCGAGTTTTTTTTTACGAAAGGAATTTTTATGAATCAGAAATCTCATGTACATGTGGCAAATCGGATTCGTATTTGGTTTGCCTGGATTCTTGCGCTCTTGTTGTGGATCCAGGGAACATCGTTTCCTGTGCGGGCCGAGGAGCCACCGTCCTCCTCTTATTCTTTTGAAAATACGATTCTTTCTGTTTCCTGGAAAGTGCGCCCGGAGTGGAATTCGGAATTTCAGTCGATTGATTCGGCGAAACCAATCGAGATCAAACCGAATGACACTTATCAACTTACCATCAAATATGAGCTTCCGCAAGGGACGCTAACTGCGGAGAGTCCATCCTGCTCGTATCAGCTTCCTTCGCAACTGACTTTTTCAAGTCCGGTTTCTGGCACCATCCAAAATGGAGGCACGGCAGTGGGCACGTATTCTATCGACACGTCAGGGCAGGTTGTCCTGCAATTTTATGAAAAACTCGTTTCTGAAAACGTCGATGGAAAGGTTTATGGCGATCTGCAATTTGACATCAAAGGAAAGGAGATCGTTCTTGACAATTCAACAGAAACCGTGATTCGATTCAACAATTCCAATCAATTTACTTTGACCGGACCAGCTCTTGATCCCGAGCCGGAAAAAGGAAGCCTTCAAGTCCAAAAAACCGGAGAGAAAAAAGAAGGCAGAACGATGAGCTACACCATCACGGTAACGGCAACAGGGGACACAACGGAAGACGTTGTCGTGACGGATGTGTTGAAAAGCGGAAGCGCGACGTATAAGGAAAACTCGCTCGTTGTGAAAAAAAGCGATGGAACATCCGTTTCGCCGGTGGAGCCTTCCTTTCAGGACCAATCGTTTCAGCTGACACTGCCGCCTTTATTGGCGAACGAGTCGTACACGATCACCTACGAGATGGAGGCGGATTCGCTGAAAAACGAAACGAACACGATCAAAAACTATGTGGAAGCGCAAACCACAGACGCGAACAAAACAGGCAGCTGGGGGCCGGATTTGACATTTACGAGCAAGATGCTGGAAAAAACTGGCGTTTTGCAAGCGGATAAAAAAACGATTTTATGGACGGTGACGCTGAACGAGGCGAACGAGGATTTAAACGGCTGGACCCTTCAGGACGAATGGAATCAGATTCCGGTCAAGGAAGTGTCGATCAAGCCATCCGTCGACGGAAATGATAAAATTTCGCTTCCTTACACATTTTCAAGTACAGATACCACAACGTATACGATTACCTACACGACGCCGGCCGACGTGCTTCTTGGCACGAGTCAGACGTTGAACAAGGTGGTTCTGGAAAACGAAGAAGAAAAAATCGAACAGGAAACCGGCGTGTATGTGCCGGACAGCGAAGACGCTCAGCCGATTCAAAAAGAAGGCGTCGCGCTGAAACCGATTGGACCGAATTTGTACGAAGCCGAATGGATGGTGCGCTTAAACCTCGACTATTCCTCTCTTTCACCGGGATGGACGTATACCGACCGGCTTTCGGGCGATGGAACGTCCTCGTACTCGGCAGAGCAGAAAAAAGCGCTGATGGAGGCGATTGCGAACGCGTTTGGCGTGACCAACAATCAAGTAGAGAACGAAAATGGATTCACATCCGATACCATCGACTTTTCCTGGGTGAAAGAAGAATGGGAAAGCGAAGCGAAAACGTTTCAAATAACCGGAAAAACTTCGCTTCCGCAAGGAACAACGATTAAATTTACGTATTTCTCGACAGTAGAAATAGAAGAGGGGAACCTCTACAACAACGGCGTTTTGAAAGACCGTGGAAAAGAGGCGAACGCTTCGGGCGAGTTGACGGTAAAACCGATTTTAAGAAAAAACGATCCGCTTTCGCCTGGCAGTAGCTGGACCTATCATAGTCGAAAAGAGCTGAAAGACGATATTTTGCGATGGGAAGTCGTTGTAAACATTCCGGAACACCAAACGAAGGCGCTGACGCTTGTCGACACGCTTCCTAATGAAGTGACGTATTCCAACGCTTTTGTCAAAGACAAGGAATTGAAACCGGAGGTGCAGGGAAATACGGTGACGTGGACATTGGATGAGGCGTTTGTTCAAGCCAATCAGGGCAAGACAATCACGTTTGTCGTCGAGGCAAAGCTGGTGGAACAAAACCTGACTTGGCGCAACGACGAGACGACTGATCCAAAAATTCGGCGGATCCATGTCAAAAACCAGGCGGAAATCATTCAAGAGGAAGATCTATTGAAAAAAGTCGAGCAGACGCAAACGATTTGGGAGTCTACCGTTCGAAATCGAATCGAGAAAACGGATCCGAAAGCGTCCGGAAAGGAAACGGCGCATCGGTTCGAAGAACTTGAAAACGGACAGGTAATTTGGAAAATCGCCCAATACATCGAAGAGAATCAAACGAAACCACTGACTGTGCAGGACAGCATTCCCCAAGGATTGCGGTTCGAAGAGGGAAAAGTCCGTTGTGACGGGAAAGAAGTTGATGCTAATTTCACGCTTCAAGAGAACACGTTGTCGCTTGCGCTCGATGAACAATTCATCGTGAAATGGCGTGGAAAGACATTGGAGCTGACGCTTGCCTTTTCCATCAAGGATGATTTTTCGTGGAATGTGGATCCAGACCATCCTAAAAACGCCACGGGCCTCTTTAAAAACGAATGCCAGGTTTTAGAAGAGGGAACCGTCGTCGATACGGACGAGCAAACGCAGACCATTACGAAAAACTTGTTTGAAAACGCCTTGAAAAAAACAGGAAACTACGATTCTTCGACGGGTGTATTGTCGTATACCGTCGTGATCAATCCGGATGGAAAAACATTTGGAGGCGAGGATGGCTTGATTCATTTGCACGACCGGCTTAAATACCACTACAAAGGCGATTACGATTCGTATCGGGTATACTTTATGCCGGAGAAAACCGTGTTGTATGAAGTGGCAGGCGACGGAGAGAAAAAGGAGATTGACCGTAAAGACTGGCATCTTCGCTATAAAATCGGTCCCGAACAGTGGAATCCGGACATGCAGCAAATTGATTTGGATGTGCCGGATGGCAAATCGCTTGAACTGACGTATTGCTATCAGGTTTGGGGACGAAAGACGCTAGAACAAAGCATTGGCAATTCGATTGAATTGACGGTAAACGACAAGTCGTATGCCGAATCAAGCACGTCGGTGGCCGCCAAGACAATCACATCCAGCGCGAACGCGGGCACTCGTTATGTGACGTTGCGAAAAGTGGATGAACAAGATATCAACGTTTTTCTGCCAGGCGCTAAGTTTGATTTGTACCGCTATGACAAGGAAAAAAATGACTATGTAAAAGAAGACAACAAGTCGGCGCAAGTCAGCAACGCGAACGGAACCATACAATTCAATGATTTGGCTTTCAACACCGCGTACTACTTAAAGGAAATCGAAGCGCCATCCGGCTATTTGCTGGACGAAACACCATTTTACTTTTATATCGTCGGTACGGACACGTCAAGCACAACGTTCATGCCCGATGGATTTGAAACCGATCCCAACACTCACACCTACATGAACCAGTCCAACTTGTATATCACGAACAAAGCGAACACGACCTCATTGACGGTACGCAAGAAATGGCTGGACGCGCAAGGTGTGGAATTGAGCGGTCCTACCCGGGAGGCGGAGGTGGACTTGATTCGGTACACTCACGACGAGCCGCCGGATGATTCGTTTCAATATAGTTTGAATATTAAATCGAGTGGAACTGTTTTACTGGAACAGACGAATGTGCCAGTTAAAAAAGGTTCGGTTCTTGAAATCACATTTGAATTACTAAATGTTAGCTCTGGGGATGGGATTATCCATGACCAAAATTGGAACGGATACTCACCTGTTGAATCTATTTCCGGGATTCCGGGAGAGGAAACCTGGCAGACCTATACTCGTTTTACTTACCGGATTCCGCTTCAGGAAAATAACTTGATTTTAACAGCGGAGAATTGGGGCTTACGATTTCCAAAAGTAACACTCATCGAACCAGAGTTGAATGGAACAGTTATTGAATCTATCCCGCTCAACAACCAAAACGACTATAAAACGACAATCCCTGACTTGATAACCGAAGAAAATATCAACGGAAAAAAAGTTTACTATACATACGACGTGCAGGAACAGCCAATGGCTGGTTTCGATGCCACGTATGAAAAATTGACGACTGAAACGGGGGTTGAAATTGTCGTCACGAACCGGCGGAAGGAAAACGGGGGATTTGTTTTTCCGGAAACCGGCGCGAATAAAAATCAGATCAGTGCATATGTAGGAGGTGTAATGATCGCAAGTCTGATCTGTGTGCGGATATGGAATCGACGAAAATCGAAAGAAAGGTAACAAGAGAACATGAAAAAAAGTTTTAAAAATCGGATGAAGGGAGCACTTGCCCTCGTGTGCTTGCTTTGGGGAATGACAGTTGCCGTTCCGATAAAAGCAACGGAAACTGGGGACACTACGTCAACGGACATTTCGGAAACAGGTACCAAATCAACAGTGAACCTGACAATCCCTGAGAGTTTAAAGGGTCACACATTTGCCGCCTATCAAATCTTTAAGGGTGATGTTTCAAATGGAGTATTATCCAATGTGAAATGGGGCGATGGAGTTGATCGAGATAATTTGATTAGCTCTTTGAGGTCAAAAAGCATCATTTCAACAACCACAACAGATCCCACACCAAAAGAAGTGGCGCAAGCGATTGAAACGTATGTATCTCAAGGTAGTGATGAAACGGAAAAAGAAAGACGTGCCGGAGAAATCGCTCTTCTGATTTCAAAACATTTGAGTGAAACAAGCACAAGTATTGCAGGAACCTCTGTATCTCTGGTTCCCGGGTATTATTTGATCAAAGATGTAACAAAAAATACGACGAATCCGGATTTCACGTGGAATGAATCATTGCTACAATTGACAAGCGATATGAAGATTGAAAGAAAAGCTGAGACGCCAACTGTTAAGAAACAAGTTGGAGAAAACAATGGGGAAAATGGTGCACTAAATTATCAGGATGTGGCGGATTATTCTATTGGAGACGATGTTCCGTTCCAAATCACTTCAACAGTTCCAGAGACTACGCATTATGATGAATACACCTATGAATTTCACGATACGCTAAGTAAAGGGTTGAATCTGAACGAGGATAGTATTGAGGTTTTATTGGATGGTGATAAATTAACGAAAGGGACAGACTATACCATTGTTAACGGTCAAAAAGAAACAAAAGACGGTTGTTCACTGCATGTAAAAATTTCAAACTTAAAAGATCATGGTGGTGAAGAGGTAATAGTAACTTACACAGCCCAACTCAATTCAAACGCTCTTGTTGGAATTGCAAATGGAAACGATACACCAAACACGAACAAAGTCTATCTTGCGTATACCAACCATCCGTATACGGATTCAGACTACGCTGTAACGCCGGAAGATAAGGTTCTGGTACTGACGTACAAATTGTCTGGAACAAAAAAAGATGCGAGTGATAAAAAGACGCCATTGAAAGGAGCGGAATTCTATTTATTGAATACGGATCAAAAGAACCCTTCTTACGCGATGATGGATGCTACATCTCATAAATTTACGGGTTGGACAAAGGATGAAAAATCAGCTTCGAAGCTGATATCAGGAGAAAATGGAGGATTTGAAATCCAAGGATTGGATGCGGGAACATACTACCTAAAGGAAATCAAAGCCCCCGTTGGTTATAATATCATGGAAGGATTGCAATCGGTAGAGGTTATTGCGAATAAATCACGAGTTTATGATTTTGGTGAGGCTACTTCACCGGTTGATTTTAACACAAATTCGAATGATGCGAACGGTGTTAAGAAAACAAGCATTGATCAATCTGGAACGATGAGCGTTGTCGTGGAAAACGGCAAAGGCTTCACAATGCCTTCGACCGGTGCGTTTGGACAAACTCTGATTTACGGTGTCGGCGGTCTTTTGGCGCTAGGCGGCCTTGGCATTCGAATGGCACGGCGCCGTCACGAACAAGACTAAAAAGACGAAACGAAAGCCCGATTGGCTTGACCGGCTCAGCGTCTGGATGCTGCTCGTTGGCATTGGCTTGATTGCCTATCCGACCGCGGCCGACTGGTGGAACTCGATCCATCAGACGCATATGCTGACCGAATACGCGCAAATGGTGGAAGATCTGGACGAGCCGTTCAAGAAGGAAATGGTCGCGCAGGCTCGTTCCTACAACAAGACGCTTTTGACCCGGGAAGATCGCTGGAATTTTTCAGAATCGGAATGGGCGACGTATCTTGACTTGCTGGATCCGGGAAAAACCGGCGTCATGGGATCGGTGTCGATTCCAACTCTAGGTATCACGTACCCGATTTACCACGGGACCGACGAAGGCGTGCTGGCCGTGGCCATCGGACACATGCCCGGCTCCTCGTTGCCTGTTGGCGGCAAGGGGACGCACGCCGTTCTTTCCGGCCATCGCGGATTGCCTTCCGCCCAGCTGTTCACGCATCTGGACCGGGTGAAAAAAGGGGACCGGTTTCAAATTGAAACGATCGACCAGCGGCTTTTGTACGAAGTCGATCAAATCAAAACCGTCCTGCCAGGCGACGAGACCTATGTCGAAATCGACCCGAACGCCGATCTTTGCACGCTGGTGACGTGTACGCCTTTTGAAGTGAACACGCACCGCCTGCTCGTGCGCGGACACCGGATTCCGCTGGACGACAAGCCCGAACCTTACGCCATTCCGTGGCCAAGAATCTTTTTGTGCCTTGGCATGCTGGTCGCGCTCATCGCGCAACTCGTTTCGAGAAGAAAGGAAAAATGATGAAAAAGATATGGAGCGTGCTTTTGGGCCTTGTATGCGCCCTTGGGATGACAGCATGGTTTCAACCGGTGTGCGCCGCCGGCGACGGAAGCATCGTGCTCCATTTGGATGATCGCGAAAGCGAAGTCGCCCTGTATGCGGTCCCCGCCGCGCTTCGAAATCTGGACGTCGACGAACTCGTCGTCGCGTTGTGTGATCAAGGCGTCGAACCCCAAACCGCCGCCAACACGTCAAACACGATCCGCTTTGAACAGCTTGAACCCGGCGTGTATTTGCTGCGGCAAACGCGCCACGCCCCCAACCGGCAGCCGTTCAAGCCGCACCTCGTCCATTTGCAAGCCGATGGCATGCAAGTCGAGGAAACGCCCAAAACCGCGCCCGTCGTGTCGAACCCCGATTTTCCACGATCCAGCCGCCACGACGCCACGCTGCCATACACCGCCCAGCCCCGCTGGCTGATCTACGTTTTCGCCATGTTGGGCATTACATGTTTGCTTGGCGGCCGGCTGTTGAGAGAACCGTATGAAAAATAAAACGGCCCGGCATTTGACGCGCTTAGGCTGCCTGTTTATTTTGGCCGCGCTGGCCGTCTGGCTGTTCGAGTGGAACGACAACAAGACCAAGGCGGCGCTGGCCAGACAGCAGCTCTCCGCTTTGCGTACGCCACCCGAAAACAATCCGGCCGACGAGCGGTTTTTCGGCGACCTGCTCATTCCAGCCCTCGAGCTGGAGCTTCCGGTGCTGTCCACCTACTCGCAAGAGGCGATGGATGAGTACCCGTGCCTGTACGCCAACGACGGGGAGCATCTTGTCGTCTGCGCCCACAACGCCGACAGCCATTTCGGCCGCATCGGCCAGTTAGGATTTGGCGATGAAATCACGATCCGCACTTCGAGCGCGTCGTACCGCTATCAAATCGAGAAAGTGGAAGTGCTCGAGCCAACCGAAGTGAAACGCATGGTCGAATCCGACTACGCCCTCACCTTGTTTACATGCACGCCCTTCGGCGTCCGCCGCGTCGCGGTCCGGGCGGCGCTGTGCGAGGAAAACGCGGATGAAAATAGATGACTGATAGTCATAAATATGAGAGAATAGGAACATGAACAAGTACAGTTGGATGATGGTTTATGCTTTCCTGTTCTCTTTTCTTATGGTCATGATCGGGGTGGCGCTCGAGGCGCCCGCGACCGGTCCGGCCGAAATCGCCTGTACCGACCGGTTTATCGAGTTTAACGGCCTCATCTACAAGCAAGTGCCGTACGATCAAATCCGCTCGATCGAGCTGCTGAGAAACTACGACCTGAAACGAAAAGGGATCCAGGAAGGCGTGGAGTTTGAACACTACTACAATGGAAACGCCGATTTTCAAACGATCGGCCGATGCAGCGCGTATTTGTATTTGACGCACAAAGACTACATCGCGATCGTGACCGCGGACAGCGGCACGATTTTGTTCAACGAGCCAACGCCCGAAATCACGACCCAAATGTACGACTACATCAAAAACCGCATCGACGCGGCGTAGAAAAGAGGAAAAAAACTATGTGGTATGAATCCAGCGTGTTTTATCAAATTTACCCCTTGGGAGCGTGTGGAGCTCCCTTTGAAAACGATCATAAAAAGACGCATCGGCTAACAAGGCTGACCTCGTGGATCCCCGGTCTGAAAAAACTAGGCATCGACTGCGTTTTGCTCAATCCGGTCTTCGAGTCCATCTCCCACGGCTACGACACGACCGACTACACGCAAGTCGACGTCCGTCTGGGCGACAACGACGATTTGCGCGCGTTTGTGCGCCAGTGCCACGACAACGGCATCCGCGTCATTTTGGACGGCGTGTTCAACCATGTCGGGCGCTTGTTCGCCCCGTTTGCCGACGTGCTCCAAAACCGCGAAAACTCCCCGTATCTTTCCTGGTTCGACATCGACTTGAACGGAAACAACGAGTACGACGACGGCTTGTCGTATCAAAACTGGGAAGGCAACGCCAATCTTGTCAAACTCAACTTGAACAATCCAGCCGTCGTCGACTATCTTTGCTCCATCGTCCAAGACTGGATCGACACGTTCGACATTGACGGCTTGCGGCTGGACGTCGCGTATTGCTTGGCTCCCGATTTTTTACGCGCCCTCCACACGTTTACCAAGTCGATTCGTCCCGATTTCTTTTTAATGGGCGAAACGCTGCACGGCGACTACAACCAGTGGGTCAACGAGCAAATGCTCGACTCCTGCACGAACTACGAATGTTACAAAGGGTTGTATTCCAGCTTCAACACCCGCAATTTTTTTGAAATCCTGTATTCGTTCAACCGGCAGTTCGGCAACGAGCAATGGTGCCTTTACCGAGGCAAGCACTTGTTCAACTTCGTCGACAACCACGACGTGGAACGCATCGCCTCCATTTTGAACGTCAAAGCCGACTTGCCCCTTATCTACGCCATGCTCATGACGATGCCGGGCATTCCGTGTTTGTATTACGGCAGCGAGTGGGGAATGGAAGGAAAGAAAAACTGGAACGACACCGCCCTGCGCCCGGCCGTCGAAGCGCTGGAATGGAACGAGCTCACGGATTGGATCCATACGCTGATCGACATCCACCACGCCTTGCGCCCGTTGTACGAAGGGGCGTACCGCCAAGTCGCGTTGACGAACACCGCTTGCGTGTACGCCCGGGAGCTGGATGGCGAAACGGTTTGGACCGCCATCAATCTCGACGACTCGCCAGTTGACCTCGGTGTGGATTTTCAGGCGGAATGCGTCGACTGGCTCGCCAATTCGCAACCGGTTTTTGTGGACTGGCGCGTCCAAATTCCAGCTAAAGGCGCCATGATCTTGACCAAAAAATCGTGATTTGTGATTTTCGAGAGCAAATTTCGCTCTCTTTTTCGTTTTGTGCAAACATTTTCGTCTAAGTATAGATAAATGCATAAAATTCGTGGAAAATCAACGAATGTGCTTGAAAAGTTCGGTTTCCTCGTGTAAAGTCGGGACTTGTGAAACAAACAGTCCGAAATCAGACTGGAAAACAGGAGGAAACGAACGATGAAACAAACGAAAATATTCGGCTTTGCGGCTGGGATCGCTCTTGGATTCAACGCGTTCGCCCCGGTTTTTGCCGCGGACCAAAACGTAAACAATTCAATGCCGCATTCCCCCATGGCATACTACGAAGCAGCCTACAAAGACGAGACGTCCCTGACGTCGATCGTCGAAGAAGCCTTTCATAAAAACCTAAAACAATACACGTTGAAAGAAACGGAAAACGGATTGTGCTATTTGCTGGATGACGCCATCATCGACATCCAGGGCATCGACCTGGATAAGGAAGGGTATCAAATCGTGAAAATGGCGATGAAAAGCCGCACCGCCAAGGTGGGCGAAAACAAGCCAACCAACACCCTCTCTTCCGAAAAGGAAATCGTCTCGGTAAAAAACGCCGTGATCGACGTCCGCGACGGGCAGGCGCCAACGATTCGCGTTCCCGAAGTCGTGAAAACGACCGAAAACCAAACGCTCGATTTGAACGAGCACATCGAGGCCAGCGACAACAGCGGCCAGGTGGAATTGACAGTCGATGAGTCCATCGACTACGCCAAACCCGGCGAATACGATGTCAACATCGAAGCCAAGGACGCCAGCGGAAACGTCACCAAAAGCGCGATGAAAGTCGTTGTGGAAAAAGACGATTTCTACGACCGCATCGCCCAGGCTGCGCTTTCGCAAGTCGGACGCTACCAGGACTGCACGATGCTTGTCACCAACGCGCTCAAAGCCGTCGGCATCGACTTCCACGGCTGGCCGGAAGAATACGCCCAGCTTGGCAGCTACACCAGCAACCCGGTTCCGGGCGATATCATCATTTACAGCGGCCACGTCGCCCTTTACATTGGCGATGGCCAAGCCGTCCATGGCGGATGGCTGGGCAACCAAACCGTTGTCACATCCGTCGAATGCGACAAGCCGCTCATCGGCTACGTCCACGTCGCGCACTAAAACCTGGAAATTCCAGGCTTTTTTTATGAAAAAAAGATATATTATCACACAGTCTTTTGACCAACACAAGGAATATGCCTGCGCGATTGAACAATGTGAATTTATGTGATAAAATAGGATAACTTATAATAATTCGCGTTTAAAAAACGAGAAGGGGGAAAGGGAATGAAAGGCACACGCAAATGGATCGGGTTCTTTTTGGGGTTTGTTTGCCTTTTTTTTAATGGCTGTTCCAGCCAGGAGGAGCCGTTTCATGAAATCGAGCCGGGATCGGTTTATCAAGGGCCGATCGAGATCCACGAGCCGAAAGCGACAAACGCCCAGGTGCTTTCCGGCGGACAGATTCTCGTCGACGTGTCCAACGCCGCTGACGGCTACTTGATGATCAAAACGCTAAGCGGATTCGACACCCGTCTGAAGTGCCGCATCAGCCACGAGGCGGACCAGTACACATACGACTTGTCGTCCGATGGCGAATATGTCGTGTTTCCGCTTCAAATGGGCGATGGCGAGTACACGATTTCCGTCTACCAAAACACCGAAGGAACAAGCTACGCGCAAATTTTTTCTGAATCGTTCGCGGTGGCGCTCGAGGAGGACAACCGCGTGTTTGTCTTTCCAAACCAGCTTGTGTGGTACACACGCGAGTATCCGGCGGTTTTGTTGTCGTACGACATTTGCCAGTCGCTTTCGAGCGACCAGGAAAAAGTCGACGCGATTTACCGGTACATTGAAAACTACATGACGTACGACACCGACAAGGCGGCCAGCGTGCAGTCCGGCTATATTCCGGATCTGACCCGCGTGCTGGAAGAAAAGAAAGGCATTTGTTTCGACTACGCCGCGCTCATGGCCGCCATGCTGCGGGCGCAGGACATCCCCTCCCGGCTTGTGATGGGAAACTTGACAAGCGAGGGGATTTACCACGCGTGGAACGAAGTGTATGTGGATGGCCAGTGGCGCTGGTACGATCCAACCTACGGGTCCGCCAACTCCAATGAGCAAAGCGACTATGTCGACGACAGGAGGTATTGAGAATGGAGAAAAAAACAAACTTGAAAAAGCTGGATCCGGCGCAGCTTTCGCTCTTATGCGCGCAATGGGCCATGATCCTGAAAACCGGCATTTTACTGTACGACGGGGCCGATATCCTCGTTTCGACGTATGAAAACACCAGCGAACAGGCGTTGTTCGAACGCATTGCCGGCGCGCTGGAAGAAGGACAGCCGTTTTACGAGGCGCTCGAAAGCACCGGCCGGTTTCCAAAATACATGATCGAGATGGTGCGGATCGCGGAACGGACGGGAAATCTGGACGTCGTGCTCGATTCGCTGTCCAAGTATTATAAAAAAGAGGCGCTGCGCAACGAGAACATTCAAAACGCCATTTTTTATCCGGTGACGCTCGTGGTGATGATGAGCGTCGTCATCGCGATTTTGGTCGTCAAAGTCATCCCGGTCTTTATGCAGGTGTTCCGCAACATGGGCGTCAGCCTCGACGGCTCCACCCAGACGATTTTGTCAGCCGGGATCTTTGTCGGCTACGCCGTCATGGTGTTCGCCATCTTGCTGAGCGTCTTCGCGATCGTCGTCATCGCGATGTGGAAAAAAGGAAAAACCGAAACGCTGCTCAAAGGCGCGGCCAAAATCTTTCCGTTTTTTCGGAAAATCCACAAAGGGCAGGCGGCCGCCCGCTACGCGGACATCGTCGCGATGGCGATGCGCAGCGGTTTCTCGCTGGATGAAACGATGGAAATGGCGCCCGATTTCATGCCCGACGCCCAGTCCCGGGCGATGGCGCAAGTCAGTCTGGATACGATGCGCCAGACAAACCAGTTCACCGAAGCCATGATCGCCAACGGCTTTTACGACACGATCCACGAGAAAATGATCGAGGTCGGCGACCAAACGGGTCAAATCGAATCCGTCATGACCGAGCTGGCCGACTTATACAACCACCAAGTCGAAAGCGAAATCGACGGCGTTGTCGCCTCGATCGAACCGGTGCTCGTCGCGCTGCTCACGCTGATCGTGGGCGGCATCCTGCTTACCATCATGCTTCCGCTTGTCGGCATCCTGATGTCCATGACGTGAGGGCCGGCCATGAAAACGAAACAACGAAACAAACCGCTCATGCTGGCGGAATTCGTAGCCGTGATGCTTTGTTTTTTGTTCGTGTTCGACTGGATATCCAAAACGGCGTATCGGCAGTCGACGCAAACGATCCAAACCGCCCTGGAGCAAATCATCGTCGACACGTACGCCAGGGAAGGGCGCTATCCGCCCTCGCTTGAATCCATGATCAAGGAGCACGGATTCACGTACGACGACAACACGTACATGATTGTCTACGATATTTTTGCCGACAACATCCGCCCGCGCGTGCAGGTGACGGAAAGGAGCCGGCCATGAATCGACAAAAAAACACGTTCACTTCGCTTAGCTTGTTTCTCGTCTACGCGATGTTCGCCATTTTGGCTTTGTTCCTTGTCGTAATCGGGGCGCGCGTTTATGAAAACATCGTTTCGGAAAGCGGGCGCGTCCACGACAGCCGCACTGCCATGACGTACATTCAAAACAAGCTGCGCAACCGTCTTGACGCCGTTGGCGCCGACCATGACGTGCTCGTGCTCAAAAAAGGCGACCTCGTCACGTATATTTACGAACAAGACGGGACTCTTTGCGAATTTTACACCTTGGACGGGCTGCCGCTGGAAGACGGGCAAGGCGAAAAGATCGTCGCCGTCGACGATTTTTCGATCCGTCCGGACAACGGACAACTCGTCATCCGGCTCACGGACCGGGAAGGATTTGAAAAGGTTTTGCACATCCAGGAGGTAGGCGTATGAAAAGAAAACGCAATCCGGCCTTGATTGAATTGATGCTCGTCATCGTCTTCTTTTCGCTGGCCTCGCTTATCCTGCTGCAAATGTTCGCGAAGGCGTTCACGCTTTCCAAGCAAAACATCGCCCTGGCCAACGGCCAGATCCTGCTCGAGGATTTGATGAACCAGTGGATGGCCGATCCTGCCACGCCGGTGGCGCAAGACGGGGTGTACCGCTTCAACGAGGAAATGAACCTGGATCCAGACGGACGGTATTTGTTGTGTGTCGAGCGCAGCGAAACCGAGACGCTCGCTTCGATCACGCTCACGCTCCAGGAACAGGAAACGACGTTGATCGACTTCCACACGACCATCACCAAGGAGGAATCAAAATGAAGCGAAACGGTGTCGGCACCGCCTCGTTCGTGCTAATCGCGCTTGTGCTCGCCTTGACGTGTTTTTCGCTGCTGGCGCTTTACCAGGCCGACTTGCAAAACCGGATGAGCCGCTCTTCCATCGACTATTCGAGCCGCTATTACGAGGCGCTCGCCTCCATTAGCGAGCAGGTGGACGCGATGAATCAAACCAGGATGGACGAGGATAAAAAATACATTTCCGTGCAAATTCTCGACGGCCAGTATTTGATCGCCCGCGTTGAAAAGCGGGACGGCCGGTACGTGATTGCCGAACGATACGTTGAAAACCAGAACACGTGGGATCAAACCGAACCGATCCCGGTCTGGGATGGAAAGGATTGAGACTATGAACATCGAAGAAATACTGGAGGACAGCCTCCAAAAAGGGGGATCGGACTTGTTTATTGTGCCCGGGGCGCCGATCCACGTGAAAGTCAAAGGCCGCATGGAGCCATTTGGCAGCCAGCCCGTCATGCCCGCGCAAAGCCTGGAGCTAATCAGCCAGATTTATGAAAACGCCAGCCGGAGCCAGGAAACCTTGAAACAAACCGGAGACGACGATTTCTCGTTTTCGATTCGCAACGTGGGACGTTTTCGCTGCAACGCCTACAAGCAGCGCAACTCGTACGCGGCCGTGATCCGCATCGTTCCATTCGGCTTGCCCGATCCGAAACAAATGCGCATTCCGCAAACCGTCATCGACTTGGCGCGCACAAAAAACGGGATGATTCTCGTGACGGGACCGGCCGGCTCGGGAAAATCGACGACGCTGGCGTGCCTGATCGACGAAATCAACCAGACGAAAACCGGCCACATCATCACGCTGGAGGATCCGATCGAGTTCATCCATCCGCACAAAAACTGTTTGATTTCCCAGCGCGAAATCAGTCTGGACACCAAAGACTACGCCTCGGCGCTGCGGGCGGCGCTGCGCCAAACCCCCAATACGATTTTGCTCGGGGAAATGCGGGACTTCGACACGATTCAAACGGCTCTGACCGCGGCGGAAACCGGCCAGCTTTTGCTGTCGACGCTCCACACCTTGGGCGCCGCGAAAACGATTGACCGGATCATCGACACGTTTCCAGCCAACCAGCAGGCGCAAATCCGCGTCCAGCTGTCCATGGTGCTCAAAGCGGTGGTCAGCCAGCAGCTCGTGCCCGGTATCGACGGCACCCTCGTACCCGCTTTCGAAGTCATGCTCGTCACGCCGGCGATCGCCAACCTGATTCGGGAAGGCAAGATCCATCAAATCGACAACGTGATCTTTTCCAGCCAGGAAGGCGGCATGCAGACGATGGACAACGCGCTGCTCGCCTTGTTTAACGCGGGCAGGATCACACGCGACAGCGCGATCGCGTACGCCCAGGACAAAACGACGCTTTCCAGAAAGCTGAAGGAAAAAAAGCTCCATGTCGTTTAAACCCAAAGTGCTCATTGTCGACGACTCGGAAATCAACCGCCTCATTTTAACGGATATGCTCGAAGACAAATACGACTTGATCGAAGCGGGAGACGGCAAAGAGGCGATCCGGCTCATGAACGATCACGGATTCGAACTCTCGCTCGTTTTGCTTGACTACATGATGCCGGAAATGGATGGTTTCGAGGTGTTGGAAGTCATGCGGGAACGTGGATGGAACACGCAGCTGCCCGTCATCATGATTTCCGCGGAAACCGGCGCCGATTACATTCATAAAGCGTACGACCTTGGCGTGTACGACTTCATTTCCCGGCCATTTGACGCCTCGATCGTCACGCACCGGGTCGAAAACATGATTTTGCTTGACGCGCGCCAAAAACATCTCGAACGGCTTGTCGCCGCCCAGGTGCAGGAAAAAACGCGCCAAAGCAACATGCTGATCAACATCCTGAGCCACATTGTCGAGTTCCGCAACGAGGAATCGGGCCGCCACGTCTTGAATGTGCGGGCGATGACGAAGCTGCTGCTCACGGAACTGCGCGCCATGGATCCGACCTTCACGATGGACGATGAGCAAATCGAGCGTATCGCGCTCGCTTCGGCCCTTCACGATGTCGGAAAAATGTCGATCGACGAGAAAATCCTGAACAAGCCCGGCCGGCTGACGGACGAGGAATTCGAGCAAATGAAGCGCCATACGATTTACGGGGCGCAAATGCTGGAAAAGGTGCCAAGCTACCAGCATGACGAGCTTGTAAAAACTGCGATCGAAATCGCGCGCTGGCACCACGAACGCTACGACGGCAAAGGCTATCCCGACCACCTGGTAGGCGAGCAAATTCCGATCTCGGCCCAGGTCGTCGCGCTCGCCGACGTGTACGACGCGTTGACGGAAGAGCGGGTGTATAAAAAAGCCTTTTCGCCCGAACAGGCGCTGACCATGATTTTGAACGGGGAATGCGGCTGCTTCTCCCAGCGGCTGCTGCGTTGTCTGGAACGCGCCCGCCGCCGGTTGAAACAAGTCGATTTCGGCCCGGATCCATCCGCGTCCGCCGATCCTTCGTCCTTGTCCACGAGCGCGCCGGTTTACAACGAGAAGTCGATTTCGAATTTGGTGTACGAACGCACCAAGTACGCGTTTTACACGAGCCGCTCGCAGGAAATGCGGTTCGAGTACACCTTCAGTCCGCCCGTGCTTACGCTCAGCATGCTGGCCGCCCATAAGTTTAACCTGGACTCCGTCATCGCCGACCCGCTCGACCAGCCCGATCTCATGGCGGTGCTCGGACAGGACAACATCGAACGCCTGTGCGATCGAATCCGCCAGCTTTCGTGGGAGCGGCCGGAATGCGAACTGGAGCTGGCGCTTCAGGAAAACGGGGAGCCGCACTGGTTCAACTTTATCTTGCATGGCATTTTCAACGAGGAGGAATGCCATGGCTACTTTGGTTTGATCGTGGACGTCCATGACGAAAAAGTGAAGCGGGAGGCGCTGGAACGTAGCGCCCACCACGACGGGCTAACCGGTCTGGTGAACAAAGCGTACGCGCCGGTGCTCATTCAGTCGCGGCTCGATGAAAAAACGAACGACCATTTCGCCCTGATGATTATCGACCTGGACAGCTTTAAAACGGCCAACGATGAAAACGGCCACAAATTTGGCGACGAGGTGCTGCAAACGCTCGCCAGCCGCATTACGCGCTGTATTCGTTCCTACGACGTGGCCGCGCGCATCGGCGGGGACGAGTTTGTTGTGTTTTTGCAGTACCACGACCACATCACGCCGGTGATCGACCGGATTTTCCATAGCATTCAAGGCGAATACAAAGGATATCCGATTCAAACGAGCGTTGGGGTCGCGACGACCGAAACGTGCGCCCGCGATTATGACGTCTTGTTTGAAACCGCGGACCGGCTGTTGTATGAAGTGAAGAAAAGCGGCAAGAACGCGTATCGAATCGACCATCTTGCCCAAGGGGAATGAATATGAATTTGGAACAATGTTATAAAGCGATGGATGGCGACTACGAGGAAGCGAAGCGCCGCCTGCGCGCGGACCGGCTCATCGTTAAATTTTTGCGAAAGTTCGCGGACGATCCCAGCTTTTCCCGGTTTGAAGCGGCCATCGCGGCGCATGACGACAAGGCCGCGTTCCTGGCTTTGCATACGATCAAGGGCGTGGCGCAAAACTTAAGCATGACGGCCTTGTACCAAAAAGCCGACGCCCTTTGCGAGCTTTTCCGTTTTGGATGGAGCGATGAAGGAGCGGCGAAAGCAGACGAGCTGAAAACGGAATACGAGCGCGTCATGACGGCAATCGAAAGGCACGTCGGCTATGAAGCGTAAGAAATTGACGATTCCGCGCAAACTCGTTCTTTCGTTTGTTGTTTTTTGTTTCGCCACCGCCTTCATGTTCAGTTTCGTGTTTTACTGTACGAATCAAAAAAGCCGCAATTCGATTGACGAGATCGGCGAAATTTACATGAAAGGCATCAACGAGAAAAACATCCAGCACTTTCAAACGATTGTCGAGCTGCGCATTATGCAGTTGAAGGCGCTCGTCGACGGTTTGGATCTTTCGGAAAACGAAACGGCGTTTTTTACCGGTTTGGAGCAGGAAGCCCGCCTGCGCGGATTTGAATGCGCGTCGCTGTACATGGATGACGACAAATTCGTCACGGTGTATGGCGATCCGATCGTCATCAAAGGCTCCAGGGAGTTTGTCGAGGCGCTGGTGCAGGACAAGACGCAAATCGCCTCGGTTCTTGGCGACAATGGCGAGCGGACGATCTTGTTCAGCTATCCGGTTTCCTATTCCGTGCCAGGCAATGAAAAATCGGTCGCGCTCGTTGTCGGATTTCCGGCGTCCTCGCTGGCGGAGTCGCTGTTTCAAAGCGAGAACTCGTCCATGGTGGAATCGGCCATCATTCGAAAAGGCGGAACGTATGTCATCCGCGACTCGGGCGAGTTCGGACACGAGTTCGCCGGAACGTATTTTGAAAAGTGGAAGGACGAGAAAAACACGGAAAAACTAGCCGAGCTGAAACAGGCGATTGACAAAAACGAGGATTTTACCGGGGTGCTGAGCGAAAACGGGCAGGAAAGCTACATTTTCGCCACGCCGCTGCCGTATTCGGAGTGGTATTTGATTACGGAACTTCCGTTTGGCCCCATCAACAACATCGTCAATGACATGACAAGAACCGACTTGACTTTGTACATTGGCGGCACGCTCATTATTTTGGCCGGTTTGTTTTACTTGTTTTACCGCTACTACATTTACTCCCGGGAGCAAATCAAGGTGTCGGAAAACCTGAAAGTCGAGGCGCAAAAAGCCAACCAGGCCAAGAGCGAGTTTTTGTCCAACATGTCCCACGATATCCGCACGCCGATGAACGCAATCATCGGGATGACGGCGATCGCCACGACGAACATCGACGACAAGAGCCGGGTGCTTCATTGCTTGAAGCGCATCACGCTCTCCAGCAAGCATTTGCTTGGCTTAATCAACGACATTTTGGACATGTCGAAAATCGAGAGCGGAAAAATGACGTTGTCCAACGACATCGTGTCCCTGAAGACAATCGTCAACGACCTCGTCGCGCTCGTGCAGCCGCAAATGAAGGCGAAACATCAAAATTTCGACGTCTCGGTTTCGAACATCATCACCGAAAACGTGTATTGCGACGCGCTGCGCCTCAATCAGGTGCTGCTCAACCTCATGTCCAATGCGATCAAGTTCACGCCTGAACAGGGCAGCATTCGTATCGGTTTGTACGAGAAGGCGTCTTCGGTTTCCGATCAAAACGTCGAAGTCCATTTTATCGTGTCGGATACGGGAATCGGGTTTAGCGAGGACTTTAAGAAAGTCATTTTCGAATCGTTCGCCCGCGACGACAACTTGCGCGTCACGCGCACGGAAGGCAGCGGCCTTGGCATGGCGATTACCAAACACATCGTGGACGCGATGCATGGCGAGATTTTGATCGACAGCAAAGTCAACGAGGGCAGCACGTTCCACATCGTGGTGGATTTGGAAAAAGCGCCCAATCCGGATGAAAAGCTTTGTCTGCCAAACTGGACGATGCTTCTTGTCGACGACGACGAGCAGCTTTGCCAAACGGCGCAGTCGGCTTTGGCGGAAATCGGCATTCGCGCCGACTACATCACGGACGGGCACCAGACGCTTTCCTGCCTGCGCCAAAAGCGCTACGACACGATTCTTCTGGACTGGAAGCTGGACGACCTGGATGGAATCGAGATCGCGCGCCAAATTCGCAAAACGCTGGACGACCACATCCCGATCATTTTGATTTCCGCGTACGACTGGTCGGATTTCGAGCAGGAAGCCTTGGATGCCGGCGTCGACGGATTCATTCAAAAGCCGTTGTTCGCCTCTTCGCTGTATGCCGGACTCGTTCCGTTCGCCAACCGGCAAACCGGAACCGAGCCAGCCGCCAAACCGGAAACGTTCTCGTTTGCCGGCCGGCGCCTGCTTGTGGCCGAGGACAACGAGCTGAACTGGGAAATCGCCCACGACTTGCTCGAGGAGGAAGGCTTTTTGCTGGAGTGGGCCCAAAACGGCCAAGAGGCGCTGGACATGTTCGTCCGTTCGCCAGCGGGCTACTACGACGCGGTGCTCATGGATATCCGGATGCCAAAAATGAATGGATTTGAAAGCACGAAAGCCATTCGGGCGCTGCGAAGGGAAGATCGCGACGTGCCGATTTTCGCGATGACGGCCGATGCGTTTGTCGATGACGCCAAAAAGGCGAGGGAAGCGGGCATGGACGCCCATATTCCAAAGCCGATCGACGTGGATGTCGTTTTAAACGAGCTAAGAAAACATTTGAAATAAAGATGCCTGGATCCGGGCATCTTTTTTTCAGTCTATGGATTTGATAAGATGAAAGGGAACACAAAGGAGAAAGAGTATGAATGATTTTGAAAGCTTGCGCAACGCCAAACTGGCGCAAGTCGTCATCAAGGGACTGGCGAGCCGGAACATGACAGGCCATTACGCCGCCAGCCGCGAGGAAGCGCTGCGCATCGCCCTGGACCTCATTCCAAAGCACAGCACGATTACGATGGGCGGAGGCGTCAGCGTGGAGGAAATCGGGTTGAAGGACGCGCTGAAAACGAAAGACTACACCTTTATTGACCGGGACGAGTGCGAAGACAAGCGGGCCGCGATGCTGGCCGCCTACGACGCGGATGTCTTTTTGTCCGGGATCAACGCGCTGTCAAGAGATGCTTGTCAACATCGACGGCAACGCCAACCGGGTGTCGGCCATCGCGCAAGGACCGCGCCGCGTGATTTTCATCGCGGGAATGAACAAAGTGTGCTCGGATGTCGACGAGGCGATGAAGCGGGCGCGCAACGTGGCGGCTCCAATCAACGCCCAGCGTTTCGATTTAAATACGCCGTGCGCGAAAACCGGCACGTGCTTCGACTGCAAGTCGCCGGATACGATTTGCTGTCAGTTTTTGATTACCCGCTTTTCCAGACATCTGGAACGCATCCATGTGATTCTTGTCAACGACAATCTCGGGTTTTGACGCCAAAAAAAGCCGGTTCTTTCACAAATCGGCTTTTTTTCTTATTTCATAACGAAGGAAATTCGCTGTTAGTCGTCGGCTTCGTTCCCGATGGCGCCTTTGACTGCCTCGAGCATTGGACGAACGTCCAGACTGACATAGTCTTTCAAATCGTCGTTGGTTGGTTTTCCGTTTTCATCCACGGTAATCGAATCAACGCCATGCTCCTTGATGTAGTTTTCAAGATAGTCGACTTGATCCAGCCATTCCGTGTCGATACTGGTCTGGGTGTCTTTGTCAGGCCCGTACAACTGATCGAGTTCCGTAATGGCGTTTCCATCCTTGTCCACGAATTCGATCATGACGTTTGAAAGGTTTTCTCCTTCTTTTTCAACGGTGGCATTGACGATGCCGCCATTGTCGTATTGGGACGTTCCTTTCATGGTTTCGTTTGCGATGTCTTTCGTGCCCGTGTCGTCTGCGGCTGGTTCTTTTGCGGTTTCATTGGCGCATCCAGCGAGCAGGACGAGGGAAAGTGCTGCGAGTGAGATTTTTTTGTACATATTCTTGGCCTCCTGTTAACTCTATTCTAGCGCTTTCAAAGGGCGTTTCAATCGGAATGACCGCAAACCAGACAAAACGAAAAGTTGTCTTTATAAAAGTATAACTTATAAAAAAAGACCCGCTTGCGCAGGTCTTTGCCCCCGAAATCAGTTTTCTTATTTCTGGGCGTTGTTGTTGTTGGCTTCGTTGACTGCTTCCATGATGTCCGTCAAGTTGATCGTGCATCCGGATTTCAGGTCTTCGTTTTCCGCGTAACCGTCCGCGTTCAGTTTCACCGCGTCGATTCCGTTGTCGATGATGAACTGTTCGAGGTATTTTACCTGCTCGTACCATTCTTTACCAATGGCGGAAGCCTGCTTCATGTTGTACTCGTCACCCAGTTCTTTTTTCGAGTTGCCGTCTTTGTCGATGACGTCGATCGAAACCGAAGTGATTTTTCCGTTTTCCTCTTCCAGTTCCGCTTTTGTAACCGCGCCGTCCGCGTCCGTTACTTCCGCGCTCGACTGCGCTCCACCGGCTTCATCAACCGTTGTCGTTGCTTCTTCGTTTGTTTCTTCTTTAGTTGTATCTGTGCTTGTGCCGCATCCAGCCAACAGGAACAGCGAAAGAGCACCTAAAACGAATTTTTTATTCATAATTTGCCTCCTCTATGCATTTACTATTGTAAACGGTAACGGAACAGATTTCAAACTTGAAAGCATTGAAAATTATTGAAAAGACTTAAACAAAATATCATTGTAGTCCGGTAGCGGCCATTCAGATTTCGACACGTTTTTCTCGATCGTATCCGTCAGGGCGCGAATGGCTTCCATGAGCGGAAGCAAGGCGTCGGCCGCGAACCGCGCCGCCTCTTTTTCGCTTTCCGGATTGACTTGCAGCAGCGCCTCCAGCTTGTCGACGTGGTCGGACACGATTTCCAGCGGCGAGTTGATGTCTTTCAAAATCTTTTCTTCCATTGGCGCCACGATGCCGCACGATTTTTTCGTCTGGATGATTTGCGCCAGTTTCGCCTCGTAGGAGAAGATGGCTGGCAAAATCTCCTTGCGCAGCATGTAAATCATCGTTTTGGCCTCGATCACGATCACCTGGTAGTAGTTTGTCAGCAAGATGTTTTCACGGGCGTGCAGCTCGTGAGGCTGGTACACGTTGTGCTTGGCGAAAAGCGCCAGATTTTTCGGATCGGTGTAATGGGGCAGAGCGTCGGCTGTCGTTTTCAGCTCAAGCAAACCACGACGCGCGGCCTCCTGTTTCCACTCCTCGCTGTAGCCGTTGCCGGAAAAGACGATGCGGTTGTGCTCTTTGAGCGTCCGGCGCACGATGCCAATGAGCGCCTCCGTCATCATTTCCTTTGGATAGCATTCCAGCTCGGTCGCGAACTGGTCGAGCTCCTCGGCCACGATCGTGTTCAAAATCGTGTTCGGACACGAAATGTTCAAATTGGAGCCAAGCATGCGGAACTCGAACTTGTTGCCGGTAAACGCGAACGGGGAAGTCCGGTTGCGGTCGGTCGAGTCCTTAGCGATTTGCGGCAGGGCGCTGACGCCAAGCTCGAGCTTCTTGTCAATCTGGTCGACGTATTCGCGACCTTCCTCGATCGCCTGCAAAATGCTCGTCAGCTCCTCGCCCAAGTAAATCGAGATAATGGCCGGCGGCGCCTCGTTGGCGCCTAGACGGTGGTCGTTGCCCGCGCTCGCCACGGAGATCCGCAGCAAGTCCTGGTACTCGTCGACGCCCTTGATGATGGCGGCCAGCATCGTCAAAAAGCGGATGTTGTCTTGCGGGGAGTCGCCCGGCTCGAGCACGTTTTCGCCTTCGTCAGTCGTAAACGACCAGTTGTTGTGCTTGCCCGAGCCATTGATGCCTTCAAACGGCTTTTCATGCAGCAGGCACACAAAGCCGTGCCGGGTCGCGCACCGCTGCAGGATTTCCATCGTCAGCTGGTTTTGGTCGTTGGCCTGGTTGGTCGAAGTATACACCGGCGCCAGCTCGAACTGGCAAGGCGCCACCTCTTTGTGCTCGGTCTTGGCGAATACGCCCAGTTTCCAAAGTTCCTCGTCCACTTCCTCCATGTACGCTTTCACACGCTCGTTGATATTGCCGAAATAATGGTCGTCCAGCTCCTGTCCCTTGACGGGCGGGGCGCCAAAAAGCGTCCGTCCCGTGACCATCAAATCCAGGCGCTGCTTGTACATCGCCTCGTCGATAAGGAAATACTCCTGCTCCGGACCGACGGTGATGTTGATTTTCTTCGTGTCGTAGCCCATCAGGTTGAGCAGACGCACCGCCGACGTGTTGAGCGCGTCGATCGAGCGCAGCAGCGGCGTCTTTTTGTCCAGGGCGCTGCCGTCATACGAGCAAAACAGCGTCGGAATATACAACGTCTTTTCCTTGACGAACGCGTAGCTGGTCGGATCCCACGCCGTATAGCCCCGGGCCTCAAACGTCGCGCGCAATCCGCCGCTTGGAAAGCTGGACGCGTCCGGCTCGCCTTTGATGAGCTCCTTGCCCCGGAAATCCGAAATGACCGTGTTCGGGCCGGTCGGATTGATGAAGGCGTCGTGCTTTTCCGCGGTGATGCCGGTCATCGGCTGGAACCAGTGGGTGTAGTGGGTCGCCCCTTTGTCCATCGCCCAGTCTTTCATCGCGTTGGCGACAACGTCGGCGATTTGCGGCGGCAGCTCGTCGCCGTCTTCCATGACCTTGACCATTTGTTTATAAATGGAATTCGGCAAATATTTTTCCATCTCCCGTTTGCTGAAGACATCACATCCAAAATACTTGTCAACGATTTTCATTCTCTCTTCTCCTTTTTTCTCCAAAACATCATACCATCTTTTGCCACATGTTTTTCACAAACCGTAAAAAAAGTCCTTTTCAAAAGAGAAAAGGACAAACAAAACCGTTTTATTGGGCAGCGGACGCCGCCTTTTTGTTTCGATACGCGATGCTGTTCTCAATCAAGCCAAGAAACAGGGGATGCGGCCGGTTCGGTCTTGATTTGAATTCCGGATGGTACTGGACGCCCACGTAGTATGGGTGGTCGGCGTACTCGATCGCCTCGACCAGCTGCTTGTCCGGGCTCGTGCCCGTAATCCGCATGCCGTTTTGCTCGAACTCGCTGCGATAGAAGTTGTTGAACTCGTACCGGTGGCGATGCCGCTCCTCGATCAAGTCTTTGCCATAGTAGGCGCTCAACTGCGAACCGGGACGGATCGCGCACGGATAGGCGCCAAGACGCATCGTTCCGCCTTTGCGAATCGAGTCGCTTTGATCCTCCATAAAGTCGATGATGGTGTTGCCGCTTTGCGGATCGAACTCATAGCTGTTGGCGTCCGGCAACTGGAGAACATCGCGCGCAAACGCGATGGCCGCGATCTGCATGCCAAGGCAAATGCCCAAATATGGAATTTGGCGACGGCGGGCGTAGTTGGCCACCGCGATCATTCCCTCGATGCCCCGGCCGCCAAAGCCGCCAGGCAAAATAATGCCATCCACGTCTTTGAACACCGTGTCGAGCGCTTGCGGATCGAGCGTTTCCGAATCGACCCAGTCGATATCGACATGGACGTGGTTTTTGAATCCCGCGTGGTTGAGCGCCTCGGAAACAGACAAATACGCGTCATGGAGCTGGACGTACTTGCCAACAAGCGCGATTCGCACGTGGTCTTTGGACGCTTTGATGTTGTCGACCATCGTGCGCCACTCTTCCAGGTCGGGCTGGCGTTTTTCCAGGCCGAGCTTGTCGCAGACGATATCGGCCACGTTTTGATCCTCGAACATCAGCGGGACTTCGTACAACGATTCCAGCGTCGTGTTTTCAATGACGCAATCGCTGCTCACGTTGCAAAACAAGGAAATCTTGTCTAGGACGTTTTGCGGGATCTTTTCGTCGCAGCGGGCGACGATCATGTCCGGATTGATGCCGTGGGACTGAAGCTCCTTGACCGAATGCTGCGTCGGTTTGGATTTGTACTCCTTGCTGCCGGACAAGTACGGAATGTATGTGACGTGCATGAACAAGCAGTTGCTGCGGCCCACGATGAGCGGCACCTGCCGTATGGATTCCAGGAAGGGAAGGCTTTCCATGTCGCCGGTCGTGCCGCCGATTTCGGTAATGACGATGTCGGCTTGCGCGTGGCGGCCGGCCTGGATGATGAAGTTGCGGATCTCGTCGGTCACATGCGGAATGACTTGGACGGTTTCGCCCAAATACTTGCCGTCCCGCTCCTTGTTGATGACGTTCCAGTACACTTTTCCGGTCGTCAGATTCGAGTATGTATGCAAATTTTCGTCGATGAACCGTTCATAATGGCCCAAATCGAGATCGGCTTCCAAGCCGTCGTCGGTCACGAACACCTCGCCATGCTGAAACGGCGACATCGTTCCCGGATCGACGTTGATGTAAGGATCCAGCTTTTGCGAAGTCACCTTATAGCCTCTCGCTTTCAGCAGCCGTCCCAAAGAAGCCGCGCTGATTCCTTTGCCAAGGCCGGAAACCACGCCGCCAGTCACAAAAATATATTTCGTATCGCTCATATTCCACCTACCTATTTTAACAAAGCTATTCATACACCACGACTTTCCGTTTGTCAAAGCATATTGTTTCATCTTTTCAATTTCTTTCATTTTGCACGCATTTCCCGTCAAACCGCTTTAAATTATGCTAAAATTAAAAGTAAACCACTGGGAATCATGGAGTCAACCTATGCTGAAAATATCAAAACCAATGAAAGAAAAGGAAAATCTTTACCGGCGAATCATTTTATTTGGCGTGGCCATCGCGATGCTCGCCCTGTACTTTGAAAAGATCCTCTGGATCTTCGGACTCGTCCTCAATATTTGCATGCCGTTTTTAATTGGCGGGGGAATGGGCTTTGTTCTGAACACCATCGCCAACAACCTCGTCCGCATGGTGTGTTTCGCGGGGAAACGAAAGGAAAACAAAGCGATCCGCTTTTTCGCCAACGTCGGCGCCATTTTCGTCATCGTCGCGCTGCTGCTCGTGTTCGCGCTCATCGTCGTGCCGCGCGTGGCCTCCAGCATGCAGACGATCGTCGCCGTCATGCCCAAAACGATTTACAATCTTTACCATTGGGCGTACTACGCCTCCAAGCCCGTTCCGCTCGTCCACTCGTGGCTGCGCACGCTCAACGCCGATCTGGGCAACATTTCCTCCATGATCGACAGCGTGCTGCAATGGGTCGTTTCCGGCAACGTGAGCGAAATCGTCGGCTCCGTGTACTCGGTCGTTTCGAACACGTTCTCGATTTTGTTTTCGTCGCTAATCGCGATCATGTTCTCGATCATCGTCCTGTTTCACAAGAAAACCGTCGTCAAGGAAGGGCACGTGCTCATGAAGGCGTACTTGTCCGGCGCCCACTACAAGAAGACGATCCACGTTTTGCGGCTGGTGCGCAACACGTTCACCAACTACATTAGCGGCACATGCACGGAATGCTTGATTCTTGGCACGCTCGTCATCGCGTTCTCGTCGCTGTTCCGGATGCCGTTTGCGTTTTTGAGCGGGATCCTTGTCGGCATCGGGGCGCTCATTCCGATGTTCGGGGCGTTGTGCGCCGCCATCATTTCGGCGCTCTTTATCGCGATCGAAAGTCCAATGCAGGGCGTGTACTTTATGATATTGTTTGTTTGCATTCAGCAAGTGGAGGGAAACTTCATTTATCCCAACGTGGTTGGAAAATCCGTGGGGCTGCCGCCAATTTATGTCATGGTTGCCGTGACGCTTGGCGCCAATCTGGCCGGCGTGATCGGGATGGTTCTCTTTATTCCGGTTTTCTCGTGTTTGTACCAGCTGATCAAGGAAGACGCCAAAGGACGGCTCGAGCGACGGGAGTATTTGGAAAGCGAATATGAAAACGAATAGAAAAAATCAGGAGCTGCGGCTCGTTCCGTTTGGCACAAGGCAGGCGGATTGTGTATGATAAGGCTGGTGATGAAATGATACACGTCAGTGACATTCTCCATGCGCAGCGTTGCCAACGATATGCGTGGAACAGTAGACATAAAAAATTAAAGCAGGAAAACTTTTACCATATGGAAACGTCGTTTTCGTCGTTGTGGAGCCGCTTTCTCGGATTCGAGCAAAGCGCGGTCGGCAAGACGGGGGACTCCAACGCGCAAAGCGCGGCGCTGATCGCGGAAAACGAAGTCGTGCGGTTCGCGCGGTTCGAGTACAAGACGCTGCGCACGAAAATTCCGGCCCTCCAAAAAACGGAGCGCGGACTCGTGCTGTACTATCCGTTTTTGAGCGCGTATCCAAAGGAAAGCGAGATTTTGCACATCGCGATCGACGTCCAGATCCTGGAACGGCTTGGCTACAAGGTAGATCAGATTTACAGCGTCTATTTGAACAAGGACTATGTGCGGGAGCAGGAGCTGGACTTGTCCAAGCTTTTGATTCGCAGCGATTCGCTTTTCAACAAGCGCAACAAAGCCAACAAGACGATTCGCGAGCTGCTGGAAGAATGCGAGCTCGATCTCGACGTTTTAATCGACCAGACTTGCGCGCTGCTGGAAGGAGAGCAGCCGCCCGCCCAGCGCACCCGCGCCTGCACGACGGGGCGCAAATGCGCTTATTACGACTTATGTTTCCAGGATCAAAACGAGCCGGACGACTCGGTTTTGTTTTTGACGACCTCGCGCGCCAAGCTGGACGCGTACGAAAACGGCGTCCGCCGCATTTGCGAGATGGATCCGGACGAGATGGAAGGATTCGCGTTGCAGTACGCGCAGTTCATGGCGTCGAAAACGCAAGCGCCGTTTTGCGACGCGTTCGCGCTGTCCACGTGGATGGAGCAGGTGGAATATCCCATTTCCTATCTTGATTTCGAATGGGACACGTTTCCGGTTCCCCCGTACCCGAACATGCATCCTTTCGACGTGCTGTGCTTTCAATACTCTTTGCATGTTGAGCAAAAGGACGGAACACTTTCCCATATGGATTTTTTCGCGACCGGGGACTGCCGCGAGGCGTTTATCGAGTCGCTGCTAGAAAATATTCCGAAAAAAGGGTCGATTTTAGTGTACAACATGGAGGGCGCCGAAAAGCTGCGGCTCGTCCAGCTTGGCATGCAGTTTCCCCAGTACGCGCAGCGTCTCGAGGAAGTGTACTCGCGGATGATCGACTTGTCCAAGCCGTTCGAGCAGGGGTTGTACTACGACAACCGGATGCGGGGCCACTACTCGCTTAAAAGCGTTTTGCCGGTGTTTAACGCCGACTACTCGTACCAGGATCTGGATATCCAGGACGGGATGAACGCGGTGTTCGCCTACCGGCACTACGACCGGGCCGACGAAAACGAAAAGCAGCTCATCCAGCACGCCATCCGGGTGTACTGCATGATGGATACATACGCCGAGTATGTCGTCTGGCACGCGCTGCTTGATTACTTAAAACAACTAGAAAAGGAGATGGACTATGCCTAACATCATTACCCATTCATTGTTCGCGAAAGAAATGGCGGACCGCTTTCCCGATGCCGGCTGGCTGCACGCGCGCGAGCATTTGTTCACCGTAGGCAGCAACGGACCGGATTACTTGTTTTTTTATGGATTTGGCGCCGGCGGACCGCTCAAAGGCGCTTCCTTGCGCCGCTATGGCGGGCAGCTGCACAAAGGCCATGTCAACGCGTTTTATGAAAGCGCGCTGCGTTCAATTCGACACGAGAAGGATCCGGCGATCCGTCAGGACATGATCGCCTACGTGTGCGGTCATTTAAGCCACTGGGCGCTCGATTCGACCGTCCATCCCTACGTGTACTACCGGACGGGGCACGGCTCGCCGCAAAACAGCTGGAACCACCACCGGATGGAATCGGTGCTGGATTCGATCGTTTTGAAAGTGAAAAACGGCGAAACGACAAAACAATTCGACACGCCGGCCATCGCCAACTGCTCGCTCGAGGAAGCCAGGGCGGTCGCGCGCATTTACGTGCCGGCGATCGAGGCGGTTTTCAACGAGCAAATCGCGCCGCATCAAATCAAAGACGCGCTTGACGACTGGCACCGCGTCCAAAAACTGGAGCACGATCCAAAAGGCGTCAAACTGGCTTCGCTCAAAAGCCTTGAAAAGCTGACCGGCACGAAAAACCTGGCGTCCGGACTGATCGTGCCAAACGCCCCGGTGGACGACTATGACATCTGCAACCTGACGCATAAAAAGTGGATCCATCCCGCCGACGAGAACCGCGTGTCGACCGAATCGTTTTTCGATTTGTACGACAAGGCGCTCATCACAGGCGAAACGGCGATCCGGCTGTTTTTGGCGGCCGTTGACGACAAAGCTGAAGAAAAGGATTTTTTGCGTTTTATCGGCAACCGCACGTACAACGAAGGACTGCCGGAAGATTTGCCAATGGTCCACTTCGACGTGTGCGATTTTACCGACGCAGGAAAAACAAAGACCAAAAAAAGCGCTTGAATGCGCTTTTTTTAGAAAGAGGGAACCGATGAAATCAACAGAAAAAGAAGTCGTGGCGCAAACCCTGGCGCCTCACACCTTCGACTCGTTGCGCAAAGCGCTTTTGGATCTTGGGATCCGCAAAGAGGATATTGTGCTTGTGCATTCCTCGCTTTCAAAACTTGGATGGATCGTCGGGGGCGCCGAAACCGTCGTCCAGGCGTTGAAATCCGTCGCGGGAACGATCGTCATGCCCGCCCAGTCCGGCGCCAATTCCGAACCGTCATACTGGCAGGACCCGCCGGTTCCCGCCTCGTGGTGGCCACAGATTCGCGCCACGATGCCGCCGTTTTCCCGAACGAGTCCGGTTCGCGCCATGGGTCGGGTCGTCGAGCACTTTTTGATGGATCCAGCCGTGGTTCGTTCCGCCCATCCCCAGGTTTCGTTCGCCGCCTGGGGAACACACGCCGAAACGATCGTGGAACGTCACGGACTGGACTTTGGGCTCGGGGCGGATTCACCGCTTCAGACGTTGTACGCGCGCGAGGCGAAAGTGCTTTTGCTGGGCGTGGACTATGGAAACTGCACGTGTTTGCACTGGTCCGAGGCTCATCTGCCCTCGATTCCTCTCGTGCGTCAGGGCGCCAGCGTTCTTGTCGATGGAAAACGGGTTTGGAAGACGTTTGACGAGTACGACTACGACGACAGCGACTTCGCCCGCCTTGGCATGGACTACGAAAGGCAGGGCGGTTTCGTCGTAAAAAACGAGCTGGGTCGGGTCGTGCCGATGCGCGATTTGTGCGATTTTGGCGTGCAGTGGCTCCGGAAGCATCGAACTTTTGAAAATTTCAGCCTAGACCATTGAAACAATTTTCAGTATAATTGATAGGTAATATCAAAAAACGAGAGAGGTGACTTTGGAATGTATAAAATCTTAAAAAAAGAAGTCTTGAATCCAACGGTGACCAAAATGGTGATTGACGCGCCCCACGTGGCCAAACGCGCCAAAGCGGGTCAGTTCATCATTTTGCGGGTTCACGACGAGGGAGAACGCATTCCGCTGACGATCGCCGACAGCGATCCGGACAGCGGGGAAGTGACGATCATTTTCCAAATCGTGGGCAAGACGACGATGCTGCTCAACGAGCTGGAGGAAGGCGCCAGTCTGGCGGACTTTGTCGGCCCGCTTGGCCAGCCAAGCGAGATCGAAGGCGAAAAGGTTTGCGTGATTGGCGGCGGCGTGGGCTGCGCGATCGCGTATCCGACTGCCAAGGCGTTTGCCAAAGCGGGATCGGACGTGACGACGATCGCGGGCTTTCGCAACAAGGATCTGGTGATTTTGGAAGACGAGTTCAAGGCGGTGTCCGATGCCTATTATTTGATGTCGGATGATGGCAGCGCGGGCGAAAAAGGTCTGGTGACGCAAAAGCTGGAAGAGCTCATTCAAAGCGGTGAGAAGTTTGATAAGGTCATCGCGATTGGTCCGGTGATCATGATGAAATTTGTTTGTGAAGTGACGAAAAAATACGGAATCCCGACAATCGTGTCCATGAATCCGATTATGATCGACGGCACGGGCATGTGCGGCGGATGCCGCTTGAAGGTCGGCGATGAAATCAAGTTCGCCTGCGTGGACGGGCCGGATTTCGACGGCCACGCCGTCGATTTCGACGAGGCGATGAGCCGCAACCGCGCGTATGGCGATTTTGAACGGCACGAACGCGACGCCGCGTGTCATCTTTTGAAGAAGGAGGTTCAATAATGCCGAACATGTCCCCGAACAAGGTCGCGATGCCGACCCAGGAACCGGAAGTCCGGATTACCAACTTTGAAGAAGTCGCCATGGGCTACACGCCGCAAATGGCGATCGAGGAGGCGCAGCGCTGCCTTCATTGCAAGCACAAGCCATGCGTCCAGGGATGCCCGGTCAATGTCAACATTCCAGAGTTTATCGAAAAAGTCAAAGAGGGCGATTTCGAGGAAGCGTACCGCATCATCGGCATGACCTCGTCTTTGCCGGCGGTATGCGGCCGGGTTTGTCCGCAGGAAAGCCAGTGCGAGAAATACTGCGTGCGCGGAATCAAGACCGAGGCGGTCGCGATCGGGCGTCTGGAACGCTTTGTCGCGGACACGCATCGCAACGAGCACGACGCGCCGTTGAGCAAGCCGCAATCCAACGGCCACAAGGTGGCGGTCGTTGGCGCCGGACCGGCAGGATTGACGGCGGCCGGCGATTTGGCGCGCATGGGATATGACGTGACGATTTTCGAGGCGCTTCACGTCGCGGGCGGCGTGCTGATGTACGGCATTCCGGAATTCCGGCTTCCAAAGGAAATCGTGCAGGCGGAAATCAGCCATTTGAAGGAGCTTGGCGTCGAGATCGTCACAAACTTCGTGGTCGGGCGCAGCGACACGATCGACGCGCTGATCGAGGACGGCTTCGAAGCCATCTTTATTGGCTCGGGTGCAGGTCTGCCAAACTTTATGGGACTGCCGGGTGAAAACCTCAAAGGCGTGTATTCGGCCAACGAGTTTTTGACCCGCATCAACTTGATGAAGGCGTACAAGGAAGGCGTGGATACGCCGATTCAGCGTCCGGCCAAGACCGTCGTGGTCGGGGGCGGCAACGTGGCGATGGACGCGGCGCGATGCGCTCGCCGGCTTGGCTCCGAAGTGCACATTGTGTACCGCCGCTCGCTTGAAGAGCTTCCGGCCCGCAAGGAGGAAGTCGAGCACGCGATGGAGGAAGGCATCATTTTTGATTTGCTGTGCAATCCAGTCGCGGTCATCGGCAACGAGGAAGGCTGGGTCGATAAAGTCGAGTGCGTCCGCATGGAACTTGGCGAACCGGACGCCTCGGGTCGAAGACGCCCGGTTGTGATTGAGGGAAGCAATTTCACGATTGACGCCGACTGCATGATCATGGCGATTGGAACGTCGCCAAATCCTTTGATTCGCCACACGACGCAAGGTTTGGAAGTCAACCGGCGCGGCTGCTTGATCGTGGACGAAAACGAACAGACGTCCCGAGAGGGCATTTACGCCGGCGGGGACGCTGTAACCGGCGCGGCGACTGTCATTAGCGCGATGGGCGCCGGAAAGAAAAGCGCGGCGGCGATGGACGCGTACATCCGCTCGAAGTCCGAATCGTGAATTTTGTAAAAGAAATAATTTGTAAGGGTTTACATTTTTCTTCGATAGGTGTACTATAAGGACGGATAAAAGTTGAGACAAGGCTCAATCTCAACTTCTCGCATACATACATCCTTCCTTAAGTATGTGAGTATATTATTCATATCGATTCCTTTCGATACAGAAAGAAAGCACTTCGGTGCTTTTTTTCTTGCGGTTGACAAAAACCGCCAAGTTCATTACATTTAATAGTGGAAAAAAGGAGAGATAATCATGATCAACTCAAATGACTTAAAACCGGGACAAACGATTTGCGTCGATAACGATATTTATGTCGTTCTTGATATTTCCCAAAACAAAACAGCGCGTTCCGCGATGGTTGTCAAAGCGAAAGTGCGCAACCTGCGGACAGGAAGCAACGTGGAGCTTTCCTGGGGCGGCGGCGAAAAAGTGGAACCTGCCATGATCGAGAAAAAGGAAATGCAGTACTTGTACGACACGGACGACGCGATGGTTTTCATGGATAACGAAACATACGAGCAAGTCGAGATTCCTACGGCTCGTCTGGAGTGGGAGAGAAAATTCATCAAAGCCAACGACAACGTGAACATCACCAGCTACGATGGCGAAATCATTGGTGTATCCCTGCCGGACAAGGCGACGCTGCAAATCGTGGAATGCGAGCCGGCGGTCAAAGGCGACACGGCGACCAACGCGATGAAAACGGCCGTGATGGAGACAGGCCTTGAAGTGAAAGTGCCTCTTTTCATTGGCGAGGGCGAGATGATCGTCATCAATACGAGCGACGGAAAATACTCGGGCCGCGCGAAATAGTCTTTTGCGATCAGACATAGGTTTTCTATGTCTTTTTTTCTGTTTTGCCCGATACTTATGCGCAGACGGTTTTTATTTACTCTTGTTTTGTGTATAATATATGAGATTACTTAAGGGAGGTCACTATGGCTCAATTGTCAAGAACCAAAAAATACCAGGAATTTAGAGATAAATTGGACGAGGAAACGACGGCGGCGCAAAGCCAGCCGGTCAAGCCTCGATTGTCACGGGTGCAAAACCATCAGCTTTCCCATGCGTCCAGACCGATGCATGTGCACGAGGATCCAAAAGCGCGTCAAAGCGCGAAAAGCGATTTTCGGACGAGTCCGGTCATGGACGAGCTGCTTGGCGAAGTGAAACAGTATAATATCGACAACGGAACGCGAATCACGGACGATACGCAAATCAACATTTTGCGGCAGCTCGACACGCCGGCCGAAACGAAAAAGCGGACGCGTCACTTCCTGCCGATGGAGGAGGACGAAGACGAAGGCGGCTCGACAATGAAGCTGCCTAAATCCATTAGCGAGGAGTCGGCGCTTTCCTCTTTGATGCCCAATCAAAAGCTGACGCGCATCAATCCGGTCGCGATCAAGGAAACGGAAATCAGCCAGGAGGAAGTCAACCGGATGATCGAGCAGGCGAAAGCCGAGGAAAAGAAGGAAATTGAAAAAATCGTCCTTTCCAGCAACGACATCCGCGCGGACGAAAAGGCGGATACGGATCGCCTCGACGTGCTGATGACGCGCAAAGAGGAAATCGACTTTGAAGAAGAGCCCGTCCGCCCTAGAAAAAAGAAGAAAAAGAAAAAAACGGCCGCGTCCAAACCAAAACGGGAAGAAACAAAAGTCGTCGTGAAAGAGGATGTGGAAATGCCGAGCGCGAAAATGCGGATGCGCGCGGAAGACTACGACAACGATTTATCGGAGAAGAAGTCGAAAAAAATCCGGTATGTGGCTGAATATCGCCTTGATCGTTTTGATCGTTCTGCTGCTTGCCTCCATCGCGATGACGATTTACTTCGTCATGGGGATCTCGGCCTAATGCGTAAGATCAATATCGCGATCGACGGGCCAAGCGGCGTCGGCAAAAGCTCGATTTCCAACCGGCTGGCCGAGCACAACCATATGACCCATCTCGACACGGGCGCGATGTACCGCTGCGTCGCTTTGGCCATCCGGCAAAACGATGTCGCCCTCGATGACGAGATGGCGCTTCAGCAGCTGCTGGACACGATTCGCATCTCGTTTGACGGACCCGTCGTGTATTTGAACGGAAACGACGTGACCGAGGCGATCAAGGTGAATGAAATTTCCAATTTCACATCGAAGATCGCGACGATTCCGATGGTTCGCGAGCGCATGGTGGCGCTCCAGCAAAAGGCCACGGAACCAAAAAACTTTATCGTCGACGGCCGGGACATCGGCACGACCGTGCTTCCGGACGCGGAAGTGAAAATCTTTTTGAGCGCTTCGCCAAAAGCGCGAGCCGAACGACGGTATAATGAATACGTAGAAAAAGGAATCGAAAGCGATTATGAAACGATTTATCAGGATATCGTGGCCCGCGACTATCAGGACACCCATCGAAAAGTGTCGCCGCTTCGAAAGGCGGACGACGCCATCGAGGTGGACACTTCGGACTTGACCATCGACGAGGTGGAGGAAGTCGTGCAGGATATTATTGATAAAGCGCTCTAGAAAGGAGCAATCGTATGATTCGTGGAACCATAGCCTTGGTCGGACGTCCGAACGTAGGCAAATCAACAATTTTTAACGCATTGATCGGCGAACGCAAAAGCATCGTCGAAGACTCGCCGGGCGTGACCCGGGATCGAATTTATGGAGAGGTGGAGTGGCTGACACAGCAGTACCGGGTCATTGACACGGGCGGGATCCAGCTGGAAAACCAGCCGTTTTCCGAGGAAATCAACATGCAGGTCGATATCGCCATCGAGGAGGCGGATGTGATCGTCATGCTCGTATCCGCCCGGGAAGGCGTCGTCAGCGACGACATCGCGATCGCGCGCCGGCTGCAAAAATCGAAGAAGCCGGTTATTTTGGCGGTCAACAAAGCCGACAATGAATCCTTGCGGATGAACACGTATGAATTTTACGAGCTAGGTCTGGGGGATCCGATCCCGATTAGCGGCACGCATCGCCTTGGACTGGGGGATTTGCTCGACGAAGTCGTCAAGGATATGCCGGATCGCAATTTGCCTTCGTATGAGGGAATTACCTCGTTTTGCGTCATTGGCCGGCCGAATGTTGGTAAAAGCTCGCTTGTAAACGCGATCCTGAAAGAAGAGCGCTCGATCGTCTCCAACATCGAGGGAACGACCAGGGACGCGATCGACACCGCTTTCCGGCACGAGGACCGGGAATACCGGATCATCGACACGGCCGGGATCCGCAAACGGGGCAAAATTTACGAGTCCATCGAGAAGTACTCGATTTTGCGCGCCCAGGGGGCGATCGAACGGTCGAATGTCGCGTTGTTTTTGATTGACGGCGAGCTGGGGATCCGTGAGCAGGACAAGCATGTGGCGGGTTTGGCGCACGAAGCCGGAAAAGGCGTGATTATCGTCTACAACAAATGGGACAGCGTGGAAAAAGACGAAAAGACGATGAACCAGATCACGAAGAAGATTCGCGAAGAATTCAAATATTTGGATTACGCGCCGATCGCGTTCGTATCCGCCAAAACCGGCGCGAAAGTGTCGAATTTGATTCCTTTGATCGACCAGGTCCACGACGCGTGCACGCTGCGGATTCCGACCAACGTGCTCAACGACGTCGTTTTGGACGCGCAAATGATGAATCCGCCAAAACCGCACAACGGGCGGCAGCTAAAGATTTATTATTCGTCCCAGGTCAGCGTGGAACCGCCGACGTTCGTGTTGTTCGTCAACGATCCGGAGCTCTTCCACTTTTCGTACAAGCGTTACATTGAAAATAAACTGCGTGAGGCGTTCGGCTTTGTCGGAACGCCGATCCATATCATCGCCCGTAAAAAATCGTAGCGGGCGATTTCTCATACTGAACGGCACATTCGATTGAGGAAAGGATGCCACATTCGCCAAATTCGTTCCGTATGCTTAACAAAAAAAGAATGTGGCAAACTATATCATGAAAACGGTAGTAATCGGCAGCGGAAGCTGGGGGACAGCGCTTGCGCAAACTCTAGCCGATAACGGGCAGGATGTGACGATTTACGGCGTCAATGCTGCTGAAGTCAACGATATCAATGAAAATCATAAAAACTCTAAATACTTTGCGGAAACCGCGTTGAATCCGGTCTTGCGCGCGACGACGGATCTTTCCGTCGTGAAAGACGCGGATGTCGTCGTTTTGGCGGTTCCGACCATCGCGATCGAACCGATTTGCAAGGAAATCGACCCGCTTTTGACAAAAAAAGCCATTGTGGTCAATGTTGCGAAAGGGTTCAATCCGAAAACGAACGAGCGTCTTTCGGACGTCATTCGACGCTGTATCTCGCCTGACCATCTTTCGAGCGTCGTGTCTTTGATCGGTCCAAGCCACGCGGAGGAAGTCGTCATTCGGCAGCTGACTTCGATCGACGCGGTTTCGCAAAACGACGCGGACGCCATCGCCATTCAAAACTTGTTTTCGAACAAGTATCTGCGCATTTACACAGGCAACGACGAAGTCGGAAGCGAGCTGGGCGCGGCCATTAAAAACGTCATGGCGATCGCTTCGGGCATTTTGAGCGGCTTGGGCTATGGCGACAACACCCGGGCGGCTTTGATTACGCGTGGACTTCAGGAAATGATTCGTTACGGGACGTACTTTGGCGGCAAGGAGGAAACCTTTATCGGGTTGACGGGAATTGGTGATTTGATTGTCACTTGCACGAGCGTCCACTCCCGCAACTTTGAGGCGGGCCATCAAATCGGCTCGGAAAACACGGTAGAAAATTTCTTCCGCGACAACACCAAGACAGTGGAAGGCGTGCGAACCGCTAAAATCGTTCACGAAGTGGCGAAGGAAAAAGGCATCGACATGCCAATTTGCGAAGAAGTGTACCAAATCCTTTATGAAGGCAAAGAACCAAAAGACTGCGCGAACGATTTGATGATTCGTAAGCTGAAGGCGGAATTTTAATGGCGAAATATGTAAACAAGTCGTCTTTGGCGCTGATTCTCATGGAAGAATACGGCATGAAGAAAAAAGACGCGATTCGGGTCATCGACCGCATTTTCGACGAAATGGGCGACGCGCTTGCCAGCGATGGCCAGGTGGACATCACAGGGTTTGGAAAGTTTGTGATTTTCGACCGGAAAGCGCGCAAAGGCATCAATCCGGTTTTGAAGACCGCGATGGACATTCCGGCTTCGAAACTGCCAAAATTTAAACCGTCATCCACACTGAAAGCCAAATGTAATAAAGATCGGGAATAGGAAAGGGCGGAATCCGATTATGAAAAAATTGTTTATCGTTTTGATTTGCGTCGGCATGGTCGCGGGAATCGGAATTGGCGGGTTCATGATGCTTCAGACGCTGGGCCAGGAGCAAGGCCAAGAACAGACGCGGCAGGAGCAAAAACAGCCAAAGTATTCCACCCGGGAAAGCGTATTCGCGGATGCGAATCCGTCTTTGAGCGAGGCGGAAGTCAAAAAACGGGTCGCGATGAATTTGGATCAGGAGCCCTACACGTCCGCCGCGGAAGTGAAGGATCCGGATTCGATCACGGTTTTGGTCAACCAGTACAACACGTTGCCTTCGGACTATATGCCGGAAGATTTGGACGTGGTCGTCCAGGACGAGCAGGGCGTCATCGCGTTGCGCAAGGAGGCGGCCGACGCCTATCGGGCGCTGGAAGCCGAAGCCAAAGAAAACCAGGTCGATTTGCGGATCATGACCGCGTTTATTCCTTACGATTCGATTCAAGCCTCGTACGAGGAATTGAAAAAAGCCCATGGGGAAGCGGCGGTCGACGCCTCGTTTTCCCGACCCGGCTCTTCGGAATACCAGACGGGACTGAGCGCGGACATCCAGATCGGCGAGGGGGAAAACGCCCAGCAGAATATCGCGCAAAACGAGCAATACGCCTGGCTTTTGGACCGGCTGCCGGCACATGGCTTTATCGTGCGCTATCCGGAGGACAAAGCGGTTTACACGCAGATGAACGGCCAGCCATGGCACATTCGTTATGTGGGAAAGGACGCGGCGCAAGCCATGACAAAAGACGGACTTTGTCTGGAAGAATACGCGTTGCGATAAATGAAATCGAGCTTCAGAACGGGTTTCTGTAGCTCTTTTTTTCTTAGAAAGCGAAATTCTCAGATTAAAAATAGAGTTTTACGTATATATTCATTCATTTTTTGTCTTTTTTGTTTTATAATGAAATAGACAATTTAAGAAAGTTAAACAATTTGGGAATTAACAATTTTGACATGAAGTTAGTGGGGGGGAAACACACTATGAATGGAGAACAATTGTTGATCCGGTTCACAAATGAGAATTTTCAAAAAAAGATGTATGCGATTGCGGAAAACGTATATTTCTTTACGGGTTTTGGCAACAGCAACGCGACGGCGGTCATCGGAAAAAGCTCGGTGATTTTGATCGACGCGCTGGATTGCGACCGGTACGCGAAAAATTTGCGGAAGGAATTGAGCAAGATCACGCCAAAACCGGTCCGGACGATTATTTACACCCACACTTGCCCCGACCATACGGGCGGAGCGGGCGTATTTTCGGATACGGTGCAGGAAGTCATCGCGTTCGCGAAAGCGAGAGAGGATTTGAAGTACTACGACCGCCTGGAGAACATTTTGAATATGCGAAAGATTTTCGCCCGGGGATACGGCTTGTCGGACGAGGACGCCATTACCCATGGTTTGGGCCCCGCGAAGGCTTTATCAAGGCGGGCGCTTCGCAAGTGCCGCTGGAGCCGACGACGTTGTATACCGGAAAGTCGGTGGAACGGGAAATTGACGGCGTCAAATTCAAGCTCATCAGCATGCCGGGTGAAACGAAAGATTCCATTTCGGTTTTGCTGCCGGAATACAACGTGCTCGCGGTCGGGGACAATTACTCCAATGTCTTTCCGAATATGTACAGCGTGCGGGGTTCGTCGTATCGCGATGTAGCCAACTGGATTGAAATTCTGGATCAGATTTTGGCTTTGGATGCGGAAACGATTCTGCCGGGGCACACATGGCCTTTGCTCGGGAAAGAGGAGGCGCGTCGATCCATTCAAAATTACCGGGACGTTTTGGAGTATGTGCTCTTTGAAACGCTGCGCTGCATGAACGACGGCTTGACACTGAACGAAACGGCCGAAGCGGTAAAGCTGCCTGAGCGCTTCAAAACAAAATCGCTTGGCGAATACTTCTCCCTCGTGGAATGGGCCGTCAAAGCCATTTATACCGGCTATTTAGGCTGGTTCGACGGCCAGGCGGCGAATTTGATTCCGGTTCCGCAGGAGGAATACCGGCAAACGATGCTGGAGCTCATTGGCGAGGAAAATTTGCGTAGAAAGATCAAAGCGTGCGTCATGCAGGAGCAGTACCAGATGGCTTTGCAGCTGAACATGATCTTGCACGATCCGGTGCTGGAAAAAGCGGCGCTGGAGGGAAGGGCGGCCGAGGTCGCCAACGCCAACGCGCGCCACTTCTATTTGGCAAGAGCGAAAGAATTTTAAACAACCGACCATTCACAAGACGTGAATGGTTTTCTTATTTAGGATACAATAAAACAAATCGCTAGGGAGGAACAATATGAGTTTTTTAGGAAATTTGCTCTGGTTTATATTTTGCGGATTATGGCAAGGTTTGTCGTGGTTTGTCGCCGGTTTATTTTGGTGTATCACCATCGTTGGCATTCCCATCGGTGTCCAGTGCTTTAAATTCGCGTCGCTCGCCTTCTTTCCATTCGGAAAGGAAGTCGTCTACGGCGGAGGAACGATGTCGACTTTAGCCAATGTGTTTTGGCTGTTGTTGAGCGGCATCCCGCTCGCTTTGGAGGCGGTGGTCAATGGATTGATTTTGTGCTGCACGATTATCGGCATTCCGTTTGGTTTGCAGTGCTTCAAAATGGCGAAGCTCGCTTTGATGCCGTTTGGAGCAACCATCGTATAAGCCAACAAGGTCCAGCAGAGAGGATGTTCTCTCTGTTTTTTTTTGATTAGCGAAAGAATCCGGATTTTAACCCGGCTAAAAACAATGCACCATTTTTGCACCAATTCAAATTAAAAATACCCAAAAATACCAAAGTAAATCTGGATATTCAAATCAGTAGGAAGCGATAAAAATCCAGACTAATTATATTTCACTTACTACTTCGCATAATATATATTATGTAATGAATGTGGTTGTTGTTTTCCGGATCGTTTGCTGTAGCCTGTATTTGGATCTCTTTTCAACGATTTGGATTCTTTGCTTTCGAACGCGTCTTTCATTCGATTGATGCGTCTTTTGACTACAAAACCCGCCGGTTTTTTAAATCGACGGGTTTTCCATTTTTATAATTAATATTTTTCCAAAAATTCAATCGAAATTCCATTTTTTTCCGTTTCGATATTGTTCCCATAATTGTCTTTCACTGATGAACATAAATGGATCAAGTGTTTTTTCGCGCGCTGTTCATGAGCCGCTCGATACAGGAATTGACTTGCGCGGGCGCATCGGTATTCGAATTGTGCCCCGCCTTTTCAATCCATACCAACGGAAATCCGGTTTTTTTGTGCCAGGCTTTCGCATAGCGCCGGCAGGAGCCGGCCTGGTCTTTTGTTCCGCAAATCAAAAGAACCGGACAAGTCAAAGAATACGGGCGGTTGGTTTCTATCGCTTCGGCAAGCATGCGAAATCCATGGCCGGACAACGCCGCGTAGCGCGGCTGGTCGCCATCGTACACAAGCATCATGGAACGCATCAGCTTTCTGCCATACTCGGTTGTCGCGACGCCCCTTGTGCCTTGCTTCAACAGCCATTGCCAAGGCAAATAGCGATAGACAGGTTCCATGCGCTTTAACAGCCACAGCTCTGCTTTCGTGATATAGCAGCGTTGCAGCGGCGCCGAATCAATCGCCACGAATCCTTGTAGCGCGCCAGGAAACAACTGCGTGAACACTTGTCCGATATAGCCGCCAAGCGACTGGCCAACCAAAACAAAATTGGAAAAGCCGTTTTCTCGCAAAATTGCCATCAGCCACCGCGCCTCGTCGTCCATTGAAAAACGCAAGGAGAACGGATACGAGGAAGCGTGTCCCGGCGCGTCCCAAACAAAAAGGTTCGCTTTGTTCGCGAAATATTCGATTTGCTTGTCGAACAAACGGTGGTCGGCCGTTAAACCGGGAAGAAAAACGAGCGTCTGCGCGTCCTTTCCCTTCCATTGGATCCAATAGTGAATATCGCCAAGCGGTGTGGTGTATACTTTTTCTTCCATGCCCCCATTATATAACAAAACTGTCCAGAGCTGAACAGTTTTTGTTGTTAATATTTGACGCTAATCGTTTGCGAATATCCAAGCGCCGCCGAATTCAAATCAATTTGAATGGCTTTCGGATTGTAGTTGGAGAAATCCGGAATCGCGTGCTCAAACGTGAAGTTGATCTTGCACGTGACGGACTGTTTCGGCGTCAGGTAAAAGCATTGATACCCGGTCGCGTTTCCCGCAATGTCTTCCGTTTTCGGCGCCATATCGTTAGTTTTAAAATCAACGCCCTTGATTTGCTTAAGATCCATCGACTTGAAGTCGCCACGGTCTTTGTAGTCGTTCAAGTCGATTCCCTTCAGCGTGGCCACCGGCGTGATGTACGGCACGACAAGCCGCTTGTCGGTCTTATTCGTATACGTGATCGTCAAGCCTTGCACGACGGAGTTGCCATCCGCGAAATCATACGTCATCTTGGAGGCGTCGACATCGAACTGGAACGACTTGTCGTCGTACAAGGTAAACTTGTTTTCGGTCGAATACGTCACGTTTTTATCGCTGATCTTGCGGACCTTGACCGAATCGAACGATAAAAACGCCTTGTTTTTCGGAAAGTAGATGCCCATGTTTTTCTGGTTGTTGTTGGGATACCCCACATAGCCATACACGAACGTCGACTGCTCCGCCGGAACCGTTTCCATGTTGGTCGCCTGATCTCTGGCGATCGCGTGGACATCCTGGTTTTCCTGGTCCGTCACTTTATACGACAGCTCGCTCATATGATACGCGGCTTTGCTGTTGTTGGACAAGCTTCCTAAAAAATAATAGTACACCGTGTTGGTCGTATCGTTTGTCACCTGCAACGCGTCAAGCAGCTCAAATTCCACTCCGTCCTTGATTTCCGTTTTGGCCTCTTTCGAGGAACAGCCCGTCAAGGCGAAGCCAATGCAAAACACGCAAAGGATCTTTAAAAACTTCTTCATTCTATCACCCACTCAATAGTATCAGAAAATGGGCTTCTTTCCAATCTTTTTAAGCGATGCGGATCGCCTGGACCGCCACGCATTCCGGTCCGCCTTGGGCGATAAAAACCGGCGAAAGCGGCAGCAAAACGATGCGGGCGCCCTCGAATTGCTCCTCGATAAGCGTCTGCGCTTTCAAGGCGTCGTCCTCGTTGAACGCGTGGGAGATAAAAAACGTATACGAGGAATCCACCTGGCGTTTCTTCATTTCCGCGATCATGTTTTTTACGGCTTTTTTAAACGTTTTTGTCACGCAGAAAGACTCGAGCCGCTTCCCGTTCGCGCTTTTGATCATCGTTGGAACGAGTTTCAAAAAGCCGCCCACGCCGGCCTCCAGCTGCGAGACCCGGCCGCCGCGCTTCAAAAAGGAAAAGTCACGAGGAACGAGAAAGGAGATTTCCGTTTCGACGCATGACGCAAGCGAATCCACGATTTCCTGCGCGCTCATGCCTTGGTCGCTCAGTTTCTTCGCGTAGTCCACCAGCGCCCGGTGCGGGCCGCACAAGGTTTTGGAGTTGAACACCGTGATCTTGTCCGAGTCGACGAGCTGCTTCGCCATGCAGGCGGAGTCGTACGTTCCCGACAAGCCTTGCGCCATCGTGATATCCAGAATTTGTTCTTCCTCGAGATATTGTTCATAGCACGCTTGTTTTTCGCCAATGCTTGGCTGCGACGAGCTCGGGATTTTCTTTTCCTGAATGAGCCGCAGCAGTTTCGTGGACGTCATCTCGTCCAAATCTTTATAGGAGCTTTGATCCACCACGATATTGAGCGGAACGACCGCGATCCCCTTCGCCGCCGCTTCGTTTGTCGTGTACAAAGTGGAGGAATCGCTAATAATTTTAACCATATTCAAGTCCTCTTTTCTACCGTTCATTATAGAGGGTCTGATTTGAAAGTCAATATAATCTAGTATTAAAAACTAGATTGAACGGTTTTAAAGATTATGCTATGATTCGAACATGAAAAAGAACGCAACCCAAATCAAAGAAGACATGCTCGCTTTCTCATGTCCCAAATGGAACGATTTTCCCGACATCGACTTGTATATGGACCAAATCGTCGAGTACATCAACCGCGCCCTGCAAGGCCTGGCCATGGAAGAGCCGGCCGTCTTTATTACGAAAAGCATGGTGAACAACTACGTGAAAAACAGCATGATCACCCCGCCCATCAAGAAACATTACAAGCAGGCGCATATTGGCTATTTAATCGTCGTATGCATTTTGAAACAGTGCTTCTCCCTCAACGAGGTTTCGGAAATGATCGAGTTGTACCGCACGATGGGAGAAGACCAGATCGGGCTTCACTACGACCGGTTCATCGCGATTTTTGAAAACAGCATCCACGAGATTTTCGAAACGGATCAGCTGACGTACCAGCTGTACACCGACCCTTCCAACGAGCAAAAACTCATGGATTCCGCCATCAAAACCGTCGTTTACAAAATTTATACGTTATACTTACTTCGAAAAACGGAAAAGTCCTTTGGATAACCAGAAATTCTCCTCGAAAAGACGCGTGATTCAGGTATAATGAAAGCGTCTACACGACGAAGGAGAATGGATTATGAAGTCACTCAACACCCGCTATCAATTCATCAACTTTTCGTATTTCGCCATGATGGCCTCGATGCTCGCCTTCGCGTCCAACTACTTGCTGGACTTAGGCTACTCCAATTCCGAAATCGGCCTCATCCTCGCTTTGTATTCCGTCGTTTCGCTCATCTTACAGCCGCTTTGCGCCTCGTATGGCGACAAACACCCCGACGTGCCTCTTCAGCGGCTGATTTTGGCGATGCTGCTTGTCATCATGCTCGGTTCCTTGTTCCTGTTCGTATCCAGCCGCGTCTGGGGACGCAACATCGTGCTGTCCATGATTACCGTTTTGATTTTCGCCTGCATGATGAGCGGGATGCCGCTGATCAATACCGCCGCTTTCATGTATGAGAAATTCGGCGTGCGAATCAACTATGGCTTGGCCCGGGGCCTCGGTTCGGCCGCCTACGCCATCGTCAGCATGGCGCTTGGCTACTTGATCGACGCGCTAACCCCCAGCATCCTGCCCCTGATTTATTTCCTTCTGGCGCTCATCAGCGCGCTGGCCGTGCATAGCTATCGGCTCAAGCTGTCCAAACCGGAACAAAAAACCGAAAAAGCCTTTGAAGCCAAAGAAGAGAAATCCAAAATCACGCTGCTTCAGTTTCTGACCAAATACAAGACGCTGACAATCGTTTTGACTGGCTATATGCTCGTCTACACGACGCATTCCATCATTAACAATTTTTACATTCAAGTTGTTCAAAATGTCCATGGCACGAGCGCCAATATGGGAATCGCCGTCTTTATCGCCGCCATTGTCGAACTGCCCGCCATGTTTGGCTTCGAAAAACTCGCCAAACGATTCCGCATTGAAAGCTTGCTGAAAATATCGCTCGTCTTTTATTTAGCCAAGCACGTTGTCACGTTTTTCGCCTTCAACGTCTGGGGCATTTACCTCGCCGCCTTTTTGCAAATCGGCGCCTACGCCTTATTCACCCCGGCCATCGTGTACTATGTCAACCAGGTCGTTTCGGAATACGACATTTTAATGGGACAAACTGTCAACACGATGTTCATTACCATGGCCGGCATCATCGGATCGTTGTTTGGCGGTGTGCTGATGGATATGCTCAGCGTCCACCTCGTATTAGGAATTGGCGTCGCTTTAAGTCTGATTGGCCTGCTGCTTTGCTATCCGTGCCTGACCGGCAGCAAAGCCAAACAAGCGATAAACACGGATTAAAAAAGTCTGCACGCAGACTTTTTATTTTTCCATTTGCCGCTTAAGAGCGCATAACCGCGCCACGATATCCGGCTGACGGATCCCGTTCGCGACGTCTTTTTCTAGCCGTTTCGTCAGGCATTTCTCGCTGCCCACTAATGAAAACGCCGCAATGCGCACCGCCTCTTTGTAGGATACGGCGTCCACAATCGAATCTATGATTTCCTGTTCGTCCATCACCCAGCTGAACACGATGTTTTCGTACACGGTGCAACACAAAAACTGCGCAAGCAAAAAAGCGATGTTCTGCATCATCATCGTCTTGGTTTCCTCGTTCACGACAAATGGATCGGCGTCCAGCACCAGTCGCCATCCAAAAACACCGCGCGGTCGAGCTTTTTCTTCAAAGCCTGGCCAACGGTCGTCTTTCCGATTCCCATCGGTCCGCCAATCAACCACAGCGTTTTCATCACAAAACCCCTTCCCGTCGCAAAAGCGCCTCCTTGCGCGCCAGGCCGCCCGCGTATCCGGTCAGCTTTCCGTTCGCGCCAAGCACCCGGTGGCACGGGATCAAAATCAAAATCGGGTTGCGCGCCACCGCCCTGCCCACCGCCCGGGCCGAACCTTTGTTCATTTGCCGGGCAACCGCCTGGTACGTCGTCGTCTGCCCGTACGCAAGATTTGTCAGCGTCGCGAGCACTTCCTTTTGAAACGGCGTTCCATCCGGCCGAAGAGGAAACGTCACCGGCACGCGCTCTCCTTGAAAATAGGCGTCAAGCCATTGTTTGGCTTGTACGATTACCGGACACGGGGAACGTTCGCTTTTGGTAGCCGGCTGCTTTTGGTCTTCAAACCAGCAGCCGGTAATGGCTTCGCCATCACTGGTGATCCGCATTTTTCCTAGCGGTGAAAAATAGTCGTCAAAATACATCGTTGATTCTCCTTGTTTTCCATCATACACCGCTATTCGCTGGCTAGACAAGGCGAAAAAAAACGAAAACGCGAAGTTTTCGTCCTGTTTTGAATCACTGAATGATTTGAATGGCCTGCACCGCCAGACACTTTGGACCGCCCTGCGTGATGAACGCCGGAGAAAGCGGCATGACGACGAGCTTGGCGTCTGGAAAGCGCTCGGCAAAATACGCTTCCGCCTTGGCGGCGTCCTCCATGTTGTTGGCATGCGAAATGTAAATCGTATAGCCGGCTCCGACCCCTTTTTTTTCCATGTGGTCCGCCATTTTGACGAACGCTTTTTTCATCGTCCGGCACAAAGAGAAGTTCACGAGCCGCGAGCCTTCCTCGTGGCTTTGCTGCTTGCGCATCATGACTGGAATGAGCTTTAAAAATCCGCCGATTCCCGCTTCCACGCCCGAAATGCGGCCGCCACGCTTCAAAAAGGAAAAATCCTGCGGAATCAAAAACGACACTTCCGTCGGAATCGAATGGTCCAGCATCGCCACGATGGCTTCTTTCGAATCGCCGGCCTGCGCCATCTTGAGCGCCTCGTCCACCAGCGCACGCATCGGGCCGGCCAGCGTGTTGGAGTCCACGACCGTCACCATTTGAGGATGCTCGCATTCTTCTTTCGCCATTTGCGCCGAAGCGTAAGCGCCCGACAATCCATTGGCGATCGTGATGTCGATGACCTCGTCTCCCTTACCCGTTAATGTATTGTAAAGCTCGATCCGCTCGCCAACGCTTGGCAGCGAGGTGGAAGGAACTTTTTTCTGGTCGATCATTTGCAGCAGCTCCGTGCTTGTGATCGACTCATAATCCTTATAGCTTTTGTGATCCACAACGACTTGAAGCGGAATCGTATACAGCCCTTTCTTTTCCGCCTCGATTTGCGAATACAACGTTCCTGAATCCGAAATGATTTGAATCATACCGATGACCTCTTTTCTACGTTTTATTATACGAAATAAAAGAAGTCAAACCAATTCGCCTGACTTCTTTGAAATTTCATTGTTCCAGCTTGGATAAAATCGCTTCCCGCGCCCGGGTCTCCCAAACATCCTCCAGCTTTTTCAAATCGCTTTGTTTAAAGTCCGGATCGTTTTTTTGTAGCGCTTTTGTGATGACGAAATCCGCCACTTCCGGATTTTTTGGCAGCAGCGGCCCGTGCAAATACGTGCCCAGGATCCGGCCGTCGTAAAAGCCTTCATAGCCCGCATCGAAGCTGTTGCCGTAGCCTTTCAAAACCTTTCCAAGCGGATGCTCGACATGGACCGTTTGTCCGCCATGGTTTTCAAAGCCGACGATTTTCGTTTTCAATCCATCCAGATCCGCTTCGATGACGACATTGCCAATGCAGCGGGATCCTTCCTTGCCTGTATCGGTATGGTAGTCGTAAAAGCCAAGCCCCGGGATTTGGGAATGGTCCGCGGCCTCGTAATATTTTCCAAACAGCTGGTAGCCGCCGCAAATGAGCAGCACGAACGTGCGGCTATCCATCGCTTCCTGAATGTTTTCCTTGCGGGAAAGCAAATCGGGAATGATGGACATTTGTTCCTTGTCCGCCCCGCCGCCAAGAAAAATCAAGTCGAATGCGGCCAAATCCGCTTTTTCGCCAATGCCCACGGTTTCCAGCTCGAAGCGGATCCCGCGATCCTCGCACCGTTTTTTCAGCACCATCATGTTGCCTGTGTCGCCATACAGATCCATCACGTCGTGATACATCCAGGCCACTCGCATCGTTCTATCCATAATTTTTCACCTGCTTTACGATTGCGTTGCGCGCTGGCAGCAGCGCCGTGTACGTGGCGATGACATAAATGTCGTCCGGATCCCGGAACACTTCATCCAGCGCCTGCTCGATCGTTTCCTTCTCCTCCAGGACCCCTTGATAGCCGCCATAGTACAAGCGCAGCGCCATGTCGAATCCGCGCGTTCCCGTCGTCACGATTCGATGCGTTGTCGGCTTCATCAGCTTTTCAAAATGGGTGTCGTAAATCCAGCTGACGTCCGTTCCATCCTGCTCCCGGTCGTTCAATACGATGACGATCGACTTTTTGTCCTCGTCCTCCTCGATGACTTTCATGACTTCGTTGGCGCCGGTCGGGTTTTTTACAAGGTTTAAAATGATGGACCGGCCATCCAGTTCAAACCGCTCGTTGCGCCCTTTCGGCTGCGGGGCGTGCTTGAACACTTCCTTCACGCAATGGCTGGAAATGTCGTACAAGTCGGCCACCGCCAGCACCGCTGCGCAGTTGTACATCGAATACAAGCCGTCATACGGATCTTTGAACGTTTCGCCATGCAGCGTGAACGTGTGGTTTTTCAAGTCGATGTTTTTGAGTTCGACATTCAAAATCGGTGTCCGGAAATGACAGTGCGGACACGAAAACGATCCGATGTGCGAATATTGATAGTACGCGTATTGGAGCCGGTGCCCGCACCGCGGACAAAACTTTCCTTCGCTCGCCTCTCTTGTCGACGTGACGGAAGCCTCGTTTTTCGCCAAGCCAAAATAAACGATATGGGCCCGCGGCGCTTTCAGGGAAAGCCGGACCACGTTGGGGTCGTTGCCATTTAAAATCAAAGTCTGATCGTAGCCGGGGAGCACGTTTTCGATGCTTTCGATCAGCTGCTCCATTTCCCGGGCCCGGTCGAGCTGGTCGCGGAAAAAGTTGTTGACGATCAAAGCGCTCACCGGCAAATTCGGCAAAATGTGTTTGATATTGAGCTCGTCCACTTCCAGGACGATGGCTCCCGCCTTCACCCGTCCGGAAAGGTCGGCGTGCGACAGCAGCGTCGTCACGATGCCTTCCCGCAAGTTGTCCCCTTTGCGGTTGGAAATCACCTCGTAGCCGGTTTGTTCAAACAAGCTGGCGATCATGTTCGCCGTGCTCGTCTTGCCGTTGGTGCCCGTCACCAAAATGACCGGGGCGTGGATCTTGAGTTTTTTGAGAATCTGCGGGTCCAGCTTCAAACCGATTTGACCAGGCATACTGCCGCCCCGTCCCATCTTTTGAAGGATGGCCGCGCTTGATTTTGTTGCCAATATAGATAAAAAGCGCATAATTCGCTCCTTTCACTGTCCCATTATACCGTACGGAAACCGAAGTTGTGAATCATGAAATCGAAAACATATCTCGATTATTTATATAAATCGAGTATAATGAGAAAGTAAAACATGGAGGAAAGACAATGAAACAACTGGATATGATTTATGAAGGTAAAGCGAAAAAAGTTTTTTTAACCGATGATCCCAATGTGGTGATCGTCGACTACAAAGACGATGCCACCGCGTTCAACGGCTTGAAAAAGGGCACGATCGTTGGAAAAGGCGCCATCAACAACCGGATGACGAACTTTTTGATGCGCAAGCTCGAAGAGCAAGGCGTGCCAACGCATTTTGTCGAGGAAATCGACGACCGCAAAACGTATGTGAAAAAAGTCGATATCATCCCTCTCGAAGTCATTATCCGCAACAAGGCGGCTGGATCGTTCTCGAAACGGCTCGGCATTCCGGAAGGAACCGCTTTGAAATGCTCCACGCTTGAGTTCTCCTACAAAGACGACGATCTGGGCGATCCGCTCATCAACTCGTACATGGCCAAAGCCATTGGCGCGGCGACGCAGGAGGAAATCGACACGATTACGGACTACGCGTTCAAAGTCAACGACTTTTTGAAGGCGTTCTTCAAGGAAATCGGTATCGAGCTGATCGACTTCAAGCTCGAGTTTGGCAAGACGGCCGATGGCACGATCGTGCTCGCGGACGAGATTTCCCCGGATACGTGCCGGTACTGGGATATCGAAACCGGAGAGCATCTCGATAAAGACCGGTTCCGCCGCGATCTGGGCGATCCGGAAGGCGCGTACCAGGAAGTGTTTAAACGATTGGGGTTTGGTGAGTAAGATGGCGGACACATCCATTTACCAGTCGCCGCTTTCGCAGCGCTACGCTTCCAGGGAAATGCAGGCGCTTTTTTCCAACGACAAAAAATTCAAAACCTGGCGCCGCTTGTGGATCGCGCTGGCGCAAGCCGAGCAGGAGCTTGGCCTGGACATTACCGACGAGCAAATCGCCGAACTTATCGCCCACCAGGACGATATCAACTACGACGTGGCGCAGGAACGCGAAAAAATCGTCCGCCACGACGTCATGTCCCACGTGTACGCTTACGGCCAGCAATGTCCAAGCGCCAAAGGAATCATCCATTTGGGCGCGACGAGCTGCTACGTTGGTGACAACACCGATTTGATCATTATGCACGAGGCGCTCGAGCTGGTGAAAAAGAAACTCGTCAATGTGCTGGCCGCTTTGGAAAAATTCGCCCTTGAATACAAGGATCTGCCTTGCCTGGCGTTTACCCACTTCCAGCCGGCCCAGCCCACCACGGTTGGAAAGCGGGCGGCTCTGTGGGCGCACGACTTGCTTATGGACTACGAGGAAATCGAGTACTTGCTCGACCATAAAAAGCTTCTCGGACAAAAAGGAACGACCGGCACGCAAGCCAGCTTCATGGAGCTGTTCGAAGGCGACACGGAAAAGGTCAAAGAAATCGACCGGCTGATTTGCGAAAAGCTCGGGTACGACGCCTGCTTCCCCGTTTCGGGTCAAACCTACAGCCGCAAATACGATACACGGGTGCTGCACGCGCTGGTCGGCATCGCGCAAAGCGCCCACAAGTTCAGCAACGACATCCGTCTGCTCCAGCATATGAAAGAAATCGAGGAACCGTTTGAAAAAGGACAAATCGGTTCGAGCGCCATGGCGTACAAGCGCAACCCGATGCGTTCCGAGCGCATGGCGGCTTTAGCCAACTACGTGATTTGCGACGCGCTCAACCCGGCTTTGACGGCCAGCACGCAATGGTTCGAGCGCACGCTCGACGATTCGGCCAACAAGCGCATTAGCATGGCCGAGGCGTTTTTAGCCATTGACGGCATTCTGGACTTGTATTTGAATATTACGGATGGTCTGGTCGTGTATCCGAAAGTCATCGAGGCAGACTTGCTGCGCGAGCTGCCGTTCATGGCGACGGAAAACATCATGATGGACGCCGTCAAAGCGGGAGGCGACCGCCAGGAGCTGCATGAGGCCATTCGCGTCCACTCCATGGAAGCCGGAAAGCACGTGAAAGAAGAAGGCAAGCCGAACGACTTGATCGACTTGATCGCGGCGGATCCGAAATTCAACATGACGAAAGAGCAAATTTTGGAAGTCATGGATCCGAAAAACTTTGTCGGCCGCGCCCCGCAGCAAACCGAGGAGTTTTTCAAAGACTACGTCGATCCGGTTCTTGCCCAAAACAAAGCCGATCTCGGTTTGCACGCCGACATCAACGTCTAGCCTGTTCACCAATAGAAAACACCCGTTGCGGTGTTTTTTTTGTAGGGAGCCTTCTCCTTCTTTTTTACAAGGCGCTGCCGGTATAATGAAACAAAAGGAAAGGAGGAGCGCCATGAAACAAATCAATCTTCGCGCAAACTACGTTTTGATTGACCCGGAAAACTGGGACGCCAATCCGATAGTGGCCGAAGTCGTTGTCCGCGACGAAAAGCAGCCAGAAAACCATTACGCCTACGTCTTTTGGACGTTGTCGGGCGGCTTGGATTTCCGGGCGTACCAGGTTCCCATGTACGACTTGTTGTGTAGCTTCGAATCGGAACCGATTCGCGAAGCCATTGGCATGCTTTCCTACAACTTCGAGATCCGCAAGGACGAGCATCCGTGGCTGTTTAAAAAGCTGATGGCTTTCGCGACCGAAAGCGCCTTGCCGCTTGTGCGCGCGATCGCCAAAGAAAACGAGCTCATCGAAACGGACGATGAAATCGAAACATTGCTTTAGAAAAAGAGCGAATTCCGATCCATTGGATTGGTTTTCGCTCTTATTTTTCAATTTGAAGCCATGTGTTCTCTTTTAAATACACCAGCAATTCGGATTTTGATTTTTCCCCTAGCTTTCGAATATCGTCCAGCGCCCGGTAGTCAAGCTGAAATATTTCCCTCAGCCCTAAAATACCGCAGGCCTTCAGCGAATGCTTCAGACGGCTCGAGATCCGGGCCTCGTCTACAAGACGATCCCGAACCTGGTTTCCCTGCTCGTCCCGAAAAAAGAAATCAACCGGTTCGCCGGGCTGGATTTGCGGAAACAAATAGTGCAGCAGCGAGCAATGGTCGCCAGTGGCCTGGCCATCCAGCGACTGATTGAACCGGACTTCGATTCCCTGCGCCCGCCAGGTTTCCACCTGACGTTTGAACGACGCGATTTCTTCCAAACTGTCGGCGTCGATTTCCGGCAGCGCCGCGATCTTTGCGATTGGCAGCTCCAGAAGCGCCTCGACAGAATCGAAACGGGCTTCTTTGAGCAGCGAGCGGGTGCCGGCTTTAAAAGGAAGCGCTTCCACCAATATATAGTTCATCGCCTATTCCTTCCATGCGGGATAGGGAAAGTATAACAGAAAGCGTTTTAAAAGACTATATTTTCTATAACTTTCTCGTTTTTTTCCAGAGAGTGGAAAGAAAATTGAAAACAGACAGATTCATTTGTGCATTCTTTTAATTATTTTGCAAATTACTTCATTCTTGAAGCATTTTTGAAACAAATCCATGAAAAGAATGAATTATAAATTGACTTTTTTCATTTTAATCCATAAAATGGAATTGAACAAGAGAGCTTGTTCTGATTCACGGCTTTACCTAAAAATGAAGAAATATCAAAAGAAGGATTCGGTCGTGATCCTTCTTTTCTGCTTAATCTGCCTTGCGTGGAGATGGTGTTAAAGGACCATGCCCAATTTTGGGATATACCCCCTATTTCAAATGCGGGGTGGGACCCTGAGCATCAGATCATATGTGTGCGGTATCCGTCCGGATACCGCTTTTTACTCGCCGCGCCGGGCCAGACAGTTGATCGTATGCGCCATGAATCCGGCCCCGAATCCATTGTCGATATTCACCACGCTGACGCCGCTTGCGCACGAGTTGAGCATCGACAGCAGCGCGGAAAGACCTTGGAAGTTGGCGCCGTAGCCTACAGACGTCGGCACGGCGATCACCGGCTTATTTGTGAGCCCGCCAACGACGGAAGCGAGCGCGCCTTCCATGCCCGCGACGACCACGATGACGTTGGCGGCGTTGATTTGATCCATTCGCGCCAGCAGACGATGAATGCCCGCCACGCCGACATCGCAAACAAAATCGACGTCGTTGCCTAAAAACCGGGCGATCCACACCGCTTCCATAGCGACCGGCACATCGCTGGTTCCCGCGCACACGACACAAATCCGTCCCGGATTCACCGTGTTCCAGTCTTGACGCCAGACGAGTACCCGGGCCGCCTTGTCGTATTCCAGTTTTGGAAAACGAGCCTGCAAGTACGCCGCTTTTTCCTCGTCGACACGGGAAGCGAAAATCGCGTCCTGGCCGTTTTCCAGCATGTCGGCGATGATGGCTTCGATTTGCTCCTTCGTCTTTCCTTCCCCGTAAATGATTTCGGGCGCGCCCGTCCTCTTTTTTCGTTCATAGTCGATCGTGTATTGTTTTTCAAAGTCGATTTGTTGGATTCCCATTTCGATCATACCCTCCTGTTGTGATGCCATTCAAATCCAAGGTGACATACCGGTAGCCAAGCCGGCGAAATGTGTCGACAAACTCCTTGGCTTCCAAAATTTTTTTCCAGTCTTTTCGCTCGCACTCAATCCGGGCCAGCCCGTCCATGTCCCGGACCCGGACATGCAGCACGCCAAGATCGTGCAAATAGCGTTCGGCTTGCGCCACCCGGTCCAGGCTTTCGCGCGTCAGCGTCGTTCCATAGTCGAAACGCGACGCCAGACAGGCGTTGGCGGGTTTGTCGTGTGTCGGCACGCCCAGCGTTTTCGCCCATTTCCGTATCGCCGCCTTGTCAAGTCCGACTCGCGCCATCGGCGACACGATTCCCAGTTCCTGGCAAGCCGCTTTTCCGGGGCGATACTCGGCTTGATCGTCCGCGTTTTGTCCGTCGATCACCACATCAAAGCCGCGCTGATGCGCGGCGTCTTGGATTTGTTTCATTAAGGCATGCTTGCACCAATAGCACCGGTCGCGGGCGTTGTGTCGAAACGCCGGAATGGAGAGCGTGTCCAGTTCCAGCACAAGATGGGCCGTCCCCTCCAGCCGCCCGAGCGCGGCCGTTGCGTCCTCCTCGCTGATCATTGGCCCGCGCACAAAAATGGGCAGCACGTTTTCCTCGCCAAGCACGTCTTTGCAAAGCGTCCATAAAAAGTCGGAGTCGCAGCCCCCGCTGTAGGCGATCGCCACGCGGCCGTACTGGCGGATTTGCTCGCGAAGCAAATCTTCCTTTGTCATCAAAATTCCCCTTTTTTTGTTTATTGTTCTTTTTTTGTTCCTCGTCTTCGCTGATGGAACCACCGCTGGAAGGCGTTCTCCTTTTTCTTATACAAGCAAGGATGGTCTTTGGCGGCTTCCAGCTCATATTGCTGGGAGTCGAACCGGTCTTCCTTTTCGCTTTCGATTGGCTCGTAGCAGCCGGTACAAGTCAGCCGGCGCCGCTTGACGTTATCCATCAGCAAATTGTGGAAATACGTTTCAATGTCGGCCTTCAGCATCGGATTTTCAACAGGAACCGCCACCTCGACGCGATGATTCGTATTGCGGGTCATAAAATCGGCCGAGGCGATATAAATCGTCCTCTCCTCTTTCGGCCCAAACATGTAGATGCGCGAATGCTCCAGAAAACGGCCGACAATCGAGTAGATCTCGATGTTTTCGGTTTCGCCTTCGACGCCGGGGAGCAGGCAGCAAATCCCGCGGACGACCATCACGATTTTCACGCCGGCGCAGCTCGCCTCACGTAGCTTGTCCATGATTTCCGTGTCGGAAATCGAATTGACTTTGAAGCACGCTTCGGCCACCTTGCCTTCTTTGGCCCGTTCGATTTGCTCGTCGAGCTTTTTCAAAACCGTTTGTTTGAGCGAGGACGGGGCCACCAAAAGGCGCTCGTACTGGCCTTCGACGTTGGCCAGCGCCATGTTTTGGAAAAAGGCGGCCGCATCCCGGCCGATTTGCTCGTTGGCGGTAATCAGGCAAAGATCGGTGTATTGCTTGGCGGTCTTCTCGTTGTAGTTGCCGGTCCCCACTTGCGTCACAAGCCGCAAGCCCTTTTTCGTTTTCACGGTAATGAGGCAAATTTTCGAGTGCACTTTATAATGCTCGAAACCGAAAAGAACCGTGCATCCGGCTTCTTCGAGCCATTGGGCCGCCTGAATGTTGTGGTCTTCGTCAAAGCGGGCGCGCAGCTCCATCAAAACGGTGACTTCCTTGCCATTTTCGCAAGCGCGAATCAAATAGTCCAAAATTCTCGATGGCGTGGCCAGACGATAAATCGTGATTTTGATGGACAGCACGTCGGGATCGTCGCTGGCTTCTTTGAGCAAATTCAAAAAGTGGTCGATCGTCTGATACGGATAGTTCAGCAAAATATCGTGATCGAGCGCCTGCGACAGGACGCCACGGTCGGGATCGACGTATTTGGATGGCTGCGGCGCGAACGGCGGATACGCGAGCATTTCCTTCATCGCCTGCGGCGCCTTGCCAATCAAATCGAACAAAAACTTCAATTCAAGCGGGGTTTTGGACAAAAATACCTGCGCCTTGGAAATGTCAAGCTGCTCGCATAAATAGTTGAGCATCGAGTCGGGAATCGACCGGTACACCTCCATGCGCAGCGGCGCGAGCCGCGAGCGTTTTTTGAGCGCGTTTTTAACGAAGTCGAGATAATCCTCGTCGTCTTTCGCCCGGTCGTCGTCGATTTCGACATCGGCGTTGCGGGTCACGCGGATGACGGCGGCGTCCTTGATCGTGCTCTTGGTGAAAATTTGATCCAGGTTGTTGATGATGAGCTGCTCCATCAGCAGGAAGTTCTGTCCCTCCTCGCCAACCTTGATAAACGGCTCGACAAACGGAGGAACCGGCACGATGCCGAACTTCTTTTTTTCCTTTTCATACAGTTCGACGACAATGTACAACTGCTGGTTGACCAGGTGTGGAAACGGATGGTGGAAGTCCATGATTTGCGGCGACAACAAAGGCAGGATCCGCTCCCGGAAATATTTTTGAAGATGCTTTTTTTGTTTGCGGGACAAGTCTTTCCATGCGCGGTTGGCGAATTGGAGGTCGATCATCGTTTCCTCCAGCGCCTTGTATATGGTGTCGCGCATTGCGTACAGCTGCTTGGTTTCCTTGAAAATGGCTTGCAGCTGCTCCTGAACCGTCATTTGACTGCGGCTGTCGACATGGTTGGGATCGCCATAGCACAAATCGGTTAAAGTGCCGACCCGGATCATGTAAAACTCGTCCAGATTGCTTGTGAAAATCGAGAGGAATTTCAGCCGTTCAAACAAAGGAACGTTTGGATCGCTGGCTTCCTCTAAAACGCGTTGATTAAATTTCAGCCACGATAACTCGCGGTTTTGCATATATCGGTGATGTGTCTTACTCATAATTCACTCATTTCCTTTTCCAAGATTATATCATGGACGACAAAAAAAGAATGCCCAAAGCCATTCTTCTTTGTGTTAGATCGCCCGATGGCGCAGCCATTTTCCAGAGTGGTATCGAAAGAGGAACGCGATGGATCGACCCAGCCAGTCGGCGCCCATCGCCAGCCATACGCCATAAATTCCCCATCCAAGTCCGACACCAAACAAGAAGGCGCAGCCAAGCCGGAAAACAAGCATGGACGCGATGCCGACCCACATCGTGTACCGCACGTCGCCGGCGGCGCGAATGGCGTTGGCCAAATTGAACGAAGTAGGATGCAGCGCCAGGGCGTTGTGGATCAGGATAAGATGGAAAGTGAGAGTGTACGTGGCATCGCTCATGTCGTAAAGGCGCAGCAAAAGCGGCAAAATCGCCCATACGAGCAACGACAAGGCGGCTGTCGCGACATAGGAGATCTTCATGAGCTTTTTCGTGTAGGCGCGTGCCTGTTCCAATTCCCGGGCGCCCACGCATTGCCCGATCACGGTGACGATGGCCAGATTGATGGCGTTGACGACGAGGATGGCAATTGTATTCAGCGAGTTGGATACGCCGTTGGCCGCGATTTGCGTCGTCCCGAACAAAGCGACGATGCTCGTGACGAGCACTTTGCCAAGCATGAACAATCCGTTTTCGATGCCGTTTGGCACCGCGATGCGAAAGAGGCGGCGCTGCATGGCTCCCTGCCACGAAAGCACGTACGGACAGCGGACCTGGACAGGCTGGCCCGGGCGCAGCGTGAGCGCGAAAATGAGAAAGGCGCCCGCCATCCGCGAAACGAGGGTCGGGATGGCGACGCCGGCCACGCCCATTTGAAAGACGAACACCCCCAAATAGTTGCCGACGAGGTTCAAGATGTTCATGAAAAGCGAGACAACCATCGTCGTACCGGTTTTTTGCATGCTGCGAAAGATGGCGGTTCCGGCGTTGTACAAGCCAAGAAAGAGAAACGAGCAAAGCGTGAATAGAAAATACACGGCGCACGCTTCCATGACGTCGGCTTCGACCCCGCCGTAAAACAGTGTGAGCATTGGCTGTCTGAAGACGAGGCAGAAAACGCCGATCCCGGTTCCGGCCAGCGTGGCGCTTAAGATAAGCTGGCTTGCGCCCAGATCCGCCTCGGCCTTGTTTTTCGAGCCAAGGTACTGGGAGACGATGACGGCGCCTCCGGTGGCGAGGGAGGCGAGCACGGTGATGAACAAATTGTTGATCATATCGACGAGGGCGACGCCGCTGATGGCGGCTTCGCCGGCAAAAGACACCATAATGGTGTCGATCATGCCAATGAGCATGACGAGGACTTGCTCGACGACGAGCGGCACGATGAGTTTTCCGAGCGCTTCATTGGTGAACATTCGGGTGGTCTTTGGTGTTTTGGTGGTGAATGCGGCGAGTGTTTGCCTCATATTTTTTTCCTTTCCTGCTTTCCGTTTTCATTATAAAAATCCCGATTAAAAAAATCGAATGCTTTTTTTCGATGGTTTTCCATACTTTTGAAGCATAGAAAGAGTTACAAAAATCAAAATGTGTAATTTATTGCACCCTTCAGGTTTAATCGAATTTTGAGTTTCGTTATAATACATTTAGATAACAGCACAGCAAATTTTGTTACATCAACAGCATCACCATTCAAATATAGACTCACTTAGAAAGGGACGCGAATCATGGTCAAAAAAAAGAAATCGAGCCAATTTCTTAGAAGTTGTATCTTTGAAGCTCTGATGATCCTACTACAGCAAAAGCGATACGAAGATATCACTGTGTCTGAAATCACGAGCAAAGCGGGAGTTTCCCGCATGACGTACTATCGAACCTACTCTTCCAAGGAAGATATCATTATTCAGTATTTTAAAGAAAAAGTGAACGCTCTTTTAGAGAAAGAGCCTGAAATCGGCGACGAGCCGACCGAGGTATGGTATCGAAAATGTTTGCATTTCGTTTATGACGAACCGGTCTTGATGACGAAGATCCAGCAAACACCCGATCTTGCCAAAGCCAGCCAATCGTATTTAATCGACCTGCTTCAATACATGTTTCGAAAATATCGCAACGCGGATCTGGACGATCCCGTTATCCTGAACGGGTTGATTTATAAGGCCGGTGGTTTTATTTTTGTCGTATCCAAATGGATTCGAACCGGATTGAAGGAATCGCCGGAAGAAATATTGGAATGGATTCGGAAATACGAACAGCAATCAAGTTTTGAGAAGCCGCAGTGATGCGGTTTTTTTTGTGATTTCAACGATTCACCTCCCCCTTCGCTCAATCAAAGCGATTGAGCCGGCACGAAAAGAGAAAAAACGAAAACCTGGCACGAAAGATCTTTCTCCTTTCGTGTTTTTTTGCGCCTCGCCTTTTGTTTCTTTCTTTTCTCGTTTCGCCGAAACACACCGCCCCATGTAGACAACTTGTAGAATTTTATGTCTACAAAGGAGACAAAAGAAAAGATCCCTAAAAATGCGGGATCTCTATATCTTTTAAGCGGGCCATTCTCTCGTCGTAGTCGGGCATCCTTCGATGGATGGCGGCGTAAAACGCCTTGGAATGATCCGGATGTTCCAGATGGCAAAGCTCGTGCAGGATAATCGCCTCGACACATTCGAGCGGGACGAAAGCGAGATTCACATTGAGAGAGATACAGCGCCTGGCCGGCGTGCAGCTTCCCCACTTCGAGCGGTAAAAGCCAAAGCGCAAGTCAACCGCCTGGAATCCATATCGAAGCCGGACTTGTTCAAAGCGCGCGCGCAGTCTGGGCGTGGCGTAATGGCGGATAAACAACTTCCATGCTGTTTCGTCCGTATAAAACAGCGTGCCGTTCTCAATCCGTGTCGATTCCCCTTTTTTCAGCCCGTACCGCTCGCCGAACAAATAAAGAAAACCGCCTTCGCGCAGCGCGGTGTTTGCCTGTTTCTTTTCCTGGCGCTCGATCCATTCCTTGTTGTCGAAAAGAAACTGCCGGATTTGCTCGTCCGTTATAAAAGATGGAGCCGTAACGACGAGGGCTCCATCCTGGTATCGCATATAAATTTTTTTGTTACGCGGTTTGCGGACGACGGCGACCGGATGGTCATTCCACGTCGGCATACACCGCTTTAGCGATTTGCGCCATCGTTTCCATCGTCGCTTCCTGCTGCTTCAAATCGTAAGCGTCGTACTGGTGGACATTGCGAATCAAACTGTTCATCGGCAGTTGTCCATACAGCTTCGTTCCGCTTTCATGAAGAAATTGCTCCAGTTCGTTTTCGTCGTAGAACAACGCTTTTTCCTGGCAGTTCGGACATTCGAAATACGCCATGTTTTCCACGATTCCCAAAACAGGAACGTGCATTTCCTGACACATTTTGATGGCTTTGGTCACGATCATCGACACCATTGGCTGCGGTGTGGACACCATGAGCACGCCTTGAACCGGCAGCGACTGCAAAATCGTCAGCGCCACGTCGCCGGTGCCCGGCGGCATGTCGATGAGCAGCACGTCCAGCTCGCCCCAGACGACATCGGTGTAAAACTGCTTGACGACATTGCCCAAAATCGGGCCGCGCCAAATCACCGGATCGCTTTCATTTTGAACTAGGTAGTTCAGCGACATGATCTTGATACCGTCGACATCGACTGGAATGATTTCATTTTCCTTTGTCGCGTAGGCGTAACGCTCGTGGGCGTTCATCAGTCGCGGAATGGATGGACCCGTGATGTCGGCATCCATGATCCCGACACGCAGTCCTTGTTTTTGCATCGCGCGCGCGAGCATGACCGTGATCGTCGACTTTCCGACGCCGCCCTTTCCGGACAGCACCGCGATCACGTGTTTGATTTTCGATTGGGCGTTCGTTTCTACCGAACAGCTGGAGGCGTCTTTCGAACAACTTCCCTGGTTTGGACATCCTTCACAAGACATCGTTATCTCCTTCCCCGTCTAAGTCTGGAAAAAAACGCGTATACGCATCGCTTAGACGTTTGTTTTGAATATGCGTATAAATTTGCGTCGTTTTGATGTCGGCGTGGCCGAGCAGTTCCTGCACGACGCGCAAATCCGCCCCGCCATCCAGCAGGTGGCTCGCGTACGAATGACGGAAACTGTGCGCGGAAATACGCGGATCAAGCCCGAGCGCCGCCACTTTCTTTTTGATGAGCGCGTGCACGTACTGCCGGCTGATCCGATGGCCTTTTCCGTTCACAAACAGCGCGCTCTCCTTCGAAGAGGCGCTGGAACAGCGAACGTGGCGAATGTACCGCTCGATTTGCCGGGCCGCGGTTTGCGCGATAGGAACGATCCGCTCCTTGTCGCCTTTGCCGTGCCGGATTCGAACGATTTGCTCTTTCGTCTTGACATCGTTGAGATCGAGTGCGCAAAGCTCGGACACCCGCAATCCGCAGGCGTACAAGGTTTCAAGCACCGTCTTTCCCAATTCATCATAATCACCCGGACCAAAAGAATCAAGGATCATTTTTACTTGCGCCTCGCTCATATACACCGGCAAGTGCTTGGAGGACGAGGACTGCTTGAAATTGAGCGTTGGATCCGGCATCGTTTCGTCTTTGAGCGCCAGAAAGCGATGGAACGAGCGAACGGACGAGAGCATGCGCGCGCAAGAGGCGCTGGCGTGCCCCGGGCGATACCCGTTCATAAACCGGTCCAAATCGACGATGGAAACGTGCCTTGGCGTCTTACGCCCTTGCTGCTCCATCCAGTTCGCGTAATGAACCAAATCGTTCATATACGCCTCGGTCGTGCGCAGCGATTTGTTTTCCAATACCCGGATGTGGATCTCGTATTGATTGAGCGCCTGCTCCCACGTCATATCCATAAGCTGTCCTCGATCGTCGTCTTCGTGTGGCCTTCCTTGATCGCTTCGATCAACAGCGACTTGGCCCCTTTGGAGCGTCGGTCGTAAGCCACCTGCATGCGCTTGACACTGAAACGACACGCGTGCAGCGCCGCGAAAATCTCAAAGATCCGGTCGGGCCGGTGCACTAAATAAAAACGGCCGTTGGATTTGAGCAGCCGTCCGGCGCTGGCGACCAGCTCCTCGAGCGTGCAGTTCAACTCGAACCGTCCTTTAGCCCGCAAGTCCAGCCGCGTGTCGGGGTGCATTTCCTTTAACTCAAAAAAAGGCGGATTGCTGACGACGACATCCACCGGCTCGTGCTCGACACGCTGGATCGGGGCGTTGATCAGCTCCACCTCCCCGTCGATGAAACGCCGGACGTTTAGCTGGGCGACCTCAAACGACTCGGGCAGCACTTCGACGCCAATGAGCTTCGAACACGAAAAGCGGGAAGCGTAAACGAGCAGCGCCGCGTTGTTCGTTCCGATATCGAGCACGCTTTCGCCTTTTTTTATCCGCATGAACTGCGCGAGCAGACGCGTGTCCGTGTTTAAGCAAAAATGATTCGGATCTTGATACAGCTGAATGGATGGATCCACCAAATAGTCCAGCCGCAAATCGCTTTCATTGACCATGCTCGTTCTTTCCTTCCTTTTCTTTCTTCTTCAGCAAATCGCCCGCTGTCATAAACACTTTCGAATCGAGCGAGCGGTTCAGGCTCGCGACAATGTCTTGCGTCGTGTTGACGGGCTCTTCGAAAATCGTCGGCTGCTCGATGATTTGATCGGCGCGCTTGAGCGAGCCGATGCTCACGCCAATATGCCGGTAGCCGACCGGTTCGAAATGCTCCAGCAGCAATTCGGAAACGACCTCCCAAATCGTCGCATAGTTGTCCGTCATCGCGTTGAGGGTTTTCGAACGCATTTGATTGTGGAACGTCGTGTCGCGCAAAACGAGCGAGACGAGCCGTCCTTTTTGCTTGTCGCGGACGAGCTTGTTCCACAGCTCGCGCGTCAGGATTTGCGCCTGGGTTTGCGCTTCCTCCAGCGTATACAAGTCGGTTTTAAACGTTTTGGACACGGAAATGCTTTTGTGGGAAGTGGAAAACTCCAGCTTCGAAGACGAGTTTCCTTTCGCCTTTTGCATCATGGCGAACGCGTTTTTCCCAAGCAGCCGCCGCACAGCCGGCTCGAATCTAGGATCCACCAAATCGCCAATTCGTTCCACACCTTCTTTTTTGAGCGCCGGAACGGTTTTTTTACCGATCCCGATCATCTCCTCGATCGGCAACGGCCAAAGCTTGGCGGGAATTTCCGATTTGCGAAGCACCGTGATACCCATTGGCTTTTTCATGTCGCTGGCCATTTTCGCCAGAAACCGCGTCGGTCCCACACCAATCGAGCACGTCAGGCCAAGCTCTTGCAGCACGCCTTGCTGGATTTGAACCGCCATGTCCAGCGGCCGCGGATACTTTCGAATCGGCTCCGTGACATCCAGAAAGCACTCGTCGATCGAAAGAGGCTCCAGCTTGGCGGAATAGCGGCGCAAATACGCGAAAAACCGGGACGACAGCTTCCGGTAATACGCGTAGTCTCCGGGAATGACAACCAGTTCCGGGCACAATTCCTTGGCCTGGTAAACGGGCATCGCCGAATGGACGCCGTGCTTGCGCGCCTCGTAGTTGGCTGTCGAAAGCACGCCGCGCGAAGAGAGGGAGCCGATCGCGACCGGCTTATCTTTCAATTCAGGGTGTCGTAAAATTTCAGCGTTCGCGAAAAAGGCGTTCAAATCAATATGGAACAGCACGCTAGCCATGCCGGACTTCCTTTCGAAGCTCGCGCATCGACTCGACCGCGCTTTCCTTCGCGCTGCCGCTAGCCATGATGGCGAGTTCTTTGAGCGACTCCTCCTCGTCAAGCTGGCGAATCGAAGTCGTCGTCTCCTGCTCGTTTTGCGATTTGGACACGTAGTAATGCGAATCCGCCCACACAGCGACCGAAGACAAATGCGTGATGCACAGCACTTGGTGGCTTTTGGACAACGAATACATTTTGCTTCCCATCGCCAGGGCGACTTTGCCGGAAACACCCGTGTCGATTTCGTCAAACACGATTGTGTCGATGCCTTCCTGCGTCTGGAACACCGTCTTGAGCGCGAGCATCAAACGGGAGAGCTCCCCGCCGCTGGCCGAACGCTTTAAAGGCGAAAAAGGCTGACCCGGATTCATCGAAACGACGAATTCGATTTCGTCAATGCCATCGGCGGCCGGCTTCTTTTCGTGGTCCTCCACCTGGAACCGGGCGTTTTCCAGCATCAAGTCGCGGCAATGGGTCTCAATTTCCTGCGACAGCGCGTCAAACACCGCCTTGCGGGATTTTGACAAGGCGCGAGCCGCCTGAAAATAGCTTTCCTCGCTCGTTTGAAGCTGCTTTTCCAGCTTTTCAAAAACATCCTGCCGGTGGATGATCCGGTCGATTCGCTCTTCGAATTCCTTAGCGCGCTCCATCATTTGCGAATAGCTGCCGCCGTATTTTCGGTACAGCTTCTTGATTTCGTATTCCCGCTCCTGCAAGGCGTCCAAATCTTCGTGGGCGTTAAAAATTTCCTCGCGTTTGTCCTTGATCGTCTCGGAAATATCCTGAAGCGAATAGTAAATCGAATGCAAAGACTCGCTTTCGCTTTCCAGCTGTTCGTTTTTGCGCATGATTTTGTACGTTTCGTAAACCGAGTCGAGAATGCCGTTGTCTTTAGTCAACATCGAGATGCACTCGCCCATCTCGTCAAGGTTTTGCTGGGCGCGCGAAAGCTGGCGAATTTTTTCCTGAAGCTCGGCCAGCTCGTTTTCCTGCACGTTGGCGGCCGTGATGGCGTTGAGCTCGTTTGTCAACGACTCGAGCTCCTCGTCGGAAAACGTTTCGTTTTGCGCTTTCGACAGCGCCCGTTTGGCGGCGCTGTAGCTTTTGTACCGGGTTTGCACTTCTTCTTTCAGCGTGGCGTTTTTCGCGTATTGATCCAGCAAATCGAGCTGAACCGCCGGATCCATCAGCTGAATCGTATCCATTTGCGAGTGCACGTCGATTAGTTTCGCCATGAGCGAGCGCACGAAGCCAAGGGTGCTCACTTGCTGGTTGATGCGAATCGTGCTTTTTCCCTGGCTTGTCACGGTTCGCTGAATGATGAGATTGTCCTCGATTTCAAATCCGTTGTCCTCCAGCATGGCGATCACTTCGGGATTGGGCCGGGAGAGCACCATCTGCAAAATCGCTTTCTCCTTGCCGTGGCGGACGATATTGCCCGTGATCCGGTTGCCGGACAAATACGAAAGCGCGTCAATCAACAGCGATTTTCCGGCGCCGGTTTCTCCCGTGATGACGGACATGTCCTTGTTGAAGTCGATAAACGCGCGGTCGAATAAAATATAGTCTTTGACCATTAATTGTTCGATCAAGTCTTTCACCTCTTTTCTTTTGCGTAAAGCAGCGCTTCCAAATTTCCGCTTCGCCCTTTGATTGGCGAGTCGATTTGCTCTACTTTTTTATAATACTGGCGCAGAAACGATTCCATATCCTCCAAAATGCGCTGGCGCAGCTTCGGATTTTTCAATACGCCTTTTTTATTCAAAGCCTGGGGTCCGCATTCGAATTGCGGCTTGACCAACACGACCAGATGCCGGACGTCTAAAACCGGCAGCACGTGGGCTAAAACGGTTTTGGCGGAAATGAAGCTGACATCCATGCAAAGAAAGTCGATTGGATCGTCGAACCAGTTCGCCTCGATGGCTTTGGCGTTTCTGCCTTCCATTTTAACGACTCGCTCGTCGGCATCCAAACCCGGATCCAGCTGCAAGTGGCCGACATCGAGCGCGTACACTTTGCGCGCGCCGGCCAGAAGCGCCGCCTGCGTGAAGCCGCCCGTGCTGGCGCCAATATCGAGAACGGTTTGTCCTGTCAAGTCGATATCGAAAGCGTGCAGGGCGGCGTCCAGTTTTTCAAAGGCCCGGGATACGTATTCCACTTCTTTTTTCTCGATGTCGATTTGATCGGCTTCGTCGACGACATACGCCGGCTTCGTGACAACTTTGCCATTGACCATGACCCGTCCTGCTTTGATGGCGTCCTGCGCCTTCGTCCGCGTCGGAAAGTACGATTGGCACGCCTGATCGAGCCTAGGCATTTTTGCGCTCCAGCCTTTCAAACACCGTGTCGATATCAATGCCTTCCTCCTGGCGCAGCACCCGGATCGAGCCTTGCGGAACAAAGTGGTCCTGAATGCCAATGATGTCGATTTGGTGGTCTTTCTTGTTCATCGCCTCCAAAATCGCGCTCGATAGCGAGCCAATTTCACAATCCGTCTCGAACACGGTCACCGGAAGGTTTTCCTTAAAGACCGTGTCGAGCATTTTCGTGTCGATTGGCTTAAAGAAGCGCGCGTTGATGACCATGACGCCCATAGCGTTTTCCCTGGCTTTTTGAATGAGCCGGTCGACATCCGGTCCGTAAGTGATGACGATTTGTTCCGGTATCCCGACAATGTGACACGTCCACGTCCCGATTTCGATGGCTTCATACCGCTCGTTGGGCGCGTAATGGACGTTGCCTCTCGGGTAGCGGATACAAAACGGCCCGTTGTACGCGAACGCGCTGTAAAGCAGGTTTTGCGCCTCTTTCGCGTCTTTTGGCTGCGAAAGGACAAGGTTCGGAATGCTGCGCAAAAACGCGATGTCGTAAATGCCTTGATGCGTTTCCCCGTCGTCGCCGACAAGACCGGCCCGGTCGATCCCAAACACCACCGGCACGTTCATTCTCGCCACGTCGTGGTTGATTTGATCGTAAGCCCGCTGCAAAAAAGACGAGTATATCGACACGAAAGGATGCAGGCCGCCCACCGCCATGCCGGCCGCCATCGTCACAGCGTGCTGTTCGGCGATACCGCAGTCAAAAAAGCGGTCTTTGTAGCGGCTGGCGAATTCCAGCAGCTTCGAGCCTTGCGCCATCGCGGGCGTAATGGCTACGATTTTTGGATTTTTCGCCGCCAAGTCGATCAACGTGTTGGAAATGACTTGCGACCAGGAAATCTCCTGTGGCGGCAGCTTGACAAGCAGTCTTCCCGTGGCTGGATCAAACGGGCCGACGCCATGCCATTTTCCGGTGCGGTCCTGCTCCGCCAGCTTGTATCCTTTCCCTTTTTGGGTGATGACGTGCACCACGATCGGACCTTCGTGCTCTTTGGCGGTTTCCAGCACTTTGATCAAAGCCGGAATATTGTGTCCGTCGACTGGTCCAAGATAATCCAGATTGAATTCTTTGAACAAAGGGGCGTCCACGAGCGAGTCTTTGAGCGAGTCGCGCAAATGCGTCAGGGAATGAAGCAAATTGACGCCGGTTTTCGTCTGATTCAAATTTGTCTTGACGTCTTGCTTCATATGCCGGTACAAGCTGGACGAGCGCAAGTTGGTCAGCCGTTTCTCAATGGCACCGTGGTTTTTCGAAATCGACATGTTGTTGTCGTTAAAAATGATGATCATCTTTTTGTGGCTGACGCCAATGTCGTTGAGCGCTTCCAGCGCCATGCCTCCCGACAGGGCGCCATCGCCGATAATGGGAATGATCTCGAAGTTTTCATGCTGCAAATCCCGGGCGATCGCCATCCCCAGCGCGGCGGAAAGCGAAGTGGAAGAATGCCCGGCCTCCCAGGCGTCGTGCACGCTTTCGCTTCGTTTTTGAAAACCGGAAAGGCCGTTGTGCTTGCGAAGCGTCGAAAACGCGCCGGCGCGTCCGGTCAGGATCTTGTGGGTGTAGCTTTGGTGTCCGACATCGAACAAAAATTTATCGTTAGGCGAGTGAAAGACATAATGGAGCGCAATCGTCAGCTCCACGACGCCTAGATTGCTGGATAAATGCCCGCCGGTTCTGGAAATCGAGCCAATCAGGAACATGCGGATGTCGTCCGCCAGCTCTTGCAGCTGTTTGGTCGACATCGACTTGATTTGATCCGGGGATTGAATATCGGTAATCTTCATACGCCGCCTCCTATTCTAATGTTTTATTTTTTTCGATCCAGCAGCGCGTGGATCGTGCTTCGTAACGCCTCGTCTTCCAGCGCGAGCCGGTCCAGCCACGCCTCGATGCCTTCCAGAGATTGTCTGGCGTAGCGCTTGGCTTCTTCCAGTCCAAGCAACGACACCGCCGTTGCTTTGTGATTGCGGGCGTCGCTGAGCGATTTTCCCATTTCCTGCTCCGTGCTCGTGGCATCCAAAATGTCGTCGACGATTTGAAACTGGATTCCCAGCGCCGTACCAATGGCGATCCAGGCGGGAATATCCTGCTCGCGATCGGCCAAAATCGCCGCCGACACGAGCGGCAGGACAAGCAGCTGGCCGGTTTTGTACCGGTCGATTTCCAAAATCTGATCCAGCGTCGAATCCTCGCGCCGTTCCGCCTCCAAATCCAGCGACTGGCCAAGAATCATCCCTTCGCATCCGGCGTATTGCGCCAGACTGTCGGCGAGCTGCACTTTTTGCCGATCGCTGACCGGACTTTGCAGCGCCATCTGAAAGCTGTACGACAGCAAGCCGTCGCCCGCCAAAATCGCGGTGGCCTCGTCGAACGCCTTGTGGCACGAAGGCTTGCCGCGGCGCAAGTCGTCGTCGTCCATCGCCGGCAAATCGTCGTGAATGAGCGAATACGTGTGGACCATTTCAATGGCGGCCGCCATCGGATATCCGGCTTCCGGCGCGATGCCATACGCCTTCAAAGCGTCGAAAAGCAGCTGCGGCCGAACGCGCTTGCCGCCATTCATCAACGAGTATTCCATCGCGTCGCGCACCGGCGAAGGGCCAGGGCGAAAATTTTTTCCTGGATATAGGCGTTGAAATCAGACATCTTTTTTCTCTCCTTCATCCACCATTAACGCGTTCATCTTGTTTTCAAACCGCTTGAGCTGCGTTTCGCACTGCCTGGAAAGCTTCAGTCCTTCCTCGAACAGTTTCATCGCTTCTTCCAGCTCCAGCGTGTTGGAGTTGAGTTTGGTTACGATTTCGTCCAGCCGCTCCATCGCCTGGCGAAATGTCGTTTTTTCAGCCATTCGTTTTCTCCTTTTTTGTGATAGCCGCTTTCAGTGTGCCGTCCGATACCGTGATTCGGACTTCCTCGCCAAGACGAACCTCGTCGACGGCGCGCACCACTTTGCCTTCGGCTTGCACGATCGCGTAGCCGCGGCTTAAAACCTGTAGCGGCGAACAGGCGTCCAAGAGTGCCACGCTGCGGGCGAACCGCTCTTTTTGATGACGCAGCTGCGTCCTGGTGTTTTGATTCAGCAAGCCTCGCGCCGAATCCAGCTTCTGCCGGCCGGACTCGATGGCGTGCCGCGGCGAGGCGGCCCAAAGCGCGTCTTTGAGCGAACGCTCCCGGATGCATGCCATTTCGTATCGTTTCGTCAAGGCGTTTTCCAGCGCGCCGGACAGCTGATCGAGCCGCATTTGTTTTTCAACGACCCACATGAGCGGATCGCGCAAATACGGATTGTTCTCATAGCTCGACAACACGGTGCGGCTATGCGCGATCATTTGCCGGGTGCGGTCCGTTAAAAACTGTTTGGCGCCTTCGATCCAGCGCAAGGCGTCGTATTGGTCGCGGGACACGCGCTGGGCGGCGTAAGTCGGTGTCGCGACGCGCACATCAGCGGCCAGTTCGGCCAGCGTCGTGTCGACTTCATGCCCGATGCCGGCGACAAGAAACGTGTCGAGATCGTAAATCGTCTTGACGAGGTTTTCGTCGTTAAAACAAAACAAATCCTCAAAGCTTCCGCCCCCGCGCACAAGCAGCAGCGCGTCATGGCCGCCCCGGTCGGCGCCGCGAAGGGCCTGCATGAGCGAGGCGGGCGCGTCGCGTCCTTGCACCAGAGCGGGATAAAGCGTGACGTTCATCATCGGCCAGCGTTTTTTTCAAAGTGACCAGCACATCCTGAAGCGCGGCTCCGTCGCGCGCGGTCACGATCCCGATGTTTTCGATCCAGGCCGGCTGCGGCTTTTTGGCTTCCTCGCTGAAATAGCCTTGCTGTTCGAGACGCCGTTTTCGTTGTTCAAATTCAAGATACAGCTCGCCGATGCCTTCCGGCGCATCGCCTTGACGTACAGCTGGAGCGATCCGCGCTGCTCGTAAATGCTGACGGAGCCGTTGACCAGCACCTGCATGCCTTCTTCCACGCTAAAGCGCAGGCGGTTGACATAGGAGGCGAACATGACGCAGCTCATTTCGCTGCGGGAATCTTTGATGGAAAAGTAGTAGTGGCCGCTGCGGTGTTTGGTGAGGTTGCTGATTTCGCCCTGGATCCAAACGCCATCCAGCGGCACGCTTTGCGCGATGACGTTTTTTAAGCGCGTTAAAAGCGCCGATACGGGAACGACGCGGGCGCTCATAGTTGATCGAGGACGCCGTTGATCAGTTTGTAGGAATCATCGTCGCAATATTTTTTCGCCAGCTTGATCGCCTCGTTAATGACGACCGGCTTGGGAATGTCGTTTTGAAGGATCTCCTGCAAAGAGACGAGCAGGATCGCCTGCTCCAAAACGCTTAAACGGTCGAACGACCAGTCTTTGCGCAAGTATTTGGAAATGATGTCAATGTACTCTTGTTCGTGTTCGATCGTTCCAATCGTCAACGCGTACAAATATCCGTCAATGTTGTTGCCGCGCATCGCGTCAAACACGCACTTCCGAATATCGGTTCCGAGCAGTAGATGCTGATACACACAGCGAAGCGCGATTTCGCGCATGTCGTGCCGTGTGAGCTGTTTTGGTTGATTTTCGCTCATTATGATTCCTCCTTATGCGAAAAAAGGAAATCTCTTGAGAAGATTTCCTAGAAAATGAATCCGACTACATCAATCTGGATCGCTTCCGGTTTATGGTCGGTCATGTAAGAAATGCTTTCAAAGATCTTGTTTTGCAGAGCCGCACATACATCGGTCACATTCGCGTTGTAGTCGATCTTGACCGGGATGTTCAAAAACAATTTGTTGTCCTCGATCCGCGTCGTGATCCCGTTTTTGAATGGTTTGTTCGATTCAAAGATCTGTACGTGGTCGACTTCCTCGATCACGTTGGCCGCGATCGTCGAGAAAACGCTTTTATTTAACGTTACCGTTCCCAAATCATCTTTCGATGTGAGCTGAATAAATTCTTTTGCCATAAAATTATCACCTTTTCTTTCCTCATTATAACAAATTCTAGTCAAAGCACCAATCTTTAACGCTTTTTTTTGCGAGAATGTCGCGTGTGCTCACGATATCTCTGTGTAATTGCGCTTTCAGCGCCTCGATCGACGCGAATTTCTGCTCCGGACGCAGCCGGACCGCAAATAAAAACCGCACCCGGCGTCCATACAAGTTTTCGTTGAAATCAAGCAAGTGGGCCTCGATCGTTTTTTTCTCGTTGCCAAACGTCGGATTGTAGCCGATGTTGATCATCGCCGGCACCAGACGCCGCCCGACTTGCACAAAACCGGCATAGACGCCGGTGGCGGGCAGCACATAGTCCGGATCGCATTCCAGATTGGCGGTCGGGATGCCCAGCAGCTTTCCGCCGCGCTGGAACCCTTTTCCGATGATTCCGTCCAGCGAATACATATAGCCAAGCAGCTCGTCCGCCAGCTCGATTTTCCCTTCCTTGACGTAACGTTCGATAGTCGACGACGAGATTTTTTGCTGTTGGGTTTCCATGAAGGGGTCCAGCGCGACGACGCGCAGGCGCGGATCACTTTTCAAACTGTCGACATTTCCCTTGTTTTTGGCGGCGTAATGAAAATCGGTGCCGCACACAAGCGTTTGGACATGCATCGCGACGAGCACGTCGTGAAACGCCTGCTCATGCAAGGCCGCGAACGATTTCGTAAAGCGAAGAATGTACACAAAGTCGAATCCTTTTTTCGCCAGCATGCTGAGCCGCTTGGGCAGCGGAGTCAAGTAGTCCAGCGTCTGCTCGGGATGAAAAATCGTCCACGGATCGGGATCGAACAAAATGACGCCGCTGGCCAAATGCTCCTGCTTCGCCAAATCGAGCGTCTTGTTCAAAAGAAGCTGATGGCCTTTGTGCAAGCCGTCAAAATACCCCACACAGCAAACCGTCTCGGGAAGCGAGGGAATCGCCGTGTGTTCGATTTCCACGATTTCCATTACCACAACCCCCTTTTGCAGCGGTACACGCCTTTTTCGTCCCGCTCGTAGATCGCGATGATTTTTCCGGCATCTGTGATGGCGATGCGCTGGGCCTCCGCCTGGCAGGCGATCGGCTTGCCGTTGTACACGTCGTCGACCGGCTCGTAGGCGACGCGCTCCATCGTTTCAAACGCCGACTCGAGCGAATGCAGCGTGTGGCTTGGCGCGTCCAGATCTTCGGCTTGCGACAAGTCGAATCCACCCGCCTGCGTGCGAACCAGCGAAGTCATCGTCCCGACGTTGCCGGTCTTGGCCGCGATGTCCCGGCAAATCGAGCGGATATACGTCCCGCTTGAACACGCGATTTCAAAGCGCATCGCCTGCTCATCCAGCACCTTCGCGCGGTAAATCTCAATATCGGCGAATACGCGGGGCACTTCCTTGCCTTCCCGCTGGTACTCGTACAGCTTTTTGCCGGCGATTTTTTTGGCCGACGTATCCGGCACTTGCTGTTTCTGGGCCCCCACCATCGTGTCGAGCACAGCTTGCAAGTTTTCAATGGGCTGAACCGGCCTGGTTTCGACCACTTCGCCCCAAATGTCGTCCGTGTCCGTTTTTTTGCCAAGAGCCATCGTCGCGATGTACGTTTTGTCCTGGTTTTCCAAAAACTGCAGCGCCTTGCACGCGCGCCCGCAAAGGACGACAAGCACGCCGGTCGCGTTGGGATCGAGCGTGCCGGTATGGCCGAATTTTTTTTGTTTGTATTTTTTTCGCAACCGGGCGATGACATCGTGACTCGTCATGCCGTACGGTTTGTTGATTACGAGGATTCCATCCATCATGTTTTATCACCTGTTTCATTGTATGTGGTTTTTCATGGTTTGGCAACTTTGGCGTGTGCTATAATCGAAACGAAATGGAGAGTTTATGAAAATTCAATCGGTTTTACGGGCGATCCGGAACGCGGATCGCGATTTTGATTTAATTGGCGACGGGGATAAAATCGCCGTGGCCTTGAGCGGCGGAAAAGACAGCATGCTTTTGTTCGTCGCCTTAGGCATGTATCAAAAATTCAAAGGAAAAAATTTCGAGTTGTGCGGCATTCACGTCGATGTCGGCTTCGAGGACTTTGAGCACGAAAAAATGAAAGCGTTCGCCAAACAGCATGGCTTGACGCTCTACATCGAGAAAACGAGAATCTTCGAAATTTTGCAAAAAGAACAAAATCTGCATCGTGGTAAAATCCAGTGCTCGCTTTGCTCGACGTTGAAAAAAGGCGTGCTGTTCGAAAAGGCGAAGGCGCTTGGCTGCAACAAGATCGCTTTGGGCCACCATGGCGACGACGCGGTTGAAACGCTGTTTTTGAATATGATCCACGGATCCAAGGTGGCGACGTTTTTGCCAAAACAGTACATGTCGCGCATGGATATGGACATGATTCGCCCTCTGGTGTATCTCAAGGAAAGCGAGATCGTCGGCGTCGTCGAGGAAAACGGCATTCCCAGTGTCCGGCGCGTCTGTCCAAACGACGGCTTCACGCAGCGCCAGGAAATGAAGGAGTTTCTAGACAAGTTGTATGCGGCTTACCCGATGGCGCACGACAACTTTATCACGGCGCTCTCCAACACAAAGCAGATCCACTTGTGGCAAAACGCAAAAAAGGAGAAAAAATAAATACCGCTTTTTATGATCCGATGATACAATGAAACCGGAAATGGTATCTTCCAGAGAAATCGAACCGCGAAAGCTGATGATCCCTACGCTGTTTTCAGTATGGGCCATCGGCTTTTTTTGTGTGAAAGGAGATTGTTTCATGTTGTTTTCATTCGCGATTCTTTTTGGCGCCGGCTTGCTGCTTGGCAAGCTGTGCGAAAAGTTCAAACTGCCTTCCCTGCTTGGGATGCTTGTAGCCGGGATCCTCATCGGACCGTACGGGTTGAACGCGCTGGACAAAAGCGTGCTGGATATTTCGGCGCAGCTACGCAAGATCGCGCTCATCGTGATTTTGATCCGGGCCGGGCTGAACCTCGATCTGGCCGATTTAAAACGAGCCGGACGGCCGGCGATCTTGATGTGTTTCGTTCCGGCTGTCTTCGAAATCGCCGCGACGACGCTGCTCGCGCCGCTCGTCTTTCCGCTCTCGCGGCTGGACGCCGCGCTGGCGGGCTGCGTTTTAGCGGCGGTGTCGCCGGCGGTCATCGTGCCGCACATGCTCAAAGTCATGGAATCGGGCCGCGGCGTAAAACAAAGCATTCCGCAAATGATTTTGGCGGGAGCCAGCGCCGACGACATCGTCGTGCTCGTCCTGTTTAGTGTCGTCCTTTCGATGCAGTCGGGCCAGGGTGTCGACTTGTCCACGTTTTGGCGCATTCCCACGTCAATCGGTTTGGGCATCGCGGGCGGCATCGCGACAGGCTGGCTGCTGCTGCAAGGATTCAAGCGCTGGAAGCTCAATCCCGTCGAGGAAGTGCTCGTGTACTTGAGCGTGTGCTTTTTGCTTGTAACGCTTGAGGACACGCTCAACGGGCCGGTCGCGTTTAGCGGCTTGGTGGCGACGATGGCGGCGGGCATGGTCGTCGCACGCCAAAATCAAAAAAAAGCGAAATCGCTTTCGACTTCGTTTTCCTCGATTTGGACGATGGCGCAAATCGTGCTGTTTGTGCTTGTCGGCGCCTCGGTCAACGTGGCGTTCGCCACGCGTAGTTTTCTGCCGGCTCTCGTTTTGATTTTAGGCGTTTTGCTTGTGCGCATGGCAGGCGTCTGGTGCTGCCTGCTGGGCACGGGACTCCATCGCAAGGAAAAAGCGTTTTGTATGATCGCCTACATGCCCAAGGCGACCGTGCAGGCGGCCATTGGCGCCGTGCCGCTTTCCATGGGTCTGGCTTGCGGGGAAACCATTTTGACGATCGCGGTCACCGCCATTTTGGTCACCGCTCCGCTGGGCGCGTTTTTCATCGACCGGACGTATTCGTCGTGGCTGCGTCTTTAAATCAGGACGCCGTGCAGATGGTCGATTTCGTGCTGGATGATTTGCGCCGTGAAGCCGGCAAAGCGTTGCGTCCGCCGTTTGAATCGGCTGTCTTTGTATTCGACTTCGATTAGCTCGTAGCGGGTGCAGGCGTGCACGCCGCGCACCGACAGGCATCCCTCCTCCGTCTGGTATGGGATGCTTTTTTTGGTGATGACCGGGTTGTACATGAGCACATAGTCGTCCCCGTCCTGAATGGCGATGATGTTTTTCAGCTCGCCAATCATGTTAGCCGCCATGCCGACGCAATGGTGCGAATGCGCCTTTAACGTATCCAGCAAATCCTGGCCGATACCTCGATCGGCCTTGATGGCGGGTTTGGATGGCCGGGAAAGAATCGCTTCGTCATGGATGATTGTCCGTATCATAAAAGTCCTCCGTTTTTTTCATTGTAACGAAAGAAATCGGGTCCGGCAAGCGGTTTCCCGGCTTGGAATGTGTTCTTCTTTCCAAAAATATGATAAAATTTATGTAGTTTTTAAAAGAAAGGACAGATTTTATGGCTGGATGGATCGAGAATTGGCAAAACACCAAGAGAAAAAAACGATTTGAAACGATCTACGGCGTCGAATTGCCGGACGAATGCCGGGCGCAGGAATCAGGCCGTGTCGTTTCCCCGGGCCGCTTCGTGCTACGCTTTCCGTATTGGAAACACGCCAAGGCGGATGGCACGAAGGACCGCCGCAAAAAAGAAAACGAAATGATCTATCCCGAAAGCGTGCTCTGGATCGGATCGTTTCGGATCATATGCGAACAGCCTGCCCTTTTGCTTCGGCTTGCAAAACAGCTTCGCGCCCAGGGATGGGAGATTGACTTGTGCAAGGAGGAGCGCGAAAAAGCGCGACGACGGCGCGAGGAATGGAGCGAGTCGTTTGCCGACATCACGCTTCAAAAGCTCATTCGACGCTTTGAACGCGATCCCATCCGTTTTGAAACGTATTGCGCGACGCTCTTTGAAAAGCTTGGCTATACCGTTACGCAGACGCCGGCATCCAACGATGGCGGGTTTGACTTGCGGCTTGAGCGAGATGGCGCGCTGTTCGGTCTGGTGGAATGTAAGCTGTACCAGCCTTCGTCCAAGATTTCCCGGCCCGTCGTCCAAAAGCTCGTTGGCGCCAACGAGCTTTTCCAGGCGCCTCACCTGCTCATTGTGACGACGAGCTCGTTTACAAAAGAGGCAGCTTCGTTTGCCCGCTGTACCCATGTGCAAATGGTCGATGGCCAGGCGCTGCTTGCGCTCATCGAGTCCATCGCCCAAAAAGAGGAAGTGCCCGATCCGGGTGTGGTGGAGCTGGAGGCGGAAGATTTGCGACGCTGCTTCCCTTTGGATTTTGAGGAGGTATTTCAATGAACAAGGCGGGATGGAACCCGTGGCATGGCTGCCATAAGCTTTCGGAAGGCTGCAAATACTGTTTCATGCACACCTCCGATTTGCGGCATGGGCGCGATCCGGAGCTTGTATGCAAATCCAGCTCCGCGTTCGACTTGCCGCTTCGCAAAGACCGGAACGGATTTTGGAAAATTCCGTCCGGAACCGAGGTCGCGGTTTGTTTTACATCGGACTTCTTTTTGGAGGAGGCGGATCTTTGGCGCGATGAGGCGTGGTCGATTATTCGCTTTCGCGAAGATTTGCGTTTTTTGATTGCCACAAAGCGGGTGGAGCGAATCGGGCAATGTCTGCCGGCGGACTGGGGCGAAGGCTGGAAGCATGTCATGATCGCCGTCAGTTGTGAAAACCAGCGTCGGGCCGATGAGCGGCTGCACCTGTTTTCGAAGATTCCGTGCAAACACAAGGCGGTTTTCGCGGCGCCGCTGCTGGAGCCGATTGATTTTCGGGTCTGGTTTTCCCAAATGCGGATTGAACTCGTTTCCGTTTCCGGCGAGAACGGCCGGTACGCCCGGCCTTGCCGGTTTGAGTGGATCGAGCGAATTTATCAGGACGCCAAGGCGAATGGCGTGGCTTTCTCTTTTCATCAAACGGGAACCCACTTTGTGAAAGACAACATCTTGTACACCATCAGGCGGATGGATCAGTTTTCCCAGGCGAAAAAAGCGACGCGCTATTTGGCGCAAAAAAAGCGATAAAAAAAGCGGCAGTGCCGCTTTTTATCATATGATACCCAAGAACAGAGACTTTTCCCTGTATATACAGGTGGGTGAACTGTGATCAAAATTAGGATCCCCACGCGTAGCGGGTCTTCAACACAAATGACCAACATCCGTTCTCCCTTATCTCAACTTGTAGGAAAAATTAAATATCCTTGGGCAACTCCTATAATACCCAATGTCGTCGGACAATGCAAGTGGCAGAATCGTTTTTGAATGTATTGTTCTTTTCAATATTTTTTTCGATTTTTTTTCGATAAAGGTTTATAATGAATTCAAAAGAAAGAAAGAATGTATTTATGGAAAAAAAGATTCAACGCTTCTTCCTGAAAAATCATATTGAACCAACCGAAATCAAATACATCAAACGGGAAGAGGGAAAGACTTGTATTTACCTCATCGACGGGCGGATTGTGGAGACGTACACGCCGCTCAAGGCGATCGTGGACGAGCTGCCGGTCGACGAATTTCTCTCCATCAACAAAGGAATCGTCGCCGCCACCTGCCGAATCGTCAACATCAAGGACGATTTGTACACGATGCGCGACGGGAGCATATTTAAAGGGAGGGCGCGGATGCCCCGCCTTTTAAAATACGAGCACGAAAAGAAATTCAACACCTCGAAAAAAAGCCAGGAGCTCGAAATCGACGCGCAATGCGCGATTTTCGACGATTGCCCTTTGCCGTTCGCGCTGGTCGGAATCGAATACGACCACGACGGCCACGAACTCGATTATATCGTTCACTATGCCAACGACGCCTGTTTGCGTTTGTTTGACAAACAGGAGGAAAACGTGTTGAATCAATCGCTCTATTTGTTCAATATCGAGAAAAAGACCCTGGTTTTAATCGCGGATGTCGCCTTAAACGGAGGACAGCGCGTATTTCAATTTCTCTCGGTTCCGCGCGCTATCCAGTGCTACCAGCCCGAGGACGGGTTTTGCGCCTTGTTGATGATGCCCGAGTAAATTCAAGGTATAGCTTGCGCTATATCTTTTTCTTTTCTCCATTCAAAAAAAGAGAGCGCTCAGCTCTCTTCCTGCTCCTTGTTTAAATCCGAAAACAAGTCGTTTCGATACACGCCATCCTCGATGAGTTTTTCAAACGAGGCGACGACCTGCGGCTTGTCCTCCTTGAACGTCACGCCAAACCATTTATCGTTGGTTTGCAGCACTTTCACGTCAAACTCCCCTTTAGGCAATTCCTGCCCGATAAAGATCGGCAGCAAAAACTCCGCGCTGTTCTCGTTGCCTTTGTTTTGCTCGAAAAAGTCGACAAATCCTTTGGAAAGCCGGTCGACAAATTCCGGTGTCAAGCCCCACATGTTCATCGAAACGAACGAATCGAGATCCAGCGGCTTGCCATCCGCCTCGGCGCCGTCCTTCGTTTTGACGATGTTTTTCGTTTCCTGGACGTCAACCAGTTCCATGTTGTCGTTCACCTTGCAAATGCCACGGGTCACGCCGCCAAAATCCGACAACGTGTTTTTTAACAAAAATCCCGCCATGCAGTAATGATCCGGATGCTTCGGATCGTAGTGCTGCAGGAAATTTTGGATCGCGACGAACGCCTCCTTGCCATAGTAGTCGTCCGCGTTGATGACGACAAACGGCTCCTGAATCAATTCGCGGCACGCCAAAACCGCCTGTCCGGTTCCCCATGGCTTTTTCCGCTCCCCAACCGGCTGGATTCCATCCGGCAGATCCGTCAGGGACTGGTACGCGTATTGGACTTCCACCCCGTGCTGCGCACACATTTTTTCGATTCGGTCGCCAATGACCTCCATAAAGTCCGGTTCGATGTCCTTTCGAATAATAAAGATGATTTTATTGAAACCGGCTTCGATCGCGTCGTGGATCGAATAATCCATGATGATTTCGCCGTTTGGTCCCACGCCTTCCAGCTGCTTGATCCCGCCGCCATAGCGCGAACCCAGACCGGCAGCCATAATGACTAACGCTGTTTTCATGTTCTCATTTCTCCTTCCTCGTATATTGTACCGTATTTTTTACGATATCGGTAAAAATTTTCATCGCCCGCTGCGCGTTTTTACTATTGGCGACTTCTCCCGTCAACATGATCGAGGAGGCGCCATCGTACACCGCGTGAAAGACATCGTTGACTTCCGCACGCGTCGGAACCGGCCGCTCGATCATCGAGTCAAGCATTTGCGTCACGACCATATACGGTTTGCCGGCCGTCTTGCAGCGGCGCTCGATGTCATGCTGGACGATTGGAATCCAGTCCAGGCCGACCGCGTTGGCCAAATCGCCCCGGGCGATGACGATTTCATCGCAAACCGGAAAAAGAGATTCCAGATTTTTCCATCCGCTTTCGCTTTCGATTTTGGCATACACTTTCACATTCGCCCCGAATCGGTCCAGCGTTTCCCTGACCTTGACCAAATCGCTGGCGTCCCGCACAAACGGCTGCATGACGCTGTCGACGCCAAACGCCTTGATTTGCCGGATGTTTTCGAGATCCTCGGCGCAAAGCGGCGGCTGGCGGAGCTCCTTGTGCTCGATCGCGACGCTTTTGTTCGATGTCAGCTTGCCGCCCAAAATGATCTCGCCATCGAAAAAGCCTTCCCCGACCCGTTTGACCTCGGCTAAAATCTTGCCGTCATCCAGCAGCACGCGGTCGCCTTTTTCAGCGGCGGACACCACGACAGGCGGCACCGGAACGCGCTCGCCAAAGCGCACGATGTCCCCGCACAGCAAATGGATCCCGTTTTCGATGCGGCCGACCCGAAGCTCCGGCCCTTTCATGTCAATCAAGAGCTCGACTTTTTTTCCGGTTTTTTGCTCCGCGAGCCGCAGCGCCTCGATCCATTCGCGGCTTTGTTCCAGGGAGGAATGGGAAAGATTGAGCCGGATGCCCGTCATTCCAAGACGGATCATCGTCTCGATTTGCCCGCACGTGTGAAGCGTCGGGCCAAATGTCCCGAAAACCCGCACTTCGTTTGCCATTATTCTTTTTCCGTCACGGCGATGTGGAGCTCGTCCAGCTGCTTTGGATCCACCGGCGTCGGCGCTTTGGACATCGGGCATTTCGCGGCCGCGTTTTTCGGGAAGGCGATCACGTCGCGAATCGAATCCGTTTCCGCCAAAATCATGGCAACCCGGTCAAACCCGAGCGCCAGACCTCCATGCGGCGGCGTTCCGTACTGGAAGGCGTCCACGAAGAAACCGAACTTGTTTTGAATGTCCTCGTCGCTCAAGCCAAGAATCTTGAAAATCTTCTTTTGCAAGTCGTTGTCGTAAATCCGCATACTGCCTCCGCCCAGCTCGTATCCATTCAGGATGATGTCGTAGGCGTTGGTCTTCACTTTGGAAGGATCCGTGTCAAGCAGCGGCAAGTCTTCTGTTTTCGGCATCGTGAACGGATGGTGCTCGCTCACGTAGCGGCCTTCCTCCTCGCTCCATTCGAACATCGGGAAATCCACGACCCAAAGAAACGAGAACTCGTCGTTTTTCTTCAACCCTTTTTGCCGGGCGATTTCGCTTCGCAGCGCGCCAAGCGCCGTGCAGGCCTTTCGCCACGTGTCCGCCACGATAAAGATCGTGTCGCCGTCTTTTGCGCCCATAGTTGCAATGAGCGCCTTTTCGTCGTCGTCGCTAAAAAACTTGCGGGCCGGTCCCGACAGGACGCCATCCTGCATTTTGAAAACGACCAGTCCCTTGCCGCCGTTTTTCTTCACAAGGTCGGTTAGCTTTTTCACTTCCTTGTTGGAAGCGTGGAAGTCGTCCGCCAAAAAGCCTTTGATCGTTTCCGCCGACTGGAAGACTGGAAACTCGATTCCTTTGCATTGCTCGGTCAAGTCTTCAAACACCATGCCAAACCGGTTGTCCGGCTTGTCGGATCCGTATTTGTTCATGGCCTCGTCCCAGGTCAGCTTCAAAAACGGACGTTCGACTTCGATGCCTTTGACTTCCCGCATCGTCTTGCACAGCATTTCCTCGGTGAAATCCATGATTTCCTGCTCACTTAAAAACGACGTTTCAATATCGACCTGGGTAAAGTCCGTCTGGCGGTCCGCCCGCAAATCCTCGTCGCGGAAGCAGCGCGCGAACTGATAGTACTTGTCGAGTCCCGCGATCATGAGCAGCTGCTTGTACAGCTGTGGCGACTGCGGCAAAGCGTAAAACGATCCGGGATGGACGCGGCTAGGCACCAAGTAATCGCGCGCGCCTTCCGGCGTCGATTTGCCAAGCATTGGCGTTTCCACTTCCAAAAAACCGTGGTTGTCTAAATAGTCGCGCAAGGAGCGGCTGACCGCGTGGCGGGTTTTCAGCCGCTGCTGCATGATCGGACGGCGAAGATCCAGGTAGCGGTATTCCATCCGCGTGTCTTCGAGCGCGTCGGTTTCATCCGCGATGATGAGCGGTGTCGTCTTGGCGGTGTTGATGATGTTCACCTTGTCAACGAGAACTTCGATCGCCCCGGTTGGCATGGCGGGATTGGGATCTTTTCGCTTTTCCACGACGCCTTCGACTTGAATGACGTACTCGTTGCGCACGTCTTTGACTTCCGGCGCGATTTGCTCGTCAAACACAAGCTGGCAAATGCCCGTCGTGTCCCGTAGGTCGATAAAGCAAAGCTGCCCGAAATTTCTTTTTTTGGAAACCCAGCCGACAAGCTGCACCCGCTCGCCGACGTTGGCTTCCCGCAATGTTCCATTGTATTTCGTTCTGTACATCGTTTATTCCTCCTCGTGTTCGTGATGGTGATGATGGTGTTCTTCTTCCTCTTCCACCAGCTGCCGGTCCAGGAAAGCGACCATGTCCGCCACCGGAATGTTAACTTGTTCCCGTTTTTCAAGCAGTTTGATTGTCACGCTTTGTTCTTCCATTTCCTTGCTGCCAATCAAAAAGGCGGTTTTGGCGTGCTTGCGGTCGACCGTTTTGAACTGGCCTTTGAACGAGCGCCCGATCAAGTCCATTTCGCTGCGATAGCCATACGCGCGCAGCTCCGTCAGCACTTCAAACGCGTACCCGCGCGCTTCTTTGTCCAGAACCATGACATAGGCGTCCAGACCGTTGTCTTCTTCCAAATTGATGCCTTCGGCTTCCAAAGCGATCAGCAGCCGTTCCATTCCAAGCGCCCAGCCGATGCCGCTCATGCCTTCCGGTCCGCCAAAATACGGGATCAAGCCATCGTAGCGACCGCCGGCAAGCACGGTGGACTGCGCGCCCATTTCCTTGTTCAGCGACACGATTTCAAACACGGTATGCGTATAGTAGTCCAGGCCGCGGACGAGCTTGCTGTCGATCTCGTATGGAATGTCCAGCTGTTCCAGCGCCTGGCAAACCGTGTCAAAATAACGCCGGCTTTCCTCGTTGAGATAGTCGGCCATGCGCGGCGCGTCTTTCATGCATTCCTTGTCGTGGTCGATTTTGCAGTCCAGAAGCCGGAGTGGATTTTGTTCGTAGCGACGTTTGCAGTCCGCGCAAAGATCACCGACATACGGCGCAAAGTATTCCCGCAGCGCGTTGCGGTACGCGGCCCGGCTCTCGTCGTCGCCCAAGGTGTTCAGCAGCACTTTGATGTCGTTAAGACCGAGCGCTTTCAAAATCGAATACGCCAGGACGATGACTTCGACATCCGCGTATGGATCTTTAACACCAAGCGACTCGACGCCAAACTGGTTGAAGAGCCGCAGCCGTCCTTTTTGCGGCCGCTCGTGCCGTGCCATCGGCCCCATATAGTACATTTTGATTGGCAAATCGGGATCGGCGTACATTTTGTTTTCGACAAAGCTGCGCACAACGCCCGCCGTTCCTTCCGGGCGCAGCGTCAGCGACGTGCTCGAGTTGGCGAGCTGGAACGTGTACATTTCCTTGTTGACCATGTCGCTGGAGTCGTTGTCCCGCTTGAACACGTTCGTGTGTTCAAAAAACGGGGTGCGAATTTCGTTGAATCCATACAAATAGCAGAAATGACGAAGCGTCTGCTCCAGCGCCTGCCATTTGGATGAGGAGGCGGGCAGGATATCCTGCGTGCCTCGAGGGATCTGGTAGCTCATTTTTTATTTTCCTCCTATAAAAAAAAGCGCCCGAAAACGATATAAGGACGCGGTTGCGCGGTGCCACCTTATTTCTTACGTTTTGTAAGCGCTCTAGTCTTAACGCGACGAACGATCAGGCATTTCCTCCTGATTCCTCCAAAGTGTCCCGTTTCCATTTGTGTTGAAATGTCTCAGCGTCCCATTTCTCTCTGTGAACACGCCTGGATCCGTCTCTTTTTCATTGGATCGTATTTTTAGTCATCTAAGTTGCTGACGTTGTGGTAAACGTTTTGCACGTCGTCCACGTCGTCGAGAAGAGTGACAAGACGTTTGAACAAGTCTTTGTCTTCCCCTTCGAGTTCCACGGTTTCGTTTGGAACCATTTTATCTTCAAGTACGAGGAATTTCACATCCGGAATCAGCTCTTCCACGACGGTTTTCGCGTCGTCGAGCTGGTTAGGATCCACGGTGATCGTCATGTATCCGTCTTCGATTTCGACATCGTTCAAGTCGATGTCGTGTTCGATCATGGCGTCCATCATCGCCTCCTCGTCGGCGTATTCGATGACGATGACGCCAAGATGCTCGTAGCCAAAGGAAACCGAGCCGCCCACACCGAGTTTGGCGTGGCTCTTGTTGAAGCAGGCGCGCAGGTTCGCGATCGTCCGATTGGCGTTGTCGGTCAGACAGTCGATAATGATCGTGCTTCCGCCACCGGAACCAAATCCTTCGTACCGGGCGGAGGAGAAGTTTTCATCCGCGCTCGATTTCGCCTTGTCAATCGCCCGCTTGATAACGTCCGCCGGCACGTTGTTGGCCTTGGCGCGCTCAATGGCTTTTTTCAAAGTCTGGTTCATGTCCGGATTCGGATCCCCGTTTTTGGCGGCGACCAGGATCTCTTTCGAATATCTAGAATATACTTTTGCTTTTTGATTGGCCGTTTTCTGCATCGCGGCAGCACGGACCTCAAAGTGTCTTCCCATACTATCTCACCTTTCACTAATTTTTTTCAGTATACCAGTTGAATCGACTTTATTCAACTTTCGCATAGCGCTCAATGATCTTTTGAACGAGTGGATTGCGGACGACGTCGCTGTCATGCAGGTGGACGATCTCGATTCCTTCGATTCCTTCCAAAATCTCGCACGCCTGCGTCAGGCCGGAGTCCTTTTTTCGAATCAGGTCGATTTGGGTGATATCGCCGGTCACGATCATTTTCGCGTTGCGCCCCATTCGCGTCAAAAACATTTTCATTTGCGCTTTCGTCGTGTTTTGCGCCTCATCCAGGATCACGATCGCATCGTTAAGCGTCCGTCCGCGCATAAACGCGAGCGGCGCGATTTCGATGATTTCCTTTTCCAAATACTTTTCGACGATTTCCGCGCCAAGCATTTCGTTGAGGGCGTCATACAGCGGCCGAAGATACGGATCGACTTTTTCCTTCATGTCGCCGGGCAAAAAGCCAAGCGACTCCCCGGCCTCGACGGCGGGTCTGGTCAATATGATCTTCTCCACTTTTTCTTTTTTCAGTTCCGAAACGGCATAGGCTACCGCAAGATACGTCTTTCCTGTTCCCGCCACACCGGTCGAAAAGACGATGTTGTTGTTTTCCAATGCGCTGCAAAGGATCGTCTGGCCGATCGTTTTCGGATAAATCAATTTCCCGCTCTTCGTTTTGACAACCGGTGCGTCGCGCTTGATCGAGAATGTCTTCAATTCTCCCTTTTTCGCCAAATCGCATAAATACAGCACGTCGCTTTCCGATAACCGGCCGCGATCCTGAATGCGTTCCAGGCACTTTTCGATCACGAGTTCGATTGCGGGCGCGAGCGCCTCTTCCACTTTGATTTTCTGCGCGCGGACGACGACTTCCGTATCGAAAGCCTTCTCGATAGCGCGGATATGGCAATCATGAGAGCCGATCAGCGTCTGCATGTCGTCAAAAGAATACCCGGAATAGTCCAATGTTTGATAAGACAAGAAATACCTCCATTTGTGCAACAGAAAAAAAATCTGCAGAACTGCAGATTATTTACCTCTACGAGCTTTGCGTGCAGCTTCAGATTTTAATTTTCTGCGCACGCCAGGTTTAACGTAAAATTCTCTTTTGCGGGCCTCAGCAAGGGTGCCGTTGCGAGATACTTGACGTTTAAATCTTCTTAAAGCGTCATCTAATTGTTCGTTTTCTTTAAGAACAACTTTTGGCATGAACAAAACCTCCCTTCCCGAGTTGTACATTAAGATTATATCAAGATTTTCCAAGAAAGCAAGTCCTGTTTCAAGGAAATTGATTTATTTTTTCAAGAGGCATTCGTAGCCGGTTTCTCTTAAGATCCGCTCCCCCGTATCAAGAGAGTGTACGCCCGCCACCAGATGAAAGCCGCACCGTTCATAGGCGTGCATGGCGCGTCTATTCCAGTCGACGACAAGAAGCCGCAACGCGACATACCCTTGTTTGGCGGCTTGCGCTTTCGCGCTCTGAAGCAAACGCTGGCCATCGCCTCGATTCCAGCGCGACGGATGCACACCCATACGCGCCAGCGTGCCACTCTGCTCGCCAGCGTGTTCCCAGGCAAGATCCGTCTTTTCGCTAGCCGTCAAAACATACACGCCAACGATCTCCTCCCCGGCTTCAAGCACGAAGACGCGCTGGTGGGCGATGTCCTCGTCCACCATACACATCGGATACACGTCGTCCCAAATCGCCTCGCCTGTCGTTTTCATCGCTTCGTGAATGGCGCCATAAAGAGCGCGGATGGCGTCGGAGTCGGCCGGTTTCGCCTGTCGGATGACTTCCATTTTTACTGTCCCCGGTATTTGTGGATGCACTCTCGCACCGCCATATGGTCACCCACCCATGGCGCGCGTCCGTTTTCCCGGTAAATGAACACTTCGTCGCCTTTTCCCAGCAGCAAAATCGTATCGCCGGTTTTCGCGCTTTCCACCGCCTGCCGGATGGCTTCGTACCGGTCTTCGATAAAGATGTTCGTCGTTTCCTGAATACCTTCCTTGATTTGCGCGGCGATTTCTTTTGGATCCTCGTCCCGGGGATCGTCTTCTGTCAAAATGATAAAATCGCAATACTTGTCCGCCAGCTCGCCAAACACCTTTCGCTTGGCGACATCGCGCTTGCCGGCCGACCCAAACACGGCGATCAAATTGCCGTCTTCCTTCGTGATGGAACGTCCGAATTCCATCACTTTTTGCAAGCCGTCCGGCGTGTGGGCGAAATCGACGATCACGTTGAAATCCTGCCCTTCCTTGATTTGCTCCAGACGTCCTTGCACTTGCGGGATCTGGCAGCACGCCGCGATGATTTTTTCCAGCTCGATTCCGGTTTCATGCAGCGCCGCGATGGCCGCCAGCAAATTGTAAATGTTGTACGTCGCCACCAAATTGGTCATTACCGGATACGACTTGCCCTGGTAAACCAAATCGAAATGGGAAGCCTCGTTGTTCATCTGGATATGGATTGCGCGGTAGTCCGCCTCGTTTTCAATGCCGTATGTCACGACGCGGGCGGCGCAAAGAGCGGCCAGCTCGGCGTATTTTGGATCGTCCTTGTTCAGGATGCACACGCCGTCGCTTCGGACGCGGTCTTTGAACAAAATGCTTTTGGCGTCAAAGTAGTTTTCCAGCGTCCCGTGAAAATCGAGGTGGTCGTACGTGAAGTTGGTGAAGATCGCCACGTTGAAATTGATGCCGTTGACACGCCCCTGGGAAAGACCGTGGGAGCTGACTTCCAGCGCGCACGCCTTCATTCCGGCGTTGACCATGTCCGAGAGCTTCGACTGCAAAAACAGCGCGTCGGGCGTCGTCAAATCCGGCATCAGCTTCACGTCGCCATATTCGATCGCGATCGTTCCGATGTAGCCGCATGGCTCGATCGGATCCAAAATCGAACGAATGATGTTGGCAATCGTACTTTTTCCGTTCGTGCCGGTAATGCCGTACATCGTCATCTTATCCGAAGGCTTGCCGTAAAAAATCCGGGCGCACTGGTTCATCGCCTCGTTGACATCGTGAACGCGGATATAAATGACACCGTCTTTTTTGTGCTGGATTTCTTTGGAGTGCACGACGCAAATCGCCCCGTTTTCAATGGCGGAGTCAATAAAATCGTGACCGTCAAAAGTCAGGCCAGGCAAACAGAAATACACATTGTCTTTCTTGACTTTTCGAGAATCGAAACACAGCCCGCTCACATTGACCGTCGGCGCGTTTTTAAATAGCTTACTTAATCGCATTTTCATCTTCCTTTTTTACTTTGACTTGATAATGGTCGTCTTCAATCGAATCGAACGTCACATGCAGACGTCCAGACAGAGGGATCTCGCTTTCGATTCGAACCGGATGGTACTGGTTCGTGTAGCCTGTCCATTCGTCCCCCTCTTGCTGCTCAATGAGCACATCCCCTTCCTTGAAACGGGCCATATCCTTGGCACGCAGCTGTCTGGATTGCTCCAAAAGCCGCTCGACGCGTTCCTTGACCACGGCTCCATGGACGGTTCCGGGCATTTTTTCCGCTGCCGTCCCCTTTCGAATGGAGTACGGAAAAACGTGCAGAAACGAAAAGCCGATCGCCGTTAAATTTTCCATTGTCTGTTCGAACTCCTCGTCGCTCTCCTGTTTGAATCCGGCGATGACATCCGTGGAAATGGAAACATCCGGAATCGAATGGCGGATCGCTTCGACTCGATCTTGAAATTCCTGTATCGTGTACGGACGGTTCATTCGTTTTAAGGTCGCGTCGCATCCCGACTGAACCGGGATATGAAGATGGTGGAGAATTCGCGGCTCGCGCGCCATCAGCGCGATAAACCGGTCGCTGATTTCCGTGATCTCGATGCTGGAAAGCCGGTATGTGACCTTTTCGCTTGTATTGGCGAGAAGCGCTTCCAGCAAGTCGACGAGATCGTGTTCGCCATCGTCGTAGCGGCCGGTGTGGATCCCGGTCAGCACGATTTCCAAATGGCCTTTTTGTTCCAGCTGTTTGGCGATGGAAACGACTTCGTCCAGCGCCAGGGAGCGCTCCCTTCCGCGGGCGTAGGGAATGATGCAGTAGGAGCAAAACTGGTTGCATCCGTCCTGCACCTTCAAAAAGGCCCGGTGCTTCGTTTCGAACCGCTCGATGGGCATCGCCTCAAAATCAAAGCGCTCGCCCACCGGCTGAATGTCTTCGAACCGCTCTCTTGTTTTTATGTGGCTTTCAATCAAATCGGCCACTTTCTTTTTATCTTTAGATCCAATCAGCAAATCGGCGCCGATTTTTTCTTTTTCTTCCGGCGTGGCCACTTGCGCGTAGCAGCCAATCACGACCGCGTAGGCGTCTGGATTTTTCTTTTTGGCGCGATGAAGCATTTGTCTCGATTTGGCGGCGGCGGTGTTGGTCACCGCGCACGTGTTCACAACGATGACGTCGAAATTCTCGTCGTCCTCCGTCCATCCCTTTTCCTTGAGCGCCTTGCCGTAAAATTGCGATTCATACGCGTTGACTTTGCAGCCAAGCGTCACGATGGAAAACCTCATGATTCAACCTCCCAGTTTTGACAGTGCGTTTGGTACTCGATGCAGCTGAGCACATAGCATACCGCCGTTTCCGCCCGCAAAATATCGTTGCCTAGCGAACAGCTCGCGAACCCTTGTTCGTTGAGCCGCTCGATTTCCGCCGGCGTGAATCCGCCTTCCGGTCCGACGCAAAACGTGACCGAGCTTGGATTTTTTTGCAGGAAATTGGCCAGATGGCGGCTTGGCTCGTCTTCTTTTTCATAGGCGACCAAATTGCATCGGCTTTTGTATTCCGCCAGGTTGTCGATCGTCGTCACCGGAAGCAGCTCCACTTTGTCGCTTCGATTGCACTGGCGGCAGGCGGCCATCAAAATCGAGTTCCAGCGTTCCATTTTTTTCAGCGCCTTTTTATCGTCGAGCTGGATGATGGAATAACGGGAAACGAACGGGACGATTCGGCTGACGCCCAGCTCGCACGCTTTTTGCAGCATCCATTCAAAACGGTCGGATTTGATGAGCGCCGCGCACAAAGTCACGTCGACAAGCCTTGGTTCCGTTTCTTCCTTTCCGAAAACGTACAAATACGGTTTTTTCGCCGGATGGGCCAGGAACACCTCGTCATCGCAAATGACGCGGATCGTTTCGTTTTCCCTCGTTCGCAAAACGTCGAAAATATGATGAGCTTGTTTTTCATCGAGGCAAAATTCGTTGTTTAGCGCGCATTTCGCATCGGTAAAGACTTGCTTCATTTTTTGTCGTCTCCCTCGTTATCGCTCATCGCCGTCAACTGTTTGATTTCATACGGTTTGAGCCGCCGGTATTCTCCCGGACGCAGTCCTTCGTCGCTGATCGTTCCGAATCTGGACCGGTGAAGCCGCCGGACCTGGTGGCCGAGGGCTTCCATCATATTTTTGACTTGATGGTTTTTTCCTTCGTGGATCGTCAGTTCCACGATCATCCGGTCGCGCGTGTAATCCTTTTGTTTAATGGACACTTTGGCTGGCGCGTATTTTTCCGTTTTTGTCTTTAATCCGGATTTCAGGCGGAAAATATCCTCGCCGCTGAGCATCCCTTGCAAGTTGACAATGTATGTTTTTGGCAAATGGTATTTGGGATGGATCATGCGGTTCGTGAATTTTCCGTCGTTCGTGACAAGCAGCACGCCGCTCGTGTCGTAGTCCAGCCGTCCAACCGGATAAATCCGGATGCCTTTTGGCAAATAGTCAAGCACGGTTTGCCGGTCTTTTTCATCCCGAACGGAACAAATCGTCCCTTTCGGTTTGTTGATGACGTAATACACCTTTTCCTCTTTTGTCAGCGGACGGCCATTGACGACCACCTCGTCGCCGCCGCTCACTTTGACGCCAAGCGTTTTGACGATGACGCCATTGACTTTCACCTTTCCCGCTTGAATGAGCTCCTCGGCTTTTCGGCGCGAGCAAATCCCCGCTTGCGCGATTACTTTTTGAAGACGTTCCATTTATTGTTCCTCCTTGTTTTGAACAAACAATTCCTCCTGCACTTCCTTGGTTTCGAGTTCGGGGAGTTCGGCGAGCGTTTCGAGTTCGAACGCGTCCAAAAATTCCCCGGTCACTTGATAGAGCAGCGGTTTGCCGACCACATCGAGCCGGTCTTTGGCCTCGATCAAGCCGCGCAGCTGCAATTTTTTGAGCATCACCTCGCAGCTTACTCCGCGGATCTCCTCGATCTCGACGCGGGTGATCGGCTGGCGATACGCGATAATCGCCAATGTTTCCATCGCCGCTTGCGACAACGTCGCTTTTTTGAATTGCTCAAACAGCTTTTCCCCGTAGGGGTACACAAATTCTTTTGTGACAAATTTATATCGGGAGGCGTACTCCACGAGCTCGATTCCTTTGGCGTCGTGGCTGTATTCCTCTTTGATGGTTTCCAGCAGCGCCAGCAGTTCTGTCCGGCTTACTTCCTGGAGCAGCGACTGGAGCTGAAGCAAAGACAAGCCTTCTTCTCCGGCCATGAAGATCAAACCTTCCACAATGGCTTTGCGGCTGTTCATGCGATGGCTCCTTTCTGCACATAAATCGTATCATCCTCGCCCAGATGAAACGTCAACTTTCGATCGTGGATCATGTCCAGGATCCCTAAAAAAGTTACGATAACCATATGAAGGCTGACGCAGTCCTGGCAAAGCTCCTGAAACGAGAACACGCGACTTGAATCAAAGCGGCGCATCTGCGCTTCGATTTGCTCGACGCGCTCCTCGACGGAAATTTCCTTGATGCTGACTTTGGTTTCGTAGGGCTCCAGCAAGGCGAGCCGGTGCAAGACGCGCTCAAACGCCTTGGACAGCTCGTATACGCTTTGATTGCGCAAGACGCCGTCTTCCTTCGGCTTGGCCCAGGCGTCGATCAGCGACGAGGCCGGTCTGGCGAAATGGCGCTGGCGGTCTTCGTAGCGGGCTTTGAGCTGTCCGCTGACGTCTTTGTATTTCTGGTATTCGATCAAGCGGGAAACGAGTTTTTCCCGCTGGTCTTCCTCGTATTCTTCTTCGATCGCCACTTCGCTGCGCGGCAAAAGCTTTCGGCTTTTGTATTCGATCAAACTGGCCAGCTCGCTTAAATACTCGCTCGCGATTTCAAGCTGGAGCTGTTTCATTTGCGCGATATACGCGATGTATTGCGTCGCCAGCGTGTTCATGTCCAGATCCATCAAATCAAGCTTATTCGTTTTGATCAAATGAAGCATGAGATCGAGTGGTCCTTCGAACTGGTCGATCGAGATTTGAAATTCCATTATATCACCTTCATGGATTATACCAAATTTGTCGCCCGCATACAAAGTTTGTTCGTCCACTCCATAGCCAAATGGAATGGTTCGTGTTAATATGGACAAGATAAGGAGGATATACTGTGAAACGTGCACTGTTGTTTTTGTGTGTGGGTTTGTTTATCGCGCTGGTCCTCCAGCCTAATATCGCCAATTCTTCCAACGAAAAAGACATCCGGGTTCCCCAGATCGGGGAAAGCGCCCCGGTGACGAACGAGGATATTACGCAATCGTCTTCCCAATCGAAGATTCGCATCGGCATCGACGCCAGCCATGGCGGCGCCGATCTGGGCTATGTCGGAAACAATGAAATTCCGGAAAAGGAAATCAATCTCGAACTGGCGCTTCGAGTCGGCCGGAAGCTTCAGGCCGCGGGATATGAAGTCGTGTACACGCGACAAGATGACAACGTGGACGCCAGCGGCGAGGATCTCGTGAACGCGCAGCGTCTAAGCGACATGCAGGCGCAGGACGTCGATTTCCTGCTCAGCTTCCAATCCGGAAACACGACGGATCCTCTGATGAAGGGATTCACCATCTTCACAAGACCGGATGAGCAAAACGTGGCTTTGGCCAATGAAATCGGCCAGGAGCTCGTGGCGATCAACTTTTCAAATTACGAAGGAATCGACACAGATCACTATTCCAATTTTTCGATTCTTTCCAACCGAAACATTCCGACGATTTTGATTGAGCTTGGCTATTTATCCAATCCGGAAGACTACACCCGCCTGACGGATCCGGATTACCAGGAAAAAATCGGCCAGGCGATTACCAACGCGTTTTTAAATGAAATCCAGTAACGATCCGGCCGGCGCGCCGGATTTTTTTCATGAACGTCAATTTTTTTCTTTCTCCAAATAGCGAGTGTGATATAATGCACGCAAAGGAATGATTTTATGAAGGAAAAAAACTTGTATAAAGGCATGATTTTCGACCTGGTTGAAAAAGAGGTCGAAATCCATGGAAAACCTTATCGACGGGAAATCATCCGCCATCCTGGCGGGGTCGGCGTCTTGTGTGTGAAAGACGAGCGCGTGCTGCTCGTTCGTCAATACCGCCACGCGATTGAAAAAGAAACGCTTGAAATTCCGGCCGGCAAGCTGGAATACGGCGAGGATCCGATGACGTGCGGAATGCGGGAACTCAACGAGGAAGCGCGCCTGGAGGCGGATTCTCTGGAGTTGATCGAAACGATCGTGTCCACACCGGGTTTTTGCGACGAGAGGATCTATATTTATAAGGCGTGCAATCCGCGAAAAGCGGTTCATGAACTCGCCCAGGACGAAGACGAGGACCTGGATTCCTTTTGGCTTCCGCTTGACGAAGCGTATGAAAAAGTACGGAATCGCGAAATCGAAGACGCAAAGACGGTGGTCGCGATCCAATATGCAGTAATAGAAAAAGAGAGAGAAAGAGGAAACTGATCGTGAATTTTATTTTTATCAGCCCGAACTATCCGGAAAACTACTGGATGTTCTGCCGTGGACTGAAAAAATACGGTGCCAAAGTGCTGGCGATTGTCGACGCGCCGTATGACAGTTTACGTCCGGAACTTAAACAAAATGTGGATGAATGCTATGTGGTGCAAAGCTTCCACAACTATGACGAAATGCTGAAAGCCGTCGCCTATTTTACATTTAAATATGGCAAAATCGACTGGATCGAATCCAACAACGAAGCGTGGCTGGCACTAGACGCCCGTCTGCGCGACGACTTTAATGTGCGCAGCGGTTTCTCGCTGGAAAAAATCAACGAGTTCCAGTCCAAAGCCGCGATGAAGAAATACTATGAAAAAGCCGGCGTCCCTGTGGCCCGCTATTGTCTACCCCGCTCTTTGGAAGAAGCGAAGGCGTTCGCCGAACAAATCGGCTTCCCTCTTGTGCTCAAGCCGGATCATGGCGTGGGCGCGAGCTTTACCTACAGTTTGTATTCCATGGAAGACTTGGAAAAATACTACGAGAACACGAAGGATTTGTGCATGATCCTGGAAGAGTACGTAAAAGGCGATGTCATCACGTTGGATGGGATTTGCGACGCCCAAGGAAAGATCCGCTTTTTGGGAAGCATGGAATATGTGGGCAACTGCATGGAATCGGTTTTGAACCAGGACTCGATTGGCTGCTTCTACACGTTCAACATCAGCGAGGAATATCGACAAATCGCTCAAAACGTGATTGACGCGTTTGAATTGAAAAACCGTTTTTTCCATGGCGAGTATTTCCGTTTGACCGAGGACATCGAAGGCCTTGGAAAGAAAGGAACGCTCATCGGCCTGGAAGTGAACTTCCGTCCGCCTGGAGGATTCGCGCCGGATTTGATGAACTATTCCAACGATATCGACGTTTACGAGTTGTGGGCGGAAGTCCTGTTGCGTCAGAGCGCTTCCTACTCGAAACTTCGAAAATTCTCCGCTGGATTCGCGGGACGGCGCGACTGCATTCCGTATCGCTACAACACGCAGGAAATTGAAACCATGTTCAACGACGAGCATTTAGGAACGGAGCTTTTGCCGCCTGCGTACGCAGCCACGATGGGCAACGTGACAATTAAGGCCCGCTTCACGTCCAACGAGCGACGGGAGGAGTTTTTTAAAACCGCATTGGAAAGACTAGGTGATTAAGTTTGATCTTAAAGTTCGACGTATATATGCGTTCACTGGATGTGTATCGGAAGATCCACATGTATCTCCCGGATGACTATCTGGTCCAAAACAAAAAATATCCAGTTTTATATATGTTTGACGGACACAACCTTTTCTACGATGAAGACGCGACGTTTGGCCGCTCCTGGCGATTGGCGGAAGCGATTGAACGATTTGGCAAAGAACTGATTGTGGTAGGTCAGGAATGTTCGCATGAAGGCAATGAGCGCCTGGATGAATATTCCCCCTACCCTTTTTATGATTGTGCTTTTGGCGCGTTTCATGGCAAAGGAAACTTGACGATGGAATTTTTTGTGAACGATTTGAAGCCGTATATCGACGCCCATTTTCCGACGTCGCCAAAACGCGAGCATACGTGGATTGGCGGGTCGAGTTGCGGCGGGTTGATGGCGCTGTATGCCGTTTTCAAATATTCGCACATTTACTCCAAGGGGCTTGTGCTTTCTCCCTATTTGGTGCCGACATGCAATTTGCTTATGGCGGATATCGCGTCCACCTACATACGGCCTGGAACGGCTGTGTACATGTCCTGGGGCGCCCAGGAGGGAAACGACATGCATGAGTTTGTGATGGAAACGAAATGCTGTACCGATATCGCCAATTTGCTTCTGAAAAAAGGCACCCGGCTTCAGTTCAACGTCAAGCCGCTTGGACGGCACTGCGAGGAAGACTGGGATAAGGAAAGCGAGACATTTTTGCGCTTTCTGGAGTCGGCATGAACCGGCAAGTCGTCGTGAAGCGCCTTCCGGCGTTGAAGCAAGGCCGGGAAATCGTGATCAGCGACATTCACGCCAATTTGGATTTATACCGTCGGCTTCTTCGGCAAATTGATTACCGGCCGGGTGTCGACCGGCTCATTCTTCTAGGCGATCTCATTGAAAAAGGAACCCAGAATTTGGAAATGGTTCGGTATGTGATGAAGCAAACGCAAAACGAAGACGTGTGGTGCGTCATGGGAAATTGCGATTTCATCGCGAAAAATGTCTTATACAGTTACCGGCTCGACTTTTTAAAGCACGTTTTGCGGTTTCGCGAGCATTCGCTCATTCACGAGATGGCAAAACAAATCAGGATTTCCATGGAAGAGATGCCGATGGATGAATTTTGTCAGCAGTTAAGGCTCCATTTTTTACCTGAGCTTTCGTTTTTGAACGACTTGCCGCACGTTTTGGAAAGCGATTCGCGCATTTACGCCCACGCCGCCATCCGAAGCGAGGATAATTACGGCGACGATTTCAAGGAGGTTATGGCGATGCCGATGTTTTTGAAGCGAAAGATCCGTTTTCAAAAAACCGTTGTGGTCGGTCATATGCCCGTGACGGAATACTGCTCTAAAATCGCCTGCTTTGATCCATTGTACGACGCAGAAAGAAACGTCTGGAGTATCGACGGGGGCAATGTCGTCAAACATGCCGGACAGCTGAACGCGTTGATTTTTGATGGTTCGGCCGCAAGTACGGCGCGTGCGGATACGTTGGAAGAAAGAACTGTGGTCCGCGATGTCGCGCCTTCGACACAAATTCCGTTTTTTATCAACTGGAACAATGGCGAGGTGGACATTTTAAAGGAAGCCGCGAAGCAGTGCTTTGTCCATTCCCCGTATTTGAATCGCTCGTTTTGGATCGACCGCGCCTTTTTGCAGTGCGAACAAGCGCGTGTGAAGGGAACGGATTACACAAACTATGAAATGCCGTTAAGGAAAGACGACCGCGTAAAAATCGTTTTTTCCTACGATGAAAAAATGCAAATTAAAAAAGATGGCGTTTTAGGATGGACGGATAAAAAAAATATAGAGCCGAAATAGTTAATCCGGCTCTTTTTCTTTCGCTTCCTCCAAATAAACGCCCAGATATTCGACTTCTTCCGGGGTGGTGTGAAAGCTGGTGACGAATCGAATGACGATATCGTCGTTCCAATAGTCCCAAATTTCAAAATCGACGCGGGCTCTCAAATATTCCAGCTCCGCTGGCGTCACCACGAGAAAAACCAGGTTGGTATCGCTCTTCATAAAAAGCGGATAGCCAAGCTCCATCGCGTGACTTTGAAGCTGTTGCGCGAGTTTGTTTTCATGCGCGGCCACTTTGTAGAAAGCGTCTTTTTGGAACAATCCGATAAACTGAAGTCCCAGCAGCCAGCCTTTGGCCAGCATCGCGCCGTTTTGTTTCATGACAAAACGGAAGTACGGCTTCAGCAGCGGATTGGAAATACAAACCGCCTCACCAAACAGCGCGCCGTTTTTCGTGCCGCCAATCGAGAAAATATCGCACCACTTCGCGATGTCGTTGAGCGTGTAATCCACGCCGGACATGAGCGCCGATCCGATTCGGGCCCCGTCCATCATCAAATACAAATCCAGTTCGTCGCATACGGCCCGGATTTCCTCCAGCTCTTTGCGCGTGTACACCGTTCCAAGTTCTGTCGCGTTGGAAATGTAGACGGCCTTGGGATACACCATATGCTCGTATTGAAGCATGTGCCCATTGTATGTTTTTCGAATCATTGCCGCATTGAGCTTTCCGGCGGAGTTTGGAACAATCACGACTTTGTGTCCTGTCGCTTCGATCGCGCCGGTTTCATGCGTGGCGATGTGCCCGGTATCGGGGGAAATCACCGCTTCGAATGACCGTAAAATATGCTTTAAAATCGTTTGATTGGTTAATGTACCGCTCATCACAAAATGGACGTCCACTTCCGTGTCCGGCATCTTGGATTGGATCAAGGCGGAAGCCTGTTCGCAATAATCGTCTTGTCCGTACCCGTTGCAGCTCACTTGATTGGCTTGCTCGAGCAGCGCAAGAATTTCAGGAATACATCCTTGTCCGTAGTCATTTCTAAAAAACAACATTCTCTCACCTCTTCCGATCCTTATTATACCTGAATTGCCTCGAAAAACAAAAAAATCGGTCGAAAAGCTTTTTAGAAACAAAGAAAAAAGACCATGCGCAATGCACAATGGTCTTTTGATTTTACTGGCTTAATCCCATGAGTTCGTCTTTGAACAACCGCTCGTCCATCCGCTTCAAATCTTTTGCGATGGCTGGCTTGAATTCCATTTGATCCAAGACATCTTTTTGCAAGTCGATGCCCGGCGCGATCTCCGTCAAAGTAAACACCCCGTCGCGAAGCTCGAAAACAGCGCGTTCGGTAATGTATAACACTTTTTGACCGGCTTTGGTCGCGAATTCCGACGAGAAGGTAATTTGCTCGACCGCCTCTTTAAACTTTTTGATTTGGCCTTCCTGGACGATTTCCAGTTTTCCGTCGCCGATTTTTTCTTTCAGCCCTTTCGCGGTAAACGTTCCGCAGAACACGACAACCGGCGTCGACTGCGTAATGTTAATAAAGCCGCCGCATCCGGCAATCCGAGGTCCAAACCGGGACACGTTGATATTTCCCGATTGATCGCATTCCGCCAATCCGAGGAACGCCTGGTTTAATCCGCCACCGTCATAGAAGTCGAACATCGAAGGCGAGTCGATCGTGCAATCCGGATTCGTGCTTGCGCCAAATCCGACGCCCGATGCGGGAACCCCGCCGATGTTTCCGGCCTCAACTGTCATTTTCAGCCCTTGCAGCCCTTCTTCGTTTCCGACGTTGGCCACGCCTTCCGGCATACCGATTCCAAGATTGATAATGGCGTTTGGCGTCAGTTCCATAGCCGCTCTTCGGCATACGACTTTACGCGCATTCAGAGGCATCGGCTCCAGCGCGTTCAACGGCTTCTTGATTTGTCCGGAGTATTCCGGTTTGTATGGGTCCAAATACGTCTGCCATGAGTTGGCCGGCGTGCCCTTGACAATATAATCCACAAGAATACCCGGCACTTTGACGTCTTTTGGATTCAGCGTTCCGTTTTGTACAACATCTTCCACTTGGGCAATAACGATTCCGCCTGTGTTTTTTACCGCTTCCGCCATCGCGAGCGCTTCAAGGAATGCCGCTTCTTTTTCCATCGACAAGTTGCCGTTTTCATCGGCGTACGTGCCACGGATAATGCCGACATGGATCTTTTTAAACGGTTTGTAACGCAAGTACTCTTCCCCGTCGATTTCCATGACTTCCACGAGATCCTCTTTCGTGATTTCGTTCATCTTTCCACCTTGCAGGCGTGGATCGACAAACGTGTTCAGCCCGATCTTTGTAATGACGCCAGGACGCTTGGCGGCGATTTCCCGAAGCAGCTGCGCCAGCGTTCCGATTGGAAGGTTGTACGCCTGGACTTTGTTTTCCGTAACGAGTTTTTGAATGGCTGGAATCAAATTCCAGTGTCCGCCGACAACGCTACGAAGCAATCCTTCGTGAGCCAGATGGTTCATCCCGAGTTTGTCGGTTCCGTCGCCTACATTGGTTGGGAAAAACAAGTCGATGTCTTTTGGATGCCCCTCTTTGAGAAACCGGTCTTCCACCGCGTAAACAACTTCCTGCGGGAAACACATTCCGATAAACCCGCTAATGACGACGCGGTCCCCGTCTTTGATTAGACCGGCCGCTTCTTCCGGTGTAATGACTTTTGCCATGTTACTCCTCCATCTTCTTTCGCTATTTATTTTTAAATTCTTTTTCTTTTACTTTGTTTAAGAAGCAATCCATTCCGTACGTCTGATCCTCGCTGGCAAAGCATGCCGAGAAATCTTCGACTTCCTCTTTGATTCCGCCATCAATATCCACTTGCAGGCCATCATTGATTGCTTTTTTCGCTTTTTCAACAGCGATTGGCGCGTTTTTCGCGATTCCGTTCGCCATTTTCTGTGCGGCGGCCATCAATTCTTCCGGCGCCACAACCGCGTTGACCAAACCGATTTGATAGGCGCGGTCCGCTTTGATGTTGCGGGCGCCAAAAATCATTTCTTTGGCGATTCCAACCGGAACCAGCCGAGCCAGACGCTGTGTTCCGCCAAATCCCGGTGTGATACCCAAGCCAACTTCCGGCTGTCCAAAAACCGCGTTCGCGCTCGCAAGACGAATGTCGCAAGCCATGGCCAATTCGCATCCGCCGCCCAGGGCGAATCCGTTAACTGCGGCGATAACCGGACAATGCAAAGTTTCGATTTCACGGAAGATCTTGTTTCCAAACGCGCCGTACTCGGCCGCTTCCTCAACCGTTTTGTCTTTCATTTCCGCGATGTCCGCGCCGGCGACAAACGATTTATCACCCGCGCCCGTGATGATGACGCAATACGTATCCGGATCGTTTTTCACGGTGTTAACCGCTTCTTCCAAATCTTTCAACACTTCCGTAGAAAGCGCATTCAACGCTTTCGGACGATTGATTGTGATCGTCGACACATGATTGTTTTTTTCTAAGAGTACGTTTTCCATAATTTTTTTATCCTTTCAAAAAAGGCGAATTGGATTCGCCTTTCATATCATTAGTTATACTTGTAGAAACCTTCTCCGGTTTTGCGTCCGAGTTTTCCGGCGCGAACCATTTTCTTCAGGAGCGTCGAAGGGCGATATTTTGGATCTCCGGTTTCTGTGTACAATACATCCATGATCGCAAGCACGATATCCAAACCAATCAGGTCACCTAAGGCAAGAGGTCCCATTGGATGGTTCGCACCAAGTTTCATTGCTGTATCAATATCTTCCGTGGAAGCGATTCCTTCCTGCAGGATGAACGTCGCTTCGTTGATCATCGGGATCAAAATACGGTTTACGACAAAACCAGGGCCTTCGTTGACTTCAACTGGCGTTTTGCCGATTTCTTTAGAAATCGCGATGACTTCGTCTTTGACTTCGTCCGGTGTATTGGCACCCGAAATAACCTCGACGAGTTTCATCCGGTCTGCAGGGTTGAAGAAATGCATGCCGATTACCGGATGCTGAATGCCGTTGGCGATTTCAGTAATCGAAAGCGAAGACGTGTTCGAACCGAAAATCGCGCCGTCTTTCACGATTTCGTCCAGTTTTTTGAACAAGTCCTTCTTCACTGGCATTTGTTCCAAAATGGCTTCAACGATCAAATCGCAGTCCGCCAGATCCTCGTATTCGCCGGCTTTCAGGTTCGCTTTCGCCGCGTCGGCGTCTTCTTGCGAAATTTTGCCTTTCGCCACCAGTTTGTCTTTTCCTGCGCAGATTTTGGCAACGCCATTTTCCGCCCATTCTTTTTTCACATCAACAACTGTTACATCATTTCCGGCGCTCGCAAAGGCGTTGGCAATGCCCTGGCCCATCGTTCCTGCGCCTACAACTCCAACTTTTCTAGTCATTTTTTATATCTCCTTAAGCAGCTTTTGCTTTCTTGATTTCTTCCACAAGCAAAGGAAGAACTTCGTTTACGTTTCCAACAAATCCCATATTCGCGATTTTGAAAATTTCCGCTTCCGGATCGCGGTTGATCGCGATGATCATATCGGCTTTTTCCATACCGGCCACGTGCTGAACGGCACCCGAAATACCACAAGCGATATAAAGCGCCGGACGAACCGTTTTACCTGTCTGGCCAACCTGCACATCTTTATCCATAAATCCGTCTTCGACAACCGCACGAGTGGCGCAAACTTCGCCGCCCAATTCCTTCGCGCATTCTTTCAGCACATCGAGGCAGCCTTCGGCGCCACGACCGGCACCAACGAGGATGTTCGCTTTCGTGATGTCGATTCCAGCCAGTGGTTTCGCAACGGTTTCTTTGATTTCAACAAGCGGAGTCGTCGATTCCCATGCAGGCTTGAATTCAACGATTTCGCCTTCGCGGCTTTCATCCACTGGAGCCATATCGAACACTTTCGGACGAATCGTCGCCATCTGCGGACGCGTATCCGGACAAACGATCGTACCAAACAAGTTTCCGCCAAATGTAGGACGCGTCACGAGCAGCAGCGCCTCACCATCGGCTACCTTGTCCTGGTCAATGTCGATTTTCGTCGCGTCGGCAGTCAAACCGGCATCAATGCGCGCGGCAACCCGTGGTGCCAAATCGCGGCCAAGAACCGTTGCGCCGGTCAGGAAGGAATCCGGTTTGAATTCTTTGATGATTTGCGTCAAAGCGTCTGTGTAAAACTGCGTCGAGTAGTCTTTCAGCAGCGGATCGTCCACGACGATCACTTTGTCCGCTCCATGGGCGATTACGTCTTTCGCTTTGTCTTTGATGTCGCTGCCAAGCAGGACGCCGACAACTTTGAAATCCATTCCAGGAATCGTCGCCACCAGTTTGCGGGCTTCGGAAATCAGTTCGTATCCAACTTCTGCCGGAACCCCGTCTTTTTGTTCTACGAATACGTAGATATCTTTATAATCAGGAAATTTTGCCATGATTGTTCGTTCTCCCTTCTACTTCGTGATTAATTGCTTTTCTTTCAAAGTTTTAGCAATTAATTCCGCCGTTTCCTGGGCAGGCATGTTGAAAGTTTCAGTCGCCGCGGAAACGTCTTTTGTGAATGTACGATGTACCTTTGTCGGCGAACCGGCCAAACCGATCTCGCTTTGTGGAAGAACATCCATCAAATCGTCATACGTCATGATTTCAACCGGATTGTTGAACGAATCCACGATATCGAAGCAGTTCATATAGCGAGGCTTGTTCATACCCGACAGCGTCGTCAATACGGCAGGCAGCTTCACTTCAAGGATTTGCTCCTCGTCTTCCAGCGCTTTTTTTACAACCGCATGATCCGGTGCCAGTTCGATGATCTCGTCCACATACGTGACCTGCGGAATTCCAAGACGCTCCGCCGTCTGCGGACCAACCTGCGCCGTGTCTCCGTCGATTGCCTGACGGCCGGCGATGATCAAGTCGTAGCCGATTTTATTCAAAGCGGCTGCCAGCGTACGGCTCGTCGCGCACGTATCCGCGCCACCCAACCGGCGGTCTGTCAGCAAATACGCATGATCCGCCCCGCGGGCGATCGTTTCCTGAAGCATGGCTTTCGCTTGCGGAGGACCCATGGAAATCACGGAAATTTCGATGGTGTCGTCTTTGTCCTTCAAAGCGAGCGCCGCTTCCAAACCGGCTAAATCATCAGGGTTGATGATACTAGGAACGCCGTCTCTGACGAGAGTTCCGGTATTTTTATCAACAGTGATTTCTGTTGAGTCAGGTACTTGTTTTACAAGAACAGCTATTTTCATATCTTTCATGATCCTTTCTATTATTTAAGCATTGCTCCGGAGATAACCATCCGCTGTACTTCGGAAGTTCCTTCGTAGATTTCGGTGATTTTCGCATCGCGGAACATTCTTTCAACTGGAAGATCACGAGTATAACCGTAACCACCCATCAACTGGATCGCTTTCGTAGTGACGTCCATGGCTGTTTCTGCGGCAAACAGTTTCGCTTCAGCGGCTAAAACGGAATATGGCTCTCCGTTTTCTTTCGCCATCGCAGCTTTGTATACGAGCAGGCGGGCTGCGTCAACGGCCGTCTGCATGTTTGCAAGCTGGAACTGCGTGTTTTGGAATTTGGCGATTGGCCGGCCAAACTGCTTCCGTTGTTTTACATAAGGGATCACTTCGTCGATCGCGCCTTGCGCAATACCCAGCGCCTGCGCCGCGATACCGATACGGCCGCCATCCAGCGTCTGCATGGCGATTTTGAATCCCTGTCCTTCTTTTCCAAGGAGGTTTCCTTTCGGAACCCGCACGTTGTTGAAAATCAACTCGCTCGTCGCGGAGCCGCGGATTCCCAGTTTCTTTTCATGAAGACCGATCGTGAAGCCCGGCGTATCCTTTTCGATGATAAAAGCGGAAATACCGCGCGTTCCTTTGGACTTGTCGGTCATGGCGAAGATGACATAGATGTCGGCCTCGCCGGCATTGGTGATGAAGATCTTCGTTCCGTTGATCACGTACTCGTCGCCATCCAGAACAGCCGTTGTCTGCTGTCCGGCCGCGTCGGTACCAGCGTTAGGCTCCGTCAAACCGAAGGCGCCCAGTTTCTCGCCGCTCGCCAGCGGTTTCAGGAACTTTTCCTTTTGTTCCGGCGTACCGAACTGCGCGATCGGCCAAGATCCTAGCGAGGTGTGCGCGGACAATACGACACCCGTCGTCGCGCATTTTTTGCTGAGTTCTTCGACAGCTAAGATATAACTTAAATAATCAGCCCCGGCTCCGCCGTATTCGCGCGGATAAGGGATCCCTAACATTTTGCTTTGACGCATGACTTCGACGCTTTCCTTTGGAAAACGCTCGTTTTCATCAACGTCTGCAGCATTTTCTTTCACTTCGTTTTCTGCAACTTCTCTGAACAACTTCTGCATCATTTTCTGTTGTTCCGTTAAATTGAAATCCATAAATGAAGTTCTCCTTTCCCATAATAATTGAACTTTTTAATGTGGATTGCATGAAATGATCAACGTTTTCATACGAATCTATTTTACAAACCAAACGATATGAAGTCAATACTATTTGTTAAATAATTAACAAGTGATACAATAGAATTTGTGTGAAGGAATATGTGAAAGGAGAGTTTGATATGCTATTTAAAAACGCACATGTGTTCCCTGTAGAAACGGACCCCTTTGTCGGCGATGTCCGCGTCACGGGAAAAAAGATTGCCGGGATAGGCGTCGACTTGCAGCCCGAACAAGGCGAGGAAGTCGTGGACTGTACCGGTTTTCGTTTGTATCCGGGCATGGTGGAAGCCCATTGCCATTTGGGTATGGAGGAAAGCAGCATTCGAAGCGAAGGCGACGACGTCAACGAGATGTCCGATCCCCTCACCCCGCAAGTCCGGGGCATCGACGGCTGCTATCCGCGGGATGAAAGTGTCGCGAACGCCCGAAAAGCCGGCGTCACCTGCGTGGCCGCCGGACCGGGAAGCGCCAATGTCGTGGGCGGAACGTTTGTTTGCTACAAAACGTTTGGCGACTGCATCGACGACATGGCCATCGTGGAAAACGTCGCCATGAAAGCCGCTTTTGGTGAAAATCCAAAGCGTGTTTACCAGGACTCGAAAATCAAGACAAGAATGAACATCGCCGCCCTGCTGCGCAATTTGCTGTTTAAAACACGAGAGTACATGGAAAAGAAAGCGGCGGGAAACGATGTGCCATTCAACATCCAGTACGAAGCGATGATTCCCGTTTTAGAAAAGAAAATGCCGCTCAAATGCCACGCCCATCGCAGCGACGACATCTTGACGGTTATTCGAATCGCGAAGGAATTCGACTTGGATGTCACGCTTGACCACGTCACCGACGGAGCCGTCATCGTCGATCAAATCAAAAAAAGCGGATACCCTTGCATCGTCGGACCATCGCTCACCCACAAATCCAAGTACGAGCTCCAGTCCAAATCGTTCAAGACGCCAAAAGTCATCCACGACGCGGGAATTCTTTTCTCTATTACGACCGACTCGCCGGTCGTTCCGCAAGAATACTTGCCATTGTGCGCGGCTTTGGCGCACAAGGAAGGCTTGCCGGAAGCGGCGTGCATCGAGGCGATCACGTTGTCGCCGGCTAAAATTTTGAAAATCGACGACCGGGTCGGAAGCATCCGGATTGGCAAAGACGCGGACCTGATTTTATGCAGCGCATCCTTGCTTGATCCCCAAAACGAGATCAAAGCCGTTTTCATCGACGGTCAAAAGGTGGCGTGACAACATTCGTTAATTATTTCACAAACTGTTGACACCCACAAAAAGATGACCTAATATATCTGTAGAAATCTCAAATGAATGAGTAGAAAGTGAGTTATTAGAAATGAATAAAGCTTATATTGTCGCTGCGAAACGTAGCGCGATCGGAACCTTTCTTGGTAGTTTGACGACGGTTCCAGCGGCTGAACTCGGAGCTACGGTTCTGAAAGAAGCCATCAAGGAAGCGGGGATCCAGCCTTCCGATATCAACGAAGTTATTATCGGAAACGTCATCTCGGCGGGGTTGGGACAAAACATCGCCCGTCATATCTCATTGGACGCGGGAATCCCTGAATCCGTTCCAGCGCACGCGATCAACATGGTTTGCGGTTCCGGTCTTGAAGCCGTAATCGAAGCGACGATCCGTATTCATGCCGGCTGGGGAGACATCTTTGTTGCCGGTGGTGTGGAAAACATGTCTGCCGCCCCTTACCTGCTCAATGGCAAAAACCGTACCGGAACGAAAATGGGCAACCAGACCGTTGTCGACGCGATGACATACGACGCGCTGACCGACGCGATGAACAATGTCCACATGGGTGTGACAGCCGAAAACATTGCGAAGAAATACGACATTACCCGCGAAATGCAAGACGAGTTCGCGCTGGCTTCCCAGGAAAAAGCCTTGAAAGCGATCGCGGATGGCAAGTTCAAAGACGAGATCGTTCCAATCGAAATCAAAACGAGAAAAGGCGTTACGGTTTTCGATACCGACGAGCATCCACGTGCGACAAGCATGGAAAAACTCGCGAAGCTGCGCCCGGCATTCATTAAGGATGGAACGGTTACCGCAGGAAACGCTTCGGGAATCAACGATGGCGCGTCGATGGTCATCGTTGCCAGTGAAGAGGCTGTTAAGAAATACAACCTGAAACCAATCGCTGAAATCATTGGCTGCGGTCAGGGCGGCGTCGATCCACTCGTAATGGGTCTTGGTCCTACGCCGGCGATCCTCAACGCATTGAAAGACGCGGATATGAAACTGCAAGACATCAACTTGATCGAGTTGAACGAGGCGTTCGCATCGCAGTCGCTCGGTGTTGTTCACGAACTGATTGAAAACACAGGTATCGACCGCGAAGCGCTGCTGGAAATCACGAACGTCAATGGTGGCGCGATCGCATTAGGCCATCCGGTTGGCGCATCCGGAAACCGGATCCTCGTTTCCCTGCTGCATGAAATGATCAAGCGCAAAGCGGAATATGGTTTGGCTTCTCTTTGCATCGGCGGCGGAATGGGTGTCGCTGTCATTGTTAAAAACTGCGAAGACTAATATTCAAAATAAAAAGAGCTGCAACGAATCCATGATTTTTAGAAATCACTTGAGCGTCACAGCTCTTTTTTTATATGCGGATGATCGCTTCCTCCATCCGGTTGATTTTTTGTTCAAAGTCGTCCATCGCCTCGATTCGAACAAAACCGGGATGGCGGCACCAGGATTCCACGAAACGTTGATCCATCGCGCTCGCTTCTTCCTCGTTCTCCAGCCGATGGGCATTCGTTTCCTTTCGATAGACGCCATGCCCCGCGACCGTTTGTAAAAGGAGCACGCCATCATAGCGCCCAAGAAGGCTTTCGCAGCTCTCCCCCTCCTCGTGGAGCAGTCTTTCAAACAACGTCGCCGGCAAATACGCCTTGTGATCCATCAATCCCCGATCCAGCAGCAGCAAATCCGCCGTTTCGGCTTCGGCGTCCTCCCTTCGACGCTGCCGCTCAAAAATCTCCTTTTGAAACGCGTACACGCCATGGCTGGATGGCGAAATTCCTTCCTCCAGCACTTCGGTCGCGATTTCCTGAAACAGCGCGACCCGCATCCCGCGCTGTTCCAGTCGTTGTTTCAAGATGGGCAAGGCGGTTGTTTTTCCAGCGCAAGGACCACCCGTCAACACGATTTTCTTCATTGTGTTCCCTCCCCGTAAAGATTTTGAAAATATTGAAACGTTTGCGGCGCTTTCTCCAGCAATTCGTCCGGGTACAAAAGGTAGTATTTGGACGCTTCCGCAAAAAACTCCGCCACGCTCGTGGAGGCGTAGTCGTTCAAGCTTCTTCCTTCGGCCGCGTATAAAGATTGAAACGCCGGACTGTCGCTCAAAAACACTTCGTTGTACGCCCACTGGTAGTCAAATATATGCGACAGCTCGTGGGCGAGCGCGTGAATGTAGTAGTCTTGCGGCTGCAACACCCGGTCGGGCATCGACAAGTCGATGTACGGCCCAGTTAGGTCGCTTCGCAAAATCCGGACGGCCATATCCGCGCTGTTGGCGTATCCAATCATGTTTTCATGGTTTTTCGCCGGTTCCTCTTGAAAGAAAAACGTGTCTTCCATCAGGATGATCGACGTGCATCGCTCCAGCAAAAACGATGGCAGCGCCCGAACAACCGTATCCGCGAACCGGTCCGCCTCTTCCTGGCTTACCGGCTCGGTCTGGACGAAACGAATCGTCGGCAAGCCGCTGTATTCAAAAACTTGCGCGTCCAGCGTATCGACCTGGGCTTGCGCTTCCATCATCGCGGTTTGACGCACTTGCTGCCGCAACTCGTCCTCGGCGATGGCCGTCCAGCGCGGAAGGACGCGTTGTCCAATCCCAATCAGCAAAAAGCCGAAAACGAGCAAGCGCACCAGCCGGTGCCGCTCCAGCATCACCGACAGCGCCGCGAAAACGGCCGCGAACAAAGACCAGGCGCCAATCATTTCCGGACTTAAAAACCGCAGCAGAAGAGGCGCGAGATGAATTTGATCAAGAACAGGATCTATTTGTCTGATTCCGTACGCCAGCGCAAACAATCCGGTCGCGACAAGCAGCGCCGTTCCCGCCCCCGTTCCAAGAGCTTTTAAGAAACGCTTCATTGTTTTTCTCCTTTTTTCCATTATACCTGAAAACACCTGCGCCACAAAAAAAAGAAGATTACGATTCTTCTGTCTTCGTATCTTCTTTTTCATTGATTTGCTTAATGATGTTGTCGATTTTACGTCCGCGTTCCAGCGATTTGTCCTGAACAAAAATCAAATCCGGCACTTTTCGCATTTTGACGTTTTTCGCCAATGTCGATCGAATAAATCCTTTGGATTGATTCAAGATCTTCATTCCCGCCTCGTTGCGATCCTGCTGTCCTAAAAACGAGACAAACACTTTCGCCTGCGACATGTCGCGGGTGCATTGAACATCCGTTACCGTCACAAATCCAAGTTTCGGGTTTTTCAACTCGAACTGAAGGATGCGGGAAATCTCCTTCATAAGAATCGCGTCCATGCGATCCTGTTTTACTGTTGCCATTATTCAACCACTTCCTGATCTTCGAATGCTTCGATGATATCGTCCACTTTGATATCGTTGAAGTTCTCTATCGTCATACCACATTCGTAGCCGCTCGTCACTTCTTTTACATCGTTCTCGAAACGACGCAGCGAGCCAAGCTTGCCGGTATAAATCACGATTCCATCCCGAATCAGCCGCACAGAGCAATCGCGGCGAACCGCGCCATCGGTGACCATACAGCCGGCAATCGTGCCGACTTTGGAAACTTTGTAGGTTTGCCGTACCTCGGCCTGTCCAATGACGACTTCCTCGTAAACCGGCGCGAGCATACCCTTCATCGCCGATTCAAGTTCCTCGAGTGCTTTATAAATAATATTGTGCAGACGAATCTCCACGCCTTCCTCTTCGGCTTTCTTTCGAATCGCCGCGGTTGGACGGATGTTGAAACCGTAAATAATCGCGTTGGATGCGCTAGCCAGCATGATATCCGATTCGGTAATCGTACCGACAGTCGAGCGGATGACATTGACCCGGACGGTATCCACATCGAGCTTCTCCATGCTTGCCTTGAGCGCTTCGGCAGATCCCTGCACATCTGCTTTGATCAAAATATTGATATCCTGCACATCGCCTTCGTTGATTTGGCGGGCCAGATCTTCCAGCGACATGGCGGAAGTCTGGTTCCGTTCTTTTTCAATTTGTTTTTCAAGGCGATGTCCGGCGATCTCGCTCGCTTTCTTGTACGAGGCGTACGTCATGAACACGTCGCCGGCGCGCGGCACTTCGTTCAAACCGATAATTTCGACTGGTGTCGATGGTCCGGCCTGTTTGATTTCCATGCCTTTGTCGTTGGTCATTTTACGCACCCGGCCAAAGCTCGTTCCTACCACGACGCTGTCGCCGGAATGAAGCGTTCCTTGCTGCACAAGCAACGTCGCGACCGGTCCGCGGCCTTTGTCGAGTTTCGCCTCGACGACGGTTCCCGACGCGTTCGTATCCGGATTGGCCTTCAGCTCCTGCATGTCGGCGACTAAAATCAACGTTTCGAGCAAGTCGTGGACGCCTTCGCCGCTTCGTGCTGAAATTTGGGTAAAGATCGTATCGCCGCCCCATTCTTCCGGCATGACGCCAAGATCCGACAATTCGGCCATGACTTTGTCCGGATTGGCGCCCGGCTTGTCGATTTTATTGACGGCGACAACGATTGGAACGCCAGCCGCCCGGGCGTGGTCGATGGATTCTTTCGTTTGCGGCATGACGCCGTCGTCCGCCGCGACAATCAAAATAACGATGTCGGTGATTTGCGCGCCACGCGCCCGCATCGCGGTAAAGGCCTCGTGGCCCGGCGTGTCAAGGAAGGTGACTTTGCGGCCGCCAACGGAAACCTGGTACGCACCGATGTGCTGGGTAATGCCGCCAAACTCGCCGCTTGTGACATGCGTTTTTCGAATCGTGTCAAGAAGCGTCGTCTTTCCATGGTCGACGTGTCCCATGATCGTAACGACCGGCGGGCGCGGCTTCAAGTCTTTCTCGTCGAATTCAAGACTTCCGATTTGTTCCTCGATATCGTCTTCTTCGATCACGACTTCCTTATGCGGCGTCACGTTGAATTCCATACAAATCAATTCGATTTCTTCATCCGAAAGGACCGTATTGATCGTGGACATATTCCCCATCATGAATAAAAATTTGATGATTTCGGAACTGTTTCGTTTCATGAGTTCCGCGAGTTGTCCAACGCTTAACGCCGAACTGTACGTGATGTCCTTGACATGCTCCTGTTGTCTGCGTGGTGCGTTGTTGCGGGAACGGTTGTTGTTGCGATTGTTGCTGTTCCCTTTTTTGGCTGGTTTTCTTCTTTGTTGTGGTTTGGCCATTTGATCACTCATCCTTTCATATCTTTCACGATCCCTTTGGCGAAATTGTCGTCCAAAATCGCCAGGGACATCATTGGTTTTTGCGAGATCTGCTCGAATTGCTCTGCGTCGATTTCAAAGATCGGCACTTGGTAATACGCGCATTTGTCTTTTAATTTTTTTTGGCGGTTGCCTCCGCAGGCGCTCGAAAACAAAACGAGCTTGGCCTGTCGCGACTGAATCGCCCGCAGCAGCTGGTCGCCAATGGCGCACTGTCTGGCGCGCATCGCCATTTGAATTTTCGATATCAGCTGACTAGGCACGAAGCATCGCCTCTAATTCGTCATAGATTTCCTGCGGGATCGGGGCTTCCAGGGCGCGTTCCAGCGCTTTGGAGCGCTTCGCTTTTTCCAGCGTTTCCATCGACTTCTGGATATAGGCGCCATGCCCGTTTCGTTTTCCCTTCAAGTCGATCTCGATCGTATCCTCCGGCGTGCGGACAATCCGGACAAGTTCCTTTTTTGGAAAACGCTCGTTGGTGACGACGCATTTGCGCATCGGAATTTTCTTCATCGGCATCCCTCCTTAATCATCGTAGTATTCGTCGTATTGCTCGTAGTCGACATCATCGTCCCAGATGTTGTCTTCCATTTCGTCCTCTTCGATTTCAGCAAGCTCCTCGTCGGAATAAATTGGCTTCATCGCGTCAAAATCCGGCTTCTTTTTCGCCACAGGCGCCTTCTCCTCTTTTTCCTCGATCAGCTCTCCCAGCGTCTTTTCCTTCTTCGGCGTCTGGATTTCCTCTTTTTTCGAAGCGTCCGCCAGTTTCTCGAATTTTGACGTGTATTCCTTTACGGCGTGCTCCTGGTTGGCTTTGCGCATCTCTTTGGCTAAACGGGCCGCTTCTTCCATTTCATCCACGACTTTTTCGCCTTCCTGCGCCGCCTGCAAATTTTCCTCTTCGGTCGCGTACAACGATTCGATCATTGGCTCGCTGTCGTCCTCGTCCTCGCCAAAGTCAAAATCGGCGATGTTGACATCTTCGATTTCTTCCTGGTTTTCTTTCAAAGCTTTGATTTTTTCCTGCTGCTTGTAGGCGCGTTCCGCGGCTTTCTTCGCTTCGTATTCCTCTTGCATTTGCGCCGCGATCGCCATGTAGTCAATGCCGAGCTCTTCCATTTCGCTTTGCGATTTGATGTCAATTTTATGGTTGGACAGCTTGACAGCCAGACGCGCGTTTTTGCCGCGCTTTCCAATCGCCAGCGACAGCTGATTATCCGGAACAACGACGATCAATCCATCTTTTACTTTGTCGTTTGGAATGACCGCGATTCCCTCGCTAGGCGAAAGCGCGTTGGCGATCAGGGTGGCGATGTTGTCCGACCATTCGAAGATGTCGATCTTTTCGCCGTTCAATTCGTTGATGATCGCCTGCACCCGCGCCCCGCGCGGACCGATGCAGGCGCCAATCGGGTCGATGTTTTCATTATGGGACAGCACGGCGATTTTGCAGCGTTCGCCCGGATCACGCGCGATGGCCTTGATTTCGATGATTCCGTTGTAAATTTCCGGCACTTCTTTTTCAAACAGACGACGGACGAAAACCGGCGTGGCGCGGGACACCGCGACTTGCGCCCCCTTGGTTTCTTTGTTGACTTCGGTGATGACCACATTCAGACGCTGTCCTTCCGTGTATTGTTCCGTCGGGATCTGGTCCCCTTTTTTCATGATGGCGTACGTCTTTCCGATATCGACAATAATGAATTTGTCTTCGACCGTTTCCACGACGCCGGAAACCATTTCGTTGACTTTATCGCAATACTCTTCATAAACCTGTTGTTTTTCGGCTTCGCGGATTTTTTGTTTCATGACGTTTTTCGCCAGCAAAACCGCGGCGCGGTCGAATTGCGTAAAGTCGACTTCCTCGTCGATGGTATCGCCGATTTGCGCCCGCGGGTCGATCGCTTTGGCTTCCTCGAGCGAAATTTCCAGTTCGTCGTCCGTGATGTCGTCATCGTTCATGACTTCCCGCACTTGATAAATGTGCACGATGCCGTTGACGATCTCCACTTTGACTTGCACGTCGCGCAGCTCGGTTTGTTTTGAGTGCGCCTTCATTTGTTTTTGATACGCTTTCGTCAGTGCTTCCTTCAATGCGTCTTCCACGATCGCCGGATCGAGCTGATGGTTGCTTTCGATCCCTTGCAAGGCGTTCGCCAGACTCTCTACCTTCAATTTCATTTTCTTTCTTCTCCTATAACTTAACGGCTGTCATGATCAGCGAAATGTTTTCCATGTCGATTTCCGCTTTTTTCGGACGGCCTTTCACTTTATATGCGACAACGATGTGGTCGGAACTCACTTCGATCAAATCGCCAAAGACTTGGTCGATGCCTTTTTTCGGGTCCTTGAGTTTGACGTACACATACGAATGCAGGGCCCCTTCGATTTGCTCATAAGTTTTCAGCTCCCGTTCGGCTCCCGGCGAGCAAACCTCAAGCATATACTCTTTGTCGTTCCAGTCCTTTTCGTCGAGCATGGCGGAAATGGCGTCCGAACACAACGTGCAAACATCCAAATCAACGGTTCCGCCGGGCTTTTCGACAGAAACACGCAGGATGGCTGTGGGTTCGTCGGGCAGCCATTCCAATTCATACAGACGGCATCCATATTGTTCGAGGGCTTCCTCGATCCACTGTCTTAAATTGTCCATTTACTCTCCTCTTTTCAAAATTGAAGGAGTGGTTTTACCCACTCCTCGTTTCCTATCACTAGAAATGTACCACAAATCCCTTGCTGTTGCAAGTTCGGTACCGGCACTCATTTGTTTTCTTCCAGTTCAATATGGCGCAGGATGATCGTTTCGATCAGCTCTGCCGCGAGTTTCGGATCGTCGTTGCAAACGATGTATTTGTAGTTGGGAACCATTTTCATTTCGTTGGCCGCTTTCGCCAAACGCTCCTGAATGACTTCCTCCGGTTCGGACTTGCGCCCCCGGATCCGCTTTTCCAGTTCCTCCATCGAAGGTGGAATAATGAAGATCGAAATCGCATCCGGACATTTCTCCTGGACTTGCTTGGCGCCTTGGACCTCGATTTCCAGCAAAACGTTCTTTCCTTCGTCGCGCAGCCGCTCCACTTCACTCAAAGGCGTCCCGTAAAAATTGCCGACAAATTCCGCGTATTCCAGCAACTCGCCTTTTTTGATCGCTTCCTGAAACTTTTCCCGGGTTGTGAAGAAATAATCCTTTCCATCCACTTCCTTGTTTCTTGGCTTTCTTGTCGTCATCGACGTTGAATACGCCAGATTTAAACGCGCATTGCTTTCAAAATACTGCCGTATCGTTCCTTTCCCGACCCCGCTGGGACCACTCAAAATGATCAATAACCCACGTGACATGCATTTCTCTCCTTTTTGTAACATTTTAAGCCTTCCAAATTTATTCGTCAAATAGAGAATGTCCCATCCTTTTCGAATGGACGCAAAACCACCACAAGTCCAAGTCACGCTCTTCTTTCCATTTCGTCACAATCAAAAAAAATCGAATTTTTTTCATTTCCGTATTGAATTCCTTTTTCTTTGATGCTATTATTAGTAGGCACTTAGGGGTATAGTTCAATGGTAGAACAACGGTCTCCAAAACCGTTGATGTGGGTTCAACTCCTGCTACCCCTGCCATTAAAAAAACAACAGCTGAATCGTGAAAGATTCGGCTTTTTTTTCGACTTGTAAAAAGCGGACATCGGTCCGCTTCTTTTGTTTGTTTTCTAAATGAGTGCCATGCCTTTGACTAAAATATAGCTATACAAAAATGACGAAACCGGCTTTCCCAGCAAAATGATGATGAGAAACGTCTTGAACTTCATTTTCGTCAAGCCGGCAATCATGCACAACAAATCGTCCGGGGCGATGGGCAGAAAAATCAAGATCGCAAAAAGCTTCTTAAAATTTTTCGAATCGTGCAGCTTTGTGTAGTATTTGTTGAACAGCGCGGGATCGACCAGCTTTGCCAGCAGACGGACGCCGTACTTTCGAACGAGCCAAAACGCCGCGCAAGAGCCGATGATCACGCCAATATAGGAATACAAAAAACCGACAACGGTTCCAAAGCACAGCATCCCTAGCGATCCCGACACGCCGCCCGGCAAAATCGGCACGATGACCTCGATTGCCTGGAAGATGATAAACACAAGCGGACCGAACGGTCCCGCCTTGGCAATCAGCCGCTGCAAACGCTGCGGATCTTTGAAATAATTGTGCTGAAAGAAAAAAAGCACGATGGCCGCCAGCAAAATCGTGCCAAACACAAGCACGACGGTTTTCCATTTCGTGTTCGTTTGTTTGAGTGACACACCGGCCGAAGAGGCCGGCGTTCCCTGTTCCATTTTTTTATCCATGTCCCCTATTATATCCAAAATGCCGGGCAAGTCGCCTTCAACACCCAAAAAAAAAAGCAAACCCGGGTTCGGTTTGCTTTCAAATTTACTTCGATTGGGAATTCTCTTTCAACAGATCGCGGATTTCCTGCAATAAAACGATGTCTTCCGAAGGACCTTCTTCGACTTCTTCCACTTTTTCCTCTTTTTTCTGAAAAATCGCGAATGCCTTCACAAAGAAGAACATGCACGCCGAAATGATTAAAAAGTCGATCACGCTTTGGATGAAAGCGCCATATCCAATTTGGGCTTCTCCAATTTCAAACATAAGTCCTTTAAAATTAATGCCTCCCAGCAGAATTCCTACAAACGGCATTAAAATGTCATTGGTCAGCGATTTGACGATTGTGCCAAACGCGCCTCCCATCACAACGCCGACCGCCATGGATACGACGTTGCCTTTCGCGATGAATTCCTTAAATTCGTTCATCGTTTTTTTCATATTGCTCTCCTCCTCGATTACTTGGAAAGATATCCGTCCGGATTCATCGTCTGCCATTTCCAGCTTGACGCGCACATCTCGTCGAGATCATACTGCGCCTGCCAGCCCAGCTCGTCTTTCGCCAAGTCGCATTGCGCGTAGCACATGGCGATATCGCCAGCCCGGCGAGGTTTGATGGCGTACGGAATCTCGTGGCCGCACGCTTTCTCGAACGCGTGAATGACATCCAGCACGCTGTAGCCTCTTCCCGTACCGAGATTGTATACTTTCAAGCCGGCGTTCTTTTTGATTTGTTCCAGCGCTTTGACATGTCCGTTCGCGAGATCGACGACATGGATATAGTCGCGGACGCCGGTTCCATCCGGTGTATCGTAGTCATTGCCAAAGACACCTACTTCCTTGAGCTTTCCAATCGCCACTTGCGCCACGTACGGAAGCAGATTGTTCGGAATGCCTTTTGGATCCTCGCCAATCAATCCGGAAGCGTGCGCGCCAATCGGATTGAAGTAGCGCAACAGCATCACGTTCCAGGACGGATCCGCCGTGTACACGTCCATCAGCATTTGCTCGATCATCCATTTCGACCAGCCGTATGGATTGGTGCACGTTCCTTTCGGACACGCTTCCGTGATCGGCATTTCCGCCGGACTTCCGTAAACCGTTGCCGATGAGGAAAAAATGATGTTTTTGACGTTCGCCTTCTTCATTTCCTCCAAAAGCACCAAAGTTCCGGCGATGTTCGTCGTGTAGTACTCCAAAGGCTTTTCCACCGATTCCCCAACCGCTTTCAAGCCGGCGAAATGAATGACGGCGTCGACATTTTCCTTTTCTAAAATAGCACGAATCGCTTCGCGATCCAAAATATCTGCCTTATAAAACGTTACCGGCCGCTTCGCGATTTGCTCCACACGCCGCAAAGCCTCCTCGCTGGAATTGGATAAATTGTCCACCACGACCACATCGTATCCCGCCTCCAGCAAGTCGACACACGTATGGGAACCAATATAGCCGGCTCCTCCTGTCACTAAAATTTTCATATTTATTTCTCCTTTGTCTTGCAATGAATCGCTTTCAAATCCGAATCTACGAAAAAATAATACATCGACTTGTTCGAATCAAAGCTTTCAAACACAACACTTTTATTATATTTTTGTTTTAATAAACGTTCAAGCCGAAAAACGACGCGCCAGTCGGCTTGCGATTCCAAAATTCGAAACAGCTTTGTGAACTGCTCCCCCGTCGCGCACGAGTACACCCGCTCCGGACTCTCTTTCTCGGGCTTGTCCCAGGCCAGGGTGATTGCGTACGAGCCCGGCTTGCGATAGTAAAAGGGATACGCCAGCGCGTACAAACGACCGCAGCGCGAGCAAACATGCGAAAAATACGTCCCGTTTTGAATTCTTTCCTCCTGCCCCGGATCCATGCCCGCAATCAAAACAGTTTCTTTCAATATCTCAAACGGATGATCGCAATAAGGGCAAGTCATCGAAAACAATCGTTTGTTCACTTGGAAATCGGCTTTGTCGCCTCTTGCAGCCAGGCCGCCTCTTCTTCATTCAGGCGCGGCGAGATCTTGTCGTACACTTGCCGGTGATACGCGTTGAGCCAGGCAATCTCGTCATCCATCATAAGAGAAGGGTCGATGCCGTCCCGGTCAAATGGAACAAACGTCAGGTTTTCAAATTCCATGAATTGACCATATTTGTTTTTAGCTCCTTTGCGCACGACCATCTCGTTTTCATGGCGAATGCCAAACTTGCCTTCCTCGTACACGCCTGGCTCGTTCGACTGGATCATGCCTTCTTCCAGCACGGCCGAGTCGTTGCGCTCCGGCACGATTCGCCAGCGGAATCCATTGGGCGCTTCGTGCACGCTCAACAAATGACCGACGCCATGCCCCGTTCCGCATTGGTAGTCCATGTCCTCGTTCCAGAGCGGTCCGCGGGCAAGAATATCCAGATTCAATCCGCTGCATCCATAAAGGAAATGCGCCATTTCCAGACGAATATGCGAACGCAGCGCTTTGGTGAACCACGCTTTTTCCTCCCCGGTAAGCGGACCAAGCACGTAGGTGCGCGTAATATCGGTCGTCCCTTCCAAATAGTGGCCGCCACTATCCACGAGCAGCATCCCTTTGGGTTCCAGAGCGGAAAAGGATTGAGGCGTCGCCGCGTAATGCATCATAGCGGCGTTGGGTCCATACGCGCAAATCGTGTTGAAGCTATCCTCCAAATATCCTTCCTGCTCCTTGCGCCGCGCCTGCAAATAAGCGGCCGCGCTGAGCTCGTCCATCGGCTGCTTTTGGATCCCGTTTTTAAGCCAGTACATAAACTTCGTGCACGCCGCGCCATCTTTTAAATGCGCCTCGCGCGTGTTTTCAAGCTCGACTTTGTTTTTTGACGGCTTTCATTTTCACGATCGGGCTGAATTGCTCGAACCGCTCTCCCTGAATGCCGGACACCAGCGTCGCGTTGATTGTCGAAGGGTCGATCCACGTCGTCCCTTGCAGCGTTTTCACCTCGTCGTAAATCGCGTCGTAATCACAAACCCGCACACCATGGCGGGCGAACAGCGCCTTTGACTCGTCATCCAGACGCGTCGCGTCGATGTAAAGAACCGCGCCGTCTTGAAAGACGATCGAATACGCCAGCGCCACAGGAAAACTTGGAATGTCGCTGGCGCGCAAATTGTAAAGCCACGCGATCTCGTCGATCTTTGTCAGCACGATTTGATCCGCGCCTTCCTCGCGCAGCCGCTCGCGAACACGCGCCAGCTTTTGATCCATTTCCGCGCCGGTATGCTCGACTCCATAATGAAAGGTCTTGGAATGCGGCAAAGCCGGCCGGTCCGGCCAAACCGGGCTGATCAAATCCAGATTGCTTTCAACGCGCAATCCGCTGGCGCGAAAGATCCGGTCGTATCGACGGGCCTCGCCAACGTTGACCGTCCGGCCGTCAAACGCCACGCATTCCTCTGGTTTTAAAATCGAGCAAATGTATGCCGGAATGGTTGGCACGCCTTCCATGCCCATTTTCATGAGTTCGATTCCGGTGTTTTCCAGCTGGGACGCCGCCTGAATAAAATAACGGCCGTCTGTCCACAGCGCGGCCGAGTCCAGGCCGACGACAAGCGTTCCCGCGCTGCCGGTAAATCCCGACAAGTATTTCCGGGCGCCGAAATAGTCGCAGACATATTCCGTGTCGTGAAAATCGGAGGTTGGCACGATGAGGGCCGACACCTTGTTTTTGCGCATTTCCTCGCGCAGCGCCCGCAGGCGTTCTTGAATCGTTTCCATCTATTTATATCCTTCTTTCCTTTGTATCCGAGCCTGACGCTCGACTGTGTCCAAACACAGTGGATGGCTTTTACACGGCTTTTGCGTCAACGCAGTAAATCATGTTGATAAAATCGAAGCCGTAATACGACAAAGTCACGAGCAGGGCGTACAACAGCAGCAGCTTGATTGTGAACGTGACGACGTTGGCGGCGCGGATCATGCGTTCCGTGCGCATATACTTGAAGTTGTTCCACAAAAACATCAGCGGAATGAACATCAAAAGCCCTTCCAGTAGCACGTAAAAGATCGACGGATTCGTCAAAAAATACATGTACGACTGGATGCTTCCGCTCTCCAAATCGTGCGTGAACCGCGCGACGCCCGAAAGGAACATGCTGTTGTTGAACACGCCCACCGCGCCGGCCAAGCCAATCGCTCCCACCAAGTACAATCCGGTGTTGACTATGATCGCGCTCGTCTTCCCTTTCCAGTCCCGCGGATATTTGGATGTGATGATCGCGGAGCGCGACAGGGCGCAAATCATCGTGAACATGATCCACACCGCGAAGATCTGCCGGTAATACGGCACGAGCCAATACACGCAGCAAAACACAAAACTAATCAGCAAAAAGAAATTGCCAAGATCGTCGATGAGCGCGTTCCAGCGCTTTTTTTTCCGAATCCCGAATTTCTTAAACGTAAAGATGGATGTCGCTTTTCGCAAGTCTTTGATCGGCACCAGCGACAAAAGCACCGCGATCCCGACAATCACCATCCAGGTCAACCAATCCATTCCAGCACCTCTATTTCTCTTTATGGCGCTGCGCGTTCCACTCAAAGTAAAACAGCGCACCGCACACCACGACCGCTCCCAGAAGCGGATACTCCACGATTCCCGCGTTCGAAAACCGGTTCGCCACGTAAATGAGTCCCAAATATAAAAGGAACAATCCGATAAAACCGACCCAAAACGAAACGGTGTCGCGTCGGGAATGCAGGGACAAAAAAGCAAGAACCAGCTTCAGCACGAAATAGACGAACACCACTTTCAGCACGGTTCCCCACGTCAGCGGCAGCGTCCCGATCATCGGCTGATGCGCAAGAAAGCGCGCCCCCACATACGGCCACACTTGTTCCACCATCACCCAGTACACAAACAAAAAAGAAAACAAATCACCAAGTTCCGCCTTCCAAAACGAAGCGGTTTTGACGTTTTTGCCAACGATGGCGCGCACCTCGCCGCGAATCGCCTCCGCGTTCAAATCCTCGTCGTTTTGCAGCAAGGCGTGATAGCGCGTCAGCAGCTCCCGCTGCTGCCGGGACGAACAGTTGTAGATTTTCGTCTGGGCCACGATCCAGTTCCACAGCGCCTCGTTTTTTCCCGGCACATTCAAGTTTTCGGCCGGTTCGCGAAAATAACTATATATATTCATAATTCCTATTGTACCTGTATGCGAAAAATCTGTCTATCGCAAAAAAAAGACATCCGAGGATGTCTTGATTTCAAATTGGCTGGGGTACTTGGATTCGAACCAAGGAAATGCCAGATTCAGAGTCTGGTGCCTTACCGCTTGGCTATACCCCAATCAGCCTCTAAATAATACAACGCCCTTTTCCAAAATGCAACCTTTTTTTGAAAATTCATTTCTTGAAACCCATCCTTATTCGTTATATCATTAGAAAAGCGAAAGGATGATTAATCATGAAAAAAACACGGACCCGTTTCGCGCCAAGCCCAACGGGATATATGCATATCGGAAATTTGCGAACCGCCCTGTTCGAATATTTGATCGCGAAACACGATGGCGGCGACTTCCTGCTACGAATCGAGGACACCGATCAGGAGCGGCAAGTCGAAGGCGCCGAGGAAATGATTTACAAAACATTGAAAGAATGCGGCTTGAACTGGGACGAAGGACCGGATATCGGCGGCGACTTTGGCCCTTACGTGCAAAGCGAACGTCTGCCGATGTACAAAGGCTACGCCGAAGAGCTCATCAAGCTGGGCGGCGCCCATTACTGCTTCTGCTCCGAGGAGGAAATCCAGGCCCAGCGCGAGGAAGCGGAAAGCCTTGGCCTCTCGTTTAAATTCGAAGACCCTTGCAAGCATTTGTCCGCCGAGGAAATCCAGGCCAAACTGGACGCCGGCGAGCCTTACGTCATCCGCCAGACGATCAAAAACGTCGGTGAAACGTCGTTCGAAGACGAAGTATACGGCCACATCGAATTTGACGGCGACCTTCTTGACGAGCAGATTCTCATCAAATCGGATGGATTCCCGACGTACAATTTTGCCAACATCATCGACGACCACCAGATGCAGATCTCGCACGTGGTTCGCGGCAACGAGTACTTGTCGTCGACGCCGAAATACAATTTGATTTACGACGCCTATGGCTGGGAAAGACCGCGCTATGTCCATGTGCCACCGGTGATGAAAGACGAGCATCACAAGCTTTCCAAGCGCAACGGCGACGCCAGCTTCCAGGATCTTGTCGCCAAAGGCTACTTGCCGGAAGCCATCATCAACTATCTGGCGCTGCTTGGCTGGTCGCCGGAAACCGAACAAGAAATTTACTCGCTCGACGAGCTGATCGACCAGTTCAAAATTTCCCGGATCTCGAAATCGCCCGCGATCTTCGATATCGACAAGCTGACCTGGATGAATGGCATGTATTTGCGCGCGATGGACGAAGACACGTATTTTGAAACCGTCCGTCCGTATTTGGAAAAAGCCATCCATGGCGACTACGATTTGCGGGAAATCGCCAAGATCATCCAGCCGCGCATCGACCATCTCGATCAAATCGCGGATTCCGTCGATTTCTTTGACGAGCTCGTTGAATACGATTTGGAAATGTACAAGCACAAAAAAATGAAAACGACGAAAGAAATCGCCCTCAAGTCGCTTTACGCGGTCAAAGACGCGCTGATTGCCCAGGAAGACTGGTCCAGCGAGCAATCCATCCACGAAACGCTGCTGGCCTTACCAAAACAGCTGGAAATGAAAAACGGCCAGGTGCTCTGGCCTGTCCGCACCGCTTTGACAGGAAAACAATTCACTCCGGGCGGCGCGATTGAAATCGCGTATATTCTCGGTCAGGACGAGGCGCTTCGCCGCATTCAAATCGGCATCGACCGTCTTGAACTCGATTTAGATCAACCGGCTTAAACCGGTTTTTCTTTTTAGAAAGGAGCTCTTTTATGGATATGAGCGCACTCCCCTCTTTACTCATCAAGCTTGCCTATTCCGGGCTGATCGTCTTTCTCTCGTTTTTGATTGGGCCGAAAATCAAACGCATCATTGAAAAATGCGCTAAAAACCCGACCGAGATGGGCGCCATGACCTTCATCGGCTCCCTTTGCTCCATCGGGACGAAAACACTTGGCATCATCGTCGCCCTCGGTCAAATGGGCGTCGATACAACCGTGATCGTCGGCGCGTTTTCCGCATTGGGCCTTGGCATTTCCCTGGCCCTCAAAAACAACATGGCCAACGTCGCGGGCGGCTTGCAAATTATTTTGACCAAGCCATTCGCGGTCGGCAACTACATCTCGATTGGAACCAACGAAGGCACGGTGACGAAAATCGAAACGATGTTCACGACGCTGGTCACCTACGCGGGACAAGAAGTCATCATTCCCAACGCCCAATGCGTTTCCGAGATCATTGTCAACTACTCCCGCGAGCCTTACCGTCGCATGGCGATCGCTTTGCCCGTCCCGCTGGACACCGATGTCGAGGCGTTTCAAGCGAGTCTGAACACGTTGATGAAAGACGATCCGCGCGTGCTCAAGGATCCGGCGCCGCATTGCGCCCTCACTTCGTTTTCCGCCAGCGGCCAGGGCATCGTCGTGACCGCCTACGCCTACACGCTTCCCGAGTTGTACTGGGACGTCTTGTACGACCTCAATTTGGCTTTTCAGAAAAAAAGACTCGCCCAGGGCGTTTCCCAGCCTTACGAGTCCATTCAAATCATAGCAGATCCAGCCAGGCAAACGCTTTAAGGATCCCGTCTTCTTCCAGGTCGGCTGTCACCCAGTCGGCCTTTTCCTTCACCGCCGGTCTGGCGTTGCCCATCGCGATCGCGACACCGGCGCGCTCAAACATGCAAAAGTCGTTTTCTCCATCGCCAATGGCCGCCGTGTCCGAAGCCAAAACGCCAAAGTAGCGGTTGACGAGGTCCATGCCGGTCGCCTTCGAAATGCCCCGGCAGCCGATTTCCCCGCTTTCAGGTCCCAGTGGGGCGAAGGTCGCCCGGATCAAGTCGAATTCATCGCGAAGATCCGCTTCGATTTCCCGATACGGCTTCTTCGTTTCCAAAAAGCTGATTTTTGAAATCGGCTTGGCGAAAATCTCCTTCGGATCCAGCTCTTCCACGCTGTTGTAAAACAACGTCATTCCATGCGTCCGGGCCTGTTTTTCATCCAGTCCCGCGCACACCTGCTCGCAGCGCGCCTTCATCGCCCGCTTGGTCATGGCGTCGCCAAACACACCAAGGCGGCTTTCGTAGACGGCCGGAATGGCGTGTTCGTTTAAATACGCGGCCAGCCGATGGATTTGCGCCTGGGAAAAATGCCCATCAAACAGCAGCTTGTCCTTGACAAGAACCGTTCCGCCCGCACCGGCGATGATCGCGTCGTAATCAATTTTTTTCAAATCGCCATAAATCTCGACGAGCTGCCTTCCGGTGCATAAAACGATTTTATGTCCGTTGGCTTGCGCCTGCTCAATGGCGCGAAACGCGGAAGCGGGAACGTAGCCCTCATGGTGGAACAGCGTCCCGTCCGCGTCCAAATAAATGATTTTTTCCATCCTTCTCTCCTCCAAAATCCCTTTTTCGTCTCCGCTTTTATTTTACCTTATTTCCAAAGAAAAACGCGAAAGAGTAAAAATTCTTTCGCGTGCTCTTTATTCGATTTCGATTTGAAACGGAAACATCGGCAGCCCCAACGCGTTCCATGTGAGGCATTCCGGGTCGTTTTGCCAGGCGTAGGAAATCGTATGCGCCTTCCCCGCCACGCGTGCGATCCCTTCGCGAATCGGCGCCTCGATCGTTTGATCGTCGACGCAAAGCCGGATGGATCCCTGGTCGATGTTTTCAAAAACAAGCTCGACGTTTTCCTCGCCATGCCGCCATAGGCGCAGCTTCGGATACAAGGCCCGGAGCGCGGGATCGTAAAAAACGCGGCTGACAAGCTGCCCGAGCCGGGTGCCCACGACTTGCTTGTTCGTTGGATGGATATTGTACGAGTCGCCTTGGTCGAGCGTGCAAATCAAATCGACGTTCGGCTTGGCCAAAGCCTGCATCGCCTGCGCCTGCCGCAAGATCGGCCAGGTTTCGACGTACGTTTCCTCTTTATATCCTGGAAGCTGGACGAGAAAGAACGGCACATTGGCCCCTAGCGTGTGGCGCCATTCGTCAATGAGCGTGCCGAGCAAATGCTCGTACTGCCACGCCGATTTCGCGTCTTCCTCGCCCTGATACCACCAAACCGCCTTGAAGGGCCGGTTCAGCACCCGCCGCAGCATCGTGTCGCGCAATCCGCCCGGACGGCCAAAGTCCTTTTTTCCTTTCGGTCCCGGCCATGGCGTGTGGCCAAGCTCGTGCTTCAGCTGGGAAAGAGAGCGCTCAGGATAGGCGCGCTGGTAGTCGGCGACCGCCCGCTGGTACGTTTCCAGCTCGTTTTGGTACGCCGCCCGACAGGCGTCCTCCTCGGCTTCGCTTTGCGTTTCCAGCCCGTCCCAATACGGTTCGTAAAACGCCTGCCGCAGCTCCGGATCTTCCATAAGCGTTTGCTTGCGAATCCAGCAGCTCGCGCTCGTCCCGCCTTTGTAGCAGCCAATCACGCCAAGAGGCACATCGGTGTGGGTCGCGATTTCCAGCAGGGCGTACAAGGCGACCGCGGAAACGTCCTGAACGTTTTGGGCGTTTAATACGCGCCAGGCCAGCGGCTCGTCCCGGCCGTCGCCTTCGTATTCGACCTGGGGCACGCCCATCCAGCGAAAATCCTTGCCGTCCGCCGCTTTTCTCGCTTGCTCGTAATGGTCCTCGCTGCCCAGCGCGAATTCCATATTGGATTGGCCGGCGGCCAAATACAAGTCGCCAATCGCCACGTCGTCGATTTGAATCGTCGTATCCGCGCCAAAAAGCGTGAGTGTCAGCTGGCGGCCCGCTTCCATCGGCGGCAGCGAAAGCGTCCAGCTTCCCGTTGCGTCGACCAACGTTTTCCCGACCTGGTTTGCCAGCTGCACCGTGACGGATTCGCCCGGTTCGCCTGTTCCCCATACAAGGATGGGGTGTTGTCGCTGCAAAAGCATGTGATCGCAAAAACCGTCCGCGATTTTCAGCATACGTCTTCCTTCTTTCCTATTCTTGCACGAGGTCGAGGTCGTATTCGAATCCGTGGTTGTCGGCCACGTCCTTGAGCCAGCGTCCGGATTTTTTGATCGTGCGGCTTTGGTCGTTCAAATCCACCGCGATGAATCCGTACCGGTTTTTGTAGGCGTTGTTCCAGCTCCAGCAGTCGAACGCCGTCCAGGCGTGATAGCCAAAGCAGTTGCTTCCTTCCTGCATCGCTTTGTTCAGCCACGCCAGATGCTCTTCGTAAAAGTCGATGCGGTAATCGTCTTCAATGTGGCCGTTTTCATCGCGGTACTTTTCCTCTCCTTCAACGCCCATGCCGTTTTCAGAGATGAACCACTTGATGTTTCCATAGTCGTTTTGGACGTTTTTCGCGATGTCGTAAATGGCTTTCGGGAAAATTTCCCAGCCGCGGTACGGGTTCATTCGCTTGCCCGGCATGTCGTATTCGGAAAAATACCAATCCGGCATCCAGTTGCCTTCCCGTTTTGTTTCCGGCGCTTTGACGCGTTTTGGATGATAGTAGTTGACACCTAGAAAATCGACGGTGTTTCGTTTGATCGTATCGAGTTCCTTTTCATCGGTTTGCCACAGCACGTTGTCTTTTTTCAAAAGATCGACGAGCGCCGGTGGGAACGTTCCATAAACTGCCGGATCCAAAAAAGCCTTGTTAAAGAAATCGTCCGCGAACCGGGCGGCTTCCAGATCTTCTTTCGATTCGCTGCGTGGATATGCCGGAGTCAAATTCAAGATGATGCCGATTTCACCATCCAGTTTCATGGAGCGGTACGTTTCGATCGCCTTGGCGGAAGCCAGATTGATATTGAATATGATTTGAACAGCTTCCTTTCCTTTTCCAATCAATTTTGGATAGTGGAACCCGTACAAATATCCCGCTTCGGGAATGACCATTGGCTCGTTGAACGTGGTCCAGTAGCGCACGTCGTCGCCAAAGCATTCGAACGCCGTCTTGGCGAACTTGGCAAACAAGTCGACCACGTGCTTGCTTTCCCATCCGCCGTATTTTTCAAGCAATTCGATTGGCATGTCGAAGTGGTGCAAGTTCATCACCAGGGTAATGCCGTTTTTCTTCGCCTCGGCGATCACGTCTTTATAAAACTGCACGCCTTCCGGATCTGGCTCGCCGGTTTCCAAATCTTTGATCAGGCGCGTCCACTGGATGCTCGTGCGAAACGAGTTCATGCCGACTTGCTTCATGAGCGCGAAATCCTCTTTGTATTTATGGTAAAAATCGCTGGCAACATCTGGACCAACCCCGTTAAAGAAATCGTTTCTTTGCACGCGATACCAGTAATCCATCACGTTTTCGTGCCGTTTGTTGAACCATCCTTCGCTTTGCGGACCGGACGTGGCGGCACCCCACCAGAAATCGTCCGGAAATTGTACTTTTTGCTTCTTCATTTCATCGTCCTCTTTTCGTTTAAATTGTAAATGGTTTTCAAATAAATGTCTAGACATATTTTTTGATTTTTTCTATTAGTCTAGACATTTCCTATGGAACCCATATAGAATATACTTAAATTATAATCCAAGGAGGAAAAAACGATGAGCCCAAAATACAAAATGATTTACGACGAGCTGAAAGACGCGATTTTAGATGGTGAATACGGGCCGGGCGCCAAGCTGCCGGACGAGATCACGCTTTGTCAAATTTACGCCTGCTCGCGGATGACCGTGAAAAAAGCGCTGGATATTTTAGTTGAGGAAGGCATGATTTATCGAAAGCAGGGCCAGGGCAGTTTCGTGCTCAACAAGGCGCTCGCCTCCGATCCGTACCAGATGGAGGAGTTTCCGATTGGCGGATTCGACCGTACCCGCCACGAGGAAGTCCAGTCGAAAATCCTGGAGTTCAAGCTCAGCTTCGCTTCCAAGGACGTGGCGCACGCCTTGCATATCAAGGAAAACGAGCCGGTTTACGATATTTTGCGGTTGCGCCTTTACGACGACGAGCCGTACGTGCTCGAGCATACGTTCATGCCTGTCAGCCTGATTCCGGGAATTACCGAGGATGTGCTCAACAAGTCGATTTATTCGTATATCGAACACGATCTCAACATGCACATCGCCAGCGCCCAGCAAACGAGCCGGGCCGACATTTCCAGCGCGCTCGATCACGAAGTGCTTGGCTTGAAGGAAAACGAGCCGGTGCTCGAAGTGGAGCAGATTGCCTATTTGGACAACGGGATCCCGTTTGAGTACTCATTTTCCCGCCATCGTTACGATAAATTTAAATTCACCTCTTTTTCTTTGCGTCGTTAAGCGGTCGGATTTGTATTTCCGGCGATATTTGTTAAAATAAAACCATTGGAGATCAAATCAATGAGCAAAAAGAAAAAAAATATAAAAAAAAGACGAACCAATTTTCGTTACAACGAAAACGATGAACGCACGATTGGCGAAGACATTTTATCGTTTGTCAGCACCTTTCTTGTCGTTTCCATCCTCATCATTCTTGTATCCGCCTTTTTATTCAAGCCGGCGCTGATTCAAGGACGAAGCATGTACCCGAATTTTCAAAACGGCGACCGCGGCGTTTCCAACGTGATTGGCGTCAGCGTGGAAGGCATCCAGCGCGGCGATATCGTGCTGGCTAAAACGACCACCGAAAAAGGCGAGCCGACGACGGTCATCAAGCGGGTCATCGGTTTGCCGGGCGAAACGGTCGAATGCAAGGAAGAGCAAGTGTATATTGACGGAAAGCCGCTGGACGAAAGCGAGTATTTGGACAACGACTACGCCAAAGAGTGGAAAGAGACGAATGGCTATTTCAACTACAACTTCGATCCGGTCACCCTTCAGGAAGACGAGTATTTCCTCATGGGCGACAACCGGCCCATCTCGATGGATTCGCGCGATACCGGCCCTTACAAGAAATCTTCGATTTTGGCGAAAGACTTCCTTGTCGTCTATCCGTTCGAGCACTTTGGCTATTACGAAAAATAGCCGATGCACTACGTCTACATCGTTCGCTGCGCCGACGGCACGCTGTATACGGGCTGGACGACCGATCTTGCCAGACGGGTGCGAGCCCACAACGCGCAAAAAGGCGCGAAATACACCCGGCCCCGGACGCCGGTCATGCTTGTTTACTTTGAAACGTGGGAAGAAAAAGGGATGGCGCTGCGCAGAGAATACGCGATCAAGCAGCTTCCTCGTTCCAAAAAACTCGAACTTATAAAAAACGGCCCCGTTTTTCCTGTTTCCCGTGTCGAATAGACAAGGAACGGATTAAAACGAAGCCGTTTTTTTATTCTCTTTTCCCCCTGGCCACAAACGTCGGGTACCACTTTTGAAACCACAACGTGAACACGCCCAGCAAAGCCGGCGCGATCCACGCCACCATTGGCGGTAAAGCCGGCACGAGAAAGAAAAGCAAATACAAAAAGCCCCAGCTAACCGTCAAAATGCGGTTTGTTTTCATAAAAATCGGATTGTTCCAGGCATCCGGTCCCCCGTATTCGTTCATTGAATACCACGCGGACAGCGGCACTTTCTGGCATGCGCTGACCAGCCAGCACAAGCCAAATCCCAAATACGACAACCGGATGACGAGTGGAAACGACACGCCCGCGACAAGCGATCCGGCCAGTCCGGCGCAGACGATCCAGCCTAGCCGGTCATACTTCGTCAAATTCAGCTGGGGGCTTAGCAAAAACAAAAGAGCGAGTCCCGCGCTTATCAAGCCAAAACCGATCCGCGAAGCGACGGGCGCGCCAATCCAAAGCGCCATCCACGGAACGAGAAAATACAGCATGTTCGTTTGCGGGCCCTTTGGCGCGTGCGCGGCACCGGTTCCAAAAAAATCGTCCCAGCGCAAAAGCAAGTCGAAATCGCCATCGACGGTGTACAGATGCTGCATGAGCGCCTCGTCCCGCGAATCTCTTCTCTGGCGATGGATTGCCAAACGGCAAAAGGCGTCGTGATGCGGGTCGTGTATGGCAGAAAATCTTCTTTTTTCACCTGGGCGTCCGTCTTGGTCAAGACGATTTGATAGCGCTCGTTTCGGTCGGTGTATTCGAATTCGACGACGCGGTCTTTATCGTAATGGTCGCGATTGTACAACCCGGCCATTTGTCTGGTGAATTGATACGCCTCGGATTGGATGTGTCCGCTTTCCGGTTCGACGCCCCAGCTCGCGTCGGCCAGACGTTCGAACACCGGACGCGGCAAAATCGCCTCCTCCAGCTGGCGGCGGACGGCTTCCGAAATGGATCCGCCGGCAAATTCGCGCCCCGCCTGCCGGACGATGTCCAAATAGCGGGCGCATTCCTTTTTCAGCTCCGGTACGCGAAAGAGCTCCCCTTCCCGGTGAAAATCGTCGTGTAGCCGTTTTTTCCATAGAGGCGGTCCAGCTGGCTCGTGACGGTTTCATAATTGCCCTGGGCGGTATAAAAGCCGCAAGTCGAAATGAAGATCCATCGCTTTTTCGATAAATCGTAACGGTCGGGATGGCCACCGTATTCGTTTTGCGCATCCATGAATGGAAGCCGAAACGGAAGCTGGCGGTCAAAAACGAGCTTAAGCCGGGAAGGAAGCGAATAGTAGTACAACGGAAAACTGTATACGATCCAGTCCGCCTCTAAAATGCCTTTTAAGATTTTGGTCATGTCGTCGTGGATCACGCATTGGCCCGGCGTTTTGTTCCAGCACGCGAAGCAGCCGCGGCAATCACGCAAATCCATCGCGTAAATGTCGTAGGTTTGGATTTCCAGCTCTTGTTTTTCCCGGGCGCCTTGCAAAAAAGCGTTCGCCAGCTGGATCGAATTGCTGGCGGGCCCTTTGGGCGAGCCATTCAACAATAAAACTTTCATCATCGTTCCTCTTTCTTTTCCTCTTTTATTTTAGCGCACGATTCCCGCAGAAGAAACTTTTCGCAAAAAAAAACCGCTTTTTGCGGTTTTCTGCCTGCCTCTTTTAGGCGTTTTTCTTGTCGACGGCTTCGGTTTGCTTCAAGAACGCTTCCACGTCCTCGGCATCCTGATAGGCGTGCTCCAGCTGATCGTAAATTGTCGTCAGCGCGTTGAGCTCCGTCGTGATGTCCGATCCTTCCGGCTGCAGTTTTTCTTCCAGAGAGTCAGCAACGAGTTCCAAAACGCTTTGCGATTTTACGATATGATCTTTGATTTCCGCCATTTTCTCGGCTGGGATTTCCATCATTTCCTGTTGTGCTGTTAATTCGGTTTTTTCCATTGTGATACACCTCATTTCCATGTATCTCTATTGTACTCAATGTTTTTCTTTTCCTATAACAATTTGCACAAGTTTATCCAAGCCGGCTCAAGACGCCTCGCCTTCCAGCTTCTCCATCTTTTCTTCCCACTCTTTCGTGTAGGCCGCGATCTCGTTGTGCTTTTCGTCGATTTGCGCGTCCAGCTCCTCCATCTTTCGATAGTCCTGATAGTATTCGGGCTCGAACCGCAGCTCGCGCAGCGCCTCCAAATCAACTTCCGCCTCCTCCAGCAGCTTTTCCAGCTTGGCGACCCGGTTTTTGAGCGCCTTGCTTTCGTTGAAAGAAAGCTTCTCCTGCTTGATTGGCGCCGGAGCCGCAACGGCTTCCCTGGCCGCTTCGACAAGCGTGTGCTGCGCTTTCTTTTCAAGATATTCCTCGTAGCCGACGTTGTACACTTTGCTTGTGGCGCCCATTTCCATAATGCGGTTGGCCATCTTTTTTAAAAACATTCGATCGTGGCTGACGAATAAAATCGTTCCGTCGTACGCTTCCAGCGCTTTTTCAAGCGCCTCCTTGGCGGGAATGTCGAGGTGGTTGGTTGGCTCGTCGAGCAGTAGGACGTTGTCGTGGGCCAGCATCAGGCAAGCCAGGGCGAGCCGGACTTTTTCGCCGCCGGATAAATTGTACACTTCTTTGAACACCTCGTCCTGGGTGAACAAAAAGCTGGCCAGCGTGTTGCGCAGCTGCGTCTGGTCGGTTTGCGGATACGCGTCCCACAACGTGTCCAGCACGGTTTGGCTGGAGGTGATTTGCGCGCTGTCCTGGTCGAAGTAGCCTAAGTCGATTTGATGGCCGAAATGAAAGCTGCCGCCCAGAGCCGGAAGTTTTTCGACGAGCGTCTTGATGAAGGTCGACTTTCCGATTCCGTTCGGACCGACAATGCCTAGACGATCGCCTTTCATGACGAGCAAATCGACTTCGCAAAGCGGATCGGTGTAGCCGATTTGCAGGTGGTCGACTTCCAAAACGCGTTTTCCGCCTTTGCGTCCGCTGGTGAAGCGGGCTTTGATCGCGCTTTGATCCGTTTTGACATCCTCGATTTTTTCCATCCGGTCCAAATACTTGATTTTGGATTGGGCGAAAGCCGCCTTGTTTTTTTTGTAGCGAAATTTTTCGATAAGAGCCGAAATGCGGGCGATTTCCTCCTGCTGGCGGACGAAGGCGTCATGGTTTCGCTCAATGTACTCCTCTTTCGCTTTGACATAGTGCGAATACGATCCGGGAAAGCGCATCGTTTTGCCAAACTCGATTTCGACGATCTCGTCCACCACGTGATCCAAAAACATCCGGTCGTGGCTGACGAGAATGACGGCGCCGGGATAGTGGCGCACATAGCCTTCCAGCCACTCGATCGACTCGATGTCAAGATGGTTCGTTGGCTCGTCCAGCAGTAAAACGTCCGGCTTGGTGAGCAGCAGCTTGACAAGCCCGATCCGGGTCCGTTGTCCGCTGGAAAACTCGCGAAGCTTTTTATGCAGATCGGCTTCTTCGAACTGAAAATGAAAAAACACGTTTTTTAGCTCGTATTCGTAATCGTATCCGCCAAGCGCTTCAAACCGGTTTTGCAGTTTCTCGTATTTTTCCAGCTGGGCGCTGGACGCGTCGTGCTCGAGCACAAGCGCCTGGCTTTCCAGACGGGCCTGCAAGGTGGTCAGCTCGTCGAAAACGGTGAGCAGCTCTTCGTACACGGTTCGCTCCTCGTCTTCAAACGTGATTTGGGACAAGTAGCCAATGCGCGTTCCGCTGGCGATCACGACCGAGCCTTGATCGGGCTCTTCCAAATGGCAGATCATTTTCAAAAGCGTCGTTTTTCCGCATCCATTGCGTCCAACGAGCGCGATTTTCTCGTTTCCTTTGACGGTGAGCGAAGCGTCGGACAACACGTCCTGGGCTCCAAAAGATTTATATAGATGACTCGCTTGCAGCTTCATCCGAATCAACCTCCTTTAATTGAAAATACGAGGCAAGACCTTGCGCGAGCGACTTGGCGATCTTGTCCTGGTTGGCCTGGTAGTAGTCCACGCTATCGCTGCTGGCGATGTTGGCGTATTCGAACATCAAGCCGTACATGCCGTCGTGGCTGGCGTACGTTCCGTTGCCGACCTGGTTGTATTGTCCGGCGTACGTCGCCTTCCCTCCGCTTTCGCGGATGGCGGGATTGATCGTAAACGGCGTGACGTTGTACTCGTTGTCCACGATGTTCGTGTCAAAGATGACGCCATTGGCCAGCAAGTCGGTTGTCGTGTATGGATAGTCGAGCTCGATGCCGTTTTGCGTCATGATGTAGGCCATCTCGTTGGCGAGCGAGGCGTTGGTCAGCGGCGAAACGATAAAGAACGGCCGGTTGACACTCTCTTCATCGCACATCGACAAATTCAGGAACACCTTCGCTTGATGCTCATAGCCTTGCCCGACGCGTCCGTTCTCGCCGTAGTAGCTTGGCGTGGAGTCCGGATTCCGGCTGATGAGCACTTTGAGGCCATAGCGCTCCAACTCGGTTTTGACTTTCTGGGCCAGCTCGTAAGATGCCTGCGCCTCGCTGATTTGGCCGCTGGCGAACCCCGGCTCCAGTTCCTGGGTCAGCTCGTTGAAGACGTTGCCGCTCGGGTCGATGACCACGTCGACGATCTCGCTTTGCGGAATCGTGTCTTTCACGACTAAAAACGCGTAGTTGTTAGCAAGCTCCACATTGAATTTGCGGAAAATGTCTTTATCCGCTTCCAAGGTGATGTTTTTGACTTTTCCGCCGCGGCGCATCGTGACAAGCGGCTTGGATGTGAACGCTTTGTCAAAATAAACCCGCTTTTTGATGTACTGGTCGTAAATGAACACCTCATAGGCGCCTTCGTCGAGCTGCCCAAGCGGGATCGCGCCATCCGCGCTGCCGGAAAACGTAAAATTGTATTCTTTTCCTGTTTCAATGTTGCGCAACACGAGCGCTTTGCCCATGAACGGATCGAGGTTTTCCTGCTCGGCGTCGTACGGGTTGCCGAACATCGAAAGCGTTTCTCCGTAAAACAAGTAGTCTTGCGCTTTGTATTCGTTGTCAAACTGGCGCTCGACTTCGCCCCGGATCGTGCTGGTGTCGATAGTTTCAATGTAGTCCTGCGTGATTTTGTCCAGCTCGTTTGGCTTGTTGCAATAAACGAAACCCAAAATAAGCAAGGCGGCGACGGCCAGGACGATGCCTACCCAGTGCCGCGGTGTCAGCGATTCAATTTTTTTCTTTATCTTCGACCCTTTCGGGATTTTTTTTACTTTTTTCATGCTTCAATTCATCGTCCTCGCGGACGAATTTCCCTTGGCTTTAAGTATAACAGTTAATTTTTCTTTTGCGAATGGAACATGCAGAAATAAGAAAGAGAATCCTTTTATTTTTATTTTCTTTTCGTTAAGATAAAGGTATGGCAAAAATCAATCGAAAAAAACAAATTCGCAATTTGGCCTTTTTGGGGCTGGCGCTTGCATGCGTCGCGGCGGCTGGCTTTGGCTTGTCGCGCCTTGGAAGGACAAAGGACGAACCCAAACAAAAACAAGACAAAAAAGAAGAAAGAGCGTATGAGCCGCTCACCGCCGCGCAATACGCCAAGGCGAACGTCAACGAGCTCGGCAACGTGCCGATCATGATGTACCACGGCATTCAAAACATGAGCAACGCGGACACCGCCTATACAGGCGGCAACATCGACGTGGACGGCTACCAGCGGACGGCCGAGGCGTTTCGCAACGATTTGCGGTTTTACTACGACCAGGGCTACCGCATGATTCGTTTGAGCGACTACGTGGATGGCAATGTCGATGTCGAACCGGGAAAGAGCCCGCTCATTTTAACGTTTGACGACGGCCTCGACAACAACATCCTCGTGACCGGTCTGGACAAGGACGGCAACATCGAGATCGACCCCAACAGCGCCGTCGGCATTTTGGAGGCGTTCAAAAAGGAGCATCCGGACATGAACGTGACGGCGACGTTTTTCGTGAACCAGGGGTTGTTTTCGCAACCGGAATACAACGAGAAGATCTTGAAATGGCTCGTGGAGCATGGCTACGACGTGGGCAACCACACGATGAACCATCCCGATTTTTTAACGATCGACCAGGCGCAAACCGAGCAGGAAGTCGGCGGCGTGTACGAAAAGCTGGAGGAAATCATTCCGGGAAAATACGTGCCAATCGTGGCGCTGCCGTTTGGCTCGCCTTACGATTTGGAGCATCCGAACATGGCTTCCATTTTCCAGGGAACGTTCAACGGCAAGCCGTATATGACCAAGAGCACGCTGCAAGTGGCGTGGGAGGCGGACGCTTCCCCGTATTCGAACGCGTTCAACCCGACGTTTTTAAAACGCATCCGCGCTTACGACAACAACGGCGAGAACTTCGACATTCAAATGAATTTCGACCGGCTGAACACGTCGCGCTACATTTCGGACGGCGATCCGGACACGATCGTCTATCCGGAATCCGAGCAAGCCAGTCTGGGGGAAACGTATGGAAAGAAGCCGATTCCCTACACGCCGGCTGAATAATCAAAAGACCATCGCGCGATGGTCCTTTTCTTTTACATGCGGGATCCGTTAGTTGCAATGACGTTTTGATACCACGCGAAGCTGTCTTTTTTGACGCGTTGCAGCGTTTTGAGATCTTTCTCCTGGCGGTCGATGTACACGAAGCCGTACCGCTTTTGATAGCCCTGGTGCGTGCTGACCAGATCCATGAACGCCCATGGACAATACCCGATCAAATCGACGCCGTCGCTGAACGCGAGGCGGGCCTGTTCGAAGTGGCGACGCAAGTAGTCGACGCGGTAGGCGTCGTGCACGGTGCCGTCGTCTTCGAGCGCATCCCTTGCGCCGATGCCGTTTTCGGTAATGAGGATGGGCAAATGGTAGCGGTCGTACACGCGGCGCAGCGTCGTGCGCAAACCGACGCTGTCGATTTGCCAGCCAAACTCGGTCGTTTCGAGCAAGTCGTTCGTCTCGGCCCGGTACACCCCTTCCTCGCCGACCATTGTCTGCTGGTCGCCGTTGCGCGGCGCCCGGTCATGCCCGTCGTTTTTGGCGGCGGACACGGTCGCGGTGGCGTAGTAGTTGACGCCGAGAAAATCGGGTTTGGCGCTTGCCAAAAGATCCATGTCGCCGGCTTCCATGCGGGGAACGAGTTCTTTTTCCTCCATATACGCCCACGCGATCGGGTTGTAGACGCCTTTGACGGCGACGTCCAAATACAGCCAGTTGCGGATGGCTTCCCAGTTGTCGGCGGCGACGACATCTTCGGGTTTGCACGTTTTCGGATACACGGCGATGATGTTCGGGGCCGGGCCGATTTTGCCTTCGGGCACGAGTTCATGGCATAGATTAGTCGCGATCGCGCCCGCCAAAAGCATGTGGTGGTTTTGCTGGTAAAGCTCTTTGTTCGTTGGCGTCTTGCCTGGATTCATCGCGGCGGGATGGTTGATCATGACGTTTTGCTCGTTGATGGTCAGCCAGTATTTCACTTTGTCGCCGTACTCCTGAAACAGGGTTTTGGCGTATTGCGCGAACGCGTCGATCGTTTCCCGGTTGCTCCAGCCGCCGTTTTCATACAGGGCGAGCGGCAAATCGAAGTGGTACAAGGTCACGACGGGCTCGATGCCGCTGGCGACGAGTCGGTCGATGAGCGTGTGGTAAAACGCGACGCCTTCCGGATTGATTTCCCCTTTCCCTTTTGGAAAGATCCGGCTCCACGAAATGGAGAACCGGTACGCCTTGAGGCCAAGCTCCTTCATGAGCGCCACGTCCTCCTCGACGTGGTGGTAGTGGTCGCTGGCAACCGAGAAGTCGGAAAGATCGGCGGGATGGTGCAGATCCTGGATGGATGGCCCTTTGCCGTGGCTCTCGCTGGCCCCTTCGACCTGGTAGGCGGATGTGGACGCGCCCCATAAAAAGTCGTTTGGAAATGGTTTTGGTGTGGTGTGGAACATAAACTTACCCCTTTCTTTTCAAGACGTCCTGCCCGGCTTCAACGCGGCCCTGCCCGACGAGTTCGATGTCTTCATACATAGCGGAATTGGTGACGATGACCATCGTCTGCGTATTGTATCCTTCCTGTTCAATGGCTTCGCGGTCGAAATGGACGAGCGGTTGTCCGGCTTGGACGTGTTCGCCTTGCTCGACAAACGTTTCGAAGTGTTTTCCGTTGAGTTCGACGGTGTTGATGCCGATGTGGATCAAAATTTCCATGCCGTCTTCGGCCGTGATGCCAATGGCGTGCTTGCTTGGAAACAGCGCGCTAACCATGCCGTCGACCGGTGAGAACACGTCGCCGGATTCCGGTTCGATGACGAGTCCTTTGCCGAGCGCCTCGCTGGCGAACGCTTCATCTTTGGCTTGCGAGAGCGGTTTGACAAGACCGGCTAGCGGCGCGGCGGCGACGCCGGGTTTCGTATGCGTCTGGATAGCTTCGATCGTTTTCGCTTCCTGTCCCTTTTCTGCATGGAGCGAGAAGATGTAGGTGAGCGCAGCGGAGACGACGCAGCTGATGACGATGGCGATGATGATGTTGTAGAAGAACGTCATCGTGTTGTCGCCGATGTACAAGAGCACGGCGGGCAGGCCGCTCGATCCGGTGGCGAAGCGGTGGGTGTGCGTCAGGCCGGCGTACAATCCGCCGCACGCGCCGCCGATCATGCTGGCGACAAGCGGATATTTCTTAGGCAGGTTCACACCGTAGAGGAGCGGTTCGGTGATGCCCATGTACGCGGTGATAAAGCCGGATGTGGCGATTTGTTTTTCCTTTTTGTTTTTGGTGCGTAAGGCGACGACCAGTCCCGCGGACGCCTGAGCCATGTTGGAGCAGACGCATCCGGGTCCAAAGATGGAGTCGTAGCCGAGGTTGGCCATTTGCATGACGCCTAGAGGCGCGACGCCGTTGTGGATGCCGAACATGACCATGACAGGCAGCAGCCCGCCGATGAGCAACGCGGGCGCCCAGGCGGCGTTTTCAGCCAGGTAGTTGAAGACGACGGCGAGCCACGATCCGACAATGTTGCCAAGTGGCCCAAGCACCGAGAACGCGAGCGTTCCCATGATGAGGAAGACGAGCAATGGCACGAAGACGAGGTTGATGGCTTTAGGCACGACGCGGTTGAGCCACTTTTCAACGTACGACTGCACGAAGACGATCAGCAGGATCGGGATGACGCTGTTGGCGTAGCTGACAAGCGGGAACGGGATGATTTCAAAGAAGCGCACCCCTTCCTGGGCGGTTACGAACGCGTTCCATGTCGGGTGCATGAGGATGCAGGCGACGCCGGCGGCCAGGATCGGATTGCATTTGAGCTTCTGGGCTTCGGTGAACGCGAGCAGGACCGGCAGGAAGTAGAAGATCGCGTCGGCGAACATGTTGAGCAGCGCGTACGTTTGCGACTCGTTGGAGATGAGTTTGAAGACGACGAGCAGCGCGAGCACGGCTTTGACCATACCGGCTCCGGAGAGCGCGGGGATGATGGGCTGGAACGTGCCGGCCACGAAGTCGATGATCGTGTTGACGATGCCCTTCTTTTCGACGGGCTGGCTGTCGTTTCCTTTTTTGAGGTCGACTTTCTTTTCGATTTCCTCGAAGACGTCGGCGACGTGGGTGCCGATGACGACTTGGTAGACGCCGGCGTTGATCATGACTTTGGCGACGCCGTCCATCGCTTCGAGCGCTTTCGTGTCGGCTTTCGATTCGTCTTTGAGTTTGAAGCGAAGCCGGGTCTGGCAGTGATACACATCGTTGATGTTTTCTTTTCCGCCGACTTTTTCAATGATTTGTTCGGCGAGCTGGGTGTACTTTTTCGACATAATTTTTTTCCTCTCTTTGTTGACACCCATAAAATACCAAAGGAAAACAGCGGAGAAAACAGACGAAGGAGCACTTAAAACTTTGTTTTATGAAAACGATTTCAGCGCGGTCTTTTGACGAAACTTCGCGAAAAAAAAACACCAATCATTCTTTGAGATCGGTGTTTTTGAGGCGCCCTTGTTCGAGCTGTCTTGCGCTGCGCTGGCGGTACGCGTCGTTTTTTTCGTACTGGCGTTCGAAGACGGACGCGAACAGGACGTTGAATACGTAGTTGAGCGATTCCTCGGTCGAGAAATTGGCAACTTTGGTGTAGAGGCGCTCGCGCGAGCACATGGTCAGGATCGTGTCGGTGCTTTGGCGCAGCAAGTTGTCGCCCCCGCTTGTGATGCCGATGAGCGGGACGTTGTTTTCGCGTAAATACGGCACGATGTTGAGGGGCTCGACGCTGGCGTTGTTGCCGGAATACGACACGATGATGGCGACGTCGTGCTGGTCGAGGCGCATGGCTTGCATGCCCATTTCCCGGGAATTGGAAATTTCAACGACTTTGCCGATGGAGAGCATCTTGCGGCGAAAGAGTTCGGCGACGCCGGTGTTGGGCGAGATGCCGAAGATCATGACGCGGCGGGCGCGGACGATCAAATTCGTGCAGCGAACGACCTGGTCGAGGTCGAGATGGTCGCGTGTGTCTTCGATCGTTTTGATTTGCAGGCTGGCGATCTTGGTGGCGATGTCGCTGGTCGTGTCCCCTTTTTGAAACGGATAGTTGAAGTCGACATCGGCCATTTCCTTTTCGACTTGCCCTTCCCGAATCAAATCTTTTTTGAGGTCTTTCCATCCTTCGTAGCCAAGCGTTTTGGCGAACCGGACGATGGATGCCTTGGATGTGTACGTGTGGGTGGCGATTTCCTGGATCGAATACGTGTGGATCGTGTCCATGTTTTTTAAGATAAACTCGCCAATGTTTTTGCGGCCGTCATCGTACGTGACGACGAGCTCTTCGACTTTTTGAATTAGAAACATATCTTCTTCCCCTTTATTTTTTTCTATCCCTGTTCTGATTTTAGCGGATATGGGTTGAAAAACAAGGGATTTTATCAAAGATACTTTCTAGCATTTTTTAATAACTTGTTTTTGTCTATGAATATCGCATCAGAAAAAGCGAGAATTGTCAATTAGGACTTCTTACATATTCCTCTAATCCTTGGCGTGTACTATACCTAAAGAATCTAAAGCTCTTGTGTAAGATATGTATTTTTCATTGTTTGACATTTCATCTGTAAAACTCAAAACATATTCAAATTCTAAACCTTTTTCCTCTCCATAAGTAAATTCTTCTTTATTGCTATTTATGATTTTTTGAATATTATCTCTATTTTTATAAATTAAAATGGCACATCTAGCTCGAGGATTTTAATTCCTGAGAAGAGCAGTCAAATTGATCAATCATTTCTCTATAACTCTCTCATCATTCCTCCATCGCTTCATAAAGTGCTTCCTCACATTCTTCTTCAGAATCGTAATCACTTGGGTCGATTTCATAGTCGATATACGCTGAATCATGAGAATCATACCAAGCCAATTTTTCTTCGTATAACGCCTCATCGTAATCCTCTTCCGTTTCATAATCTTCCGGATCAAGGTCGGCAAAAAAGAAGCAGTCATCTTCCCGTTCTTCGCGCCAGCCGTATTTCATTTCATAAAGCGCTTCGTTGTATTCCTCCTCCGTTTCATAATCTTTAGGGTCGATCTCATACGACCATTCATAATCGCATGTGTCCCTCCACCCATACTTCGCCTTTTCCAGAGCTTCCTCGTATTCTGCTTCGGTTTCATAATCTTCCGGATCAACATCGTAATTCAAATCAATTTCACAGTAATTTCGCCAGGCTGTTCTTTCCTCTTCTAAAGCTTCTAAAAATTCATCCTCTGTTTCATAGTCTTCTGGATCAAGATCGCAATCGCTATAATCTTCACGCCAACCATACTTTGCTTCATAAAGATCGTCCTCATAGTCTTGTTCCGTTTCATAATCATTTGGATCAAGACCATATATATCACCATCCTCGCAATTTAACCTCCATTTATATTTTTCCTCAGCTTTTCTTTTCTCAAACAGTTTATACATAAAGTAAACTTTTAACCAGGTAATGTCATTTTTTTTCCTTTCCATAAAAATTCTCCTTTTTTATAAAAACCTTCTTACAACCTCAATGCCACATAAAACTTCTGTACATAGTTATTGTCCATCGCCACCTGTAACTTCTCATGATATTTTGGATCCTTTACGATTTCTACGAGCCCCTTGTTTCTTTCTTCCAGTCTTCGAATGACTTCCTCGGAAGGGACGGAATTGCTTTTGGAAGAGTTGACCGATTTTGATGTAATGACCAAATTCCAAATGTCATCACTATACATGAAGGACCACGGTATGACATGGTCAATGGAAATGTCATTGGCTTCAAGAACTTTTCCGGTATAGAGGTCAATGATGTTTCCGTCTTCCGTTTGCGTCAACAAAATGTGCTTGAACTTCGAGAGATTGTTTCGTCGTATTTTGGCATCCGAAATTCCTTTTACCTTTAACGCGATTTTGGGCGCGCTATTGAACTTTTCAAGCAACTGGGCCCACTTGTAGTTTAAAAGCTGTGACAAAATGAACGCGTATTCTTTGATTTCTTTCACCTGCTTTCGAGTAAACATGACATGCATGTTTGACCGGTCGAGTTTGTAAATCTCGTTCTCGACAGTCTTTCCATCCTTTTTCGTGTTTTTAAACCGCCAGCACACATCCACCTTCAATGTTTTCGCGATTTGTGAAATGCGTTCCGCGTAAAAAGCAGGATTCGACATTAAGTCCTGCTGCGCCCGGTCAAACCATACTGGAATATTCGAACGTCGCAAATCCTTCACAAACTCGATGCATTTTTCCGTTTCCTGCACAAGGATCGGCCTTTTGTTTGGATTTGGACTTTGCTTTAAATTGAAAAAATATGTCTGATTCCAATAGTATTTGAGCATCTTCTCGGCAATTTGAACAAATGGAATTACCAGATCATGGTTTTCATCTTTCGATTCATAAATGATCTCGATCAATGCGCGTCCCCAAGCCAGCTTGTACGTGTTCTCGTTGTTCATGTTCTCGATAATGTCCAGCCACAAATTGATATAATCGGTCATCGTTTACTCCTCGATCACATATTCCAAAAAGATCTTCTTTTCAAACTTTCCATTCGATTTTGTCTTTTGGTTGACAAGATCTCATTTAAATCCAATCCGTAGCTTTTCTGCAACGCTTCCAACACCTCGAGCACATCGGCCATTTCCAAAATCATCGCTTCTTTTGAAGGTGCATCCCTGAGCTCATTCACTTCCTCTAACAGTTTTTGCTTGAGCGTTTTTCGATATGCCGTTTCATCCAGACTGCATATCTGGCAAGTTTTTCCATCTTTCGTGATCATTTCCGGAATCCGGTCACGCACCAGCTTGTTATAAACGATTTTCATCTTGTTTATCCTCGATCAATTATCCTGTAGAATAATGTCTCTTTGCACGATTGCCTCATATTGCCCAAGAGATTCTATTTCAACTTCCATAGATTGATGAATGGATGGAAACTTCCACATTTTCTTCATTCCCTGCTGATATTTATTTTTGTTTTTCTGAGCCATCGTTTTCTTCATTTTCACATCCTATTTCTCTCTTTATAAAAAAATAATAAGCAACAATCATCCTCTTGCGAACATCATTGCTTATTGTGAAACAAAATATCGTAATTTTTGTATTACTTTTTTTAAATATTATAGCAGGGTTTGTAAGCGCTTTAAAGAATAATTGATGATGAATTATCTTGATTGGCCTAATGATCAAGTACCCGCTATATCTTGGATCTAAATGTTGTAGTCCATCATAAATAAAAATTACTTTCCAACTACAGGAAAGAGAGGTGTTGATCATACACCTTTTACACCGTCAATCGCAGCAAACTATCATACACAAATAATTCCCTTTATTTAAAGCTGATTTACATTTTTCTAGGGGAAAGTCTAACCATATTTCACACTTTTCTAGGGGAAAATCGCGTAAAAAAAGTGGCATCCATCTTTCTTCTCCGGTTTTAAAGAAAGAAAATTTCTACCACTTTTATTCCAATTACTCTACACCTAACGCTTTGAATACCGCGTCCTTCGGATCCGTATAAAAAATTAATTGAAAATGACCAATCAGTTCTGCCGGTACTGACGCCAGATCCGCAGCCGATACGATGGGAAGCAACACTTTTTTGGCTCCGCAATCCAAACACAACTGCAACGTATGCGCGAGCTCATCCACTTTATGGAGGGTTCCGGCAATCGAAATATCGCCAAGAACAGCAGTACCGCTGATGACTGATTTTCTTAAGCCAATCGACACTAAGGAAATCGTCGCCGATAACGACAACGTATCCGTCATCCCAATGCCTTGCAAGTCTTGCACATTCAAAACAAAATCATTGTTGGCCATGGACAAGGAACGGCTCATTGTGCTGACGTTCGCTTTTAAATAGTTATAGGCTGTATTTACCGCTTCTTTCGCTTTTGAATCAAAGGTATGACCTTGTCGGACGTTTCTTAATCATTGAAAACAATCATCCTCAATTCTACCTTCAACATGTTTGGTGATGAACCGGAGTAAGTATATACTGTTCGACTCGGTTAAACTAATACATATAACAAATAATTTATTTAAAGCATCAAATTACTCTCGTGATAAGAAAAGGCTTCGTGAAATCCTTTTCTTATGAATAGAAAGTTAAAAATTTAAATATTTATTCCTCAATGTTAGCTTCAAAGATGCATTCGTCAAGATTTGTTGTTTCGCTTTTTCTATATAATCATTATCAAGTTCCTTATTCGCAAGTCCTTTTGATATTTCTTTTTTCAAATTACAAATCAACAATAGTTTCTCATAATCCCTTTCTTGAATGATTTCTTTAATTTCTAATATCTTAGATTCATATACACCCTCTATATTAAAATTTGTAATCTCCTGCAAATTGGATTTCATCCTTTCTAAAGAACTATCTTCTTCTATTTTTTGAGTGGCTAATTTCTCATCAATTGCAGTTTTGGTACTCGTTAATGCTATTCTTTCTATTTTTTTTTCTACAATAGAGAAAAACTTATTTTTAAATTCTTTTATCCTATCGCTATAGTCTTGCGGAAAAAATATCTTCAGCACACCATTTAAAACGCTATCGTCTAGTAATAGCATTTCAATTTCATTAACCGGAATAACTACTATATTATTACTTTGGGCATTCTCTATATATCCCTTCGAATGATTATCTCCATCAATTATTCCATACGCTTCAGCATTTAACCATGTCATTTTAGATAAAACGCTTCGATATCTCACAACTTCATGATGTCCTCCCACTGGAATAATAGTATATTTTTCTCCCAAAATAGCTCGGTAGATATAATAATCTAAGCTTGATTTATCATCTCCTTCGCAAAACACGATTGGTTTATTGCTACCCAATATCTCTGTCATTAATGTTTGAGGAAGTTCAAAGTTATTATCTAAAAAATCAAATTCCCATTTATTAGGGTATTCGAACTCTTTGATCCAAGCAATTTGAATTCCATTTCTTCCAAGAACAAAGTCAATTGAATGAGTAATAAAAATAAACTGGCAATCCTTCCTTTCTTCTAATAACAAATCCCATAAAGTATTCGTTAAAGAAGGATTTAAATATGTTTCAGGTTCATCTACAACAATAAAGCTATCTTTTTTAGCCATTAGAACACTCATGATATAATATAAAACTGACTTTTCTCCTTCAGAAAGTCCATTCACATGGTAATGTTTATCTCCTTTTTCACAAAATAAATGTTGGAAGGACTCTGGATTATATTTCAATTGAATATTAGGAAAAAGTGTATTAAAAATCCTTCTTGTTTTATCAAAGACAGTTTTATCATTCTCAGATTTAATTCCTTTATCATGACATTCCGTTAAATATGAAACATGATTTGCTCCCATAGCTATAATTAATTTAGTAAACTGATTATTTTGAAAACAGAAATACTCATAATCATTAAACGTTTTGCTTTTGTTAATATTATTTTCTAGCAACATTTTCTCTAAATCTAACATTCTTGTAGTCAACACATTTGAATCATTCAATGAAAAGAATAAATTTTTTTGTGCTGGAATAACCGAGATATATTGCTTATCTTCACCTTTTAAAGCATTTGCCAAACTTGTCTTTCCACTTCCGTTACCGCCGATTAAAACAATATCATTCTTATATTTCGAAAAATCTTGTAACAAAATTATACTTGCAAAGATTTTAGATAAATCCTCGTAATATAATAACTCGTAAAATATATATTGATTTCCAAATACTAACAGTTCTGAATCATTAGATGATAGAAGATTATTTTCATTTTGCATATAATCTGATTGTAAATATTGATTATACAGTAATATACATTCATCTATCAAATTATTCATATGTTTGCTCAACATATTTTCTTTTACAATATCTAAATTAATTAAAGAATTTAAGAACTCGATTTGTCTATTTACATAACCACAATCATTTTTATAGAGTTCATCAAATCTATCTTCGGAATAAATTACTGGCTTCCCATTTACATTATCCGTCGTTCTCAATTTGAAAGTGTCTAAATAAAATCCTTTTAAAATATCATAATTATCGTTCAAATACTTCTTATACGCCTCCCAATAGTATTGGATTTTATTTAATTGCTGTTTTTTATCTTCCATTTTCTTCACCTATGTATCACTTTTATAATCTATCATTTTTTGATTGATTTATTTTTATTTCCTTTTGGTCCCAGATTGCGAATAGCTTGAGCGCAAATCTCTGTTAACGGTTCGCCAATAGCTGCTTTATAATTAAATCCAAGCAATTGCATTGTTTTAAGAGTATCGACAGTTATCAACTCTTTAATTTGTTCAAAACTATTAAGTTGATCATTTTCATCAAATTCTCCAAATTTTTTAAAAATATCTAATGCTTTCGTAATTGTAGCCTGTAAATGTTTTATATCTTCTTCACTAATATTAATTCTCTCTACTTCCGATCTATACTCTTGTGCAATATGTACTGCTTCTTCTCTCTCGGTAAGTAATTCGCTGATTATTTCATCATATGCATTACGAATATCTTCAATATTTTTTTCGTTTTTTATTACTTTAACTCTTTTTCTTACAGCCGAAGCAGTCCCTTTTACAGCCATTTTTCCAAGTTCTACGCCTAATTCAGCTATATGTTGAGCATATAAATCATCCATTTTTTTCTTTCTCCTTCTTATTTATCAAAATACTCCAACTCTTTTAATGACAAGCCTTTTACTAGGATTTGCTTATCCTTTTCTTCAATTGGTTTTAATTTCTCTAGTGCTTTAAAATAATCGAGATCACCAAAAATGCTATTATTTGAAGCACTGACTAAAATCATCTTCCATTCCGTTACTCCGTCAACATGTCGGTCTTTCGGTAAGCCCGCATCTGTATCTTCGATTAGAATAAGGTCCCCTTGTTTTCCTTTTAAATAAACTCATAACATCAACACACAAACGGAATCAAATGGTATTTTACTTTCCGCTCGTACTCTTTATATCCATCTGATATTTTTTATAATATCTTCGTTTTATTCTCGATTCGCTTCACCAGAATGAGAGGATAGGTCAAAAAAATCAGAAATGAATATGAAGAACCGAGGACTAATAGCATTGATAAGAACAAGAACACGGTTATCATATACATCGGATGTCGAACAATCCCATATAACCCGGCATCAATGACTTTTTGATTTTTTTGACCTTCAATGATGGGGGATAAATATATATTCTCTCTTAATACTTCCGCATCAAAAGATACAATCCAAAGAAAAAGAGGGTTCCAAATCAAATTACCCAGTTTGGCAAAATCAACCATTGATAACGCACATTCAACCCGGCAATCGTAAAGCCAGCCACAAACATGACTCCACTCAATACGATCGTTGTTCTTTGTTCCAATTTTTCTTCTTTTACCTTCAGCCGTTTAGCAAGTAACATGGGATTTTTAACTATTATAACAAATCCTGCAATAAACATTGAGATAAACAAAACCCCTATAAATAGTTAACCATTACAATAACCGGATGTTCTGGCACATCCAAATCAAAATCCTATTACTAGAAGCACTCCAGCTACAAAACGAACTAAGCCTCTTATCAATAATTTTGTTTTCATCTTCTTATTCCACAATTGAAATTCCCGAATCAGCAAACACGCCATTCACCTGCTCATCAAGCCACTGTTTTGTAAACAACGTCGAATACTGCCGCTGCGAATGCGCCTGCGCCAGCTGTTCCGTATAGTCTTTCAACGGATAAATGTGAAAGTTCGTGTACTCCCCCTCAAAATGATTCACGATCGGAATGATTTGCGGATCCAGCACTTCCACCTGTTTTTCACCCGTCTTCTTCAACGTAAACTGCGCAATCGCGCCCACTTCGTACATATCCTGAAACGTCTCGTCGGCCCGGTCCACCAAATACGCCGAAGAAATCAAATTACCCAGCGAATAAAAGCACAACGTCTTGTTACCATTGGCCCCCGTCAACCAGGTCGCCGACTGAATCGTGTGTGGATGGTTGCCCACGATCACATCGGCTCCCGCGTCCGCGATCTGCTGCGAAAGCACGGTCTGCGCCTCGTTCAATTCATACGTAAACTCCGTGCCCCAATGCATGCACACAATGACGCAATCGCTTTGCGCCTTCGCTTTGGCGATATCGTCCATCAACACCGCGATCCTGTCGCTGTACGCGTCCCAGAAAATATTGACCCGCCAGTCCGTATCCGCCGGCTGGTTCGTCGCGTATGTCCACGAAACGACACCGATCCGGATCCCGTTCACATCCGCGAACGATACAGCGTCCCGCTCTTCCGGTGACAAAAACGCCCCCGTATGGCCAATGGACTGCGCGTCCAGATTTTGAATCGTCTTCTCCAATCCTTCCACGCTGCGATCCATCGCGTGGTTGTTGGCCAGCGTCACGTATTCAATCGAATTGTCCTTCATGTTTTTTGCCGTCTCTGCCGGCGCGTTAAAACAATAATCCGCGCCCGCCAAACCAAGCGCCTCTCCCGCGATTGGCACTTCCAGATTCGCCAGCGTCCAGTCGTCGTTGGCAAAATACGGCGAAAGATCCGCCATATAGTCGCCCCAGCCTCCATTGCCAAACGCGTTCACGAAGCCATCCTCCAGCAGCAAATCCCCCGTCACCGTGATCCGCGCCGTATCCGCCGGTTCTTCTTTTTGCTCGACCACATCCTCGTTCTTCGCCGTTGTCAAACGGGAAGAAACAAACGCGTGGACTCCCCAAACGATCCCGCCCGTCAACGCGAGCGCAACCCCCGCAACCAGCGCGATTCTTCCTTTGTGTATTTTTCTTTTTCTCTTCATGGATAAAAACCTTTCCTTATCCATTATAAGATCGGTTCCGTTTCGTTTTCAATCCTCGACTTTTCCACGATCTCCATCTCCACCACCTTCAGCAAGTCGATTTTCCGTTTCACGATATCAATACGACGTTCTTCCAGGCAAAAACGCGACACCATCCCTGTCACTTCCACAAACACATCCTCGCTTTGAAACACGACCCGCAGTACATCGCCAACCCGCACTTGCGCCAGCGTCACATCCAGCTGCTCCCGCTCATCCTCCGAAAGAACGCGCGGGGGCACGATCACTTTTTCCTGCTGCGCCAGCAAATCCCGGAAGCCAGCCAGCGCGTCAAACGACTGAAAGAGCTGCGCCCGGGCCGCGCGGTTGCCCTTATTCATGATGGCCTCCAATGAGCGTGTTTCGCGTTTTCGCTGTCGCTTTTTCCAATGCGTCCGTTCCCCGCCATATCGCGTTGCGACCATATTTCTGTTTGATCTCCACAAGAACTTCCTGCATTTTTTTCTCCTTTTCCAACGCGTCCACATCCGTGAACAAATCCCATTGCTCCATTTCTTCCTCGCAAAGATGTCCAAACGAAAGCCATAACCGGCGAATAGGACGATCCTTTTTTACGATTCGCCAAAACAAACCGACGCATTGCTCCCGCAGCACGCGGTAGGAGCTAGTCAAAACAGCCAGCGTTTGACTGCCATGGGAGGAAGAGCCGGCCCCTTTCGCATAGCCAATACCTAAAGAAAGATGCCCCGTCACCAAATGCCGTTCCGTCAGCTTCAAAACATTGTCATCCACCATTTCCTTAACAACCGTCAACGCGTCTTCCGCGTTGTATTCCTCGAATAAAATTTGCGACGCGGAAAGACTATGCGAACGGGGGACATATCGCTTGATATCCGCGATCTCCACTGGTTCGCGTCCCCACGCGTGGTCGATCAAATATTCCGCGTTGACGCCAAATTCCTTATATAAAATTTCAGGATCGCACCGCGTCACGCCATACAAATCGTAAATTCCATGCTGTTCCAGCCGTCTGGCAATGCCCCGGCCAATCATCCAAAAATCCGTCAAAGGCCGATGATGCCACAACGCCTCGCAAAACCGCCGCCGATCCAAAACACCGATTCCTTCGGGATCGTGTTTCGCCATGATATCCAGCGCGACTTTCGCCAAAAACAAATTCGTGCCAATCCCGCACGTCGCGACGATTCGTGTCGACGCGTAAATATCCGCAATCATCATTTGCGCGATTTGTTTGGCGTTCTTTCGATACATTCGCTGGTACGATGTCACATCCACAAACGCCTCGTCAATCGAATACACATGGACATCGTCGCTGGAAACATACTTTAACAAGATTTTGTAAATTCTTGCCGAATACTCCATGTAGCGCTTCATCCGCGGTCTGACCGCGATATACGGCACCGTCTTCGGAATCTCAAACAGCCTGCCCCGGCTTTTCACGCCAAAGCGCTTGATGGCCGGCGTGGCCGCCAGCGTAATCGCGCCAGGGCCTCTGGAGGCGTCCGCCACGACCAGGTTGACCGCAAACGGATCCCAGCCCCGGTCCGCGCACTCCACCGAAGCGTAAAACGATTTTAAGTCGATACATAAATACACTTTATCCATATTTCCACGATCCTTTTCTTTATATTATCAAAAAATATGGATTTTATAAATATAAATACAGAAATAATCATAAAAAGAAGGCGATTCAAAGCCTTCCTGTATTTTTCAACCCTTTCGATTTCACCGAATTGTCTTGTTCGCCTCCAAAATCGGCGGCACTTCCAATACGCTCGATACCATCCAATACGATTGTTCCATTTCCCTTCCCTTTTTTAAATGAGCCCGATTGACCCATATCTTCCGCCAGCCAAGCTTGCTTGCCGGCACGATATCCCACCAATACCCTTTGGCGATATGAAAATGCTCCCTGGTCCTCAAATCAAATTTTTGTTCGGCCATTTGAAAAAAGCGCAAATCCGGCTTGTAGCACTTTGTATTTTCCGCCACCAGCCAGTCATCAAACCAATGTTCCAGCGCTTCCACATACCAACGCATCATCTGGTGCGTCGTATTCGACAAAAGAACGAGTTCATACCCCATTTCTTTGAGGACGCGAAGGGCAGCCAGCACATCCGGGAACGGTTGAAACGTTTTATGAACCAGAATCACCCGCTCATATTGCGAAGCAAACCCATCGCAATTCATTTCCATATCGCAATACGTAAGAGCCTGCAAAAGCAATTCGTCATACTTCATAAAAGATTCCCCATACATGAGCCGATCCTCGTAGCTTGAAAAAATATGGATCGCCTTTTCGCTAGACAACCCCTGTTCTTTCGCGATCTGGCCAATCAAACCATACAAAGGGGACGGATCCAACAGCGTTCCATAGCAATCAAAAGTCAAAATTTTCTTCATAATCCACTCCCGTATTTCTCCTGATTTCATTTTACCATTAAAAAACCGAAGCTCTGCAAAACTTCGGTCAAGAGAAAAAGAAAGTAAATTCACAAAACCAGTCAACGCTCCAAAATCACGAGCACGTCGCGATGGAACGGATGCATCGGAAGCGTATCCGTATCCTCAGTAAATTCGTTGATCGAAATATAGCGCGTTTCCAAGTCGACGATCGTTTCTTTGTACCCTTTTAGCGAAATCGTCGTCTTCAACGCGATATTGTATGGAACATACAACGCGTAGCCATTGCTCGTTTTCGCCACCCGGACCCGCTCGTTTTCCTTGGCTAGTAGCGTCTCATCCGGCACCAAGTCGTACAAATCGTACAAACCGATCAAATACGCCATATAGCCATAGTCCCAGGCCCCCTGGAAATGAATCGCCTCCTGCCATGGCTTTGGCGTGGCGAATCCCTCGCCAATCGAGGAGCCAAACGTCGTTCCTGCCAAATGCCAGCTGTATATTCCGGCCGCTCCGTACGTGATGCCGGCTCCGGCGCCCGAAAGCACGCTTTCCCACGCCGCCCGGACAATATCCTCCCGGTGCCAGCGTCCGCTTTTGCCGCCCGAAAAGCCCATCTCCTCATAACAAGGCTCGCTGTTGATCAGCGGCTTGCCCGGATATTTTTCCATCATCTCCAAAGCGAGCTTGTACGGCATCGCCAAGTCGTTGTGGTTGTGGCCGCTTTGATACCACAGAAGATCCAGATTTTGCTCCAGTTCTTTCGGAATGTACGTGTAGCGGCCTTTGATATGCGTCGTATACAGACAATCCGGCGCGAGCTGCCGCAAACGGTTCGCCGCCTCGACATAATACGATTCGCAAAGCGGCGTGTTGAAATCTGTATCCCCGCTAATCACGTAAATCGGATCGAACTTCGTAAACGTTTCATGCACTTTGTCGACATAGGACTCGATCGCCTCAAACGGCATCGTCCCTTTGGCGTAAAATTTGCTCGCCCACGTGTCGGGCACATAGTTGCACCACAAGACGACAAGCGCCAGTTCAAACCCGTATTCCTTCGCGACGGCGCACAACTTGGCCGCATGGTCGAAATACGCGTCGTTCAAATGAAAGTAGTCCCACTTGCCATCCACTTCCAAAAACGGATCATACCGAAGAGAAGTCGGCGAGGCGTCCCACTGCGGCAAAATATTGATTTGCAGCGCGTTGAACCCTTGCTCCTTTCGCTTTCGCAAATAATAGATCCAGTCCTCGTCGGTAATGTTCGTAAACGCCGACCAGCACGTGTCCGCCAAGTAGAAGAACGGCTTTCCATCTTTTAAAAGATTGGTCTTTGTCGCTTTCAGCATCTTACTCTCCTCTCAATACGGCATCCATCGCCGCGTCTTGCGTATCGTAATAATCCGATTTCAAATCCGGAATGAATTTCAGCGCTTCGTGCAGCACCGGCAGCACGTCGGCATGCACGCCCACGCAATGGTGGATATACGGGCCTTCCACGATCTTCGCTTCGAGTTTTTTCAAATTTTCCACCTCGATCCAAACGTATGTGCCCTGGTTTTTCGGTCCGTCGATACCTTTGGCGTGCCCCATCAGCAAGCGGTACTCCCCGTTGTCGCCATCAAAGCGGACAATGCTCATGTCGCCGCCTCGAATCTCGCCATGCAGCGCCCCCGGATGGGAATAGTTAAACGCGAACGGCGCGCCAAATCTCGGCTTCTCCTTCATAAGCGAAGCCGGCCACGGCCCGCAATGCTGGAGCAACTCCCCGTTTTCGTTGGTCGGATGCGGCACCGTCCAGTCCGCGAAAAACGGCACTTGCTCTCCCCGTGTGGCCGCCTGCACGATCAGCGACGTGATCGCCCCGTGGATATCCGTCTCGCAAACGACCGGATAGCCCTCGTCGTTGAGCAGCGAGTTGGCTACGCAAGGAAACAAGCCGATATGCCCTTGCAGCGCGTTCCAGCACTGGATGGCCGCCGCCTTGCAGCCAAACCGGTCCATGAGCCGCTTCATCGCGCATTTCAGCGCCGCCGTGGAACGAACCGCCGTTTCCGGCACGTCGATGTGCATCGTTTCGCGCATCGTCTGCGCGACCGCGTCGATTTCCGCTTCGCCCACCTGCTCCATTTCCTCTTTCAGTTCCGGCAGCGACACCGGATGGACCCGCACATTGAAACGCTCGATCAGCTCTCCTTCGTTGACCATGACCGTCCAGAAGCCGGCCGGCCGCGTTCCGATTTGTAAAATGGTCATGCCGTCGAGTTCCTTGACGACTTGCGCGGCCCGCAAAAAGTTGTCCAGACGCCACGCGAAATACGGATCGTCCAGACGACACATATTCATATAGGAAAACGGAACCTTGAACCGGCGCAAGATCTTCCCGGTCGCGAACAGCCCGCATTGCGAATCCCGCAAACGCGCTCCATTGGCCAGCGGCGCCTCGTCTTTCGGTCCCCACAAAAGAACCGGCTTGCCTACCGCTTTCGCGACTTTAGCGACCAAATCTTCCGTGCCAAAGTTGCAGTGCGGAAAAAAGAGCGCATCCACTTTTTCGTGTTTCAAAAAATCGACGATCGCGTCGACGTCCTTTTCGTCAAACAGCAGCCCTTCCTCGTTGATATGGATAATGTCGACAAAATCGACTTCCAGTTCGTTCAGCCGTTCCAAAATCATCCCGTTGTATTTCAAAGCGTCTTCCTTGCTGAAAATATCCCTTCTCGTGCCGACGACGCCTAGTTTTAAATCGTATTTTCGTTCCATGGTTCCCTTTCTCCTTTCTTCACGTTCGCCATCATGAGCGCGCAATCAATCGCCCGATGATAGCGCGCCAGCCACGCTTCCCGAACCGGCAGCGCCATCTTCGGCTCGAAAACGATCGTTTCCCGCGCAAAATCCTTCTTTTTCGAACTAGCCAGCCATGCGCCCATCGCCGACAAGTCCGGATGATGGCTGACCTCGATTATCCGACCCGATAAATCGGCCAGCAGCTGCATGATGTGCGGGTTTTTCGACAACCCGCCATCGACATGGATCGGCTTGCTCGTTGGCTCGAAGCAGGCCAGCGCGTCGCAAAGCTGGCACACGACGCCGCGAATCACGCCCAGCAAAAAATCACGTGGCTCGCTTTGGCGGTCGACGCCGACAAACATCCCTTTCGCCATCGGGTTCCAGTACGGGATGGAAAGACCTGTCAGCGCGGGAACAAACAGCACTTCTGTCTTTCGTTCAAACAGCGCGTCGTCCAGCTCGCCATAGCTTTCAAACCAGTCCATATCCTCACAAGCCCAGTTCAAACTCTCGCCGTTGCAGTTGACAATCCCCTCCACGCCATAGGCGCGCTCGTCTTTTAAACAATAGGCCAACACGTTTACCAGTCCGTTGATTTGCGGCTGAAGCGTGGACACGTTCATCATGATCGAGCTGCCCGTCCCCAATGTCATTTTCATATCGTATTCATTCGTGCAGCGCTGGGCGAAAAACGCCGCCTGGCTATCGCCCATCACCCCGCGAATCGGCACCGGATCGGCGAGAATGCCATCCACATCGCTCATGCCGAACACTTCATCCGAGCATCGGATTTCCGGCAGCCATTGCCGGTCGATCCCAAACAGCGCGCACAGCTCGTCGTCCCATGCGTTCGTGCTTACATTGTACAGCAATGTTCTCGAAGCGTTCGTATGGTCGGTTGCGTGGATTGCGCCTTTTGTCAGTTTGTAAAGAAGCCAGCTGTCCATCGTGCCAAAATGAAGACAATCCGTATCGCAATCCACATGGTCAACAATCCACTTCATTTTCGTCGCCGAAAAGTACGGGTCGATTTTCAATCCCGTCTTCGCGACAACCATCGGCTCGTGGCCCTGGCGAATCATCGCCTTGCACAGCGCGTTGGAACGCGCGCATTGCCACACGATCGCGCGGTAGAAAGGCATTCCTTCGCGATCCCAGGCGACGACCGTTTCCCGCTGGTTCGTAAGGCAAATCGAGTCGACCGCCACCTCGTTTCGATGCCGGTCCATCAAATCCCGGACACACGTCTTGACGTTGTCCCATATCTCGACGGGATCGTGTTCCACCCAACCCGGCTGCGGATAGTATTTGCGATGCGCCTTGCTGGATTCATCCACAAGGCCCCCTGTCTCGTCGATCAAATACACTTTGGTTGTCGTCGTGCTTTGATCCACCGCAATCGTGACCCGCTTCATCGGCTTACTCCAGCAGGGCACGCGCCTGGGCCGCGATGGCTTCCGGCACGAGTCCATAGTATGCGAACAGCTGCGCGCTCTCGCCTGTAATGAGCGACTCGTCCGGCAGTCCGAGCGCCTTCACTTTACATGGCGCGTATTCGCACACGACCTTCGCCACCATGGCGCCCAACCCGTTCGTGACGTTGTGTTCTTCGAGCGTGATGATCTTTCCTGTTTCTTTGGCGGCCGAAACGATCGCCTCTTCGTCGAGCGGTTTGATCGTATGCATATCAAGCACCCGCGCCTCAACGCCTTCCTTCTTCAGCAAGTCGGCGGTGTCGCATGCCGTCCTGACCATTTCGCCCGTCGCGATGATCGTCAGGTCGCTGCCGCAACGCAGCTCGATCGCTTTGCCGATTTCCAGATCGAAGTCGTCGTTTTCGTGCACTTCCTCGACCGGATTGCGGCCGACCCGGATATACGTAGGGATGGAATCGTCCATGATTGCTTCCATCATCTTTTTCGTTTCATGAAAGTCGGCGGGAACGAGCACGCGCATGTTCGGAATGGCCGACAGCACCGCCAGGTCCTGCAGCGAGTGATGGGACATGCCCAGCGCCCCGTAGCTGACGCCCGCGCTGATCCCAATGAGTTTGACGTTGATGTTGGAGTACGCGACGTCGACTTTGATTTGCTCGATGGCGCGCATCGTCAAAAAGCTGGCGGGCGAAGCGGCAAACGGCTTCTTTCCCGCGCTGCCCAGACCGGCTGCGATACCGACCAGATCCTGCTCGGCGATGCCGACTTCCACCGTGCGTTCGGGATACGCGTTGGCAAACGGCGTCAGCGAGGCGGATCCTCTCGAATCCGAAACGATGATAACGATGTCTTTGTCCGTTTTCGCTTTTTCCATCAAGGCGTCGCAAATGGCGACGCGGTTCGCTTTTTTCATACCGCTTCCTCCAGTTCCTTGATTGCCTGCTCGTATTGGGCTTCGCCAAGCACCCCGTGATGCCACGACGCGATGTTTTCCATAAACGACACGCCTTTGCCTTTGGTCGTGTTGGCCAAAATCAAGGTCGGCTTTCCTTTCGTATGGCGGGCGATCGTAAACGCGCTGATCAAATCGTCGTAGTCGTTGCCGTCGATTTCAACCACGTTGAATCCAAACGCCTCGTATTTTAAGTGGATGTCTTTGAGCGCCATGACGTCCTCGGTCGTGCCGGAAATCTGCAAACCGTTGCGGTCGAGAATGAGACACAGGTTGTCGAGTCCGTAATGAGCGGCTGCCATGGCCGCTTCCCACACGCTGCCTTCGGCTTGCTCCCCGTCGCCCATCAGGCAGTACACGCGCCAGTCTTTGTCGTCCATTTTGCCGGCGATCGCCATGCCGACGGCAACGCACACCCCGTGTCCCAGGGCGCCCGTGTTCATTTCGATGCCGTCGATTTTATTGTTGGGATGCCCGATGAGGCGGGAGCCAAATTGCGAAAACGTGGCGAGCTCCTCTTTTTCCAAATAGCCTTGCTGCGCGAGTACGGCGAACAACGACTCGGCAACGTGGCCTTTGCTTAAGACGAAACGGTCGCGCTCCGGCCAGTCCGGTTCGTCGGGCCGGTGGTTCATTTCCACGTTGTACAGCGTGTTCAAGATGTCGATGGAAGACAGCGAGCCGCCGACATGACCGGCTTTGGACGCGTAACACATCGTGACGATGTCCTGACGCAGTGCGTTTCCGCTTTGAATCAGTTCCCTCATTTCCATATATTCTCCTTTGCTCTAAATCAATCTTTCATAAAATCGGGATTGAACGGCAGCTCGCCGTACATGCCTTCGGCGACGTCGATATAGTTGGACAGCCATTCCTCGCACAGTTCGAACCAGTGGTACACGTGCGGATTTTTGTGCGAATCCTTGCGCGCCGTCGTCCGGTCCGCCAAAGCCAGCCCGTGCTCTCCTTTTTCAAAAATGTGCAGTTCAAACGGAATGTCGTGTTTTTTCAAATTCCACGCCAGCTCGATCGAGTTTCCCACATCGACAAGCTGGTCCTCGTATGTGTGCCAGATAAACATGGGTGGCGTGTGCTCGTCGACCTTGTTGAGGCAGTTGTACGCCTCGACTTGCTCGTCGGTTGGATCGTCGCTGCCAAAGAATCGCATGTTGCCGGTTTGTTTCGGACGCATCATGAGCGGCCCGCTCTCACCGACTGGCATTTTTTCCGCTTTGCCGGCCGCGTAGCACGGTATGGCTAAATTGACTTTGAGACATTCGGGATCGCACCCTAGTTTTTTAGCGATCCAATCCTCGTGCCACATCGTCGCGCATTCGATGGCCAGATGCCCGCCAGCCGAAAAGCCGCACACGATGATTTGGTCGGTATGGACGAGATATTCGTCTGCGTGTTCCCGCACCCATCGTATAGCCATCATCGCTTCTTCAAACGCGTTGCGCGGCACGTTGGGTACGAGGTCGCGGGTCGTGTACCAGAGCACGCCGGCGTGACAGCCGATCGAGTTGAAGCGCAGCGCGATGGGCTCCGCCTCCCGGTCGGACGTGAAGGCGTACGCCCCGCCTGGCAAAACCAGGACGAAGGGGCGTTTTTTACCTACGTTGTATTCGTTGGAGTTGTTTAAAAAGTATGTGTCGAAGTGCGCTGTTTCATTGAGCGGAATCGTTTTACAGATCATGGCAAGTCCTTTCTACGCTTCCTGCACCTTTTGTGCTTTTTCCTCGTATTCCTCGGCGATTTCCTCCATGGACTCGCCCATTTCCTCTTTGTACATCTGGGCGTCGGAAATCTTGAAGAACGGGAACCAGATGAGGCAGCCGACAGCGATGTCGATAATTTGCATCAGGGCCGCGGTCCAGCCGCCTCCCATGAAGCCGTTGATGACAACCGGCAGTCCAAATGGAACTTGCACACCGGTCAATGGCGGAATGAGTCCCATCACGGTCGCGAAGTACGGAATGAGAAGCTGCACGATTGGCGTTAAAATAAACGGAATCGCCATGATTGGATTCAGGATGAGCGGATAGCCAAAGACGATCGGCTCGTTGATCACGAACAGGCCCGGGATGCCGGCCAGTTTCGCCAGCTCTTTGTTTTGTTTCGCTTTCGCGAACAGGAACATGACGATGAGCAGCGACAGCGTTCCTCCGCGCCGCCGATCCCGGCGTACAAACTATAGAAGGTGTTGCCTAAAATGTGCGGCAGTTCGCTTGCTGGCGTTCCAGCCGCGTACAGTTCCATGTTTTCAAGCGCCATTGGCATGTAGACCGCGCTGACAACCGTTCCGACAACGAGCGATCCGTGGATTCCAAAGAACCACAAAATCATTTGTACCAGAACGATCAGCACGAGCGACCAGATGCTTCCGCCCACGTTCATCAATGGCGTGGCGACGATCGAGTAAATCATTTCCGCGAACGATCCCCAAGGGGTGTACGAGAAGATGACAGCGATGGCGATGAAGATCAAGCCGACCAGGATCGCTGGGATCATCGTCGAGAAGGTCGTAGCGATCATGCCTGGCACGCTTGGCGGCATTTTGATTTTGAGCGCGTCGCATTTCATGAGCGCGGCGTAAATACGAGTCGCCAGCAGCGAGGCGATCAAAGCGGTAAACAAGCCTTGCGCGCCCATGTAGCTCATCGTCAGCGCACCTTCGGTCAGCGGCGTGGCGATAAAGAACGCGAATAAGGAAATCAATCCGCCCGGGATCTCGTCGACTTGCAAGTGGTGCGCGAGGCGGTACCCGATCAAAAACGCGGCGTAAATCGACAGGCAGCTTGTCGTCACTGTGGAGGCGGCGAGCAGGTAAGGCGTGACGCCGATGCTGGCGATAAAGTTGGTCCAAGGTTCGATTGGCAGGACGGCGAGCAGCAGCGCGATCGAGCCGATCATCGTAATAGGCAGTGTTCCCATCAATCCTTTTGAGATGGAATCAAGATAGATGTTGGCCTGAAACTTGGCAGCGAATTCCAGGACCCGGTCAATGGTTTTGTTGTTGTCCATAATCTCCTCCTAACGGTTTGTAACCGTTTTCTTGCTTTCATTTTAGCGCAAAAAAAGCTGAATACAAGCGATTCAGCTAAAATTTATCTATAATTAAACTAAATGTTTTTCGATTTTATTTAGTTGATTCCCGTTCCACCACACTGGTGTTCACGAGAAGTTTCATCGACTGCTCCCCGTTTTCGAATTTGGAAATCAGCCGTTTCACGGCGATCTTTCCCAAATCCTCTTTGTTGACGCGCACCGTCGTCAAGGACGGCTCGCTGTACCGCGCCATTTCGATGTCGTCGAATCCCGCGATCGGAATAAAACATCCTTCTTCTTTCATCGCGCGCAAAGCGCCCAGGGCGATGTAGTCGTTCATGGCGACAAACGCGTCCGGCAAGGGCAGATCGAGTTCCTTTTGCTGGCGCAAATACGCGTGAAAATCGCTCTTTCCCGCTTCGATGTGCGGCTCGACGAACACTTCGTAGTCGCCGTTGAATTCCAGATCGTTGTCGGAAAGCGCCTGCAAAAAGCCAAGCTTCCTTTCTTTGAAATTGTTGATCATGCGCAGCGAGTTGATGAGTCCAATCGTTCGATACCCACGGTCGATGAGCAGCTTCGTCACCTCGTACATGCCATCTTTGTTGTTGATGGCGACAAAGTCGCAGTTTTCCATAATATAGGCGTTGTCCACGATGACAAACGGAATTTTAAAATGACGGAACTTCTCCACGTCTTTGAAGTGCATTTCCGTTCCCATAATGAGCAGACCGTCGCTTTCGCTAATGTTGTCGAGCGCCAAAATTCCCTTGTCGTCCTGACTGCTCACCTTGCGGATGCGCAGCTGGTAGTCGTTTTGATAGCAGCCTTCCTCCATGCCACGGATCAAAGCCGAGAAAAACGGTTGTTCCGACTGCACGATCGTTTCTCCCCCGTCATAAAGAACCAAGGTTATAATCCCGGTTCGTTTTCCTTTTTTAAAATAGCCGAGCTCTTCGGCGACTTGAATGATATGTTCTCTTTTTTTCTCGCTGACCGCTCCTTTGCGGTTGTTGAGCGCGTTGCTGACCGATCCGGGCGATACCCCGGCCGCCTTGGCGATTTGCGCGATTGTCACTTTCATGATATAAAACCTCCACTAAAACTTTTGCGATATATTTAGTTACTTTATTTTAGCTATAAATCCGGTTTCAATGCAATAAAAAAAGACGAAAATTGCCATGAATTCCGTCCTTTTGTCTTACATTAAGCCAAGATGCTTCCCGACCTGGCGCGCTTCGCTTGGTGATAATTTCTCTTTCTGGGTTTCGTATACTTGTTGGATTGGAATGCCAAAATCCTGTGAAATCCCGCGAATGATTTTGACCGACGCTTGCACGGCGCCTTCTTTTCGCCCTTGCGCTCGTCCTTCATTTCGTCCTTCCTCTCTTCCTTTTTCAATCAATCCCTGGCTCAAGTTGCACATTTTCCTCACCCTCCTTTGGTCTTCTTCCATTGTGAATCCATACGCTCTCAATTTCTCGTTGGCTTTCTTTTCCTCTTCGCACTTAAACAAATAATGCAGCACTTTCAGTGAATCCTTGTCGTCTTCCCGGATCTCGTTTCCGATTTTGAATGTCGCCAGGTTCATCATGCCCTCCTTTGGCTCGTTTCTTGTCACCTGGCTACCTTCTGTTTTCTCGATCCATTCCTTTTTGATTTCCAGCTCGCTTTTTTTGATCCGGAAATCGTTGACGACCCACATCGAATACACCGGCCGCAGCGCGTTGTAGTCCACTTTCTTTCCCACCTGGTTGCACACCATCGCGGCCACATACAAGTTCTTTCGTGATTCCAAATCGTACGCTTTGGGCATGTCCTTTTGAAAATCCGCGTTGCCGTACGCCTGCCACGATTTCTTTTTCATGCCAAACAACAGGTCAGGCTCGACGTAGGCGCCCGAGCTAAACGCGATCTCGCCCGACGCGTACGGGATTTGATCGGTGTCGGTTTCGATATAGCCGCGAATGGCTTCGATGGGGTCCGAAGCCAGAGGCGGCACGCCGTCTTTGATCAAATACGACAAAAGCCGGGTGTCCCGAAGCCATTGTTTCGCCATACGGTCGTACGCCCGTTGCTGCCGGCGCAGGCTTTTCCGTTCTTTTTTATTTTTATCTTTCATATCTATTATATACGACAAAGAGAGGACAAAAGGGACATTATTTCTTAAAAAAGTTTATTTTCTTTCTAATCTATCAGTTATATTGATAAAAACTTTTTTGTGTGTTTTAACCTTTATAGCAATAAATATCCACCGGCTAAGCCGGTGGTTTTTCAGATGCGGGCATAGCCCTGCTCTCAAAGCTGCGCGTCAACGCGCTTTCATGGTCTGCCCATTGCACTTATTTTCGTTTTCCCGTAAACGGATCTTCAAATTCCAATTCCAGCTGCTCGGCTACTTGATCCTCTTTCAACTGATTTTGAATATATTCCTGAATCTTCTTTGTATTCTTTCCTGCCGTATCCACGTAGTAGCCTCGACGCCAAAAACTTCGGTTCCGATATTTATATCTTGCGTTTGACCATTTTTCATAAATCATTTGGCTACTCTTTCCTTTCAAATACCCCATGAATCCAGATACGCTCATTTTTGGCGGTATTTCTATGAGCATGTGGATATGATCACAACATACTTCCGCTTCTATTATGTTCACTCCTTTCCATTCACATAGATTTCTTAATATCTTTCCTATTTCCAATCGTCTTGCATCATAGAATGCTTTTCTTCTATACTTTGGCGCAAACACGATATGGTACTTATAATTCCATTTCGTGTGTGATAAACTGTGTAAGTCATTGGACATATTCTTTTTGTTCATTGCATAAAGCCCTCCTGGTTTCTTCTTTCGTAGTTGGCAGACCACGTTTTTAGTTTAAACCAGGAGGGCCTTTCATGATCACTCCGCTTAAGCTTTTTGGACCCCCAGACAATCTGGGGGGGTTGGGTTACAAAAAACGAGTCGATTTCGCTTCGACTCGTTTTTTCAATTATTCTTCCTCGTCTGTGACTTCCTCTGTCCGGTAAATGAAACGAACCGTGGAATCCGCGCCCTTTGGAGCGCCGGTAAACGTCGAGTTCTCCTCGTTGAGATCCTGGATCTGCTCGACAATATCCATCAATGTCTTGACTTCGCCCGTCGTCAAATCCAGCTTTTCCTTCAACTGACCCATGCCTTGCGCCTGGAACTGATCGCTGCCTTCCGCCAGCTTCTTGGCGCCGGCATCAAGCTCGTCAACACCCGAACGCAAATCGTTCAAGCCCGATTTCAGCTCGTTCAGTTTGCCCTTCTGGTCGTACAGTTGCTTCGTTCCATCGACGATTTGTGCCGATCCATCTTTCAACACCGCCGAGTTTTGATTCAAAGCGTTCGTTCCCGACGCCAGCTGGCTGGCCCCAGAATTCAACTGATCCACGCCGTTTTGCAAAGCGCCCAAGCCTTGCTTCAACTCGTTGATCTTGTCTTTTTGACCTGCAAGCTGACTCGTGCCCGAAGCGAGCTGCGCCGCGCCTTCATTCAAAGCCGCGCTCTGGTCAACCAGCTGCTGACTGCCCGCGTTCAACTGATCAAACGCCGCTTTGGATTGCGTCTGCAAATCGTCCAGTCCCTGGTCAAGACGGGCCACGCCGTTGCTAACCTGGCTCGCGCCTGTATCCAGCTGATTCAATCCGCCCTTTAGCTGCGCGATCGCCGCCTTGAGCTGATCGACGTTTTGCGGCAAGTTGGCGCTGTTGAGCATCGACTCCATTTGCGCAAGAATCGCCTGCGCGCTCTGAATGTCCGCGCTCATCGAATCCAGCGCCGCGTTCGCGTTGGTCACAACCTTCGCCATGCCTTCCAGGCCTTGCTTCATTTGCGCGAAATCCGCGTTCAGCTGCGTTGGATCCAGCGAAACAAGCGCTTCCAGATCAGCCGGAGTCTGGGCGCTCTGCAACGCCGCCTTCTGGCTGTCGAGCGCCGCGATCTGGCTTGAGAAGTCGACCGTCACCGTCTTCGTCTGGTATGTCACTTCCTCATGCGTCGTTCCATCCGGGTTCGTCACAGTCGTCGTCACCGGCACCTGATACGTCTCGTTGACCTGGTTTGCCTGCAACGCCGCGATCGCCGCGTCGATTTGCGCGATATACTCGTTTCTTGTCGATTCAAACGATGCGGCAGCCGCGTGGCTGGACGCGTTGTACGCGTCGATCTTCTGATTGTTGCCGGCAATGATCTGATTCATTTTTCCGGCTTCCACATTGACGTCCTTCACGAGCGCTTCCATGCCACCCAGGCTTTGTTTAGCCGAATCAATCGTCTGCTCCATTTGACCAAGCGTTTGCTGGTCTTCCGCGACAAGGCCGCCAAGTTTCGTCAACCCTTGCTGGGCTCCCTGCACGTTTTGAATGAGCGCGTCGATTTGCGCCTCGTCCAGCTGCGAAACTTGCGCGTTCATTTGCGACAAGCCATCCGCCACGTCCTGGCTGCCTTTCACCAGCGCGCTTCGGCCCTGCTTCGTATCGCTCAACGCCTTGTCCACGCCATACAGCTGTTTGTTGCCCTCGTTCAGTTTCGCCACGCCATCCGTGTATTGCTTCAAGCCGGCCTGCAACCGTGCGGTGCCCTGGTCAAGCTGATCGGCGCCTTCCATGAGCTGATCGATTTTCGGATACGCGCTTTCCAGCGGCGCCAGCCCGGCTTTTAACTGCGACGTTCCTTCTTGCAGCTTCGCGGCCCCCGTGTCGACTTGTGCCACGCCATCCGTGTAGTCGACGATGCCTTGATTCAGTTTCCGGCTGCCTTCATACAGCTGCGTCGCGCCATCCGACAACTGATCCATTTGCGGACCTACCGTCGACAACGGGGCGATGCCCTCCTTCAGTTTTCCGGTACCATCCGCGAGCTGATGCGTGCCTTCGTTGATTTGCTCGCTGGCCGCCATCAATTCGTTGATACCACCCGTCAAATCGGATACCGAGTCGATGCCTTCGATGTCCTCGGCGTTGATCTCGTTGGTCGCGACCATCATGATCTCGCTTTGCTTGTAGTCTTTCACATCCGCCTTGATCGTGATCGTGTCGCTTAAGTCAAGCTTTTTATTCACCGTTTCCAGTCCGGCCTCATCGAGCGTCTGAGAAAGGCCGGGAATCGTGGCGAACGCCAAAATCTCGTTCGAGCCGTCGTTGACGATCTTGCCTTGCTTGCATGTGACGTTTTTGAACACGTCCGTGTCCAGGTCCATCATGCCACCCGCCAAATACGATGGATGGATCGTGACGGTTTTACCGTTGGCGTTGATTTGTTTTGAAATGTTGTTCGTAAAAGTAATTTGCATTTCGAGCTTGCCGCTCTTGCCTTCCAAATCCTTGGCGTCGATTTTCTTTCCGTCAAGTTTGTACTCGATTTGAATGGAAACCGGCAGTTTCTTTGTCGTTTTTCCCTGATAGTAGACGTCGTTGCCTTTCACGTTCCATGTGTAGTTTTTGCCGGACACTTTCGGTTTTTCGTCCCCTTTGATATTTTCGACATTCGTCAAATCGAGCGTTTCCTCGATGTTTTGGATGCCATCGGCGTCGTGCAGCCAGTTGGATACGATCGTGTTATTGACCGTGCCATCCGGATCCATGACGGCGTACACGGTTTCGGTTTTCGTTGTCGGATCATCGGCTTCTTCGGCAAACAGCGGGAAATTGATCATCGAGCAACCCATGACGGTCGCGAGAATGGAACATCCTATATTTCTAATTGTTTTATTCATTGTTTACTCTCCTTTGGCGACTGGCCAGTTTTTCGTAGTTTTTTGAATGAGTTTCTGACTTACGATCAGCATTGACGGCAAAACAACCAAAATGACAATGACCGAAATCAAGGCGCCGCGGCCAAGCAGCTGACAAAGCGCGGCAATCATATCCATCTTGGCGATCATCGCCACACCCGAGCACGCCGCGAAAAACGACAACCCGCTCGTGATAATGGATGGCGATGTCATTCGAATCGACGTGGCGACCGCCTCTTTCACGCCCAGTCCGTTTTGCAGTTCCTCTTTAAAACGCGTCGTCATCAAGATCGCGTAGTCGATGCAGGCGCCCAGCTGAATCGTGCCAATGACGATACCGGCGATAAACGGCAGCTGCGTATGCGTCAGGAACGGGATACCCATGTTGACGCAAATCGCGAACTCGATCGCCAGCACGAGAATGAACGGCAGCGAGAACGATTTGAACGTGATCGCGATGATGAGCAGGATCGCTACGATGGAAACGACATTGACCATTTGGAAGTCGATGTTTGTGACTTGGATCAAATCTCTTGTCAAAGCGCCTTCGCCGGCGATCTTCGCGTCCTTGTCGTATTCATGAATGATGTTGTCGATCTCGTCAAGCTGGGCGTTTTCCTGATCCGTCGCCGCCCGGTAATCCGAGTTGACGACGATCAGCCGCTTGCCCCCGTTGTGCAAAATTTCCTGCACCGCTTTTGGCTCGAACGTGCTTGGCACGCCCGGACCGATGTATTTTTCATAGCCAAGAACATTCGTCACGCCTTTGACGTTCTCGATGCGGTCGATGATCGTTTGAATGTCCTTGGTTGGCACTTTATCGTCCAAAACAACAAAGTGCGTCGTTGTCATGTTGAATTTTTCCTTGAGCTGACTCGTTCCCTCCACGCTTGGCAGCTCGGCTGGCAGCGTCTGCGTCAAGTCATAGTACTGACCGACGTTGGCCTGGCAGTAAATCGCCGGAATGAAGAGGAGCACAAACGCGATCAAAATCGCCTTGTAGTGCTTGCTGACAAATTTTGGCGTCCGCTTCAGCGGTTTGATCAAAACCGGATGCGTGTACTTCTCGATGCTTTTGTCAAACGCCATCAACAAGCTTGGCAAGACGAGCACGGTACAAACGACGCCAAGGATGACGCCTTTCGCCATGACGATTCCAATGTCGCGGCCTAACGTCAGCTGCATCGCGCACAGCGCCAGGAATCCGGCAATCGTCGTGACAGACGAGGATGTGATGGACACGAACGTCGCGTGAATCGCTTTGGACATCGCGTCCTCTTTCGTATCGGTTTTCGTTTTTTCCTCCTGATAGCGATGCAGCAGGAAGATGGAGTAGTCCATCGTGACCGCCAGCTGCAAGATCAAAGCCAGCGCCTGCGTAATGTATGAAATCTGCCCGAGGAACACGTTCGTTCCCATGTTATAGATGATCGGGAACATGATTCCAATCAGGAAGACGATTGGCGCCACCCACGATTTCAAGCCGAGGCAAAGCACGACAAGGCAAAGCAGGACGGCGATAAGCGAATAAATCGGCGTTTCCTGGTTGACGAGGTCTTTCGTATCCTCGGTAATGGCGGAGAAGCCAGCCAGATAGCAGTCCATCTGCGCGTATTTTTTAATTTGCGCGATCGCGTTCATCGTCGTGTCGGACGCGGTCGGCTCCTTGAAGGTGATGATAAGCATCGTGGAATCGCCGCTATACAGCATTTTTTGAATGTTTTCCGGAATGGCTTCCTTCGGAACGCTGATGTCGGTGGCGTCGTCGCGCCATATGACTTTGTCCACGCCCTTGATGTCCTGAATTTCCTTTTTCAGTTTCAGGACGTCTTTGTCCTTCATGCCGTTGACGACAAGCATATCGACACTGGACAAGTTGAAATCGTCATTTAAGATGTCCTGCGCCTGCATTGACTCGGAGTCAGCCGGCAAATACGACAAAATATCGTAGTTGACTTTCGTGTTCAAATACCCGAAAACGCTCGGTATTAAAAGCACGATGGATAGGATCAGGATAATTTTTCGATACCTGACAATGAATTTCGATAGTTTTTCCATACAATTCTTCAATTCCTCTCACGCAGAATAAGATACTCTTTTAATGACTAATAGTCAATTTTTTAACCCAAAAACTTTTAAATTCCATTTTTTGCCTGTTTTTAGGTGAACTATTGGTCATTTTAGTCTTTTTTCAAATGTTTTATGGTATAGTAAGACCATGAAATCGAAAATCTTGGAAAACAAACGCATAAAAAAAGAGCGTCTCATCGACGCCGCCTATTCCCTTTTTTCCCACAACGACTTGAAAAACGTCAGCATTCAGGACATCGTCACCAAAGCCGGCGTCGCGAAAGGAACCTTTTATTTGTATTTCAAAGACAAATATATGCTGCGCGACCATCTCATTGGACGCGAGGTATCCGAGCTTTTTAAAAACGCCGAAGCGGCGCTGAAGGAAAACGACATCCGCAATTTCGAGGATAGCGTCATTTTTATTATCAACCACGTGCTCATGTCGCTGGAAAACAACCCCGTCGTCCTGACGTTTATCAAAAACAACCTTTCTGTCGGCGTGTTTCACGAACAGCTGCACAACGCACTGGACAACGAGGAGTCGTTCAACTTGACGGAAGCGTTTTTGAATCTCGTCAGCAAGTACCACTACCAGTACAAGGATCCGACGATCATCTTGTATTTGATCATCGAGATGGTCGGCAGCTGCTGCTATACGAGCATCACCCAAAACAAGCCGCTGCCCATCCGGGAGCTGAAACCGTTTTTATTCGACTCGATCCGCGCCATCCTGCATCAGGGCGCGCCAAACGACTAAAAAAAACTTGAGAAGGATTCGTTCCTCTCAAGTTTTTTTGTTTTAGCCTACGCTCATGACATAGATCTGGCAAGGGTTCCATTCATCCCACAATGCCGGCATGACTTCAAACTCCTTGAAACCAAGCTTTTGATAAAAGCGGTTGGTGCGATCGTACGATTCGTAAACGCCCATCCGCACCGTTTTCACCTGCATAAAGGAATAGCCGTTTTCCTTCGCCCACACCCTGGCACGCTCAACCAGCCGCGAACCGACGCCTTGACCATGATAAGCGCGCCACACACCCATGACCGCTAGTTCCACCGTGTCTTTTCCGGTTGGCCGCAAACAAACAAATCCAATCGGCCGCTCCTTTTGGAAGGCGGCAAACACGACTTGTTCTCCGCTTTGCTCGATGTATTGCTCGCGGGCGGTTTCGTCCTCGAACCATTCCGTCAGCGTTTCCAGAACGGTCCGCGTGACGACGCGAATCGTGGGCGGGTCCTGTAGCCGAACGATCCTCATCCGTTCTTAAAACGGGATTTCATGCAGCGGCCGCTTGCGCTCCACCTTTTTTGGACGCGGTTTTTTCTTCGGGCGTTTTTTGGGAAGCGGCTTTTTGACGGTGGGCTCTTCCTGCTGCTCGGCTTCCGTTTTCCATTTCGTGATCGCCGCGCACACTTTTTCCGGATCCTGGTTCGGCTTGACGGTTTCGATTGGCACGCCGCACGCGAACGGCACCCACACGTTGGCGTATGGATCGTACTCGATCCACAAATTCGAGCCGCCCCGGTACATTTGCCGGTACTTGCGGAATTGTTTTTTCTGGGCGTTTTTTTGCGCGCGCCGGTAGGCGTCGAAATCGTCGCAACGCGCGAAAAGACCCGGATCGTAAATGATTTCCTCCAGCGGTTTGGTTTCCACGCTTTCCGGCCGTTTTGGTTCCGGCTGCGCGGCAGCCGGCTCCGGTTTTTCCTCCGGCTGGTCTTTGACATCGCCAGTCAACTGGCCGATGTATTCGTCCAGCGAGCAGCAGACGCGATTTAGATCCACGCCGTACGACTGCCGAAGCAGATGGATCGGGTAATCGTATCCTTTATCGTTGGACAGCACGACATATTTCCGCTTTTTCCCGTGCTTGGCGATGGCGATGCTTAGCTGCGTCACGAGCGCGAGATCCATCTCGTTTTTCGTTTTCGTCGCCCGCGTCGCCAGGTCGATAAGCTTGATTCGTTTATGCATGCAGCTTGGATACACCTTCGGGAGGATGTTTTTGTCCTTGATATAAAAATACGCTTTCATCGTTTTCGGGATTTTGGTCGGCATGGCGTGGCCGACGTTTTCCGTATCCACAAAAACAAAAGTTTTTCCTTTTGACATATTGTTCCTTCTTTCAACGGTTCAATTATAGCAAATTCCGATTTGCTTTGAAAATGTTCCTCTTTTTTCGCCCTTGTTTCTTCGTTTTTCTCCCGATATGATAAGAAAAGAAGAAAGGAAATGGAAATATGGATTTAAAAGAAATGGAATGGACAAGAACGCCGGCCGGTTTTCGAATCGACGAAAACCGGATCGAGATCACTACGGCGCCCGGCACCGACCTTTGGCAAAAAACCTACTACCACTTTGCCAACGACAACGCGCCCGTCCTGCAATGGACGACGGAAGAGCGTTTTTTCAGCTTTGTCGTCAAAACCGAATTTCACACGACGCACCGCTTCGACCAATGCGGCATCGTCGTTTATTTGGACAGCGAGAACTGGCTCAAAGCGTCGGTCGAATACGAAAACGAGGTCTTTGGACATTTAGGAAGCGTCGTCACGAATCAAGGCTTTTCCGATTGGGCCACGACGGAAATCTCCGCCGCCATCCACTCGGTATGGTACCGGCTCAGCCGGCGCAAAGACGACTTTCGCATCGAATGCTCGTTCGATGGCGTCACGTTTTCGCAAATGCGCGTATGCCACCTCGCGAACGCCACGGACACGATTCGTTTTGGCATTTACGCCTGCTCGCCGGAAGACTCTTCTTTTACAGCGCGGTTTACGGATTTTTCGATCCTGCCATGCCAGTGGGACGCGCACGACGGACAACAGCCGGACTAGAAAGGAATTTTTATGACAGAAATCGAAAAAATGGAGCAAGGTCTTTGGTACGACGCCAACTTTGATCCGGAAATCTTAAAGCAAAGACTGCGCGCCGAACACTTAAGCTTCGCCTACAACCAGACGGATCCGCTTGACGCCAAAAAGAAAGAGGAAATTTTATGCCAGTTGATTCCTCATCATGGCAATGACGTGACGATCCTGTCGCCGGTCTTTGTCGATTATGGCACGAAAACGTCGATTGGTTCCGGAACCTTCGTCAACCACAACGCCTACTTCATGGACGGTGGAACAATCACGATTGGAAAGCACGTGTTTATTGGCCCCAACTGCGGGATGTACACCGCCAACCATCCCCTCGATGCCAGCGAGCGCAACGCGGGACTGGAAATCGCCTTGCCAATCCGAATCGGCGACAATGTCTGGCTTGGCGGCGATGTGACGATTTTGCCCGGGGTGACGATTGGCGAAAACGCCGTCATCGGCGCGAAAAGTCTTGTAAACAAAGACATTCCCGCCAACGTCCTTGCCGTGGGCAACCCTTGCCACGTTTTGCGCCCTCTTACAGAAGCCGATCGAATCTTTCACCAATCTGAAAAAAATCCAGTACAATGAAGCCAAAAGGAGAATCTGAAATGGCTGATCAAAACGAAAATCCGGTTTGGACATTGACCGGAAAAACCAACGTTCCCGTCAGCGTCGAAGCGATTTTGGCGGATGGCGAACGTGTCCTTGGCGCGTACAAGACGATACGCGACGCGCTGGTTCTCACTGACCGCCGGCTCGTTTTATACGACGTCGAAGGCTTGATGGGCGCTAGCCAGACGATTCGAACGATTCCTTATCGCGCGATTGAATCGTTTTCGATCCAAAACAAAGGAATCGGAAAAGAGGGACTTGAAATTCTCACCCGCTCGCAAACGATTTCATTGAAAGTCGACCGCAGCTGCGATATCGACGAAATGGCGAAAATCCTGGCAAAAAGCTGTGTCTAATTCCGGATCGCGCCTTTTCATAAAAAAAGAAGACATTTGTTTTTGTCTTCTTTTTTCTTACTCTTCGTGATGGCAGCCGCAGCCGTGCCCATGCCCGCCACAGCATCCTTCGCCATGATCGTGGTCATGCCCGCAGCACTCGTGCTCCTCGTCATGATGGCAGCTGCAGCCGCCTTCCATTTCCGGCGCCATGACGACCAGTTCGCCATTGACCAGGTCGATCACGATTTTTTCAGCCAGTTCTTTTTGTTCTTCCGGAATGAGAACCGAAATGCCGTCGATCGTTTCCGGTTTGTCGTTTTCATCGAATACGACGATGGCGAACACCGGTGACTTTCCACAGCAGGTTTCGTGGATTTCCATCATCAAGCCGTCCGCTTTTTTCTCTTTCAGCAGCTGCGCTAAAACAGGGCTTGCCTCGTTTGTGATTTTCATAGTTGTCGCTCTCTTTTCTTTTTATTAAAATACCAGATTTCTTGGTGTTCTTGGGTATGGCTGCACGTCGCGGATGTTTTGAATGCCGGACAAGTACATGAGCATCCGGTCAAATCCAAGTCCAAATCCGGAATGCTTGCAGCCGCCAAACCGGCGAAGATCCAAATACCACTGCAGGCTCTCGGTTTCCATACCCATTTCTTTCATCCGCTCCACAAGGACGTCGTAGCGTTCCTCGCGCTGGCTGCCGCCAACGAGCTCGCCCACGTACGGCACGAGCAAGTCGCAAGCCGCCACGGTTTTGCCGTCTTCGTTGACCCGCATATAAAACGCTTTGATGTCTTTTGGATAATCGGTCAGGAACACCGGTCCCTGCACCACTTGTTCGCACAAGTAGCGTTCATGCTCCGACTGCAAATCCATTCCCCAGAAAATATCCTTGTTTTCAAAGCGGTCTTTCGCTTTTTCCAAATGGTCGATCGCTTCCGTGTACGTCATCCGCTTGAAGTGCGAGTTCGCCACCTGGGTCACCCGGTCAATGCAGTCTTTGTCGATCATTTTCTGGAAGAAAGCCATTTCCTCGCTGGCATGCTCCAGACAATAGTTGATGCAGTATTTGATCATCTCTTCGATGCAGTCCATGTCGTCACCAAGATCGGCGAACGCCAGCTCCGGCTCAATCATCCAAAACTCGCTGGCATGGCGCGTCGTATTCGAGTTTTCCGCCCGGAAGGTCGGTCCGAACGTATAGACGTTGCGGTACGTCAACGCGAACGGCTCGACGTGAAGCTGTCCCGAAACGGTCAGCTGCGCGTGTTTCGAAAAGAAATCGTCCCCGTACTTGTCGTCTTTTCTTGTCGTGACCGTAAAGCACTGGCCCGCGCCCTCGGCGTCGTTGCCCGTGATTTCCGGCGTGTGGACGTAGACGAAGCCGCGATCCTGGAAAAAGGTGTGGATCGCCATGCTCAGCACGGAACGCAGACGGAAAATGGCGTAATACGTGTTCGCTCTTGGACGCACATGCGGAATCTCGCGCATGTATTCAAACGAATGGCGCTTCTTTTGGAGCGGATAGTCGTGATCCGCCAGCCCCAGCACCTCGACCTGGTCTGCATGGATCTCGAATGGCTGTTTTCCTTCCGGCGTCACGACGACCGTTCCTTTGACGCCGATCGCGCTGCCGAGCGTGATCTTGCTCGTTTCGGCAAAGTTTGGCAGTCCGTCCTCGTATACGATTTGGGTGTTGGAGAACGTCGAACCATCATTGAGCTCGATGAAGCCGATCTTCTTCGAGTTCCGGTTCGTGCGCACCCATCCTTGCAGTTCCACAAGCTGTCCATCGTATTGTGCCGGATCTTCTTTTAGTTTTTTCAAAAGCATACTCTCTTTTTCCTCCCTCAACAAAAAAAAGACCGTTCCAAAAAAGGAACGATCTATCACCGCGGTACCATCCAGATTTGCGTTTTCACGCACACTCTTGGCTTAACGCGCCTTCCTCGGGACCGTCTACTGTCATTTCTCCGGTCCAACTCCGCAGTTGTTGTCCAAATGCCGTCCACACCGCTTTCACCAGCCGCGGATTCTCTTTGCTGTCGGGCATTTTTCCTACTGTTTCTTCGTCTTTTCATCAAATGAATTTGTTTGAAAAACAAGTTCCTGAATTGATGATACCACATCAACAACTTTTATGACAACACCTTTTGGCACTTTGAAATGCTGATGAGTAAAGTCGACGATTCCCTTGATTCCGCACGCCACCAGCCGGTCCACCGTTTCCTGGACGTCGTGGGAAATCGTCAAAATCGCGATTCGGCACCCGTCCGGAATCTTTTGCTCCAGTTGTTCCATCGGATACACTTCCACCCCGAACTTTTCGCCGCATTTGTCCGGATCCACATCGAACGCGCACGCGATCTCCCCTACCACATAGTCCCACTTGTTGTAGTTGATCAAGGCGCGGCCAAGGTTTCCGGCCCCTACTAAAATTATTTTTTCATCAAAATCGACGCCGAGCTGAGCGTTAAAGATCTCGATCAGCCGATCCACATCGTATCCATATCCTTGTTTGCCTAAATTGCCCAAAAAAGAAAAATCACGCCGTATCGTCGTCGGCTCGATGTCGACTAAGTTGGCAAGCTCTTTGGACATGACGCGCTCGACGCCGTTTTTCTGCAACCGGCGCAACGCTTTCAAATAAATTGGATACCGATGCAGTGTCGCTTTCGGTACATCTATATTCCGCATCGTTCATCACCATAGCCATTTTACCATCATTTTTCCAATTTGTGAAATTTTTTACAAATTGCTTGATTCCGGTCCTTTTTTCGTTTTGCCAAACAAATGCACTGCCGCGCTGTTTTTCCGGCTTACCTCCAACTCCTGCATAAGCGGATCCAGCAAGTCCAAATCCCGTTCCAGCTCGTCCGCGACTTGCTCGTCGAGCACACGGAAGTAAAAGTAGGCGTAAAGACTGGCGAAAAACATCAAAGAAAGGAGCACGCTGCCAAAAATCGAAAAATGCAAGCCATACACGAAGAGCGACAGCAGCAAAACATACAACGCGACATCGAACCACAAAAACCGCTTGATTTTCGCCGCCTCGATACCTTGCAACAGCGAGCTTCGCCGCTCGGAAAACGAATGAAAGTCGCCGCGCAGCGGATTGTTGAAGTTGACTTCCTTAAACCGGCCCCGCTTGTACGGATGCTTTTTGGCGTCCACAAGCATTTGCATTTTAATCAGGCAATAGCGCTTCGCCTTTTTCCGGTCCATCTTGTCGTATTTGTAAAAATTCATTTGCAGCAGTTTCAAGTAGTCGTTATCCGAAATCCGGTCGTAGCTCATCGCCTGCGTCAAGACGTCGAGCTTGAGTGAGCTCGACGACAAAAAGCTGATTTCGTGTTCGGCTTCCTGCTCGATGCGACACAACGAAAAATAGTATGGATCAATCGAATTCGCCATTTTGATACCTGCTTAAAATTCTCGCCATTTGATCCGGGCACGATGTTCGTTTCTTCTTGCAGTCAATTCCCGCGCAGCGCTCGATAAACTCCTCGACGCGCATGCCGTGCGCCAAAGCGCAAATCCCGCGCGAGCTACCTTCGCATCCATTCACCGTTTCAATGGAATGAATACGGTCCCCTTCGATCTCAAACACCATCTTCGTCGCGCAAACGCCCGTTGGTTTTTGCTCAAATCGTTTCATCGAATCAACCTTCCTTTCATTCGTCTCAAAATCTGTCCCGCCAGCAAGGCGATACATAGACCCGCCACAATCGAAAGCGCCAGCAAAACCGGCAAAAACAACTGCATAAAATACTGCTGGTAAACAAACGTGATCGCCAGCACCTGCCCCACGTTGTGAAAACAGGCGCCCAGCACGCTCACACCATAAATCGAAAACCACGGCAAACGATACGCCACGATCATCGCCAGCATGGACAGGATCCCACCCGTAAACGACAACGCGAACGAAACAGAAAACAGCGTGCCTTGCAGCAGCGCGGCCAAAAAGATTCGTCCCAGGCACACGACGCAAAGATCTTTCGGTCCATACGCGTACAGCGCGAACAGTCCCACGATGTTGGCGATTCCGATTTTATAGCCCGGCACGATCATCACGACGGGAAAAAAGCTTTCAACCAGCTGAAAGATAATGCCCAGCGCGATCAAGAACGCCAAAATGACACTCTTTTTCACATTCATTGAATTTGCACATCCTCTCCAGCCTGCTCCCCTTCAATCGTAATGACCGTTTCGTTTGGCAGGCAGACGATCGGCGTATTCGGACTGTCGACAAATCCTTGCCGGGAACAGTAATGGTGGGGCGAGTTTTCCTGTTCGACCCGGACCGCCCCGTCTTTGACCTCGATATGCACTTTGCCAAGCGTTCCATCCACGGCATATTTGCCATCTTTGAGCAAACTGATCCGCAGCTGCTCCTCGTTTCTCACTTGCACGACGGCGACCGTGGAGTCGGGCGCCATAAAAAAGATCGGAACGATCAACCCAATCGCGACAAGCATAATGCAGACGATCAGGATGCGGTCGCCTTTGGTCATCGTCAGCTTTCTATCCATGGACGATCACCTTGATCGGCTGTTCGATCTTGTTGCCGTAACGATCCGTGATTTTCACGACAATGTCCTGCTCCCCCACCGCGTCCGTGATGCCCAGCGGCGCCTCGTAGCTGACGCCCGACAAGTCGTTGGCCTCGAACACGCTGTCCCAGTCGATCACGGATCCTGCCGCCACACTCGTTTCCTTGGGCGTGTTCGTCAAGGTAGGCGGCTGTGTATCCTTGATCTTGATCCGGAACGGGATTTCCTGCGAGCCGTTTTTGATTTTAAAATCGTATTCTCCGACGACGAGATACTCCTTCCCTAACGAGATAAAGCGGTTTTCCTTTTTCGCGATGCCGCGCGACACCGACACGACGCTCATATCCTCGGTATGGTAGTTTTTGCCGTCTTTGACATACAAAGCCGGATTGGCGTAGACGTCTTTGCCCAATTCGATCGTAAACGTCTGCTTTTGCAGCTCGACCGGCGCGGCGCATCCCCAAAGCAAAAGCAGCCCCAGCGCCCAGCTAATCTTTTTTTTCATCCATTGTCCTCCATGGCGCCGCCAGCGTCCGGATCTTGGAAAGCCGGTGCTTCATGCCCGATTTGGAAATCGTCTCGCCAAACTCCTTGTACACTTCGTCGCACAACTCGTTGACGCTTGCTTCCGGATGGCGTTTGCGCACCTCCATGACCCGCGTGATTTTTTCGGGAATCGTCAGCTTGGCGGCGTTTTCCTCCAATATGCGAATGCATTCGATTTGCTCTTTGGCGGCTTTAAACGTCTTCATCTCGTTGGCGACTTCGCAGTTATCCAGACGCGTGAGCTGATTGTAAAAGTCGCGCTGGATCCGGTTGTCCTCAAAAGCGAAGAGCGCGTTGCTCGCGTTGCAAAGCCGCAAAAAATCCGCGATCTTGTCGCCGGCCTTGATATAGACGACGTACACGTTTTTTCGCTCGATCAGACGCGCCGGCAGAAAAAAGCGTTCCATCACCTTTTGGATGCCGGCCGCGAGCTGTTCATTGGATGTCGTGATCTCGCAATGGTAGTTGGTTGTCTTGGGCGAGTTGATCGAACCGCTCGCCAAAAAGCACCCCTGCAAATACGCCCGGGCGTTTTTTTCGGAACGCGTCCATTTATACGGTGGCGCGCTGTGCAGTCCCGTTTCGTTCAAAATCATCAAGTCGTCAAGAATCTCGCTCGCCTTCTCATAAATTTGCAGTCGGTAAATGTTGTTTTTTTTCAACTGCATCTTTTTGAGCACCGACAGTCGTCCCTCGACGTGGTACAACCGCTTGACCAGTCCGTAAATGTGCTTGATGATTCCCGCGTTTTCCATTTGAAACGCCACGTACATTCCTTGCCAGTTCATGTGCAGCGTCGCCTTCACCTGCATGAGGGCGCAAAGCTGCGCCTTCGCCTCGTATATGTCGAGCGCGTCCAGACAGATCTCGCCTTTCACATCACTTGTAAACGACATTACACACGCTCCAAAATCTCTTCGACCGTTTGCTTCACGGCGTCCGGATTGTGACGGATCCGGCCCTTTTCATCCAAATAAATCAAATTGCGTTTGATGATGTCGTACGGATGGCTCTCCTTGCCTAGACGAACAGGAAAAGAGCCTTCCTTTCCGTAGTTTTCCTTGACGAAATCCGGAATCACGCTTTCGTTGAAGACGGCGATATCGACCGGATTTTTAAACGAGTGCTTCTCCAAAGCCCGAATGTGGTCTTCCAGCGTGTAGCCGTCCGTTTCTCCCGGCTGGGTCATCGCGTTGCAAAAATAAATTTTCGGGCACGGATTTTCGTAGATCGCCTGCGAGATTTCGCGAATGATCAAATTCGGAATGACCGAAGTGTACAGCGAACCGATGCCGTAAATGATCAAATCGGCTTCCTCGATGGCGTCGATCGCTTTTTGATACGGCGTGATCGTTTGCTGGTAAAACACCTTGTCAATGTGGTTGGCGACCGTCGGAATGTTCTTTTCACCGCGCACAAGCGTTCCATCCTGCATCAAGGCGTACAGCGTCACCACATCGAGGGTGCTCGGCAGGATTTGTCCTTTGACGTTCAAAATGCGTGAAATCGACTGGATGGCGCCCATAAAGGAACCCGTCGTGTCCATGAGCGCCAAAAAAATCAAATTGCCCAAACTGTGTCCGCCGATATCCTCCTCGCCCTCGAAACGATAATTCATCAAATCTGTAAACAGCGACTCGTTTTCCTCTAGCGACATCGCGCACAACACATGACGGATATCGCCCATGGCCGGCACATGGTACACGTCGCGGATGCGCCCCGTGCTGCCGCCGTCGTCGGCGACCGTCACGATGGCGGTCAAATTGACGTCCTTGATTTTTTTCATTCCCATCATCATGCTGGACAACCCGGTTCCTCCACCGATCACGACGATATTTTTCATTGGAAATCACCGTTCCTTTCGCTTTCGGCGTTGTCCTCGATGTCGCGGTGGCTTTTAAAACAGCGGTACGTGTCTTTGTAGCGGTCGAACAAGTAGTTGCAAATGCTGACCGAGCGATGCTGGCCGCCCGTGCAGCCGATGGCGACGATCATATGGGACTTGTTTTGACGGTCGTACGAGGCAAACGTGAAATCAAGATAGTCCGTCAGCTTTTTGACGAACTCCCGCGTTTCGTCCGCCGTCATGACATAGTTGTACACTTCCTCCTGGTTGCCCGTTTTATCACGCAGGCTTGGCTCGTAAAACGGATTGGGCAAAAACCGCACGTCGATGATCTCGTCGGCATCCATCGGGACGCCGTGCTTGAAGCCAAACGACTGGAACGTAATGGTGAACTCCGTCTTTTCGTTGGTCCGGAACCGGTGGCGTATGCGGTTGGCCAGCGCCTGGGTCGTCAGCTTCGTCGTGTCGACGTGGAACGTGTTTTGCGCGTTTTCCTGCAAGTGGTCGAAGTAGTCGCGTTCCATTTCAATGGCGTCTTCCAGCGTGGACGCCCGGTTCGAGGCGATCATCGGATGCTGGCGGCGGGTAAAACGGTAGCGCAAAAGCAGCTCGTCGTCGTTGCAGTCCAAAAAGATGATTTGGATTCGATTCGTGTTGTTGTCGAAGTATTTCACAAAGTACACATAGTCGATTGCCGATACCGACAAGGCGACGGATTTATATTTCGCGCTTTTTTTCTCCAGCAGCTCTTCCAAATTCGGAAGCAGCTCTTTGGGAAAGTTGTCAATGCAGTAGTAGCCTAAATCTTCGAGCGCGTTCATCGCGCTGCTTTTCCCCGCTCCCGACATGCCGGTCACAAGGACGATGTTTTCATTCATAGCAGTACCTCCCGGATATTTTCTTTTCATATTTTGACGCGTTTTTCGCGCAGTGTTCGATTGAATGGCGAACGCGCCTCGCGGCGCATTCATAATGATTATATCACCATCTTCGCGAAATCCGTCCTTCAACAAAAAAAAGAGCGAAGAATTTTGTTTCTTCTACTCTTTCTCAAACCGCTCGATGGATTCGATTCGTCCCATGACGACAATGCCGTCGCCAAATTCAAAAACGTACTCCGGATCAATGTTCGTGATGGTCTGGTCGCCGTGTTCGATGGCGATAATGTTCAACCCGTAGCGGGCGCGCAAGTCCGTTTCGATGACCGTCTTGCCGACAAGCTTGTCCGGAACCATCATTTCATAAATCTCGGTGTCGTCGTTCAGCGAGAAAAAATCAATGAGATGGTTGGACAGCAGCCGTTTTCCAAGCCGGATTCCCATATCGTGCTCCGGATAGACGACTTCGGCGCCAAGCTTTTCCAAAATTTGCCCTTGCTCCCGGGTCGTCGCTTTGGCAATGACGCGCGGAACCCCCAGGTTGATTAAGTGCAAAGTCGCCAAAATGCTCGATTCGATCGCGTTGCCGATGCAAACGATGCCGACTTCGCAGTTGCGCACGCCAATCTCGTCAAACGCCTCTTTTGTGATGTGCTCCACCACAAACGCGTACGGCGTCAAATCGCGCAGCTCCTTGACTCTTTCGGGGTCGCGGTCGCAAATAATGATTTGATGGCCGGCCAAAGCGAGCGTCGTCGCCAGCGCGCTGCCAAAGCGTCCGACGCCGATAATGGCGTACGTCGCCGGTTCTTTCGATTTTCTAGACATAATTTCCATTCTCCTTGTTTATCCTATCATGACGCCTTCCTCGGTATAGGAAGCCTCGTTAAATCCTTTCAGCACCCACAACGTGGCGATTGTTACCGGACCGAGCCGGCCGATAAACATGCAAAGGATGAGCGTGATCTTGCTCGCCGTGCACAAATGGGGCGTGATGCCGACGGTCGAGCCGACGGTGGCGAACGCCGAAGTCACTTCGACCAGCGCCTCGTACAACCGCACATCCGGCTCGAAAACGAGCAGCAGGAACGTGCCGACAAAGACGACCGCCAAGCCAAAAAACATAACGGTCAGCGCTTTTTGAAAAATCAGCCGCGGAATTTTGCGGTGAAAAATCTCGTCGCGGTTGTTTTGAACCGTGCTGGAAATCGCTTTGAACGCGACCATGAAAAACGTCGTCGTCTTGATTCCGCCACCCGTCGATCCAGGCGAAGCGCCGATAAACATCAGGATGCAAAAAATCAGGATCGCCGCCTGGGAAAAATTGGCGAGCGGATACGTGTTGAATCCCGCGGTACGGGCGATTACGCTTTGAAACCACGCTTCCAGCCACGTTTGTCCGGATGTGAGCTTCAGCAAAATCGTTCCGCCGACAAGCAAAGTCACCGTCATGACCGTGACGACTTTTGTGTTGAGGCGCAGCGGTTTCCAGACAAACCGGTTTTGGATCAAATCGAATATAGCCAAAAAGCCGAAGCCGCCAATGATGACCAGCGCGGTCGTAATCAAATTCATCGGCACATTGTCGGCGTAATTGAGCAGCGAGTCGAATCCGCCTAAAATATCGAAGCCCGCGTTGTTAAAAGCCGAAACGGAATGGAACATGCCGTACCCGATCGCGGTTGGAACGTTGTAGTCCGGCAAAAAAACGAGTGTGGACAGCACGGCGCCGACGGCTTCCACGATAAATGTCAGCTTTAAAAAAAACTTGACCGTCTGTATCAACCCGCCGTATCCCGAAAAGTTCATGGCCTCCACGACGAGCTGCCGGGTCTTCAAGCCGATTTTTCGTCCAATCAGCAACGTAAACAACACCCCGACCGTCGCGACGCCCAAACCGCCGATTTGAATCAAAATCGCGATCACCGTGTATCCGATGGGCGTGAACGTGTCGCCGACCGGCACTGTCGTCAGTCCCGTCACGCAGACGGCGCTTGTCGAAACGAATAGCGCGTCGATAAAGCGAACCGGCGTTCCCGCCTTGTGCGAAAACGGCAGCATGAGTACCAGCGCCCCAATCAAAATCACCGCGGCGAATCCCATGGAAAGCAGGCGGGCGGGCGATTGCCTGTTGAGCCAGAATAAGATTTTTTTCATCACAATTCCACCTTATTATAATTCTTTCCTCATTTTACTAGAAAATGGGCTTTTAGACAAAATTTTAGCTTGAACTTCTCCTGATTTCAAGTTTGCAACCTCATGAATGTGGTGTATGATGAAAACAAGAACAAAAAGGATTTAATTATGAAAGCCATTATTTTTTTAGATATCGACGGCGTCCTGGCGCCAAAAAAAATGTTTTCGCCCTACGAGCCGGATCCTTTTTTAAAGGAGCGCCTTGTGAAAGCGAAAAACGATCCCGGCATCGGCCGGCTTCCGGATACACTGGTCAACCAGATCTTTCACCATTTCGACCCGGAAAGCTGCGGTTTGATTCGTATGCTTTGCCAGGCTTACGACGCCAAGCTGGTCATCACGAGTTCGTGGCGTTTGTTTTACAACGAGGAGCAGCTTCGGGCGATCATCAACATTTTTGACTTGGGCGCCTACATGATTGGCGCGACCCGACCGGGACTGCCCCGCTATCAAGTCATTCGGGAATACATCGACGAGCACGACGTGAAGCGCTATGTCGTCGTGGACGACCTCAATATGTCCCGCCAGTTTCCAAATCATTTCGTCCTCGCTTCGTACCGGTTTGAATCCGAGCAGTACGAGCAGACGAAGAGGCTGTTGTCATGGCAGCGATGACGCGCTCTCAGCGTGTGTTCCTCGCCTTGTCGCTGGGGTTGATGCTCGCGATCTTTTTGTTTTCATCGCAACCTGGCGACGAGTCGTCGTCCGTTAGTTTCTGGTTCGCCCGCTGGCTAGCGAAATGGATTGGCGAGGATGGGGCGCAGTTTCTTGTCCGCAAGGGCGCGCATTTTACGATTTACGCCTTGCTTGGCTTCTGTTTGCTGCAATCGTTTGGCTCCCGGCCGAAATCCTTTTTTTGGGTGGTGGCGTTTTGCGTCCTTTTTGCGGCGCTGGACGAGTTCCACCAGTCGTTCGTGCCGGGCCGAAGCGCCCAGCTGCGCGATGTGCTGTTGGATGGCTGCGGAAGCGCAACCGGGGCCGCAATTAGCCGCTTCTTTTTAAAACATAAATAAAAACTTATATCGTTTTAGAGAGATTTACTTTTAGAAAAAACAAAAAAACGTGTTTAATCGTTTCGATGTATATGATTTATAGACAAATTTCCGGTTTTTTTCTGAGATTTGTCTTTTTTAATAAATATGGTACACTTAAACTGGTGATAAATATGAACGAACGCGTAAAACGGATCGTTCATCTTGTGCTGGTCGCGGATTGCGTCATCCTGCTCATTTATGCATCATTCACGTATTTTATTCCGTTCTTAAATTCAGTCGTCCACCCTTCGCGGTATATTAAAACGAACGATTCGGTTTTGAACGTGTCCCTTTTATCCTTCGACCATGGCGAAGCGGCTTCGAAAACCATTTCCTTGCCGCGCGGGACCAAGGTCCAGCTTCAGGAATCCAGCGACACGACTTCGAAAGTCGAATACGACGGGGCGATCTTCGCGGTCGATAATGCGAATCTGGCCACTTCATTAACGGAATGCGTCGATACAGAATATGTATATCCTCGACGGATGATCAATTTATTCGACCAAAAAGATGGAGAGCTTACGGATGCTGTCGCTGACAAAGGGGAACAATTGGAAGTCGTGTCTGTAAGTCCGGACGATCTGGATGTTTCTACGGGGGTAGTAAAGTGGTATGAAGTCACCAAAAATGACAAAACGTATTGGGTCCCCGGCGCTTATGTGGAATCGCAAAAAGCGCTGGCGGATAAAAACTATGGATCCAACATTCAATATTTAACGTACTGGGACGAATATTACGGCAGCGGTTATTCCAAAGACGCCTATATCGACCAGATCGACTACAAGCCGATGATCAAGCAGCAATACGAGGACAACGTCATGCCGGATGTCGTGAACGCCTATCACGTTTCGCTTTCGAATCTCATCAACCATGAGCAGGAGCTGTTAAAGCTGAAAGACAAAAGCGCGATCAATGCGTTCGTGGTAGAAATCAAAAACGACGATGGAACGATTTTCTACGATTCGCAAGTGGCGAAAAAGTTTTTGAAAAATCCGCAGGAGGCCGTCGATGATTCCGTATCGCTTGAACAGCTGGACGCGCTGTTCACCCGCTTCGAGGACGCCGGGTATTATATGATCGCCCGCATCGTCACATTCAAGGATCCGGTATTCGCCAAACAAAATCCAAAAGAGGCGTACACCGACCAAAGCGGCAATCTGATCATGCACGACGGCTACTACTGGCCTTCGGCTTTCTCGCGCAAAGCGTGGCGCTACAACGTGGCGCTCGCCATGGAAATCGCGCCGTTTGTCAACGAGATCCAGTTCGACTATGTGCGGTTCCCGGATGGCACGCTGCAAAATTCTCTGGACGGGACGGGCGACTTTCACAACAAGTACGACGAAAGCAAAGTGGCGGCTCTTCAGGGCTTCCTCTCGTACGCCCACACGCTGCTGGCCGACCAGCATGTCTACGTCGGCGCGGACGTGTTCGCGTGGCCGGTCGTGTCCAAAGACGACCAGGATATCGGGCAGTTTCTGCCCGCTCTGGCCAACGTGGTGGATGTCGTTTCGCCGATGCCTTATCTCGACCATTTCTCGTACGGGGCGATGGGAATCGCCGATCCGATGAGCGCGCCGCAGGAAACGCTGTACAAGTTTTCGTCAATCACGAAGACCCAGCTCGACAATCTAGAATATCCGGCCCGCTATCGAACCTGGGTTCAAGGCTACAACGTGGACGCCCAGGGAATGCGGGCGCAAATCGACGGCATTCAGGACGCCGGGTATGACGGCTATATGATTTGGGCCGGCAACGGCGATATGGAGATTTTGGAAACGATTCTTCCAGGTCTTCAGGATCCAGCGCAGTAAAACAGGAAAAACCAGTTCAATCGCGAACTGGTTTTCTTTTATTTGTTGAAATGGTACGTGCGGTTGACAAATTTTTCCGCGTTGACCAGCACCCGCTCATGCGAGCCTTCTCCAATCAAATCGTCCCCCTGGAACGCCTGCACCCAGAAGGAAAATTTCTTGTCGTTTTCCACGTTGGTAATCGTGGCCACGATTCGAATCGTCGCGCCCAGCGGCGAAGCCTTGACATGGGAAACGTCGATTTTGGTGCCGACACTTGTGATGTCCTCGTCCAGTTTCAAACAAAGGCAGGCCGCCTCTTCCATCCAGGCCACCATTTGCGGCGTCGCCAGCACTTCCAAAGAGCCCGATTTCATGGAGGAAGCCAGACCCGACTCTTCCACGACGCGTTCGATTTCTGCTTTCATATTCATCATGTTGCTTATCCTCTTTTCATAAAAATTTTATCGAATCGACGACCACAAATCAAGAAAGACCATCCGTTCACACGACAAATCCGGTTTCAACCGGACATTTTTTCCTTCTACGCGAAAAAAGCGCGGTCCATCTTTTCCAGATTTCTCCATTCGTGGTATAATTTTTTTCATGAACGATGCAATGATCTTGAATAAATCAAAAAACCGCGTCCTCGCGCATTTGATCTTTTACTTTATTTTCATTTGCGCCTACGACGTGATGACTTACTACGTTTTAACACTCGACTTTTTCGCGAACACCGGCTTCGCCTACGTGTATTTGGGCCTCGCGCTGGCGCAAGTCCTGATCTTTTTGATCGCTTTCGGCTTGCTGGCGACCGGTCAAAAATGGACCCGGATCGTTTACTGGTTCGCCTACCTGGCCAATCTGGCCTTGTTTTACGTGCCCATTCACGCCTTGCTTCAAAACCTGTCGCAGTTTTTGACGCTGGGCACCTGCCTCGCCCTCCTGTTTGTCGAGGCACTCATCTTGTTTCGAATCGGCATGTATTTCCACCACAATCCGTATTGCCGGATTTTCTACGACCATATTTTGTCCGAGGAAATCGAGCAAAAATTCATGGCCGCCGCGCCTAAGGAGCGAAAACTCGTTTTCGACCAAACCACGACCGCGTCGACGCCTGGCGTTGCGCCGGTTCAGGAAATCGTCGAGGAGGAAGTGGAAGAGGAAGTCAAAGAGCCTCTCACCTATCCGCAAATGGCGTTCCGCCTGGGGCTTTGCGTGTATGGCGAGTTGATTGTGTTTCCGATTTTGTGCACGCTGTTTTCCAGCTTTTTCGCCAGTTTCGATTTGCAGCAAGTGTTCGCGGTCCGGGAAATGTTCATGCTTTGTATTTTCTCGGCGTTTATTTGGACGATTCCCGTCTTTTACTTGTATTACGATCAGCCGCGTTCCAAAACCATCGTCTGGGGCTGTCTGGCGGTCGAAGCGCTGCTTTTGATTTGGACAGGAAGCCGTTTGTACGGCTACTGGGCCTCTGATCTTTATCCGCTTCGCGCCATTGTTTTGTTTGGCTTGCTGGATCTGGTTCGACTGGGCATTCTCGTCTATTTTGCCAAGCCGGTCCTGACGACGCCGCACCGGCCCGAACCCATTCACCTGCCCTAAAAGAAAAGACCGTTGACAAAGGAAGGGTTCTTACAAGAAGTTTATTACGGAATCCATTGAACGGAAGGAAAATTTATGATCCTTCCGTTTTTTTGTGCATCTTCCTTTCTTTGGTCCGGATTGTGAAGTCCAATAGGATCAGGTAGCTTAGGAGGCGTTTTTATGTCTAAATCTCAATCGGTTATGCCGGTTTTTTCCGTCGATGATTTTTTGTTTGGCCATGATTTGATGGACGATCCAGACCAGAAATCTTATTTCGACAAAGAGAGCAACTCACTCCATTTATTCAAATGTCAAAAAAAATCAGTCCATCCTGTATGTCCTTATTGTGGAGAAGAGGCAACTCGCACGAATGGATGGGAACGACGTACTTGCCAGCTTTTTCCGATCCATGGCTTTTCTGTTTTTCTCCATATCCGTCAGCGACGTTTCAAGTGTGCAAATCCACATTGTTCGCACTACACGTTCACTTTGGAAACGCCGGGTTTCAAAGCCTATCAGCATCGCAGCGATTCTTTGAACATTGCGCTTTTTGCGTTGTCCATCTTTTTCAGCGATACGGCCCTTTCGCTTCTTTCCAGACAGTTTGGACTCCAAGTCAGTCGGGAATCCATCCGCAATCTTTTATCCCATGTCGAGATCAAAGACGAGCCGGACATCGACGCGATTGGGGTAGATGATGTGTGCCTCAAAAAGGGCCAGACTTACTACACAGTTATCTATGACGCACACGACCATCATCTTTTGGCTCTGCTCCAAGGCAGGGATGGACGCGAATTGACAGAATGGCTCAAAAAACATCCAAAGATAAAAGTCGTGGCCAGAGATCGGGCGAGTGCCTATGCCAGCGCCATCTCCAAGGTACTTCCCGACTGCGCGCAGGTAGCGGACCGATTCCATCTGCTGGACAACCTGCTCGAATATCTACACAAGATGATCCAGAATGAAGTGCCAGGTACCATCTTCGTAGAAAAGGATAAGATCCTTGATCATGAACCAAAAAAAGAATGGCTGCCGATCCGGTATGATCCAGCCCTTTTAGACAGCCTTCACTATGACGATACGCCGCCCGTCGATGAAAACGGGAAAAAGATCCTGTTTATCGACAAAAGCGCGTCTCGAAATCAAAAACAATATCAGCGTCAAGCCGAATCAAGAAAGAAAAAATATCAAAAGGTGAAAGCGACCCGGCAGGCTTATTTCAATAAGGAGAGGCCTAAGAAGAAAGATCTGCAAGAGCGATTCCGTATTTCGAACGCGACTTTAGACAAATATTTGAGCATGAGCGAAGAGGAAGTGGAAAAGCTTCTGGAAATCACTCCCTATAAGAAGCGGGACACCCCGGTCAATCCGTATCTAAATAGGATTTATAAGATGCTCAAGGACAATGTGGATCCGCCGTTGATCTTCGCCTATATCCTTCATCAAGGATATCAGGGAAGCCAAATATCATTAGAAAATCATATTAAAGCGATCAAAGAAAATAATTTTGGAGGAAAAGTGTCAAAGGTATGGAACGTGGAAAAACACTATTCCGAAAAAATCGATACGATCAAGTCAAATGCCATTCTCAGATATGTGACGATCAAGGACCGAGAGAAGATGAAATATACAAAAGTTGCGGTTTATTATTCCAAGATAAAAATTAAATATCCGATAGTCGAAGAATGCGAAAATATATGGAATGAATTCTATAAAATATTGATGGGGAATGACCCGAATAAGATAGATGAATTTATTAAAAAAGAAAAAGAAACAAAGATCCATAAATTCGTGGAAGGACTAAAAAAAGATATCGCCGCCATCAAACACGCGATATCTTCCGCGATAAGCTCTGGTTTTGTCGAAGGAGGCAATGACCGGTATAAACTCGTCAAACGAACGATGTTCGGACGAGCCGGGCAGAAGCGCCTATTCGATAAGACTTATGCGATTTCTATTATAATGCGGACCGGGATAAAAGCCAGCGAATTGATAGAGAAATGGATTCATGAAGATGGAAGAATCAAAAAGGAGATGCCAGTATTCTGACATCTCCAATAATGGCTTTATCCAAGCGTTACAAACTTTTTGTAAGAACCAAAGGAAGTCGACAGTCTTTTTTTAATCTTCTTCAAACGTTTTCAAATACGCCAGCAGCGTCTGAAAATCGCCATGGGCGAACAAGTCGATATTTTGGTTGGAGCGGTTGATCAAATGGTCCGTCAGCAAGAACGTGCGCATCCCCAGCTTTCGGGCCACCATGTCCTCGTCCACGTCGTTGCCGACCATGACGCACTCTTCCGGCTTCAAGTCGAAGTCCCGCAAAATGTTTTCGTAATACGCCAAAGACGGCTTGCACGCGCTGGCGTTTTCATACGTGGTCACCAAGTCAAAATCGTTTGGATCCAGTCCCGCCCAGCGAATCCGGGAATACGTCGCGATTTGGGGAAACAGCGGGTTGGTCGCCAGCATCAGCCGGTATTTCTTTTTCAAAGCCTCCACGATTTTCTGGCTTTCAGGATTAGCCGGACAAACCTTTTGGATCTCCTGAAACTCCTGCTCGTAAAAGCGCTCGAAAACGGGAACGTATTCCAAAATGCTCTCTCCATACATTTCCTCCATCTTTTTCCAGAATACGCGCTCGTTTCTTTCCGGGCCCTGGTCTTTGATCATTGCCTCCGTCGCCGCCCAAATGCTGCGAATCAGCTGCCGGGAATCGAAGGCGTACGCCATTTTGGCCGCCAGCTTTTGAAAATACAACTCGACGAACTGCTCCTGGTCCATTGGCAAAAGCGTTCCATCCAAATCAAATAAAATTGTTTTAATCATACGTTTAATTATACACGATTGGAATCGTCACGGAAAGAGTCGTTCCCTTTCCTAAAACGGATCGAATACGAACCTCGCCATCATAAAACAAGGCGATGTGCTTGACGATCGACAAGCCAAGTCCCGTTCCCTTTTTCGTGTTCGTATCCGCCCGGTAAAAGCGCTGGAACACCTTTTCCTGCTCGTCTTCGGCAATCCCGATTCCGGTATCCACCACGGTTAAATGCATGTTTTCCTCTTTGGCGCTCAAGTGGATGTGAATCGTTCCGCGCGGTACATTGTACAACACGGCGTTGTGCACCAAATTGGAAACGAGCTCCTCCATATACGGCTTGTACGCGTACACACGAACCGGCTTCAGCATCGTCGTGATCGTCAGCTGCTTCTCGTTCGCCAGCGGTGTCAGGCTTTTGACTATGGACTGGACGACATCCTGCATCTCGACGATTTCCGCCGGCCCGTTGTGCTCGTTTGATTCCAGACGGGAAATCATCAAAATATCCTGAATGAGCCGGGTCATGCGCCGACTTTCCAAAAGGATGCGGTCGATGCAATCCGCGCGCATCGCCTCTGTCAGCTCGTCTTGTTTTAGAAGCTCCGCGTAGCCTTGAATGCTCGTCAGCGGGGTTTTTAGCTCGTGGGAGGCGTTAGAAAAAAAGAGCTGCTTCATTTGCTTGTCGTTTTCCAAGTCGTGGATTTGCGAATTGATCTTGCGATCCATTTCCTCGATCGAGGAAGTAATTTCCTGCAATTCGGGACAGTCGTAGTCGTCCAGCTGGATCGGCTCGTCTTGGCGGTTTCGCACTTTTACGGAAATCTGGTGGATGGGCTCGAGCAGGATCCTGGAAAAGTGGCGAATGCAAATATAGGCGAGTCCGCAAGAAAACGCGAAGATGAAAATGAAAATCGGCAGCGTGTGGCTGACGCTTTCGTTCAAGCCTTCCAGCGGCATCGCCAGCCGGATGATGCAGTGGTCCTTTGGCATGTATTTGGCCACATACAAAAAATTCATGTGCGTCGTCGCGAAATAGCGTGTCTGGCTTCCACTTCCCTTTTCCAGGGCGAGCTGGACTTCCTTGCGCTGGAGGTGGTTTTCCGTTTCGTGGGCGTACGTGTCGCTTAAAACGGTCCCATCCTCGGCGATGACGCTCAGACGAATATCGCTCTCTTCCAAAAATTTGGAAAACGTGTCGGTTTCGCGGGGCGCGATGCTGACAAGGTCGATCATGTTTTCAAGCGTCTGCACTTCTTCCTGAATGTATAGCGTGTGGAAAACCATGTACAAACCGGTAAAGGAAATGAAAAGGATCATCAAAAGGATCCCCATAAAGATCGCGGTAATTTTCTTTCTCATAACAACCTCTTTTCTTTATCCTATCAAAAAAAATCCCTTTCGGGATTTCTATTGTTCAACTTTCCTGCAACGTATATTCGGCCAGCTGGGTCGCGTGGTCCGAAATACGCTCGTAGTTGTAAATCGTATCGAGGAAATAAATGCCTTCCTGCACGTTGTACGACTGCTCGCTCATCCGGTGCATGTACGACTGCCGCATCGTCTTTTCCATTTCGTCGACGCGGTTTTCATGCTTCTCGACTTTTTTGTACTGATCCAAATCGTGATTTTCCCGCATCTTCAACGCGTATTTCATCGTCTTGTAGGCGTGGGAGGAAATCGTGTTGATATCCTCGATCATCGTTTCGCTCATTTTATGCTCCAGCATTTGCTTCGAGCCGTTGAGAATGTGCATGCAGTAATCCGAAATGCGCTCGATGTTGTTGATGGCCAAAATCGAGTGCTGCAGTTCCAGCTTGTCGGCTGGCGGCAGCGTCGCGATGTCGACCTTTTCCAAATACGAGGTCAGCTCTTCCTGAAACCGGTTGATCTTGCGCTCGTTTTCCTCCATCTTTTCGAAATGGTCGTGCGAAACGAGCACGTCGCGGGAATAGGAAATGTTGCTTAGGGCCAGCGCGCCCATCCGGATGATTTCCTGCCGGACGACATCGAAGGCGATCCCCGCGTTTTGGAGCAAACGCTTATCCAAGTGCACGAATTCTTTTTCCTTGATTTCCTCGTGCTCGGGAATCATTTTTTGCGCCAGCTTCACCAGCCAGTTGGCGAACGGAAACAACAAGATCGTCGTCGCGATGTTGAAGCCGGAATGGAACAAAGCCAGCGAGGTGCCGGTCACGGTGGATTGCGCCACAAGCGGATTGAGCGCGAAGAAAATCCAAATGACCGAACCAATCAAGATCGAGCCAATGATGTTAAAGAGCAAGTGCAGCATGGCCGCCCGCTGGGCGTTGCGATGGGCGCCAATACACGACAGCAGCGCCGTCACGCACGTTCCAATGTTTTGTCCCAGGGCGATAAAGGCCGCCGCGCTCCAGTTCACGACGCCGTTGAACGCGAGCGTCTGCAAAATTCCCATCGAGGCGGAGGATGACTGAATCACCGCCGTCACGACCGCGCCGACAAGCAAACCGAAAATCGGATTGGAGCCGATGACGGTAAAGGCCTGGTAGAAGATCGGCTCGTCGCTGTAAGGCTTGATCGCGCCGGACATGGCGTTCAAACCAATGAACAAAATACCGAATCCGACAAGGATGCTCGACGTTTGCTTCATCCGCTCGGTTTTGGCAAACAGCAGGATGACCGTTCCGATAATGAGCAAAATCGGCGCGAAGAAATCCGGTTTAAAAAACGATCCCCATTCCGACATGGAAACGAGCCAGCCGGTCATCGTCGTTCCGATGTTGGCTCCCATGATAATTCCAATGGCCTGGCTTAGGTCCATCAGCCGGGCATTGACAAACCCGACAACCATGACGGTCGTTGCCGAGGACGACTGGATAATGGCCGTGATCAAGGCGCCGACCAGCACCCCGACGACGCGGTTGTTGGTCAGCATCGCCAGTAGTTTTCTTGTTTTCGCGCCGGCGGATTTTTGCAATCCATCCGCCATCAGCTGCATACCGTAAATAAACATTCCAAGACCGCCCCCGAACGCAAGGACGCTTTTTAAAATTTCAAGATTCATGAAAAATTTCCTTTCTCTTTCGAATTTAGTTTACCACGTTCAACTTTTTCAAAAGTAAAGGAAACGTAAAGCTTTCCACCCGCTCTTTACATGGAATTAACATAGAAAGATCCGTTTTGGATCAAAGGTTTTGCAGTTTGTGCTTGATGGTTCGCAAACCGTTGTACAGCTTGTATTGGGACGGCTTGGCGACATACGTAAAATCGCCGACGAGCTCGGCCACGATGGCGTTGAAGCTGCGCTTGAATGTAAAGACGCCGTAGTCCTCGGCGCTCTCGTCGAAATCGCCGCTGATGCCGTAAAAATTATAGCGGTCGCATCCGTGTTCGATGGCCATTTGGATCATATGCCATTGGATCATGAACGAGCCGGCGAAGCGGTTCAAGTCTTTGTTGGATCCCGAAAACAAGTACAGCACCTCGAATGGTGTCACCATAAACGAGGCGGCCGCCAAGTACAACACCGTGCCATACGCGTCTTTGTATTGTTTGATTTCGGCCAGCTTTTTGTCGCATCCTTGAATGGCGTACTCGGCTTCTTTTTTGCGGTTGATCTTCTTTTGGGAATCGGGTGTCTTTTCCAAATCGCGCTCGGCTTTTTCGAGCGTCTTGACTTGCCGGGCGCGGTCTTTTTCGACATTGGCCCGATAAGAGTCCAAGTCGATATACGCCAGACACGCTTTGAAATCGTCCTGGAAATGGTCGGCGTACGCCTGGTATTTCGAGAGCTCCGGCGCTTCGAAATGCCGGATCTCCCCGGCCAAATCGACGAGTTCTTTCAAGATGTACAGCTCGTCGCGGCCCAGCTCCTTGACTTTGACGCCCATGCGCTCCGCGTTGCGAATGCTTTGGCGCGTGTTCGTGTGCATCGCCTTGAACACGTCTTCTTTTGTTTTCCCTTTCAAATCGAGAATCGACATCCAGCGCGGTTCGAAGTTGACGTCGTTGCCAACGCGAAATCCCTCATGGTGAAAGCCGGCCTGTTCGAACACCGCGATCAGATCGTCGCGCTTTTTTCCCTCGAGCACTTCCCCGTTTAAGTCATGCGGCTGGTAGTCCACGTACGGATCGACTTTCATGTACAAGCAATCGTGGGCGTTCAAATACGTTTTGAGTTCGTCTAAAAAAACGCGGACGAGATCCAGGTCGTCGTAGTCGATCAAAAAGCCGCGCAGCGACATGTACAGGCGCAGCTTGCCAAACACCGGCAGCGAGACGAGGACGCACGCGGCCGCCAGACTGCCGTCCTCGTTTTCCAATCCGACAAACGTCTTGTCCCAGCTTGGTGTGTTGTCTTCGCGCAGCTCGGCCATTTCGACGGACTGCCAGAAGTTTTTTTCTTTATATTGATCCGAAAACCGGTGTATCGTTGTTGTGTGATTTCTCTAAATAGCATGAAATTCCTCCATCCGCCTGATTATAGCACACAGGGAATGTTCATGCACTCGAAGAAGTCATTTCCACCTGTTTTCCCGCCTTCTGTCCAATCGTTTCATAGAGTGCTTTCGTGCTGGCGTCGCCGTTTCTGTTGAGCGCGACCAGCGTTTCATCCTCCAAAGTGAGCACGATGTACGTGTATTGTTGCCAGTAGATGTACACAAGGCACGGACCAACCCCTTCGATTTCACCTTTTCCGGCCGCGTATTGTTCGGTGCTGATGCCATCCGCACCGGCGCCAAACGTTTTCATCATCATGGAGCGCGGCTTGCTCTGCCCTTTCGTGAGCGGGCCTTTCAGCGTCGTGCCATCGTAAAGCGACACGGGCGAGGTTACGAGGTCGACTTGGCGGATGGAGTCGAGCGGGATCACGGTATTCAAATTGAATTTAACCGCCTTGCATTCGCTTTCCTTTCCTGAGTAGCTTCTTTTTTATTATTATACATAATTTTCAGCAAACGCAAAAAAGACTTGCCGAAGCAAGTCTTTCCTTTGATTCTTATTTCTTTTCGATGATGGATTCGTTCCAATGCTCGTTTGGTTTCACGTCGAGCAATTCGCAAACGGTTGCCGCGATGTTGGACAATCCCAGGTTGTCATCCTGTTTGCATACGACGTCGGCGCCGTATACGATGAATGGCACTTTGTTGAGCGTGTGGCTCGTCTTGGCTTTGTGCACTTTTTCATCCGCTTTCGGCTTGTCGTACATTTCGTCGGCGTTGCCGTGGTCGGCGGTGATGAGCAGGATGCCGTTTACTTTGTCAACGGCTTTTATCACGCGGCCGAGCGCGAGGTCGACGGCTTCGACACCGATGATCGTCGCTTCCAAATTGCCTGTATGGCCGACCATGTCGCCGTTTGGATAGTTCGTGCGCAGGAACTGGTACTCGCCCGACTCGATGGCCTGAATGAGTTGGTCGGTAATTTCCGCCGATTTCATCCAAGGACGCTGTTCGAATGGAATGACATCCGACTGGATTTCCACGTACGTTTCCAAATTGTCATCGAATTTTTCCGAACGGTTTCCGTTCCAGAAGTACGTCACGTGGCCGAATTTCTGCGTTTCGGAAATGGCGTATTCGTTGATGCCTTCCTTGACGAGCTGCTCGGTCAGCGTGTAGCGAATCTTTGGCGGCTCGGTCAAATATTTCTTTGGAATGTTGAGGTCGGCGTCGTATTGGAGCATGCCGGCGAATTTCACATCCGGTTTGTTGCCGCGGTCGAACTTGTCGAATTCTTCCCTTCGTCGAACGCCTTGCAGATTTCCTGCGCCCGGTCTCCGCGGAAGTTGAACAGGATGACGCTGTCGCCGTCTTCGATCGTTCCAACCGGTTTTCCGTCTTTGGCGATGACGAATCCTGGCAGATCCTGGTCGACAACGCCGCTTTCGTTGCGGTATGTCTCGATAGCTTCAGTCGCCGAGGCGAACTGGCGTCCTTTGCCATGCACGTGGATATTCCATCCTTCCTCGACCATCGGCCAGTTGGCTTCGTAGCGGTCCATCGTGATTTGCATACGGCCGCCGCCGCTGGCGATGCGCGCGTCGAACGAGTCGTCGTTCAAATCGTTCATGAAGTTTTCGATTTCATCCACATACTGTAAAGCGGATGTTTCCGGCACGTCGCGTCCATCGAGCAGCACGTGTACGCGGACTTTTTTCACGCCTTCTTCTTTCGCTTGTTTAATGAGCGCTTCCAAATGTTTGATGTGGGAGTGCACGTTTCCATCCGACAACAAGCCGATGAAATGCATCGTATGATCTTTCGCGCCTTCAACGAGCTCTTTCCATGTCGCCGAGTTGAACAGCTCTTTCGAGTCGATGTTCTCGTTGACGAGTTTGGCGCCCTGCGAGTAAATTTGTCCGCAGCCGATCGCGTTGTGACCTACTTCGGAGTTTCCCATATCGCCATCTGTCGGAAGCCCTACGGCGAGTCCGTGCGCTCTCAATTCCGTATGCGGGCATTCGTTCCACAGTTTGTCCAAATGAGGTTTGTATGCCATCTTTACGGCGTTTCCAAGCTCTTTGTCGCTAATGCCGACACCGTCCATGACAACAAGGACCACAGGTCTTTTTTCCATGTTTATTCCTCCTAATTTAATTCATAAAAAGTTTACCACTTAAAGGAGTTCGATTCAATTAACCATGTGAAAAAATGAACAATACGATAGGAGGATAGAATGTTTTTCATTAACCAATTATAAAGGACCGCCGTCAAGCGGTCGCTTTGTCTTATTCTAAAATTTTGATTTCTTCGATGCCGTCATCGTAAAGATTATATAGATCACCCTTATCCGTTTCTACAATTAAGCTTTCCTTATCGAAGCCCTCATTATCTTCTGGGTAACAGTATTGTATGACGCGACAAATAAATTCAAGACCTTCTTTTGTTCTAATTTGTATTTTATTGGGGATGTTATAGTTTTGGAGATTCATTTTCTAGCTCCTCCTGCGACGTTCCCGGTATCAAATGGCTATCTTTATTTCCATCATGCAAGACGAAGCGGTTCGTCGATTAAAATCTATTGTCTTTTACTTAGAAAAAAAGACAGAACCATCATGATCCTGTCTTTGATTGTATTGATTAATCCTGCTCAAGCGCGAGCGTGCGAGTCGTCAGATCGCATACTTCCGCCGGTCCGTAGTACTGGATCGCACCCGGATATACGTAGCATGTTTCTTCCGCCCACTGGTCGCGGTTGGCTTCGAAGAATTTGAATGGTTTGCCATCAAGCTCGACAAGCGCCTTTTTAATAACCGGCTTGTCCTCGCCATGACGACGCTCGATGTTCATCATCTTCGTGATCGGCATACCGCCGGCTACCCATTCGCTGGCTGGATTGGAAAGGTTGGAAATTTTCGACAAATATCCCGTGTATCCATACTGGATGAGCATGAACGCGTTGTAGCCTAACGAATAGCAGTAGTCCGCGTCAAAGTTCGACGGGAACGCGCAACGTCCTTCGTACCCGAAGAAGTGGTGCAGCGGGTTGAATTTGCCCGTGTACGTGCCAGCCGCTTTTCTTTGCGCCAGTTTGTCCGCTACGAGCGCGGAGAACAGTTTTTCCGATTCGATAAGCGAAACCTGCACGTTTCCGTGTGGATCGCGCTCGAGGAACAGCTGCTGCTGGATTCCCTGCGGCAAAATGTCGAACACTTCGAACGACTCTTTCGTCAAACCGTTTTTGATGAACTCGTATTTTTCAGCCCATGTCGGCAGCGCGTTGAACGCGTCCGCTTTCGCGCCGGCCAGCAGTTCGTTGATCTCGGCGATCAGCGCGGAGAACTCAGGAACGAATTCCACAACGCCTTCCGGAATGATAGCCACACCAAAGTTCATGCCTTTAGCGGCGCGTTTTTCAACAGAGTCGGCGATGTAGTCGGCAATTTGGGACAGCGACATTTTCTTTGCCGCCACCTCTTCGGAAATGAGGCAGATGTTTGGCTGGGTTTCCAGCGCGCACTCCAAAGCGACGTGGGAAGCGGAACGTCCCATGACCTTGATGAAGTGCCAGTATTTCTTCGCGGAGTTGGCGTCACGCTCGATGTTGCCAATGACTTCGCTGTATGTTTTCGTCGCGGTATCGAAACCGAACGAGATCTCGATATCCTCGTTTTTCAAGTCGCCGTCAATCGTTTTCGGGCAGCCGATGACTTGAACACCCGTGTTGTTGGCAGCAAAATACTCGGCCAATACGGCAGCATTCGTATTGGAGTCGTCACCGCCAATAATCACGATTGCGGTAATTCCGTGTTTTTTGCAGACGTCGGCCGCGATCGCGAACTGTTCCTGCGTTTCCAGTTTCGTTCTTCCCGAACCGATAATATCAAAACCGCCCGTGTTGCGGTACTCGTCGATGTATTTGTCGTCGAATACGAGGTAGTCGTCGTCGATCAACCCGCTTGGCCCGTTTTTAAAGCCAAACAGCTCGTTGTCCGGGTTCGTCGCTTTCAACGCGTCGTACAAACCGCAGATGACGTTATGGCCGCCCGGGGCCTGCCCACCGGAAAGAATGACACCCACCACTTGTTTTTTTGGTGCTGACGTGTTCTCTCCTCTCTCAAATGTGATTTCTTTTTTCCCATAGGTATTCGGGAACAGCGCTTTAATGGCTTCCTGATCCGCAACGCTTTGCGTTTCCTCTCCTTCTTTGACGCAGATTTCCGAAATTCCGTTTCGCAGCATGCCTGGCAGCTTTGGCGAATATTCGTATCTGGCCTTTTGTAACGGTGAAATTTTCATATTACCTCTCCTTTTTTCAGTTTAAATTATAGAATAGGCGTTCCGAAAAGTAAATGGAATGTGTGGGCATTTCCCGATTTGAAAGAGCTTATTTTTTTCGAAAAACAGCCATTCACAAAAAAAACGCCAGAACGTGTCCGGCGTTTTCCTTACGCTTCGTTTTCGTGGCTGGCGAACCGGGAAAGAAACTGTTTCGTCCGTTCCTGCTGCGGATCGTTAAAGATCTGCTCCGGCGTGCCCTGCTCGGCGATGACGCCCCGGTCCATGAAAATGACCCGATCGCTTACCTCTTTGGCAAACTGCATCTCGTGCGTGACGATGACCATCGTCAGCCCTTGCTTGGCCAGCTGCTGCATGACTTCCAGCACGTCCCCGACCATTTCCGGGTCAAGCGCGCTGGTCGGCTCGTCGAAAAGCAGCACTTCCGGATCCATGCAAAGCGCGCGCGCGATGGCGACACGCTGCTTTTGCCCGCCCGAAAGACGGGTGGAATCCGAATTGGCGAACGCCTCCATGCCCACTTGTTTCAGACGCTCCATCGCGATTTTCTTCGCCTCGTCTTTGGAGCGTTTGAGCACTTTCGTCTGTCCAATCATGCAGTTCTCGATAACGTTCAAGTTGTTGAATAAATTAAACGACTGGAAAACCATGAGCACCTTCGAGCGGTAGTCGCCTTTATCCATGCTCGAATCCAAAATGTTTTGTTTTTTGTATTTGATTTCGCCGCCATCCGGGATCTCGAGCAAGTTGATGCAACGCAGCAGCGTGCTCTTTCCCGAACCCGAAGAACCGATGATTGTCACGACTTCGCCTTTTTCGACATTGAAGTCCACATCGTGGAGCACCTGCAAGTCGCCAAAATGCTTTTGAAGATGCTCGATATCAATGATATGTTCCATAGGCTTCCTCCTTTACGCGCAATGATCCTTGATCGTCACGGTGTTCGTCTTGTTGATGCGCCGCTCCGCCGCGTTCAGCAGCCACGTCGCCAGCGTCGTCAAGATCAAATACAAAATGGCGGTCACGAAATAAATTTCAATATAGCGGTACTGCGTGCCGGCTACGCTCGTGGCCTGGAAATACAATTCCGTCACGGCGATCGCGTTGAGCATACAGGAGTCCTTGATGTTGACAATTAGCTGGTTGCCAATCGACGGGAACGTGTTTTTTATCGCCTGCGGCAAAACGATGTGCATCATCGTCTGGAAGTTGCTCATGCCAAGCGACTTGGCCGCCTCTACCTGGCCGCGGTCGATCGACTGGATTCCCGAACGGACGATTTCCGCCATGTACGCGCCCGTGTTGATCGAAATGATGATCATGCCCGCGGTAATCGGCTCCCAATGGAAAACCGGCCGGAGCAAATAGTAAATAAACAAAGCCTGCACCATCATCGGCGTTCCGCGGAACACCCAGATGTAAAAACTGGCGATCGCCTGGAAAAATTTGATAATTCCCTTTTTGACCGGATTGTCGAGCGGATCGTCCGGAAGACCCCGGATGGCGCCGACAATCAATCCAATCACCAAGCCGCCCAGCGTGCCGACGATGGCAAACGAAATCGTGACCTTGATTCCGTACCAGAACATCGGCCAGTTGGCCTGGAGCATTCGCCAGCAATACGCAAAATCAAGCGACATTCCTATTCACCCGCCGGCGCCGTTTCAACGGCGGTCGCCATGTACGTGTTGCGCTGGTCTTGCGAGATCTTGTCCAGCGCGCTTTGCACGGACTTGAACAATTCGCTGTCCCGGGAATCGTTTTTCATTCCAATCGAAACCGTCGTGTCGACGTCGAATCCTTTGCCGTCCTCGAATTTCACGATCGCCAAATCCGGGTTGGACGCCACGATGCCTTCCGCTACCGGCATTTCGGCCGTGATCGCGTCCGCGTCGTTGTGCTGAAGCGCCACAACAAGCTCCGGATACGTCGCTCTAGGCGTCACGTGCTCCACGCCTTCGATCTGGTCGATCACGTCGTCGTAGTTCGTGTTTTTTTGGCCAATGACTTTTTTACCGGAAAAGTCCTGAATCGACGTGAAGCCTTCTTCCTCGCCGCCTTTGCGCACGATCATGACCATGCCTTCGCTCTCGTAATATGGCGTCGTGAAGTCCAGACCTTCCTCGCGCTCCTCGTTGGCTGTCATACCCGCGATGATCGCGTCGATTTCTCCGGAAGCGACTGCCGGCTGCAAGCCGTCCCAAGCCACTTTTTTCACGACAAGCTCCTTGCCCATCTCGTCGGCGATTTCTTTGGCCATCATGATATCGTAGCCGTCGCAATAGCCCATGCCGCCACCAAGGTCTACGCTTGTTTCCGTTTGTTCCGATGTCTGCCAGTTGAATGGCGCGTAGCCGCATTCCATTCCAACGGTGAATGTGTTGTCGTCCTGCGCGGCCTCGCTGGACCCGCATCCCGTCAATGCCATCAGCATCGCAGCGCCGACGCATACCAATGATTTTTTCATAAGTTATTTCTCCTCCCGTCCAGATAAAGAAAAAAGCTATATGTTATCGAACATATAGCACGTACTTCTACGCTTTTCGATAACGCCTCTTCGAGTGAAGGAGTGCATCAAGTATTCCCTGATACCCCAAGAGCCGGATTGCCGCCCGCCTCTTTCGGCGATGGTTGCCTTTCCACGGTTTCTTCGCATGCCTGCTCCGCCGTCTACTGATCTGCACCGCTACCTTTATCTTTATCCAATCTTTTTAATAAGGTCATTATAGGGGGGCGGGCGAAGGATGTCAACGGCTTCCACCCCGATTTCTTTCGTTTATGGCCAAAGGAGATGAAAGAGCCGAATCAAAAGCGCGTTTTCGTCGAACACCATCGGAATTTGCGGAAACACGACGACCATCCGCACGATGTAGTACAACAGCATGGCCGCCGCCCAGCCCGCCCAAAGCCAAGTCAAAACGTTCTTTTGCCTCGCTAGCGCGATCGAGACGACCGCGACCAGCAGCGTGGGAATGACCATCGCGTGGTAAAACAACGACGCTTTCACGTTCCCTCGCGCCAAAAACACCAAAGCGGTCGTGAAATTGCATCCAGGACACGGAATGCCGGTCACGGTTTGAATCGGACAATGATACCCGAATACAAAAAGCAGGCACAACGCCAGCAGCGCCATACCTGTTCTTTTCAAAAACTTATTCGCCATACCGAACGAACTTGTTGATCGAGTTTTGCAAAATGGCCATCGAAACGATTTCCGCGAAAATCGCCAAAATCGCCAGCAACGTGGAGTCGTCGCCCAGACGAACTTTGGAATCCAAGTTGTACATCGCCTTGCCCGCCTGATAAAAGAAATAAATCTCGTACAGTCCGCATGTCACGATCGACAGCAAAACGACCAAAATCGGATCCGTCATTTGCGGCTTTCCTTGCGCGGCGCTCAGCTCGTTGACGTCCTTCGCCAGCAAATACAGCCAGACAAGTCCGTAAATTCCGCACGTCACGATCGTCAAGATCACATCCAGCGCGATGCTGCGCTCCTGAACCGGCGAGGCGTAAAATGTCCGCTGGGCTTGCGGATTCGCGTTGCCGCTCATTGGATCGCGCGCTTCCGTTTCCGCCTTCAAATAACGAGCCAGTTCGGAATGCTTCAAAAGAACCCAGTCCTCCATGCCGTTTTTCCAAACGTACGTCGTGCCTTTGATCACGCCCTGGTCGATGAAGGCCTTCATTTCCATTTCCGTAAACGGCCCCGTCGACGCGTTGTTGGCCACGTAGTACCATTGCGCCTCCTGCGGTTTCGCTTCTTCCTCCTTCGGCTCTTCCAGCGTCGTTTCCTCCACTTCCACAACGACCGGCTCCTCTTGCGTTTCGGTTTCGGCCGGTCCGCTTATCACATCTTCGTCGTTCGAGCTTTCTTCCATTATTTCTTCCGTCAGCGCCGCTCCGCAATTCGAGCAAAACTTCGCATCCTCGCTATTTTCATAGCTGCATTGTTTACAAATCATTATTTTCCCTCCAGATCATGCGGTTTATGTTGTTAATTATAACCGTTCCAAGACAATGATGCAAATTATTCCTCTTTGTCCTCGTCCTGGTCCTTGCGGGTAAAGAACTTCACAACGAGCAGCAGGACGGCCGCCAGCGCCACGAAGCCAATCGTGATATAAAAGCCTTCGTTCGTTTTGGCCGACGTGTTCGTGCCTTGCAGCTTGGACGGCTTCTGGTTTGGCTGAAGCGAGTTTGGAATGATCTTTTTATAGTAAACGTTAATGATCGTGTCCTCTTTCAAACCGTCCCCTTTGGTTTCCCGGTCGGTTTTCACGTATTCATAGCCGTTGATCTCGATTTTGTCGAACTTCGAAACATCCCATTTCGCGTCTTCCTTCAAGCCGACGACCTGGTTGGAAGGATGGATCGACTCGTCGTTTTCAATGTTTAAATAGTTGACCCGGACATAATACCGGCTGATTGGCTGCACCGAAACGACGATTTCGATCGGTTTGGCCAATGTCCCGCTAACTTCGCCTTGCACGGCGACGATTTTAAAATCTTTTGGCACGTTGGCTTCAATCAAATCCTGAAAATTGTAGTTCTCGCCTTCAGGCTGACCGTAAACGACGTATTCGTGCAAATCCTCGTCGGTTTGCGAGTCGATATAGCGCACCGTGACGTCGAACTTTTTGACTTCCGCCGGCTTTTGCTGGACATCCCCCGCGTCGTCTTTTTCATCCGCGGCCGGTTGCTTTTCGTCAGCCCCGGCGGTTTCGTCGCTGGTTTCTTCTTTTTTCGGCTCGCTCATATCCGTCAGCGTTTCCGCCTCGTCTTTGACAAGCTTTGTTCCCTCAAAGACGGAATCGTCCTCTTTTTCAATCGTGCTTCCCTGACTGACATAGGAGCCAAGCGTGACGTCTTTGACGTTCTTTAACACAAGCGTCGTGTTGTTCATGAAAAAGTCCACGTCGATAAAACCGTCGATTTGACCCGTGTTGCCGTTGAGCAGCATCGTCGAGTCGTCGATGGTCATCGGCGAAAAAATCGAAAGGCCGATTCCCGCGTTTTCAAGGCTGGACACATTGGATTTCTTTTTCAACGTCCACGTTCCGCCCGCGATGCCGTTTTGATTGTTTTGAACGAGCACCTTGGAGTTTTGCAGTTCGACCGGCGTCGCGTTGAGCTGCATCGCGTCCGCCTTGTTGTTCTTGATCGTCAATTTGGAATTGTTGACAAAGGACAAGGCGCCGCTGTCCTGGCTGTTGGCATACACGCACGGCTGGTCGGCTTCCATGCCGGTCATGTCGATGGTCGTGTTGTCAAACTGCACTTTGGCTTCCGTCACATTGAAAGCGGGCTGCTTGAGATGGTCCTGAATGTCGAAATGGCAGTCCAGAAACGTCGCCTCCCCCATGTAGGCGGAAAGGTAGCGCCCCTCGTAGTGACTGGCGGAAAAGGTGCACTTTTTAAATACGATGTTCTCCCCTTGCAAAAACAAGTTGGAGTCGGTTATCGAATCCATCGTCTGGCTTCCTTGCGTTTTGAAATCGCAATGGTCGAAAACGACATTGTCCCCGACAAACAGCTTAAAATACTCTTTCAGGTTTCTTGTCTTGTCATCGCCGTCGGATAGCGTTTTTCCGGACAATTCAAACGTACAGTCGGAAATCGTGACAATGGAGTCGTCTGTGCTTTCAAAGCGCAGCGCCTTGCCTTCCTCGAGCTTGAACGTCTTGTTCGCCGTGTTTTTGGAAATCGTCTCGATTTGCATTTCGGGCGTCTGCCCGCTTTCTTCAACCGGTTCTTTTTCCTTGTCGTCCTGATTATTTGTTTCGGCTTCCTTGGCCGGCGCCGGCTTTTCCTCCCTGGCCAGAAGCGGGACCGGGCCTTCGGACAGCATCGCGGCCGCGATCATAAATGGTATGAGATTTTTTTGCATAAACATGCCCCCTTTATTATTGGTTTCATTATAGCATCTCCGTCCGCTTTTCGTTTTCCCACGCCCGCAAAACCACTGGACAAATAAGAAAAACAGCACAGATTGCGTGCTGTTTCGAATCTTTGGTTTATTTTTTCTTCACGACGACATCCTCTTGCGTTTTAAAGATCGAATGGGCCGGGATTTGTCCGCGAACCCGGGAAAGAGGATAAATGTTCGTGTCCCGTCCAATGACGGTTCCCGGATTGAGGACGCTGTTGCATCCCACCTCCACATGGTCGCCCAGCATCGCGCCAAACTTTTTCAAGCCGGTCTCGATCGTTTCGCATCCGTTTTTCACAACGACAAGCGTCTTGTCGGATTTGACGTTGGACGTGATCGACCCGGCGCCCATATGGGAGAAGTAGCCAAGAATGCTGTCGCCGACATAATTGTAATGCGGCGTCTGCACGTGGTCGAACAAGATCACGTTTTTCAGCTCGACCGAGTTGCCCACGACGCAATGCGCACCCACCAGCGCGCTGCCGCGCACAAACGCCCCGTGCCGCACTTCCGTGTCGGGTCCGATGATGCAAGGCGCGCCTAAATAGGCGGTCGGCGCGATGACGGCGCTTGGATGCACCCACACGTGCGGCGCGATTTCCTCGTAATCGCTCAGCGAAGGACCCAAAGTCAAAATCAGCTCCTTGATTCCTTTCAGCGCTTCCCACGGGTAAGTAAACTGCTCTAAATACGCTTTGGCCAGCGTATGGTTCAAATCATATAAATCCTGAATCGTGTACATAGTGCTTAATCTCCTTCCTCCAACGCCATCAGCGAACGGACAAACATTCCGTTGGCTTCGTCAAACTCCGTTTCCGCTTCCTTGCAGACCAGGATTTGCGAAGTATGCATCGTTTTCATCTTTTCCAGATCCTGCAGCAAATGGCTTTTCTTTTCCTCCAGTTCGAGGATCTTGTCGTCGACGTCGTGAATTTCGTGCTCGATTTTCTCCGACTCGCGCACGTAGTGCTTTTTCGTGTTCGTCTCCTGCTTGAGAATCGTCTCGGCGCTCTTCATCAAATCCATTTTGCGGGCCACGTTGACCGTGCGCGTCAACGCCTCGCGGGCAGCCATGATGCGTCCGGCATCCATCAAGCCGGCCATCGTCACATCGTCGCGGGAGCCGCGTTCGGAAATTTGCGGCAGCAAGTGGCTCAAATACGTTTCCAGATCGGCACCTTCCAGTTCGCAAAGCTCCAGGCACAATTCGGCGTAAAACGCCGACAAGTGGATCGTGTCGTAAAACGAGCGTTCCACGCCGTCGCTTGCCAGAAACAACGCCATCGGATCGTTTTCGCGCCGGTCGATAAACACGTAGCGCATCCGTTTGGCCGCGTCCTTGTCGCAAAGCGACGTCGTTAAATTGCGAATGCACAAATCGTCTTCCGGCATCGGGTCATCCAGCGAGCCGTCCTCGTTGAAGACGGCGCAAGTGCCGTCCCCCTGCTGGACGATCAAAATATACTCGGGCGTCATCAAGGCGGCCAGCAGCGTCGAGCCGTAAATGTTTGTCAAATACATGCCTTTTTGGTAAATCGAGGAAAGCGTCTGCGCGCGCTCGTATTCGTCGTCCTGGATCGGATACGCCTTGATGTCCGCGTAGACATACTGGTTCCAGTGGTCGACGATATCCTGAATCAAAGAACGAACGAGCTCGTCGCGTTCCTTTTCTTGTTCCAAATACGAATAAAGATCATATCGCTTAATCGTCTGGGCGAACAATTCCATATTTTTCACAGCCACATCCACCGCCAGCCGCGAGCCGATCTCGCTGCGGAAACATTCCCGGGCTCCATGACCGTCCGCGACCGCCACGATTTGATAGTCGTCGTGCTCCAGCGTCAAGACCGAGTCCTCGTTGGACAATCCGTCTTGGACATGCTTGCTTCCGGTGGCGCTGTTTGAAAAAAGAGTGTGCTTACTCACTATGTTCATCCTTTCTAACATTTATTTTCATCATTTTCAGAAAAAACATTTCATTTCATCCATTATACCTACAGTTTTTCGTTTTTGCACCACAAACCGCACTTTCCGCGTGAAAAACCGCGTTTATTTTTTTGTTAGACTCCGCTTATTTATAATGTTGCGCCGAAATTTTTAATCCGATACACTGAATTTGGAAGCGCTTCCTGACAAGGAGAACACAAATGAATCACATAAACTTTTACAACGATCCGTTTCAAGCCGGCTGCCGGTGGGGTCGGTCGCTGCGCCGGCAAGGTGTTTGTCTCGCCCGGCCTTACGCCGCGCTTTTGACAGAGGAAAGAAAAGCGTTTGCCAGGCTTTGCCTGCCCCATTACGAACGGTACGCGCCCGCGTTGCTCAAGGAAATGAAAGGCATCGCCCAAGGCAACCAAATCGACTTTTTCGATTTGTTCACGTTTGTGAGCACGATGTATTGCTTCACCTTCCAGCCACGTTGCACGTGTATCGCCTGGCGAAAGCAAAACCGGGCCTGGCTCGGGCGCAACAGCGACTTTTTTTCCTCGCTGTCGCCATGGTATGCCCACTGCGCGATCCGCTATCCCCACTCGCTTGCTTTTCAAGGCAACACGACGGCTTTTGTCGAAATGGAAGACGGCATGAACGAGGCCGGTCTGGCGGTCGGCCTGACCATGGTGTACCCGACCATCGTCGCTCCCGGCTTGAACGCGGGCGTTCTCGTCCGCTGCCTTTTAGAGCGATGCGCCACTATAGAGGAAGCCCTTCGTTTTTTAACTACGGTTCCGATTGCCAGCCAGCAAACGATCATGATGGCTGACCAGACAGGTCGAATCGTGCTCGTTGAAGCGAACCGCCAGCGCGTCCAACGGGTTGAATCGACCGGTTTTCTCGTCGCGACCAACGCGTTTTGCCATCCGGACATGCAAAAATTCAACGCCCCGTTTCCAGTGGATGACTGGCAAGCCGGCTTGCGCCGTCAAACCGCGACAAAAGCCATGGAAGCCGGAAAACCCGTCGAGGAAATTCTCGCCGGCCGCCATGGTTTTATGAACCCGCGCGACGTGGACAAGGACACCGACACGGTGTGGTCCGTCGTGTACGATTGCGCCACCCGAACGACGCGGCGCTGCGAAGGTAGTCCGGCCCGACAGCCGTTTTTCACGGACAAGTCCCTTCCCCGCTAAATTTTAATCGACCCGCTCTGCCGGGTCGTTTTTTCGCCTTGGCCGGCTTAAAACGATCGTTTCCTTGAAAGTCGTCTTGGATTCTTCGATGGTTAAGGCGCCCCCTTGCGTTTCAATCATTTGGCGAACGCTTGCCAGTCCGATTCCGTGGTGTTCAGCCTGCCCGCTTTTTCGTTTTCGATTCACGGTGACCCAGCGTAATTCTTTTTCGATCGTGAAATGGATTTGGATGGGATGGCGCGGATCCGCGTATTTTTCCAAATTGGAAAACACATTGTCCGCGATGCGTTCGAACAACGTCCAGTCCAACGTCCACGATCCAACGCTCGTTTTCATTTCGCTTGTGATAATAAAGCCCTTGCTTTGCAGTCTTTCTATTCTTTCCTTAAGCGCCTGGACGATGTCGGACGCCAAAACCGGCTTTCGTCGCACCGATACGCTCTTGTCTTGAACGAGCGCGGTTTCAAACATGCGATCCGACAACACGCGGATGTGGTCGACTTTTTGGTTGGCCAGCGCGATGTAGCGCGCTCGCGCCGACTCGTCTTGAAAACGATCCAGCTCCAAAATTTCCAAATAGCCTTTCAAAACGGTGAGCGGCGTGCGCAAATCGTGAGACAAGCCCGTAATGAGCGCCTGATTGGCGGCCCGCGCGTCTTGTTCCACTTTTGTTTTTTCCAAATACGACTGACGCATCGACTCCAAGTCGTTTCCAAGCTGATTCAGCTCGTCGCCGTCTTTTTTTCTCGATTGCGTATTTCCAGTCCCCCAGCGCAAACGCCTGAACGCGGAATTGCAACGCGCCAATCCGCCCAATTTGCGCGTCCATGTACTCTTTTAGCCAAAACAAGACGAGCAGTCCCGCATAGCCAAACGCGAAAGCCGTATACACCGGGACGAGCCAGTAAAAAGGATACGCCGACAAAACGAGCAAATTCTCTCCTTTCTTTGTGGACAAATAGTGAGAGGCGTACAGTGGCTCAAGGGCGTCCACACCGGCCAGCGCCTGCGAGTCGGGCCGGACCACTTCTCCCAAAAACACGCCGTCCCGCTCATATAAAAACGCTTGTGACGTGGATGGCAAATGAAGCCGGATGGCTTTTTTGATGTCCTTTTCCTTTGAAAGAAACTGTATGTCCTTTTCGATTTGATCGAGCCGCGTTCGCAAGTCTTTCCGCAAGTCGACAGCATACGACACCGCCCGGGCCAAAACCGTGCGCTGTGAAAACAAAAGCCCAAAAACGAGCGCGAACGAGACGATCGCGCCGCCAAACACACCGAGCAGCTGCCTTGGCATCGCCTTCCATGAAGCGAAAAACAGTGTTCTTTTGAACGGTTCCACCGGGATTTTCGCGCTCCACCGCCACACCAGGATCCCCGCTCCAGCCGCCGCCACAAGACAAAACGTTTCATAGCCGCGAAAAAAACGAATACAACACGGGATACAGCTCGACAAGAAACCCATCCCCCTCGATTCGCGTCGCGTAGGCATTCTTGTAGCCTGAGTCCGGCATCCCATGAAACGTCATGATCGAACCCGTCTCGTACCCCGGCCCGTCGTCCACGACAAGCTGACTGAAAAAAGAATCGCCCCATTTTGCGTTGATCGCAAGACCGATCTTTTCCACCGGATCCTTGTTGGCGAGCCCTTCCGTCACGATCGTTTGAATCGACTCGATTTGGCTTTTTGAACACGCGACGCCGATCCAGCCCTGATCCACGGCCAATTCGAGCGCGAACGGATACAGCCAAAACAGCCCGATGGCGCAAAGCCAGAACACGAGTCCCGCCACATACAGTCGCAACGCTTTACTCTTCACAATAGTAGCCTCTTCCCCACAACGTCTTAACGAGTTGCGGATTTTTTGGATCGTCCTCGATTTTCCGGCGCAAATTGCGCATATGCACCATCACCGTGTTTTGCACGCCATAGTACGCCTCCTCGTGCCACACCCCTTCGTAAATTTGCGAAAGGGCCAGCACCTGGTTTTTGTGGCGGACGAGAAACACGAGAATCTCGTACTCCAGATCCGTCAGCTCGATTCTCTCCGCTCCTTTGTGGACCGAACGCCGCTTTTCGTCGATGACCAAATCGTGATAGTGGATCAGTTCGTTTTTTGGAACGCTTGCGTACTCGTGGGCGCGTCGCAGCAGCGCCATGACGCGCATGCGCAGCTCGGCATAGGAAAACGGCTTGACTAAATAGTCGTCCCCTCCGCTCGAAAACCCCATCACCTTGTCGTTTTCCTGTCCTCTGGCCGTCAAAAACAACACGGGCGCTTGCGATTGCTCGCGGATTTTCCGGCAAAGCTGGTAGCCGTCCATTTTCGGCATTCTCACATCAAGAATGAATAAATCGACCGCTTCGCCAAGGTGCCCGAGCGCCTCCTGCGCCGAATGGCACGGAACAATCGAATAGCCTTCTCCTTCCATCAAAACCTGGATCACGTGGACGATTTCCGGCTCGTCGTCCACAACCATGATCGTATACGCCATATCCCGCCCCCCTTTCTCTTCCTATACCTTATCAAAAAACCACGCCTCGTTTTCTTAATTTCTCTTAAGAATTTTTTTTGATTTCTTTTTTTTCCCTTTCGGTCTTTCTTTTTCTTGTTTTGGTACGATACCGTCAGGAAAGAAAGGTGATTTTGATGACGCGAAACCGAACCATCGCCTGCGTTCTTTGTTTGTTTTTAAGCCCCGTCGTCTTGTTTTTGGCGGCCCCGCCCGCCGTGTTTGGCAACGCTGTCGACTGGTACAGCCAGCACGTCGTTTTAGGAGAAACGATTCGGGACACAATGCGCGCCAGCCGTTCGCTGTTTTGCGACTTTATCCCCCAGCTGTATGGCGGGGTGAACTTTTACGCCATCAGCTACTATGGCTATTTGCGACCTGACGTCCTGTTCGCGGCGCTCTTTTCTTCGCTCGAGTTCGCCTATATCCTCATCGCCTACGCCGTCTTTTTAATGGGCCTCGCCGCGGTAGCTTGCTTTTTCTTTTTAAAAGCCAACAAGTTCTCCTGGTGGATCTGCTTCGCGCTTTCGCTTGGTCTGCCGTGCACGACGCTGTTTTTTCAGTCGCACAGGCAAATCATGTTCGTGAATTTCATCCCGTTTCTTTTTTTCCTGCTTATCGGGGTCGATCGACTGCTCCAAACCGGAAAGAAGCGCCTTGTGATCGGAAGCGGGACGCTCCTCTTGTTCCACAGCTTTTATTTCGCGCCAGCCTGCTATTGGGTCGCCCTCGTGTACTACGCGATCAAAGGCGGATCGTTTCGCGCCAGCAAACCATTGTGGCTCAGCTTTTTGATCATCGTCCTTCTTGGCGCGCCGTTATGGTTGCCAACCGGCTTGTATTTGCTGGAAAACAAGCGTCCGGGCGCCGCCATAGACTGGCCTGCCTTGTTTGTGCCCGACTGGAAGCTAAGCGGCTTGTTGTACAACCGCTATGGCTGCGGTCAGCCGTTGCTCGCCTGGTTCGCCCTCGTGTATGCCTTGTTCGTGCCAAAAACGAGGCCCTTAGCGATTTGCCTGCTGACGGTTTTCCTGTTTCCCGTCTTCTGGTACGTGTTCAGCGGCTTTTTATACGCGCGCACAAAGGCGCTGCTGCCGCTGATGCCGTTTGTGATTGGATTGGAAGCGTTCTTTTTACAAAGCGTGTCCCATCGCGTTGGCGTTCGAAACCCATGGATCCTTGCCGGCTTTTTCCTGCCGGTCTTGACGATTCAAAACGGCGTTCTCTGGTGGGATATTCTCGCTTTAGGCGTCGCCCTTTGCCTGTTCGCGCGCAAAACCCGGTTCGTTTTCGCACTGCTGGCCGGTCCTCTGCTCGTGTGGAACGCGCAAAATCCGCCCGATTCGTACTTGAAAAAAATGCCAAGTTTGCCGGACTGGATTGGAAAAGTCCAAAACGAATCCATCGCCCTGGTCGATCAAAGCCAGCTGGTCAACGCGACGTTTGGTTTGCGCGCGAATCGTTCGAGCGGCTACGCCTCCATCTATCCAAAGCGCTACAACGAATACATCTTCGACTTGCTCAAAGTCAACATCCCCATCAACAACCGGACGGCGATTTTGGATTCGACCAATCCGTTTTACTTGTTTTCCCGCGGTATCCAATGGGTACAGGCCGACACGTGTCCGCCCGGCTTCGAGACGGGCGCGCCTTCCCTTTACCGCGCCACGTCGGTTTTGCCACGCTTTTATTTGACGCGCGCGTGGATGGACGAAAAGACATGGGAAACGCTCCCGTTTCCGGACACCTTGCAGGCGATGATCGAACAGCCATGCGTGTCGAACGCGCCGGGTCGCGCGGCTGCGTTTCAAAGCCGCTGGAAAACCGAGTCGTTTCCAAGCCTTGATTGCCTCGTGCGCGCTGAAAAAACGGAAACGATGGACATCGCGCTGGATCCAAACCGTATCACCGTGCTGCAATTCGATATCGAAAACCACGACAAGGAAAAGCCGGTAGTCGTGGACGTCAACGGCATGCGCAACAAGCTGTCGCCTGCCTCGTCCGTCTACTACAACCACAATACGCGCTTTACCTTCATGCTGGCTGGCGGACAGACAAACGGGCGGCCAACGATCCAATTTTCGGCGGGAAACTACGCGATCAAAAACACAACGTGGCGTTCGATCGACGCCTCGATGTTTCAAAAGCGGCTCGGCGAGATCGAGCCCGTCCAGGCGAAGGAAGGTCAAAACCGATGGTCGCTGACAATCGACGCGAAGGAAGACGCGATTCTCGTCACTCCGTTTTCCGATCAGACCGGCTTTTCGATTCGGATGGATGGAACGCCGATCGAACCGGTTCGCGTCAACAAGACGTTTGTCGGCTGTCCCGTTTTGAAAGGAAGCCATCAAATCGACATCGTGTACGAGGCGCCAGGAAAAAAAGCGGGAATCGCGATGGCTGGATTTGGTATTTTTCTTGCGGTTTGCTCACAAAGGAGGTGGAAACAATGAAAGAAGGCTTTGCCTACACAGGGGTCGGGATCTTGACGACGCTTGTCAACGCGCTGGTGTTTTGGGTCGCGTTGAAAATAGCCGATCCGCTAATTGCCAACTTGCTGGCGTGGATCGTGGCGGTCGTGTTCGCGTATGGAGTCAACGCGAAGCTTGTTTTTGGTCGGAAAGTGACGCGATCCGGTTTTCGATCGTTTTGTTTGTTGCGGCTCGCCTCGCTCGGGCTTGAAAACGTCTTGTTCGCTCTTGGACTTTGGCTCAACGGAAAGCCGCTGCCGCTGAAAGCCGCGATCGCCGTCGTGACGGTCGTCGCCAACTATGTTGGATGCAGGAAAACCGTTTTTCGAAAGGAGGACTCTCATGCAATCTCTCACGATCATCGTCCCCTGCCTCAATGAGGAGGGGTGTATTGTTCCCTTTTACGAGGAAGTGACAAAAACGTTGGCCCAGAAAGACGTGGCGTACCGGATGCTGTTTGTGGACGATGGAAGCCAGGATGGAACGCTTCGTGAAATCAAGCGGCTTTGCGGCCATGACAACCGCGTCGGCTATGTGTCGTTTTCGAGAAATTTTGGCAAGGAGGCGGCGATGAAAGCCGGACTGGAGCGCGTCGACACCGATTTGGCCGTGTTCATGGATGCCGACTTGCAGCATCCGCCGCGCTTGCTGCCCCGCATGCTGGAAGTCCTCCACGAGGAAAATGTCCATCTGGTTGGCGCGCAAAGAAAAGGACGGAACGATCAGTCGAAAAGCCGGCAGCGGCTTTCCAATTTGTATACCCGTCTTAGCCGGCGCCTGCTTCATGACCTTGATCCGGCGGGCGCCACCGATTACCGTGTCATGGACCGGCTCGTTATCCAGGCGCTGCAACGCTGTCCGGAAGCCGATCGCTACACGAAAGGGTTGTGGATGTACGCGGGATTTCCAACAAAATGGATCCCGTATGAAAATATCGAACGAAAAGCGGGCACGACAAAATGGAATCTCAGCCACCTGTTTGGCTACGCTTTGTCGGCGCATCTTTCCACGACCGCCTTTTGGTCGTGCGCGCTTACCGGCTGCGGCCTCCTCTTTACCCTACTGACTGTAGCCGCTATCCTGTGGCTCGTGCTCGACTTCTCAAAAACGGCGCTCGTGCTCGTTGTCCTCTGCGTACTGGCCGATCTTCAATACGCACTTATGGCGCTGATGGCGATTTTGCTGTGTAAGACAAATATGGAGGTAAAACACCGGCCTTTGTATGTCGTTCAGGAGGCGTCGTCCGCAAAAAACGCGGCTTTTAAGTAAAGGCTGCGTTTTTTCGCATAGTGCAGGGCGGTTTTATAATCTGCCTTGCTTTCATAGTATTCGATCAAAATCCAGTCGTGTTTGTTTACGCGTCGTGGAAACGCGGCTCTCTTTAGTCGACTCCTTCTTGCCTCCTCGCTTCTGTGATCTTAAAATAAAGGAAAAGAGAAAGGAAAGACGCGTATGATCAAAGCCGCGATTTGCTGCAAAGGAGGCTTCTCCTCCAGCACGATGGCCGAACGCATCCGCAAAGGAATCAAGCACTATGGTCTTGAATCCGAATTGTCCATCGACTTCTGCCCGTTTCTGCTTGCCTCCAAAAAGATCGAGGCGTACGATATTTTCATTTTGTGTCCTCATCTTTCACGCGATGTGAAGCGGTTCAACGAGCGATATTGCCACGACCGCAAACCGCTCTACGTCCTGCCCATTCGCATGTATGGTCCGGTCGATGTGCAGGAGTTGTATTGGGACCTTATCGACTTGCTGGCCTTGTTCGCGAAACACCCGGTCAATCCGGTTCATTTTCCTGGCGAGGAAAACGCGTTGAAAATCAGGCGAATCACTGCTTACCGCCACCAAAACCGGTAAAGCCGCTTCCTGCCGGTCCTTCGGGACCGTTTTTTTTGCAGCCCGTTAAAAAAAGCACCGCCTGCCGACAGTGCTTTCGTTCTTTCGATAGATATTATTGTTTTTCCTGAATACTTGTGATTTTCCAGTCGCCGTCTTCTTTGGTCAAGCCGAACACCAGATTCGTTTCGGCTTCCGGCAGCTGTGCGACCATTTCCTTCATCTTGTCAAACACGACCTTCGACAAGTCCTTATACATTTTTGCTTCCAATTCCTCTTCCGTATGGTTTTCCGCATAGGACTGCAATTCTTCGGTGTGATCGTTGATGTAGTTTGTCACTTCGTTTAACGTCAAATCCTGGATCTCGTTCAAATCGAATTCATCCGTGTCTTTTCCGTTCAGTGTGATATTCGCCGTCGCCTTGTCGCCATCGACCTGAATGCCGTCCACCTTATATTCCATGAACGTTTTCGACACGAAATCCTGCACGAACGAACGGGCTTCCCGGTCGAAATCCTCGCCAAGTCCCATGCTTTCCAGCTGGCTGTCCAGCTCGGAATACACCGCCGCGAATTCGAGATCCGAACCCGCGTCCTTGCTTAAAAACGCGTCCGCGCTTTCGTAGTCGCCGCTCTTGCAGTTGCCAAGATACGAATCAATGACGACTTTGATCGCTTCCTGCTCTTGCTCGCTGTTGGAGCAAGCGCTCAATCCGACAACCATCATCATCGCAAACAAACATTTCAAAAACCTCTTCATACTTCTCTCTCCTCGGCCTTCGCCTTTTCACTACTTATATTTTAGGCAAATTCCCAGGCAAGTGCAATCCATCGTTTATTTTATTTTTTCGTATTCTTCTTCCAAAACGAAGCGGAAATTAAATTCTTCCTCGTTTTGCATTCCGATAAAATAAATTCGTTCAATATCGTTGTGATCGAACAAATACAAACGCTTTGAATCAATCATTCCTTCCGGCCACAGCACCGACGAGTAGTCGAACACTTTTTTCGACGGCTCGTGGCGCTGGAACCGGCCAACAATCATGATTTTCTTGTCGCCGTTTTTTAACGTGACAATCGAACCGAGCGGCAGCAATTCCGGCATGGTTTTCCTCCTTTCTGTTGATTTCCTTAATATTTGACATGGACTTTTAAGCCTAGACCGGCAATGAATCCAAGTTTGGCGCCCATTTCCCATTCCCGGTTTTTATGCGAGTAGGAAATGTCGCCGCCGGCGCTCAACAGCGATCCGGACCCCTTTACCGAAACGCTCGCGCCAAACAAATGAAACGCCAGAACCGCCTCCCCTTCCAAGGCGGCCACATGACCCTGGGCCTGAAACGTCTGCTCGTCTGCCGACATCACGACCTGGGCGCTCGCGCTGGCCGCGCCCACTTTTCCGCTGGCGTCCAACGTCGCGTTGATCATATCCGTTCCCACTCTTGTGTGGCTTGCCACATCCAGCAGGCTGCCATCGAGCTGGGCCGAGAGCGCGAGCTTTGGATCAAACTGCTTTTTCTCGTTCCAAAGCTGAAGCGTGCACTCCCCGCTCGCTTGCGCGTTGCCGACTTGCATCGACGTCTTTTGCTCAAAGTATTTCGTCGAATACACCGAGCCGACGCTCAAATAATGTAGCGACGCGCTCGCGTTCGCGCGCATCGGATCCGGTTTTTTTAGCAGCTGCGAAACCGGACGCAAATCCACGCCGTAAGAAAAACGAGGCTGTCCAACCGACGAACTCGATGTCGTGATGGGAAGCGACGATTCCGTCGCGGCCGCCTGGCGGGCCATCGTTAAAAAGTACTGGCGCAGCGATTCGATTTTCGCCAAAATCGTCTGATGGCGGCTGGCGAGCGTGAAATCCGCGAACACGATTTGCGTCCACAGGCGATGGACGCGCCCGGCATACGCCTCACAGGCGTTTGTGTCGATAACCAAGCCGATCCATCTCCATGATCTGCGTGTTGATCAGCCCCTGCAACGAAGCCAGCGCCTTGGACACGTACCGCGTTTCCGCCGCGGATAAAAAAGAAGGGATGTCCTGCTGCAAGGCGGCGATTTGCGTCGTCGCCCGCTCATAGACAAGATAGCCTCTATGCATGGAACGAGTTCTCCATGAGCGCCTCGTTTTCCTCGTAGGCGACAGCCGTTTGCGACAAGTAGTTCGCGTGGTTTTCAATCGTCTGCAAATACGACTCGAACATCGGGTGCAGCGTCTGGAACTCGTCCATCAGCCGGGAGGCGGCTGGCGAAGTCCAAATGGATTGCACCTCGTTCATCTTCGATTGGATTTGGCTAAATACGCCATGAATCTCGCTTTGCATGCTTTTTAACTGCGTGGAATGCTGCATCAAGTCGGCAGCGGAAATATTTAATCTCGACATTGTCACTCCTCCTATAAATTTCTAGCCTGCGCCAGGCGGTTTTGCTGGAGCTGCTCGTACGCTTGCGAGCACGTCTTCAAGACGTTGGCGTACGACTCGATGACATATACCATGCGCATGAGCTGCGGCCACAAAATCTCGACTTGCTGAATGAACGCGTCGTTGTCGCTTCCTTGCCACACGTCGCTTGTCGACAGCATCAGCCGGTTGATCCGCTCGATCAGCTGCTCGTATTCGCCCGCCTGGGCGTGCAGGGCGTTCCCTGATTGGTAAAGTTGTTCATAATTGACTGTAATTTTCATTTTTTTCCTCTCTTTCAAAAGACGATCAAATGATCGCCATGGGCGACGCGTTCCAGCGTCCCCGTTATTTTTCGTTCCAGTTCCACGTTGTACAAGGCGTGGTAGTGGGCCGCCTGTTCCATCTCGCCCCATTGCGCGACGAATACGGAAGCCGCCAGCCCCGGGTCCAGCGACACGATGCGCCAGCCGCCCCGGTCGATCGAGCGCACATAGACGAACAATCTAGGCATAAATTTCCAGCAGGCGTCCGGTCTGCACGCCCCCTTCCTGAAAGACGATGACTTCACCTTCGGTGTGGACCAGTCGTTTTTTGAGCAAAAACGCGTAGTCGTTGAATCCTTCGCCCACCCACATCACGTCAAAGTCATAAAGGCGCGCCTGGAACGTGGCGTCCTGAAACAAGCTCTTGTCCTTTTCGACATCCAAAATCAAAATGTCGGCATTTTCTTTTACGCTTCCGACCGCGACGCGCAAAAACGGGTCGTTGTGGCGCCACACCTGCATCAAATAAAACAAGTCTTCCTGCCGGCCGGATTCCCGGTAGCAGACGAGCAGCTTGCGCTTTTTGGTCCAGAAAATCGGCAAAAAGCGCGCGTCGTAGCCAAGAACCGGTTCGGAAAAGTAGTTTTGAGCCTCATTGAGCGAAAAGCGGCCATCCATGCAAGGCAGCGGCGCAAGACGCGAAGGCGAAGGCGCTGACGGCACGCGCCAGCGGGCGGTAAAGTATTCGTTTTGAATGGAAAGTAAAGCCATGGGAAAGTCCTTTCTTGTATCGTGGATAAAATCGTTGAAAAACTGACGAACCGCTTCCGGGTTCGAAAAATCGCAACCGATACGGCAGGCGGAAGCCGCCAAAAACGGTTCGAAGCGAGAATGGGTTTGGGAAAACAGGCAAATCAGGCGGATGTTCGGTTTGTCCAGCCAGGCCGCCTTGTCCAGCCAGGCGGCGTCAAAGTCAATCACGACCGTCACCGGATCTTCGATCGCTTGCAAAAACCAAAGCGAGCTTTGCTCAAAATGAAGATGCTCGACATACACCGGGTCAAAGCGGGCCTGAATGCTTTCGACAACCGCGCGCCGGTGGCGCCCCGCCCATACCGCCACCCGCTCTCCCAAAGGGATGTCGTACCCCTCGAGCTTTTGCTCGCAAGGCTTGTCGACAAGCCAAAGCGAGTCAAACGCGACCGAATCAAGCGGCGGCTGCACGATGGGCGCGGTCGTTTCCGGCAGCGCCAGCACGTTTTTCTTCATGGCGTTCAAAATCGAATCCGCCCCGTCGTCCCGCGCGCCTTCGACATGCCAGCGCCGGACGCCGGCCTGCACGTAAAACGAGCGGCCGACCACCTCGTCCTTTTCGCTTTCCTGCATGTAAAACGTGCCCGGCTCTTCGATCGTTGCCGCCTTGTCGTGGCTTAAAACCTCGCGGGAATCGCTGGCGGAATTGACCTTCAAACAAATGCGGTACTTTGAATTGGACCAGATTTGCTCGTCGACGACGCCCGCCGGCTTTTGCGTGGCCAGCACGAGATGGATTCCAAGCGAGCGGCCGATCCGCGCCATTTCCTTCAAGTCGTCCATGACATGCGGGTACTGGAGCTTGAGCTGGGCGAATTCATCCACCACGATCAAGACGTGGCTCATCGCGTGCCCGTGCGCCCGATACCACGCGATATCCGCCACTTGCCCGCTTTGCTTTTGAAAGGAAGCCAGTATCGTTTGACGACGCTTGATTTCGCAACGCAGCGACGCCATGAACCGTTCGATTTGGTCGCCTTCCAAATTCGTGATTTGCCCGGCACAGTGCGGAAAGGCGTAAAACGCGCTGCCAAACGCCCCGCCCTTGAAATCAATGAGCAAATACTGAAAGTCCTGACTGGAAAAGTAGACGACGCCATACAGCAGCAAAGTCGCCAAAAACTCCGACTTCCCCGAACCGGTCATGCCGGCCACCAGCAAGTGCGCCCCCAAAAGATCCAGCGTGACCAAGCCGCCTTCGTTGACGCCAATCACAAACCGAAAGTCCTTTTGACCACCTCGCGCTTGCGCCACGCCGCGCTCCAAGTCGAAAATATCGTGAACCGACACGAGCGCCGGACATCCCTGGCGCGGCAGCGGATGACGCAAAAGACTTGGCTGTTCGACCGTCTGGTCAAACGGATACGACGGCATGTGTTCCGCGCAGCAAATCAAGGAAGCGTTGTCGGGCAGCCGCAACGGTTTGACCGGCAGCATTTCCTTTTCGACTACGATCCAGTACATCGTCTTCGTACCTATCGCCGCCAGCGCCTGCTCGACATCGTCAAAACGCAAAATCCGCTCTTCGACGCACAACCCATGCAGCCGCGGCAGCGTGCCGGGCGCACAAATCCACACCCATTTGCTCTTTTCGTCCGCTCGCGCCGCCATGTGGCAAAACAAATCCATCGGCGCGCACCGGATCCAAATCGCCGCCTGCCGGGCCAACGGCCGCCATACTGGCGCCGATTTTTGATGCTTCGCGATTTCGTTTTGAACTTCCGTGTACAGCGCCGATTTGCGCGTCGCGTAGTTGACCGCCGGCATGGCCGGCAACGCGACGGGGACGCGCTCGATTTCAATCGGAATCAAGTCGGGCGGACACAGGCAGTGTTCTTGTTTGGACGAGTCGTCAAATGCCAGCGTGTAGCGCCGCACGGCTTGCGCGTAGTCGTCGAGCCGCTCGCGCACGTAGTCCATGTACAACGTTTTCGCTTCGAGGATTTGCGCGCGGTTTTGGCGGCGGCCATGGAAAAACTGAAACAATCCCAGCATCAAAAACGCAAACGACATGAACAACGAGGACATCGACATGAGCAGGAAATTTCCTAAACGCTCCGGCGCGATCCGGGCCTGGATCCACAAGGAGATCCCGGTCGACGACAACATCATGAACGAGGGCGCCAGGGCGCCGGCCAGCGAAGAGCGAGCCGCCGAAGGCATCGAGACAAACGGTTCCAGCGCGTCAAAAACGGGAATCTTGCATCGTTCGATCAAACAACGCGGCGCCAGCGCGCCTGTCTCTTCTTCTGGCTCTTCCGGCCATGGTTCGTCGCGCCACGGCGTGTCGCTAAACAAAAACGGCGGATAGTAATACAAAACGGTCGTGGCCGCCAAAATCGTATCGCCCGCATGCAAGTCGGCTTCCTTCACCCGCGCCCCATTCACATACGTTCCATTCGTGCTTTGATCGACAAGACGGTCGTTCACAATCGTGAAATGCATCCCGGAAAGATGCGGGTCGGGCTGTTGAAAATCCTCTCGCCCCAGCGTGAACTTCGCGCCAATGCGCTTCATGGCGTACTTTTCAAGCGGCTTGATAAAGACGGTCGTTTCCCGATGGCGCGCCGGCTGGTTCCAGGACACGCGTCCCACCCCTTCCACCACGACGCTTTCCTCGTTCCAGGAAAGAGCCAGGCTTCCGGCGGCGGACGCGCCCGGCTCCAAGTCAAACCACTCGGCCGCGTCCGGCTTGCATACGACCAGTCTATACATGGCGCCACAGCCATCGTCCAAGCCAAATCACTGGCGCGAGCAGCAGCGCCCAGCCGCCTGCCCAGGCCGGTTTGGGCGCGGGCGCTTCCACTTCGAAATCGCGGCGCAACGTTTGGATTTGGTTGTCGGCGTCCCGGTACGCGATATCGACAACGTACTGGTCGGGCGCGGTGTCGATTTCGAAATACGCCTGTTGCAGCCGGTCTTGCTCCAGCGCGTCTTTTGAAACGGCTTTCCCGTTGACGCGAATGGACTCGACCCGCTCCGGATCGGTGTCGGCCAGCACGATTCGCACCTTTTCGCTGGCAAAGCGCCCGGATGCGGGAACAAGCGCCTCGTTGACAATTTCCAGCCGGGGCGTCTGGATGGCCGGCTCCTTTTTCCACGCCACGTCGAGTTGTTTTTGGTCGTCGAGCCGAAACGTCTTTTCCAGTATGGCTTCGCTTTTGAGCGACGAGGTGGCGACGAATTTGATTGGCTTAAAAGGATCGAGCGGCGGCTTCAATGCCGGGCGCGCGTCGGCAAAATCGACAGGATCCGGCTGTGGCTGTGGCTGAGGCTGAGGTTGTGGCTGAGGTTTGGGCGCGGGAAGCGGGAGCGGCGCTTGGATGGCGGGAATGGAAACCGTTTGCGAAGCGAAAAACACCTGGTCGTCTAAATCGGTCATTTCCGCCTCGATTCGCACGGTTTGCCCCTCGCTTTGCGCGCCCCACTTGACACGATCGACGTTGTCGTACATGGTTTCGCCGATTTTCCAGCGTACGGTTTTCACAGGGCGGGACAGCGCGAAATGAAGCGTGTCGTCTTCCCAGCTCGCTTCGAACGTGACTGGCTCGGGCTTGTATTCGACCGGCTCGAGAACGAGCGGTTCGAGCAAGGCGCCGCTTCGGATTTCGAACGTGTTGGTGCCGGGGACGAGCCGCGCTTCGTCGACGGCTTTTTCCTCGCCGTTGTGCCAAAGCGTAAACCCGTCGCGCCAATGCTCGATTTCGATGCCGGCGCCCCGAATGTGGAGGATGGGCTGGACGAGTGGTTCGATTTGGATCGTCTGCTCCGTTGTGTTGCCGGCCCGGTCGTGCGCCACGACGCGGACTTCGCGCATCGCGGGCGTTAAAACGAGCTCGCGTTTTTTGTATTCGACGCCGTCGACGAAAAACTGGATCCGGGCGAGATCCTCGCTTTCGGCCCGGACATCGAGCAGCGTGTCTTCGGCGAGCAAAAGCTCGTCGGGAACGTTGATTTGAAAGGCGGGTGGTTCTTTGTCGCCTTCCACGTCCAGCACGCCGGCCTGGATGGGCTCTCCGTTTGGATCGACGAGCGAAAACTCGATTTCAAAACGGCGGGCGTCGTGGACGTCGATAGGTTCGCCGTTCCAGGGTTCGCCATTGACGACGATCACGCTTTGGGACACATCGACGTGGTCGGCGAGTTCGATGCGGATCGTTTCCGCGGTGGCGGCTGCCTCGATTGGCGGCTTCGGGATTTCTTGCGTTGTATTCATTAGGTATTTGTTCTCCATATTTCTAATAGCGGGCGCAGGGCCGGATCTTGAAAGTCGACATACGGCTCGATAGCTTCGATTTCCAAAATGGCCCGGCTTTTCAAAAAAAGGGCGTATTCCACGATTCGCTGCGGATCGTGCTCGGCCAGCAAGGCGTACATGCGCTGCTGGCGCGAAATAGACAAGTAGATTTCGTTTTGAATGCAGATGTCCAGCAGTAAAGCCGCGTGGCGCGGATGGCTCGTTTTGTCGACAAGCCGCTCCATCTTTTCCGTGGTGAGGTTTTCATACAGCATGCCGCTCCATTCCAGCAGCAGGATCTCGTCTTCATAGCGTGTTTTCGTGGCGGGCGGAATCGTTTCGAACACGGCCCGGCTCAGACCGGGATCGTCGGCGCGAATCGTTTCCCGCACCAGAAACAAGACGTTTTTTTCATCGCTCCAAAACGCGTCGTCGAGCTTTTCTTTTTCTACGAGCGAATATAGCGTTTCCTGTTTGTTTTTGTACGCTTCCAGCACGGTCGGCTCAAGGGGCGCCCCGCTCGCCAGCCCGGCAAAGGCGGCGAGAAAGACAGACAGAATATAGGCCGCAACCTTGAGGCGTGATCGTCGCAGCGCGCGACGTAGCGACGGAATCGAAGATTTGGGATGTTTGCCTATGGAAACGAGGCGTCGAAGGAGCGGATGGAGCAGACGAAGATCGTCGGCGATTTCAAAGGCGTCTTGTTTGGGATGGATCGGGACGCTGGAAAGATAAATCGTGGAGGCGTGGAGCGGAACGCAGGCGTTGAAGTCGATCAAATGCGGCTGGTCGTCTTGAACAAGAATGTTGGCGGGCTTGTAGTCGATGTAAAGAAAGCCAAGGGCGTGGAGCGATTCGATTTGGTCGAGCAAGGCGAAAACAAGGCGAAGACGGCGCTTTTTGGATGGACGCGAGGCGAGCCATTGATCCAGGGGGATGCCCGGGATGTGCTGCTCGACAAGACAAAGCGAGCCAAACGATTCGTTGACGTCGACAAGATGGGGCGCGTAAGGAGAGAAAGCAGAGGCGAGAATTTCAATTTCAAGCATGAACTGCCGGCGAAGGATGGGATCTTTCGGATCGAGAAGCGTTTTTCGCACGTACAGCACGCCGGTCTTGCAATCGACGACTTCATCGACTTGGGAATGGCGGGTCACGCACAAGGTTTTGGAAAATTCAAAGCGGTCGCTCATAAAACCGGAAGACGTGGTCGGCGAACACGACGCGCATGCCCGGACGCAGCCGCATTTTTCGCTGCACGCGTTTGTCGTTTAAAAACGTGCCGTTGCTGGATTTCAAATCTTGGATATAGCACCGGTCGCCGTCTTTGGTGATGCGGGCATGTTTAAGCGAGATGTTCGGCTCGTCCAGAGCAATCTCGCACGTCATCGCCCGTCCGACAACCATTGACTCGAACAAAAGGTCGAAGCGCGTGCCGTTTTCATCTTGCAAATACGGCGCGTCCTGGTCGAGGGCGCCAATGATTTGGGTATGGAGGATCTTGTCCTCGCGGCGCAAGACGGGCGCGGGCTCGACAAAGTATCCGCCCACTTCCTCTCTGGCCAAAAAGCCGTCGCTTCTTTTTTTCGACCAGCGGTCGTACCATTTTTTCGGGTGGTACTGGCGGCGAAGCGCCTTGAGTCCGAGAACGAGATTGGGAATGGAAAATTCCTCGGAATGAAGAAGCGCGTGCAAATAGCCGGTCACTTCATAGTCGTGCGCGGTTTGAAACGTGGCGGCCAGCGCCCGGACAAAGGCCAGACAGTCTTCCTTGCGGTACAGCCAGTAATCCAGCTTGAGCGGCACGACCACAAACGCAAGCCCGGTGCCGTCGCGTTCGATATAGATCCAGTCCAGATCCAGCAGCACGGGTTTGGAGCGATTGACCGCGATCGCCTTCTCGAGCAGTTCGATCAAAAAATCGTACCCTTCCCCGCTTTCAAACACATAGTGCTTTAAAAAATGCGCAACCGGCACTTTCTTTCCATACCGGTACGCCAGCGTTCCGTTGGCGTTGTCGATCGGATCGAGGCAGTAGTCGTCGTGCCGGATGGCGGCGATCAAGTCCGGATCCATCGCGTTTTCATCTTGAAGCGCGATTTCCAGCACGTCGCCGCGCTCGTTCATCGTTTTGATTTGCTGCTTCATAACAACTCCTTTCCAGGGCACTTGGTTGCCACACCTTTTATATACGTTTTTTTTTCGAAAAATGGACACTTTTTTTAAAAAAAATTTAATTTTTTTCCTTTTCTATAGATTTATACTTATTTTTTCCTTTGATTAAGTATACTTTTCTTCATTATATGTCTAGACATTTGTTTGATTATGATATATGATGTGATCGTAAACGATGTATCCCCTTTCAAAATGGATCCATTGAAAGACGATACGGCAAATAAGGAGAAGAAATTATGAAATCACTTGACCGTTTTACGGAACCTTTACTCGAATTCGGATCGAAACTGGCGGCGTTCAAACCGCTTGAGATCCTTCGTGACGCGTTCATGCTCGCGTTCCCGCTGACGATTTTCGGATCAATCACGCTGATCATCGCCAACTTTCCGTTTTTAGCCAACCTGATTGGCGAGGACGCGGCCGGCACGCTCAACGCGTTGCTCGGACCGGCTTCGACCGCGACGATGTCGATTGCCGCCATCTTCTTGTGCCTCGGTATCGGCTACTACTATTCGAAAGACAAGGAATGCGATCCAATCTTCGGCGCGGCCATCGCGCTGGCGGCCTTCCTGCTCGTCACCCCGATGGAAATGAACGTCGACTTGGAAGCGGGCGGCCAAATGCTCGTATCCAACATTTTCAACATCGACCGTCTGGGCGCGCGCGGCATGTTTGTCGCCATGATCGGCGCCTACTTCGCCTCGTTCCTGTATTGCTTCTTCACGAAGAAAAACTGGACGATCAAAATGCCTTCATCGGTTCCGCCTGCGGTTTCCAAATCGTTTGCGGCCCTCATTCCGGCCGTGATCACGCTGACCGTGTTCCTGCTGATCCGGATCGGCTTTATGTATACGCCTTGGGGCAACGTGCATGACTTTATTTACCAAATCGTGCAGGCGCCGCTTGTAAGCCTTGGACGTGGTCTTGGCGCGACGATTTTGGCGATTCTCGCGATTCAGTTTCTGTGGTTCTTCGGCTTGCACGGACAGATCATCGTCAATTCGGTGCTGGATCCAATCTGGAACACGCTGACACTCGAAAACCTGGAAGCGTTCCAGAGCGGCGCGCAAATCCCGAACATCGTCACAAAGCAGTTTATCGAGATTTTCACCGTCGGCATCGGCGGCTCGGGCATGACGCTGGGCGCGGTCATCCTGATGATCTTCTTCTGCAAAAGCAAGCAGCTTAAACAAATCGGACGTCTGGCGGCGCCGGCGGGCATCTTCAACGTCAACGAGCCGGTCATCTTCGGTATGCCGATCGTCCTCAACCCGACGATTTTCATTCCTTGGGTCGTGGCGCCAATCATCAACGTCATCATCGTCTACTTCGCGATGTCGGCCGGCCTGGTGCCTTACACGACCGGAATCACCGTGCCTTGGACGACGCCGATCTTCCTTTCCGGCATGCTGGCGACCAACTCGTGGCAAGGCGGTGTCGTGCAACTTGTCGAACTCGTTGTCGTGGCGCTCTGCTGGTTCCCGTTCCTGAAATCGCTTGATCGCCAAAACGTGAAAATCGAGGCGGAAACGGAATAAGATGAAAACAGTGGTTTGTTTCGACATTGGCGGCACCGCCGTCAAGCACGCGCTCATCGAGGACGGAAAACTGCTTGAAAAGGGCAGCTTTCCAACCGAGCGCGCCAACGGAGAACACGTGTTGAATGAAATGCTGAACGTCGTACAGACGTATGGAAAGAGCATGAAGATCGACGGTCTCTCCATCAGCTCGCCCGGCTTTGTCGACAACAAAACGGGCACGGTTCTTTCAGGCAATGTCATCGACGGCTTCAACGGTTTGGCCATCCGGGAATGGTTTCAATCCCGGACCGGCTTGCCGGTCGCCATCGAAAACGACGCCAACTGCGCCACGATCGCCGAGCACTACATGGGCAACGGCCAGGGCTATGAAAACATGGTTTGCATGACGCTGGGCACGGGCGTGGGCGGCGGAATCATCATCAACGACCGCCTTTACACCGGCAACGCCAAGATGGCGGGCGAGTTTGGATTCATGTTCATCAACGGGATCCACACCGACAAGCCGGAAGACGAGATCCTTTCGGGCTTCGCCTCCACGCGGGCGCTTGTGGAAAGCGTCAACAACGAGCTGGACGAAAAACTCGACGGCATCGAGATTTTCCGCCGGGCCGAGGAAGGCGACGCGCTTTGCAGCGAAAAAGTGTCCGCCTTCTATGATGCCGTGGCGATGGGCATCTACAACATCGCCTACACTTTGAATCCAGACATCGTTTTAATTGGCGGAGCGGTTTCGATGCAGCCGAAACTGCTTGACGAAGTCAAACGACGCGTCGAAGATCTGACACCATCTTTTTCTCTCAACTTACTGGATATTATGCAGATCGACCGATGCAAATTTCTCAACGATGCGGGATTATATGGCGCGTACGCCAACTTTATGGAAACGTTCGCCAAATAAGGCAGTCACAGTCTGGAGCGTGACTCGCCATAAAAAAAAGCCGGAGTGCATTCGCTCCGGTTTTTTCGTCTGTTCGATGGGCAACGCGGCTGGCGTTCGCCGGTTTTTTACTCTTTTTCCTTCACGACAACCGACACGCCGTTTGGGATGCATGTCAGCGTCGCGTCCTTCCCTTTCATTTCGTACGCCATCGCCAGCGCTTGGTCCAGTGATGGAGCGTATGTCATCTTCAAGCCTTCGATCATTTCTTTTTGTTTTGGATCGGCCACAAAGATGATCGGATGCTTGCGGGCGATGCGGGCCAGAATTTGCGAACACCACTGATCGGGACGGGTTTCGGTTTGCGGCGTCGCCAGAAACTTTTGATACGCCGTCTCGATGTCCGGCTCGTCGGCGATGATATGGTAGAAGAAATCGCCGCCTGTGCCGTCTTTGCATGTCGCCAGCATGATGATGACGCCATCGTCTTTGACCGTGGCTTCGGCGGCCGTCATGCCTTTGGGCGACTGATACGCGTTTTGATCGAGCGGATAGCCACCGTTGGTCGTGATGACGATGTCGGCCGGTTCGGGCTCGACGCACACGTACGGATCCAAAAACGCGCAGCCCGCCGCGTGGGCCTGCTCAAAATCGCCCGCGAACGCCGCGACGGTTTTCTTCTTTTCGTCGATGACGACATTGACAATGTACGCCAGCTTTGCCAGTCTGGCGGCCTCTACCATGTCGGTATGGATCGGGTTGTCCTTTAAAATCCCGGTCCGGGCGTGCGCATCGTCGATAAACTTCGAGCAGTGGTTGCCCATGACGGTGACGGCGTCGGCCACCCCGGGGAGCACGCTTTTGCGCCCGCCCGAATAGCCGGCGAAAAAGTGCGGCTCGATAAAGCCTTCCGCGATGAGCAAATCGGTATGCACCGCGTCCTTGTCGACAATGCAGTCCGGTCCCGACGGCAAAACGCCGATCTTTTCATTCCGGGACGGATCGTGGGCGTCGTGGACGAGGATCTTGTCCTGAAAGCGGGCGTACAACGCGTCGCCCAGCTTCGCTTTTAGCTCCTCGGTCGAGGTCGGCCGGTGGAATCCGGTCGCCACAAGTAGCCGTATGTTGATGTCCGGATTGCCTTCTTCCAGCTCCCGAATCATTTCCGGCAAAATATCCTGGCTTGGCACTGGTCTTGTGTGGTCGCTGATGATGATCACGCAATCTTTTTTCCCTTTCGCCAACTCGCGAAGCGGCTTGGAGCCAATCGGATGCTCCATCGCCTCGCGCACAATCGTCCGCCCGTCGCGCTCGCTTTTGAGCGTGTCCACTTTCGACTCCAAAACCGGCGTGTCGTCCGGTACCCAAAGATCCTGGGTTGTCGTGTCGTAAAAAAAACTGACTTTCTTCATTGCTTTCACCTTTTCAAATTGGTACTACCATTCCTTCCCTCTTATTTTATGAAACCGCTTTCAGTCCTGCAACCCTTTCGCACGAAAAAAACCGGAACGCGTCCGGTTTGAAATTGTTTTTTATTTCTTTTCCAAGTCGAATCCGAAGTATTCGATAGCGTTGTTGTAGGAAATGCCCTTGATGATCGGCGCGAGCAAATCCATGTCGTACGGGAACTCCCCGTTCTCAACCCAGCCGCCCACGAGATTGCACAAAATGCGGCGGAAGTACTCGTGACGCGGGTACGACAGGAAGCTTCTCGAGTCCGTCAGCATGCCGACAAAGTTGCCAAGCAAGCCAAGGTTGGCCAGCGACGTCATTTGTTTTTGCATACCCGTCTTGTTGTCGTTGAACCACCAGGCGGATCCTTGCTGGATCTTGCCGATCGCGTCGCTGTTTTGGAAGCAGCCGATAATCGTGCCAATCATTTCGTCGTCACCCGGGTTAAGCGAGTAAATGATCGTGCGCGGCAAACCGCCGTTGGCGTTGACCGCGTTCAGGAAATCGGCCAGCTGCGCGCCCGGCGCCTCGTTGGAAATGCAGTCGAAGCCCGTATCCGGTCCGAGTTTGTCGAACATCGTCGTGTTGTTGTCGCGCTTGCAGCCATAGTGCAACTGCATCACCCAGTCGTGCTTTTTGTTTTCCTGGGCCAAAAACAGCATGATCGCCGTCTTGAATTTCACGATTTCCTCGTTGGAAAGCGTCTCGCCGTTTTTCTTTTTCGCGAAAATCGTCTCGATTTCCTCGTCACTTGCCGGAACGTACATCACATAGTCCAGTCCGTGGTCGGCTACCGAGCAGCCGTTGGCCGCGAAGTAGTCCATGCGTTTGGCCAGCGCCGCTTTCAAATCGGCAAACGAGTCGATCTTCATATCGGCCGCCGCTTCCAGCTTTGCCACATACGCCATGAAATCCGGCTTGTTGATGTTGACCGCCTTGTCCGGACGCCATGCCGGCAGCACTTGCACGTCAAAGCTTTCGTCTTCCTTGATGAGCTTGTGCCATTTCAAATCGTCGATTGGATCGTCCGTCGTGCAAATGAGTGTGACGTTCGCCTTTTTAATCAGGCTGCGCACGCGCATATCGTCCTGCTGGAGCATCGCGTTAGCTTTGTCCCAGATTTCCTTGGCCGTCTTCGTGCTCAGCGGCGTGTCGATGCCAAAGAAGCGCTGCAGCTCCAAATGCGACCAGTGGTACAGCGGGTTGCCAATCGCTTTTTCCAGCGTCAGCGCGTATTTCTCGAACTTTTCCCAGTCCGACGCCTCGCCGGTAATGTAGTATTCGTCAATGCCGTTCGAGCGCATCTGGCGCCACTTGTAGTGGTCGCCCCCCAGCCATACCTGGGCAATGTTTTCAAACTGGCGGTTTTCGTAAATTTCCTGCGGGTCGATGTGGCAGTGGTAGTCGAGCACCGGCACGACAGCCGCGTAATCGTGAAACAGTTCCTTCGCCGTTTCGGTTTCGAGAAGGAAGTCCTTGTCCATAAACTTTTTCATAATGGTTCTCCTGTCTTTTATTTTATAATCATTTTTATTGTACAAATCGACTGAATCCGCTTCCATGGCGAAACCAGTCGATTACATTGCGTTTGTTGTTGGGTTTTCTACATGACGCCCAGCACAGTCGGCAGCCACAAGCTGATTTGCGGAATGTACGTGACGAGCATGAGCACGACGAAGATCGCGCCAAAGTACAGCAGCAGCTGCTTGATGACCGACTCGATCGTGACCCCGCCGACCTTGACGCCAACAAAGAGCGTCGTGCCCACCGGCGGCGTGATCGTGCCGATACACAAGTTGAAGATGAGCATGATCCCGAAGTGGATGACATCCATACCCAGCGCCGTGCAAACCGGCAGGAAGATCGGCGTGAAGATCAGGCACGCCGGCGTCATATCCATAAACGTGCCAACAACGAGCAAAATCACGTTGATCAGCAGCAGGATGATGACTTTGTTGTCGGTCAAGCCAAGCAGCCCTTCACTCACCAGCTGCGGGATGCCCGTGAACGCCATGACCCACGACATGATCGAGGACACGCCAATCAAAAAGATGATGATGCCCGTCATTTGCGCGCTTTCCTTGAAGATGGCCGGCAAGTCGCTCCATTTGATCGACTTGTAGCCAAAGAGCGAAAGAACAAGCGAGTACACCACGGCCACGACCGAGCCTTCTGTCGCGGTAAAGATACCGCCGATGATGCCGCCAATGACGACGACGATCAAAAGCAGGCAAGGCAGCGCCTGGAGCAGCACGTTCCACTTTTCCTTCCCGCTCATTTGCACGTTGGAGTAGAACTTGTTTTTCTTCGCCAGAAAGTACACGACGATCATGCACGCCAGACCCCACAGGATGCCCGGAATGTAGCCGGCCATAAACAAGGCGGATACGCTGGCGCCACCCGAAACGAGGGCGTACGTGATCATGACGTTGCTTGGTGGAATGAGCAAGCCGGTCGGCGCGGTCGCGATGTTGACCGCCGCCGAGAAATTCGGATCGTAGCCGTCTTCCTTTTCAACCGGCCCGATAATCGAACCCATCGCGGAAGCGGCCGCCGTTCCCGACCCGGAAATCGAGCCAAACAGCATGTTGGCCAAAACGTTGGTCTGCGCCAGGGCGCCCGGCATTTTTCCCGTCAGCATTTTCGCCAGGTTGATCAAGCGGATGGCGATGCCACCGCGGTTCATGATGTTACCCGCCAAAATAAAGAACGGAATGGCCAGCAGCGAGAACACGGAAATTCCCGAGAAGATGCGCTGCGAGGCGGTGAGCACCGCGACGTCGAAAGGCATAATCGGCAAAATCGCGCACACCGAGGAAATCCCCAGGGCGATGGCGATTGGCACGCCCAAAAGCAGCATAACCACCAAAAGAACTAGAATAATCAAACCGGATAATAAAGAGATTGTCATCTTAGTACACGTCCCCTTTCTCTTCGACACCGCTGTGCATGTCTAAATTTTCGCCATGGCACATGTCGATGATGTTCAACACGCTGTATACGAGAATCGCCACGCCGGAAACGGGCAAAATCGTGTACACGTATCCCATCGGGATGCCAAGCGAAGCCGTCATTTGCTGCATGGACAACTGCATGATCGCGCTGCCGCCCCACACAAGCGCCAGCAACGCGAAGCCCAAAATCAGGATCTCGATGAAAATGTCGAGCGCCTGCTTCGCTTTTCCTTGCAGCTTGTCGGCCAGAAAGCCCATCCGCATATGGTCGCGGATGCCAAACACGTAGGCGCTGGCCAGCAGCGCCATCCAAACAAAGCTGTACGTGAGCAGCTCCTCGCTCACCGTGCTTGGCCGGTTGAAAAAGTAGCGCGTAATAATTTGATAGGAGCCGATCACGACCATGAACGCGAACAAGACGACGCAAGCGCCCATGATGATCTGATCCATCCGTTTCCGGATCGTTTTCGTAATTTTCAACATCGTTTCCTACTCCTTTTCTTCGTATTTGCGGTTGACTTCCTGGATATGCTCGTACATCTCCACGATATCCGGGTTGTTTTCGAGCATTTCCTTTTGCACGTCCGACACTTTGTCCTTGAACGCCTGGATGTCGACTTCGATGAACTCGACGCCCTGCTCGTCTTTCGCGATTTGTTTCGCTTTTTCTACCGCTTTGACCCATTCGGCCATTTCCACCTCGGTCGCCTTTTGCGCCGCTTCCATGAACACCGCGTATTCCTCGTCGCTCAGGCTTTCAAGAAATTTCGTGTTGCCAATGAGCACATCCGGCACCATCTGGTGCTGGTTGTACGAATAATACTTCGCTACTTCGCCGTGCTTGTTGTTGGTGAGGGCGAGCTCGTTGTTTTCCGCGCCGTTGATAACGCCCTGCTGGATAGCCGTGTACACCTCGCCAAACGACATCGGGCTGGCGGCCGCGCCAAACGCCTTCACCATGTTGACGGAAGCCGGCGACTGCTGCACGCGGATCTTCTGTCCTTTCAAGTCGTCCGGGGTGCGAATCGGCTTCGTGGAATAAAAGCTGCGCGTTCCCGCGTCGAACCATGTCAAAACCCGGAATCCCGACTTGTCTGTCGAATTGTACAACGCCTGCATGTAGTCGATATCGTTCATCACCTCATGGTACGCGTCGGTCGACGTGAACAAGTAAGGCATGGAAAAGATTTCGTACGATTTCGCGAACGTTTCCACGTTTGCCGTTCCGGCGACCACAAAGTCGATTGCGCCGGTCTGCGTCAGCTCGATCGCCTTCTGGGCCGAGCCAAGCAGCTCGTTGGGAAAGATTTCCACTTCGTATTTGTCGCCAAGGCGTTCCTCGATGATTTCTTTGAACGCCAGCATGCCGATATGCTCGGGATGCTCTTCGGATTGCGCGTGGGCGATCCGGATGATCCGCTTGCCGCCGGTCACGGAATCGAACGCCGCGCAACCGGCCAGGCTGCAAGTCATCGCCATCGCGGCGACACCTGCGAAAAGCCGTCTCCATAATTTCATAGATTGTTTCTCCTTCTATCGCTTCAATTTTATGTGTAAGCCTTTACAGCAAACCACTATACAGGATTGAAAAAAGAAAGGCAATCTATTATTTAAGTTTTGCTTATTCATTTGACAAAAATCTATATCTTCCCCAAATTATTGGTCTTTCTTACACGTTTCTTCCCCGATGAAAATAAAATGTCTGCCATTTTCAAGTCATTTTTTATTCCCTTCCGTTGACACCTCCCTACTTTTTATGATAAATAATATGTAAGCCTTTACACATAAACCGAAAAATGTGTATGCAAAACAGGAGGAAAATCAATGGATAAACAATGGATCCAAATCAATCCGCAAGACAACGTGGCGGTTGCCTTGACCCCCTTGAAACAAGGAGAGCGCATCGAAACGAAAAACGGTTCGTTCGAATTGATCGAAGACATCGCGCCCGGTCATAAGTTCGCCCTGCGCCCGATTGGCGAAGACGAAAACATTGTCAAGTACGGTCTGGCGATCGGCCACGCTACGACGCCGATCGAAGCCGGACAATGGGTGCACATCCACAACATCAAAACCAATTTAGGCGACGTGCTCGACTACACGTATACCCCAGACATCCCGGCGCTGGCGCCGCGGCCGGAAAAAACGTTTGCCGGCTACCGCCGTTCCAGCGGCAAGGCCGGCATCCGCAACGAAATCTGGATCATTCCGACCGTGGGCTGCGTCAACAACATCGCCCAGGCCATCGAGAAAGCGAGCGCGCATCTTGTCAAGGACGGCGTGGAAGCCGTGTGCGCCTTTCCGCATCCGTACGGCTGCTCGCAAATGGGCGGCGACCAGGACAACACCCGCCGCATTTTGGCGGATTTGATCGAGCACCCCAACGCCGGCGGCGTCCTCGTGCTCGGGCTGGGCTGCGAAAACTCGAACATCGACACGATCAAGCCATATTTGAACGACCCGGAAAGCGATCGCATCGAGTATCTCGTGTGCCAGGACGTCGAGGATGAAATCGCGGCCGGCATCGAACGCGTCGAACGCCTCGCCCGTCGCATGAAAAACGACAAGCGCGAGCCGATTGGCGCCAGCGAGCTCGTCATTGGTTTGAAGTGCGGCGGATCGGACGGGTTGTCCGGCATCACCGCCAACCCGACCGTCGGCGCGTTTTCCGACAAGCTCATCGCCCAGGGCGGCACGACGATCCTGACCGAGGTGCCGGAAATGTTCGGCGCGGAAACACTGCTCATGAACCGCTGCGAAAACGAGCGGCTGTTCGAGCAAACCGTCGATCTCATCAACGGCTTCAAGACGTATTTCCAGTCCCACAACCAGACGATTTACGAAAACCCGTCGCCCGGCAATAAAAAAGGCGGCATTTCCACGCTGGAGGACAAGTCGATGGGCTGCACGCAAAAAGCGGGCTCGGCTCCAGTCGAAGGCGTGCTTTCCTATGGGGAAAGAGTGCAGCACAAAGGATTGAACCTGCTTTCGGCCCCGGGCAACGATTTAGTCGCCAGCACGGCGCTGGCCGCCAGCGGCGCGCACATGGTGCTCTTCACGACCGGACGCGGCACGCCGTTCGCCTCCCCGGTGCCGACGATGAAGATTTCCAGCAACTCCTTGCTGGCCAAGCACAAGTCGAAATGGATCGACTTCAACTGCGGCCAGCTGCTCGAGTCCAAAAACCTCGACGAGCTCTCCGACGAGCTTTTGGACTTCGTGCTCGCCGTCGCCAGCGGCGAGCTTGTCGCCAGCGAAAAAGCGGGCTTCCACGACATGGCGATTTTCAAGCAGGGCGTCACCCTGTAAATTCGAGAGGAACAAACATATGAAAACATTAAATTACGAAACTTTGAAACAATCGAACTACGAAGGCTACCTTTTGGAAGACGCGCCGGTTCGCGTATTGCAGTTTGGCGAAGGAAACTTTATGCGCGGATTCGTCGACTACTTCATCGACCAAATGAACGAGAAAGCCGGCTTCGACACGAAAGTCACGCTCGTGCAGCCAATCAGCCAGGGCGCATTCCGCCTCAAGGACATCATCAACGAGCAGGAAGGCTTGTACACCTTGTATTTGCAAGGATTCCAGGATGGCCAGGAAGTCCGCGAAAAGCGCGTCATCTCGGCGGTCAAAAACTGCCTGAACGCCTACGAGGACTGGAACGAGGTGCTCGACATGGCGAAAAAACCGGATTTGCGCTTCATCACGTGCAACACGACCGAAGCCGGCATCGCCTACGATCCAACGTGCCAGTTCGCCGACGCGCCAGCCGCCAGCTACCCGGCCAAACTGACGCAGTTTTTGTTCGCCCGCTTCCAGCAGCAGCTGCCGGGCTTCATCATCCTGGCGTGCGAGCTCATCGACAACAACGGCAAGGAACTCGAAAAATGCGTCCTTCAGCACGCCAAAGACTGGAACCTGGGCGAAGACTTCATTCAGTGGATCCAAAAAGAAAACGTGTTCTGCTCGACGCTGGTCGACCGCATCGTCACCGGCTATCCGCGCGCGGAAGCTGACGCAATGAACGCGGAAAACGGCTACGTGGACAATACGCTGGACACCGGCGAGATTTTCGGTGTCTGGGTCATTGAAGGTCCGCAGTCGCTGCGCGACGAGCTGCCGTTTGAAAAAGCCGGTCTGCCAATCATCGTGACCGACGACCACAAGCCATACAAGGAGCAGAAAGTGCGCATTTTGAACGGCGCGCACACGTCGATGGTGCTGGGTGCCTTTCTGGCCGGCCAGACGATCGTGCGCGACTGCATGTACGATCCGACGATCAGCGCGTACATGAACGAAGCCATTTACAACGAGATCATCCCGACGCTTTCGCTTTCGAAGGAAGACTGCGAGCAATTCGCCAAAGCCGTGACGGAACGTTTCAAAAATCCGTTCATCGACCACGAGCTGCTCGCGATCTCGCTCAACTCGACGGCGAAGTGGAAGGCGCGCGTCCTCCCTTCCCTGCTTGGTTACGTGGACAAGTTCCACAAGCTCCCGAAAGCGCTCACGACGTCGCTGGCCAGCTACATCGCCTTCTACCGCGGCAAGGAACTGGACGCCGATGGATTAAAAGCCGTAAATCCGGTCACGAAACAGCCGTACACGATCAAGGACGACGCCGACGTGCTCGAATTCTTTGCCGCCAACAGCGACAAGCCAAACGCGCAGCTCGTTTCCCTCGTTCTGGGCAACACGAGCTTCTGGGGACAGGATTTGAACGCGATCGAAGGCCTTCACGACGCGGTAACAAGCGCGCTGGACACGATAGACAACGAAGGCGCCATGGCCGCCATGCAGGCGTGCCTGAACAAGGGAGAATAAGCATGAATAAAACTTTACAGCGATTCCACGAGATCGGGATCATCCCGGTCGTCGTTCTCGACCATAAGGAAGACGCCGCGCCACTGGCCAACGCCCTTTGCGAAGGCGGTCTTCCCGCCGCGGAAGTGACATTCCGCACCCGCGAAGCCGCCGCCTGCATCGAGGCGATGAAAGCCGCCCGTCCCGACATGCTCGTCGGTGCGGGTACGGTTTTGACGACAAAACAAGTCGACGAAGCCATCAACGCGGGCGCGCAGTTCATCGTTTCCCCCGGATTCGATGAGGAAGTCGTCAAATACTGCATCGAAAAAGACATTCCGGTCACACCGGGAACGTGCACGCCAACCGATGTCCAAAGAGCGTACCGCCTTGGACTCGATGTCGTGAAGTTCTTCCCGGCCGAGCCGGCAGGCGGTCTGGCGATGATCAAAGCGATCGCGGCGCCTTACAATATGATGAAATTCATGCCGACCGGCGGCATTTCCGAAAAGAACATGGATGCCTATTTGAAAGAGGACATCATTCTTTGCATCGGCGGCAGCTGGATGGTAAAGAAAGACTTGATCGAGGCGAAAGCGTTCGACCAGATCGAGGAAATGACGCGGCAGGCAGTCAAAAAATTGAATGAGGTAAGAGGATAAAATGAAAAAAGTCATTACATTCGGAGAATTGATGCTCCGGCTCGCGCCGGCAGGCTACACGCGTTTCGTGCAGGCCGACAGCTTTGGCGCGACCTACGGCGGCGGCGAAGCCAACGTCGCGGTATCGCTGGCCAACTACGGCCACGACGCGCATTTCGTCAGCAAACTGCCAGCCCATGAAATCGGGCAGGCGGCGCTGAACTCACTGCGCAAATACGGCGTGAACACAAGCGACATCGTGCGCGGCGGCGAGCGGGTCGGCATTTACTACTTGGAAAAAGGCGCCAGCCAGCGTCCAAGCAAGGTCATTTACGACCGCAAAGACAGCGCGATCGCGAAAGCGAGCCCGGAAGACTTCGACTGGGATCAGATTTTGGACGGGGCTGAGTGGTTCCATACGACGGGCATCACGCCGGCGCTCAACGACGAGGTGGCGGCCATCACGTTGGAAGCGATGAAGAAATGCCATGAAAAAGGCATTCCGGTATCGTGCGACTTGAACTACCGCAACAAGCTGTGGAGCAAGGAAAAAGCCAACAAAGTGATGAGCGAGCTGGCGAAGTACATCGACGTGTGCATCGCCAACGAAGAGGACGCCAAAGACGTGTTTGGCATCGAAGCGACGAACACGGACATCCATGGCGGCCAAATCAACCACGAAGGCTACAAAGACGTAGCTAAACAGCTAATGGACACGTTCGGCTTCCAGAAAGTGGCGATCACGCTGCGGGAAAGCATTAGCGCGAACCGCAACTTATGGAGCGCAATGCTGTATGATGGCAACGAGTACTGCTTCTCGAAAAAATACGATTTGAACATCGTGGACCGCGTAGGCGGCGGGGACTCGTTTGGCGGCGGATTGATCCACGCCTTGATGGAAGGCAAAAACAGCCACGACGCGATCGAGTTCGCGGTGGCGGCCAGCGCGCTGAAGCACTCGGTGGAAGGCGACTACAACCTGGTGTCGGTGGACGAGGTCGAAAAGCTCGCCCAGGGCGATGGTTCGGGACGCGTTCAACGATAATTTGTTCTCGTAACGAGAACCAAAACAGTTTATAGTAAAACAGTAGAATTGGAAACAGGCTGCGCGACCTTTTGCGTTTGGATGGACAAGCCAGCCTTCGAATTGAAGGAGTGAAACGATGAATATCTACGATATTTCTGAACAATCCGGCGTGTCGATCGCCACGGTGAGTCGCGTCATCAACAACTCGGGTTACGTTTCAGAAAAAACAAGAAAAAAAGTGATGGCTGTCATTGAGAAAAACAGCTACTCCCCCAACGCGTTCGCCCGCGGGATGTCGACGTCCAGCATGAAGACGATCGGCATCCTTTCGACGAACATTCGGGATTTGTATCAGGCGCAATGCGTCTACTATTTAGAGCAGGATTTAAAAAAACATGGCTATACGGCGATGCTTTGCTGTACGGGAGACGAATTGGAAGCAAAGAAAGAACACGTGGAGCTGCTCGCCTCCCGCCATGTGGACGCCCTGATTTTTATCGGCTCGCATTTTATTGAAAAAAACGAGCGCGACAACGGCTATATTTACGCCGCCAGCAACCACGTGCCCGTGTTCATCTTGAACGGCCGGCTCACCCACGACAACATTTACAGCATTTTATGCGACGACGAGGGCGGCTGCCAGGCGCTGACGGCAAGCTGCCTGGAAAGCGGCGCGACGAAGCCTTGTTTTTTGGCCACGCGCGACACGTATAGCGTGCGTCAAAAGTTCAAAGGCTTTCAAAACGCGTGCCGCGAAGCCGGCATTCCAGTGGACGAACAGACGCTTTTCATTTTGAGCGACCAGACAGAAGAGCTTGGCCGGCAAGTGTTCGACCTGCTGCAAAACGGCGCGTTCGACGCGGCCGTTTGCGCCGACGACGAGCTGGCCGCCATCGTCGAGCGGGTCGCGCAATACCGGGGTCTGGACGTGCCGGACGACATCCGCGTGACCGGCTACAACGATTCGATCTTTTCCCGGCTCGCGTCTCCGGCGATCACGTCTTTTGACAACCGGGCGGCGTACATGTGCGGCCAGGCGGTCATGGGCCTGACGCAAATTCTTGGCGGTAGCGAGTTTCCGGAACAAACCATGTATACAGGTAAGGTGGTGGCGCGCGCTTCCACCAAGTCCAGCCGCGGTGTTTGACCGCGGTTTTTCTTTTGGCGCCAAATGCGTTAAAATAGCCGTTGAAAGGATGAACTTATGCCATTAATTGAACAATTATCGAAACAGCTCGGCTTATCGTCTTCTCAAGTCGAAGCCGTGCTCGCGCTGCTTGAGGAAGGCGCGACGATTCCATTCATCGCCCGTTACCGCAAGGAAAAAACCGGAAATCTCGACGAAGACGCGATTCGCGCGATCGAGGAGCAATACGCGTATCAGGTCAATTTACGCAAGCGCAAAGACGATGTGCTGCGGCTTGTCGAAGAAAAAGGATTGCTGACGGACGCCTTGCGCGGCCAGCTTGCGCAGTGTACCCGTTTGAGCGAAGTCGAGGACTTGTACCGGCCGTATAAAGAAAAGAAAAAAACGAAGGCGTCCGCGGCGATCGCGGCCGGATTCGAGCCTTTGGCGCAGGCGATTCTCGACGCCCCTAACAAAGATCCGCGCTCGCTTGTCCAATCGGGTGACGTGGACACGGCGCTTGAGCAGGCCGGCTACATCATAGCGGAGCGTATCGCGGACGATCCCAAGGTCCGCCAAACGCTTCGCCAGCACATGCTGCGTTCGGGAACGCTGGAAACGAAAAAGAAAAAGGACGCGGTCGACGAAAAAGGCCAGTTCGAAACGTATTTTTGTTTTTGCGAGCGAATCGACCGGATCAAGCACTACCAGACGCTCGCCATCGACCGGGCCGAGGCGGAAAAAGTGATTTCGGTTTCCCTTTCGATGGACGAGGAGCCAGCCCGGCAGCGCATCGCCCGCCAGTGGATCCGTTTTTCCAACGCGAAAAACGCGCCGTTTTTACAGATGTGCATCCAGGACGCGATGAAACGGCTGCTGATGCCTGCCATCAAACGCGAGATTCGAAGCGCGCTCAAGGAAACGGCGGATCAAAAAGCCATCGCGACGTTCGCGATCAATTTGGAGCACTTGCTCATGACGCGTCCAATCAAACAAAAGCGCGTGCTCGGGTTCGATCCGGCGTTTCGGACCGGTTGCAAGCTGGCGGTGCTCGACGAAAACGGAACGATGCTGGAAACGGCTGTCATTTACCCGACCGCGCCGCACAACGATTTCAACAACGCGAGAAAAACCCTTGGTCGCCTGATCGACCAATACGGTATCGAGCTGATCGCGATTGGCAACGGAACGGCGTCGCGGGAATCGGAGCAGTTTGTCGCCCGCGTCCTGAAAGACTTTCCGCATGTGCAATACCTACTCGTCTCGGAAGCGGGCGCGAGCGTTTATTCCGCATCCAAGCTGGCGCAAGAGGAATTCCCGGATTTGACGGTCGAAAAGCGTTCCGCGATTTCCATTGGCCGCCGCGTGCAGGATCCGTTGAGCGAGCTTGTCAAAATCGACCCGAAGTCGATTGGGATTGGCGAATACCAGCACGATGTCAATCAAAAGCTGCTTTCGAATTCGCTGGATTTCACGACGGAAAAAATCGTCAATCAAGTTGGCGTGAACGTCAACACGGCTTCCAAAAGCATTTTGAAATACGTGTCCGGCTTGAATAAGCGCTCCATCGAGGCGTTGTACGAGGCCAAAACAAAACACCCGATCACCTCGCGCGCGCAAATCGCGCAAATCAAAGGAATTTCCACGAAAACGTATGAGCAATGCGTCGGCTTTCTCCGGATTCCGGAAAGCGCCGATCCGCTCGACAACACGGGAATCCACCCGGAGAGCTATCCGATTGCGCGCCATTTGCTTGAAAAGCTGCATTTGGATTTGGCGGATCTTGGCTCGCGCGCGTTCCAGCGCAAGCTGGCGGTGGCCGACACGGAAAAGCTGGCGGCCGCGTTGCGTACCGACGTCTTTACCCTCAAGGATATCGTTAAAGAGCTTTCGACGCCCGGACTCGATCCGCGGGACGCCCTGGACGCCCCGCTGCTCAAGCACGATGTTTTGACGATGAAGGATTTGCGCCGGGGAATGAAGCTGGAAGGAACGGTTCGCAATGTCGTCAGCTTTGGCGCCTTTGTCGATATCGGTTTGCATGAAGACGGTCTGGTGCACATTTCCAAGCTGTCCAGAAGCTTTGTCAAAGATCCAAACGATGTCGTCCATGTCGGGGATATCGTCACGTGTTATGTGGAGAGCGTGGATGAGAAAAAGGCCCGCATCGCGTTGTCGATGGTCGAGCTTTCTTCCTGAACATGAAAAAAAAGCCGTTTTCGCTTTCGAATTCGGCTTTTTTCGTGTTTATTTATTTTTTAATTTTGTTCAGCGTTTTGTTCAGCTCGATGATTTCCTCTTTTGTCAGCGCGCCGCTCATACGCAGGGCGGTTTCAACCGGGAACGCCATCATCATCGTGTTCATGTCCATGGCCGGGATTTCCCCTTCGTCATCGCGCTTGCCAAGCATATTTTGCAAGCCTTCCAGAACCGGGCGCAGGACTTCCATGGCTTCCGGTACGGCCATCACGTCGCCAATCGAATCCATGATGGACAAGTAGCCGTCTTTTTCCACGCCGTCGTCGAACCAGTTGTGGACGCTGCCGCCCTTGACGATGTAGTCCTCGTTTTTCTCGTCGACTTTGCGGATCGTCATCGTGTCGTTGATCGTTTCATCGCTTCCTACGACTTTGATGGCGTGCTCTTTGCTGATTTCCACGTTCCAGCGGCAAATGTGGTCCACCGCTTTTTGCGTGCCCATGTTTTGTCCGTCGACATACAACGTTGCTTCCGGCTCGTTGGTGTACACTTTCACTTCCGTCACCGGCTGCTCGCGGTCGATGTAACGTTTTTTCGTCAAATGCACGAACGGTGTTTTAGAAAGATACGCCTGGTAAATGTAGTACGAGTCTTTCTTCGTCTTCCGGTCGAACGTGACCAAACCTTTCTGGTTGCGTCCTGGCACACCGCCTTCGTCGCGGGCGTCGGCCGCGAAGTCGAATCCGTTCCATACGTGCATCGCCCAGATCCAAGGCCGGTCGGTTACCATTTTGAGCATGTGCTCGTGGTAAAGCGCCTGATAGTCCTCGGTATAGTCGCCACGTCCTGGCTTTTCCGCGTGGTATTGCGGGTTGGCGTCGGCGCCAAATTCAGAAATACCGATGGCTACGTTTGGATATTGGGCGTGGAAGTCATCGAACCATTTGTCGTTGTCTTCGATTTTTCCTACGTACCATCCAAAATACTGGTTGTAGCTTGTCGCGTCCGGCAAAGTCACGAGCGGACTTGTCGTCGGAAGCATGCTCACGTGCGCCATGACCGTCTTTCTTGTCGGGTCAAGCGTGTGCGCTAAATCGTTGAGTTTGCGGTGGTTTTCCAGCAAGTCTTCGCTTTCGCCACCAATCGTGATCTCGTTGGACAATCCCCATACGAAAATCGAAGGGTGGTTGTAGTTTTGAATGATCATTTCGCGCATTTGCTCTTGGGTGTTTTCGTTGGCCGCCTCGTTAGCCATGTGCGTGGAAATGTACGGGATTTCCGCCCACATGATCAATCCGTTTTCATCGGCCAGATCGTACCATGCCTGGTCGTGCTGGTAGTGGGCGCCGCGAATCGTTCTCGCGCCCATTTCTTTCAAGAGCGCCATGTCGATTTCGTGGTTTTCACGCGTCAGGGCGTTGCCGATGCCTTCCCAGTCCTGATGGCGCGCGGTTCCGATGAGCTGGTATGGCCGTCCGTTCAAAATAAATCCTTTTTCCGGGTCGATTTCGAATGTACGGAAACCAATCCGGATGGATTGCGCGTCGATGGCGCGGCCGTCCTGGGCCAGCTGCACGTTGGCTGTGTACAAGTATGGATCTTCCACGCCATCCCACAAGTGAATGTTTTCCATCGCGATGACGAACGAAGCGTGGTTGTCTTCAATGACACCCTCGCCTTGCGCGACCATCTCGCCTTCGGCGTTTTGGATTTGAACGGAAACAACGTCCCCGTTTTTCGCGTTTTCAGTGTACGCTTCCACTTTGACTTGCCCTTTTCCGTCGGCAAGCACTTCCGGCGTGAGCGCCACGCCGCATCCGCCATAGTATCCCAGGGCGAAGTGCGCCTTGTTGACGCGGATCAAATTGACGTCGCGGTACAATCCGCCATAAAACGTAAAGTCGGCTTGTTGCGGATAGACTTCGCTGTTTGGCGCGTTGTCGACGATGATTTCCAGCGTGTTGTTTTCGGCCAGCGCCGGCGTCAAATCAACGCGGTATGTGGAGTAGCCTCCTTTGTGCTCGGCCAGCGGCTGTCCGTTGAATACGACTTTGGAAGTCGAGTTGGCGCCGTTGATTTCCAGCCAGAGCTGCTCGTCTTCGGCTAAAGCCGGTTTCGCGAACGTTTTGGTGTACACGGCGGTTCCGCGCCAGTAGTCGTTGCCACCATCGGTTCCGTCAACGGCGTTCCAAGTATGTGGAACATGAACGGCTTCGACATGATCGTTGCCATCTTGCTTTTTAAATTCCCAATCTTTGTTAATATTTAAGATTTCCCTCATTTATTTTCCTTCTTTCTTTCTTCAAGGATTTCCTCAAAATATTATAGATTTATTATAACATTCAAAATCGAAAAATAAACAGGAAGCCCTTACATTCTATTTTTTAACATAATTCATCGAAAAAATACCGTTTTTATTTTATCGGGGCCAGCAATCCCGCTTCCTGAATCCGCCGGGCCGCTTCTTCCACCTCGGCGTCGCCACGCACCAGCGCGAACCGGACGTAACGCGTCCCTTCCTGGCCGAAGCTCGTTCCCGCGTTGGTCAAAACGCCGGCTTGCTCCAGCAGCGCGCGATGAAAGCTGGCGCTGTCCTCGTAGTGGTCCGGAATTTTCGCCCAGACAAACATCGTCGCTTCCGGGGGCTCGATCGACCAGCCGGCTTCCTGGAATTTTTGAATGAGCCAATCGCGCCGGCGGCGGTATTCCTGCCGGAGGGCGGGCACGAAGCGGTCGTGGTGGGCCAGAGCGGCAATTCCGGCGCGCTGTACGGCGCCAAACGCCTGGAAGTCGATCATGTTCATCATCCTTTTATATATGGCGATCAATTCCCGGTTGCCTACCATGACGGCGAGCCGGGCGCCGCCCATGGAATACGACTTGGAAAACGAGTTCAGCTCGATTCCGACGTCTTTCGCTCCCTCGAACGACAAAAAGCTTTTGCCGGGTTCTTTGTCGAATACGAGCTCGCTGTAGGCGTTGTCGTGCAAAACGACAATGTCGTATCGTTTCGCGAAGCGAATCAGGCGCTCGTAAAACGAGTCGGGCGCCGTCTTTCCGGTCGGATTGTTGGGGTACGACACGTACATCAGCTTCGCTTTTCTGGCTACGTCCTCCTGGATCGCGTCAAAGTCGATCAAATAGTCGTTTTCTTCTTTGAGCGGCAGAAAAACGATGTCGGCCCCGGCCAGTCTTGGCGCCACGCCGTAAATCGGATAATACGGGTCTGGAATGAGCACGAGATCGCCTGGATCGCAAAACGCCAGCGGAATGTGGCTGAGCGCTTCCTGGCTTCCTTTAACGGTGACGATTTCGTCTTCTGCCAGATCGACGCCATACCGGGTATGGTACCAGCGCGCAATAGCGGCGACCATTTCGGAAAGAGGCGCTAGAGAATACTGGTAGCTTTCATCGTTGAGCGCTTGTCTGGCGAGTTCCTCCTTGATCGCGTGGTGGGGCGGAATGTCGCTGGAACCGATGGAAAAGTCGATGACTTCCTTTCCGGTTTTGGCGGTGTATCTTTTTTTGGCTTCAAACAGCTCGGTAAACGACGGGCTGTCGATGGCTTGAATGCGGGTTGCGGCTTTTGTTTTCATAGGCGTTTCCTTTCATTGTTTTTTCATCTTGTTTCATACGGGTTTCATTATAACATAAAAAGACCCGGTCGGGTCTTTGGATTTAGCGGGCGGCTTCGATTGTCCGCTCGATTTTTCGCTGGATGTCTTCAAGCGCCAGCAGCTCGCTCAGCTGGGCCGGGCGTTTAATTGTCGTGTCGGCGTACATGGCTTGCAGCCACAAAAAGGCGGGGCCTTCCAATGGCGGACGGTTCGTGATTTCCCGGTACAGCCAGGTGGCCAGTTCGACGCGAAGCGTCATGAGCATTGTCGTTTCGTCACCGATCACGAGTTCCGTCTTTTTGAGCTCTTTTTGTTTTTTCTTCCAGTCAAAATAGCGCTGGATCTTTTCTTCGTTTTCGTTGTCGACGATCAGCACCGTGTCGTACTGCCCGTCCTGGATGTCACGCCCATCCAGTTTTTTCGCTTCGCCCCGGTAGCTGGCGTGGTTGGAAGACAATCCCGGAACGAGCACTTCCTCCATGAAAGCCAAACCGTTGGTGTCTTCCGTATAAAACGTCACGGTTTCGACTTCCGGATTTTGCAGGAGCGTAAACAGCAAATACGGGCGTACATCGCCGGCCACGAGAATGTTTCCTTTTCGGCCGCGGGCGAGCTGCCGGTCTTTTTCGATCAAATCCGGGAAGGCGATCAACGTTTGGTCGCTTCCTTTTACTTCAAAGCCGGGAAGCCGGAACGTCGTGTCGGCGTAGCCGGCGGGAATGGCCAAATAGCCGTTTTCATCGAAATCGAGGTTGTCGTACAAAAACAATGTATAGGGTTCGATCGTTTGGGGAGCGCTTTGAAACCGCTCGCTTTGCTCGAACGCAAGAAACCGTTGAACGAATGGGTCGTTTTCAAACGTTTTGGCTTCGACGCGGCGCACGCGTGGAAACTGCCGCAGGCAATAGCGCAGCAAATTGGGATCGTTTTCGATTTCCTTCGGGCTGAACATGTTCAGAATGCCGAGTCCGCCAATCGCCTGGTCCTGGTCGAACACGTAACCGGCGCCGGCGCCGATTTTTTGAATATTCGGGATGAGCTTTTTTACTTCCTCCAAGTCGTTTGGCTCGCAAAACACGTAGCCTTTCTGAATGGTTTGCGCGACTTTGCTGCCTTTGGCGCGGTCAAATAAAAAAGCGTCAAGCTCCCGCTCCAATCGACTGATTGTCGGTTTGGTTGCTCTGATTTTCATATTGGATTCCTTTCCTTATTTTTTTATTGCATAATCGCATTCCATTATAGCACAAAAAAAGGCGCCTATTCACAGGGCCTTTATTGATATGTTTGGCTTACGCGTTGGCGATGGCTGCTTTCGCCTCGTCGCAAATCTTCGTGAACGTTTCCGCGTCGTGGATCGCGATTTCGGAAAGCATTTTCCGGTTGATCTCGATGTTGGCGAGTTTCAAACCATGCATCAGACGCGAGTAGGAAAGGTCGTTCATGCGGGCAGCGGCGTTGATACGCGTGATCCAGATCTTGCGCATGTTTCCTTTCAGTTTCCGACGGTCGTTGTATGCGTATTTGAACGAATGCATTACCTGCTCGTTCGCTGTTTTATATAATGTGTGTTTCGATCCGAAGTATCCTTTCGCGAGCTTCAATACTTTTTTTCTTCTTGCCCGGGATACCGTTCCACCTTTAACTCTTGCCATGCTTTATTCCTCCCTTTGATTCCTTATTTCAACATTTCCTTGATGCGTTTGTAGTCTGTGCTGCTGATCAAACCTGGTTTAGCGAGATGACGACGTTGTTTTTTCGTCTTCCCATGAAAACGGTGTGAAGTATATGCATGGGATCTCTTCAATTTTCCAGTACCCGTGACTTTTACACGTTTTGCTAATCCTCTATGACTTTTCATTTTAGGCATGTTACGTTCCTCCTACCCTTCTTACTTCTTTTTCGGTGCCAACACGGTTGACATCGTGTTTCCTTCCAAAGCCGGTTTCTTTTCGATTACCGCGATGTCTTTGACTTCATCCAGAAATTGATTCATGATTTGACGACCGACTTCCTGGCGTGTCATCATCCGTCCGCGGAACCTCATATCAATCTTCACTTTCATGCCCGACTCGATCCATTTTTTCGCCTGGCGAACTTTGGTTTCAAAATCGTGCGTGTCGATAATGGGCGACAGGCGCAGCGCTTTCAGCTCCACGACGTGTTGCTTGCGCTTTGCTTCCTTGGCTTTCTTTTGCTGCTCAAAATGGTAGCGGCCATAATCCAAAACTTTGCAGACGGCTGGACGAGCCTTGGGAGCGACGCACAGCAAATCGAGATTTTGACGATATGCGACATCCAGTGCCTCTCTTTTGGATAACACTCCCAACTGGTTTCCATTCGAGTCGATGACGAGCACTTCTCTAAATGGAATCTTTTCATTGAACAAATCTTCATTGACATTGTTCGGGGCAACTCTTCTGTTATTGATATACGATACCTACCTTTCACCAAAAGAAAATGGGTACACAAAGGCACCCATTATTAAAATCCATAACGTTGATGAATTGGCATTGACCCACGCATCCGTATGCGTCGGGTGAGAAGGGGTGCTTCTATCTTTCCATTTCTTTACTTGGCTATAATAGCACTTCTGTCAACGAAACGCAACCCGTTTCGAAAAAAAAACATCTATCTCGTTTTCCGAAACAGATGTTTGTTGTTCATAAATGGTGGATCCTTAGGGATTCGAACCCTAGACCCACTGATTAAGAGTCAGTTGCTCTGCCAGCTGAGCTAAGGATCCATCTAACTGCTTGAATATAATAGCACGAATCCCCTGCCCTGACAAGACAAAAGCGGAAAATACGAAAATCAAGCGAGATAAACCGGGCGATAACGTGAAGACTGTCTTAAGGTTGCGCCAAAAAGAGAAGGTTGCTATAATGAAGACGTAAAAAACCTGCTATCTGTTAAAGCGGCTAGCTCGGATTTATCATTTCATGAGCAACTCACGAAACACAACAATCTCGCCAAAGATCACTTTTCGTGGTTGCTTTTTTCATGCGCTTCAATCAACGCGATGAAAAGCGGAACGATGATCGCTAGAAATTCCAACACGATCGAAAGGATTTCGTATGCATTCATACTCCCACCTCCATTTCGGGAAACGGCAGATCCAGTTTCCATTTATCGAAACAGAGTTTTTTCCGGTTCTCTGGCTAAAGCCCGACCGAACCAACCACGCTCAAATAACAGGCGTTTTTATTTTATCAAATTGCCAATATAGTTTCATCTACTTTTGTATTTATTTCAAACTAAACTTCTCCTTCCAAAGCCAAGTCAACCCATAAATCAAAAAAAGAAAGGTAAACAAAAACGGAAGGCTGATGTCTTTCCTTCCGTTCCATATTTTCCGCTTTCTCATGGAAACATTTCCTGATACAGGCGCACGCTGTCCCTGGCGCTTCGCAAGCTTTGCAGGCCGCCCGGATTGCTCAAGCATGGAATGAGCTCCCGGTAAAACGTTTCCACCCGTCTTCGTTCGTCCTCGACATTCATGTTGAACGCCGCGAAAAAGATGAGATCGACCTTTTCCTGCTCGTCCCACAGCATTGGCCGCTTCAAGGTGACAAGCACGACGCGCGACTCGTGGACGTATTCGGGATCGCCATGCGGAAACGCGATACCGCTGCCAATCGAGGTCGACATCTTCCTTTCCCGTTCGATGGCCGACGAATACAAGCCATTGGCGCAAAAGCCTTTTTTCTGCAACAAATCCACGACGTTGGCGATGAGCGCCTCCTTATTCGGATAGTCGGCTTGCAGCAGCATCAGCTCGGGCGAAAACAACGAGGCGCAGTCGATGGAAAAGAGCCACGCGGGCTTCCGGTCTTTTTTCGACATTTTCTGAATTTTCTGACGCAGCTTGAGAATGCCTTCCTCGGTGAGCAGGTTTTCAACGACGATATTGCGCGGATCGTCCACGGCGGTCCGGGACAAAACGACATCCGCCTGCCGGTAGTGGGGATTGTCTTTTTCAAACCGGCTCAAAATATGGATTTCCCGGATTTCCGGGACATAGCTCATCAGCCGCTGGCTAATCAACTCGCCATAGCTGCGGGAAAAATCCGCGATCAGCACGACCATGTACTCCACGTCTTTGCGTTCGAGCGCCGTTTGGATCAGCAGGACGATATACCCCAGTTCGTCGTCGGTAATCATCAAATCGAAATACTTCTCAAACAACATGCTAATCATCCAGCTGGCGGCATACACCTGGGAAAACTCCTTTTTAATGTAGCCGAGTAGCTCGTTGGTCCGCGACTGGCCATGACGTAGCCGGAAAACGGTGGAGCGCAAATGCAGGATCAAGCTTTGCCGCAGCTGGCAATCCGTCGAAAAGTCATGATTGAGAATCGTGCCCATCGAGTGGATGACTTCGTCGACAAACTGGATCAAGTGCTCGTCATAGCTGTGAATCGGTTCGCTTTCCCCGCCGCTGCGCGCAAACCCCGCGCAAATCATTTGCATCGTCAAGTAAAACTCGTCGTCTTCCGAAAGCGTGACGTTTTCGATCCGCTCGATTTCCGTGCAAATCGCCTTCGCGAACAAATACTCGTTGTAGTGTTCCAAAAGCCGCACGTCTTCCTGACGCAAGTGGACAGGCGTGTCCTGCCTGGAAATGGCCAGCGCCAAAAAGATGAGCATTTTCGTAAACACCTGGTTGGAAAAATGCAAATGCCACTCGTGCTCGAGCCGGACGATGATGTGCTTAAGACCCGTTAAATCGACACCGTAAAAATACTCGTTTAGCACGTGATCCCGGTGCGCGTCGTCGACTTGCTCCAAAAGAAATGTCGCCAGCGCGCCGCGAAAGTCGTTTTCCTCGTATTGCAGCAAGTATCCCGAGCGCCGGTCGTTGAGCACGGAAATGTTCCATGGCTCCAAATCGCGCTGAATGGAGCGAATGAGCTTGTTGAGCGTCGGCCCGGAAATGTACAGCCGATCCAGCAACGTCCGGGCTTGCAGTCCTTCCTTTCGCCCCAAGCTAAACAAACGGTACAAAACATAGCTCTCGCGATCGTCAATCAAAATGGCGCCCGCCGCCTCGGTGGCGTGGACATAGGCGGCGATTTGCGCCTTTTGCGCTTCGTCGGCCTCCAGCCAAATGCCGACACGCGGCTTTTTTTGAATCGTTCCCCAGTCGTTTTCCCGCAACAGCTCCTCCACCTGCTCAAGCCGGCTTCGGACTTGTTTTTCGGTTCTATGCAGATCGTGCGCGATTTGGCTAACCGTCATGGCGTCGTGAGCGAGCAGTTTGGCCAAAATCTCCGAACCCGCTTTCCTTTTCGCTTGCTGCATCTGCATACTCTCCTTTCCCTACCGCTGACCGTACGTCGCGTGTTCTCCGTGTTTTCTCTGATAGTGCCGATCCAGCAAATACGCGGGCACCGGCATGACCTCCGGATCCATCAAGCGGTCGAACACCGCCATCCAGGCGCATTGTTCAAGCACCAACGCGTTTTCAACCGCCTGCTTCGCGTCGTGTCCCCAGGCAAACGGCCCGTGGCTGGCGACAAGCACCGCCGGGACCTGGTCTGGCGCGATGCCTCGCTCCTGAAACGTTTCAAGAATGACACGACCGGTTTCCAGCTCGTAGTCGCCATCGACTTCGTTTCGCGCCAGCGGACGCGTGCAAGGAACCGGGCCGTAAAATGTGTCGGCGTGGGTGGTGCCGAATGGTTTTAAGTCGATCCCGGCTTGCGCGAGCATCGTCGCCCATGGCGAATGGGTGTGGACAATGGCCTCGACTTGCGGCCACGCCGCGTACAGCGCGACGTGGGTCGGCAAATCGGAGCTGGGGCGCAGGTGCCCGTCGACGACGCGCCCTTGCAAATCGCACACGACGATGTCTTCCGGCTTCATCATATCATACGGCACCCCGCTTGGCTTAATGGCGATGACCTCGTTTTTTCGGTCGACGCGCGACACGTTGCCCCATGTCAAAATCGCCAGTCCCGTTCGGGGAAGCATTTGGCACGCGTCAAACACTTCCTGGCGTAGCCGCTCATACATGATCGCTTGGACGGGCGGCGATTTCCACGAAACGACGGGTTCGTTTTTCGATTTCCTTAAAGTCGCCCGACGCGATGAGCTTCTGGTTGTTGACAGCACGGCTGATGCCGGCGCCAATGTAGCCGATCTTCAAGCACTCTTTAAACATTTTCTCGTCCATCTTGCATACCGCGAAATACGGCAGCACCGGAATGACGCCCATGAGCGTTTCGGCGTAGTCAAGCGTGATCTCGCATCCCGGGAACAGCTTCAAAACATCGGCGCCCCACTTCCACGCGTTGACGACTTCCGTGCCGGTGAAGACACCTGGCATGTACATCAAATCCTTTTCCTGGCACAACTTGCTTACTTCCTTGGATAAATTCGGCGCGACGATGTATTCGCTGCCCGCGTCGATGGCTTTTTGCGCCTGCTGCTCGTCTAAAATCGTTCCAGTTCCTAAAATGATCTGGTCGCCGAATTTCTCTTTGAGCAAGCCAAGCGCGTGGGCGCACGCGTCCCCGGTCGGCTGGTCGTACGTCAGCTCAATGAACTTTCCGCCGCCCTGGACGACGGCCTGGACCGCCTGGACCAAATCATCGTCCTGAATGCGCTGGGTCTTGAAAATAAAGATTAGTTTTTTCTCCTTCAATAAATCGAGAGTTTGTTTTTTATTCATATGCGTTCTCCTATTCAAATTCAATGTGGATATCCAAGTCGTCGCTCGTGTCGATCGCTTCGGCGCTGGCGACTGGCGCGGTTTGCAGCGCGGGCTTGCTTTCCGGCATCGCCTCGGCGCTTGCGGTTTGCGCCTTGACTGGCTCTTCGGTTACGTTTTTACGACAGAGCGCCAGCACGACGATTGTGACAAGCGTTCCAATGGCGACGGATAGCACTGCGCCCGGCCAGACGTTTTTCATGACCGGGAAGGCGAAGAGCCCACCCATCATGACAGGCGACTGCACGTTGAAATACATCGCGATCGCGCCAGTCACCATATTGCCAAGAATCGTGGCCGGCCATACCCGCAGCGGATCGGCGAGCAGGATTGGCAGACCGCCTTCGGCGATTTGGCAGCAGCCCAAAATGATGGCGGATTTTCCAGTCGCGCGCTGCGCGGCCGTGTATTTGCGTTTGTTGATGATCGTCGACAAGCCGATACCGAGCGTCGCGGTGACGCCGATGCACACTTTGGCGCCTTCCGGACCGAGAATGCCGTCGGCGACGAGTCCATTGACGACAGTCGTTCCGACTTTCGTGACCGGACCGCCTAAGTCAACACCCATCAGGGCGCCGAGCACCATACCGAAGACGATGCGCGAACCCGATTGCATTTCGGCAAACAGCGAGGACAAATAGCTTTGCAGACCACCAAGGACAGGTCCTAAAATGTAGTCCATGGACAAGACGACGAACAAGCCGCCCAGAATCGGTAAAATAAGCATTGGCAGCAAAGAAGCCAAATCTTTGCTCAGCGGAAGCTTGTCTTTGACGAGCTTGCAAAAGTAGCCTACGGCGATACCGCCGATGATGCCACCGACAAATCCGATTTTGTATTCAACGGACAACAGGCCGACCAGAAAGCCTGGCGCCAGACCCGGACGGTCGCAAATCGCGTAGGCGATGTAGGCCGCCAGCACGGGAACGACCATGCCCATTGTGAGGGCGCCGCCCTGGTACAAATAGTAGGCGAACGTGCCCGTCGCTTCTTCGACGCCGGTGCCGCCTAAAATCGTTCCAAACGATTGCAGCAAACCACCCATGCAAATAACGGGAATAAAGTAGGAGATGCCGGTCAGGACGGGCTGCACGACGAGCGCTTTTAACTTTTCTTTCATGATGCGCACCCCTGACTGAGCTTGTGTTCAATGGTGACAATGAGATTTTCCGGCTGCTTGATGGCGACAGCGGAGCTGACGCGGACGATTGGCTTGCCGGCGAACCGTTCTTGTTTGGCGACGGAAATATCGGCCGCTAAAATGATGACATCGGCGTTTTGGATCGCTTGCGGCGAGAGTTCCTCTTCGATTCCGATGTTGCCTTGTGTTTCCACATGGATCGTGTGGCCGCGGTTTTGAGCGGCTTCGATCAGTTTTTCTTTTGCGATATACGTATGCGCGACGCCGATGGTGCACGCAGTAACTGCCGCGATATTCATGGTTTCCTCCTGTTGGTTTATAAGATTTCGTACAGTTGTTGAGGGGATTTGATTTCGTTCAACGCCTCTCTGGCTTCTTTTCGGATCAGCATCATCGCCAGCTCCGAAAGCATTTTGATGTGGGTCTTGTCGCCGTTGGCCGGGATCGCCATCAAGAAGATGTGCTGGATCGGCTTTCCGTCCATGGATTCCCATTCGATTGGCTCCTTTAACCGGATATATGAGATGGCTGCCCGATTGACGCATTCGTCCACGCCATGGGGAATGGCGACGCCATCTTCCAAACCGGTTTCGGATAAGGTTTCCCGGTATTCGACCGCCTGGCGGAATTGATTTTCGTTTTGGATGATGCCCGCCTCGTATAAGTGATGGATCATGGTGTCGAACACTTCGGCTTTGGATTTCAGTGGAAGATCCATGTCGATGCACGATTCATCGAGCAGATCTTTTAAGTTCATATTCTCACCTCCTCGTTTTTGGTAAGCGCTTCCTTTGACGGTTTCAGTATAGCATGCGACCTACCAGCCAAAATTTCCGTTTCGGTCAAATTGCGAATTTTGTTTTTTGCGCGCGAGGCGTTCGGGAAGACTTTGTCGTTCCCAAATCTTTTTTCCAAAAAAAAGGTCATAAAAAAATCTGCCTTTTCTTTACACTTGAAAATTACGTAAAAAAAAGACCAATGAACGGTTGGTTCATTGATCTTTCATTTGATAAGATGGTGGATCCTTAGGGATTCGAACCCTAGACCCACTGATTAAGAGTCAGTTGCTCTGCCAGCTGAGCTAAGGATCCATCTAACTGCTTGAACATCATAGCATGGATCGTTAGCGCTCGCAAGATTGTTTTTCCATTTTTAAGAAAAAAGCCCGGATACGGGCTTTCCTTGTTGGATTTTACGAACCGGCGCGCAACACCGCGTCGATCTTTTGTTCGACTCGCCGGAGAGTTTGATCGTCCAAAACGAGAACGTTCGTTTTTTCGCCTAGCGGCTCGATATCTTTTTCTTCCAAACGGCCTTCCACGCTGACGATTTCAAGCGTCCATGGCGCGCGCTGGAGCATTTGCATTTTGACCAGATCGCCAATTTGTTCCTTGCTCATGCTCGTCTGGATCGACTCGCCCAGCACACTTTGAATCGTTTCGAAGTGGGCCAGCGCCTTCGAGGATAAAATTTTCTCGATCATCGCGCTCAGAACGACCATTTCGCCCTGGTTTGGATTCGATGGATCGTTCGGGCATTCCTGGACATACGTCAACGCTTGCTTGGCGTCCAGCCACAGTTTTCCTTGTTCGAATTTTTGCTTCGACTTCGTTTCAAATGCTTGTTTGTTGTCGATTTCAATACCGCCAAGCTGATCGACGATGCCCGTCATTGTCGTCAAGTTGACACGAACCGTGTAGTCGATTGGCACGTCGAGTTCCTGCTCAAGCGCCTGCCGCACGACGTGCGTGCCCTGGATGCCAAGGTATCCAAGCTTGTTGTTCCACACATACGTTTCTTTTGGCAGCGAAACAAGCAGTATTTTTTTATCCTGCGGATTGACGACGGCCAAAATATTGACGGTGTTGGCGCTGTTTTCATTGACGCTGCCATACTCGTTGGTGCCCATGATCAGCACCGTGAACGGCGTCTTCGTCACATCGAGCGTCGCGGAGCGGCCCCGATTCAGTTCGACTTTGACTTTTTTCGTGGCAATCGCGCGAAGCGGCTGGGTTTCCTGAAGCCCGTCTTCTTGCGTCAACGCCTCGATGAGCGGCCGCTGCGCGATGATCGCTTCCACTTTTTTCGCTTTCAACGCGTCCAGAAGCGGCGTCAGCGAAGGATAGGCGCTGGATTCGATCGAAACGCCTTCCTTTTTGAACTGCTTGAGCATTTCCACACTCGTTTGATCCTCGTCGGTTTCATAGTAGCCGATTCGTTTGCCTTGGAGCTCTTGCAGCGACTGGATGGCGCTGTTTTGGGGCACGTAGACGCAAACTTCGCTGACATACGTTCCCTCTTTCATCGAAAGGCTCCAGAGCAGCTCGTTTGTTTTGGCGACATACCACGAACCGCCAAGCATCACGATGGTCAGCGGCGTGATGATCATCCAGGCGAACACGTTTTTCCAAATCGTGTGCGGTCTTTTAAAGAACAGGCGGCACGCCACGCCAAAGAGCAGCAGCGCGATGAGCGCCACGAGCGCGATGAATCGCAAAGGAATGGCGTCGAGGCGAATGAGCAGGCCGATGAGTGTCGCAATAGAGCAAAACGAGAGAATCGCACCGTAAAATCCGGGTCTTTTGAGGTTTTCTTTCATGTGGGGTTTGTCCTCCTTCCCTGATTACATGGCGCCTTCATCGTCGCCGAGCACTTGTTTGACGGTTCGAATCAGCAAGGTGATGTCGAGCCATAAACTCCAGTTGCGGTAATAATATTCGTCCAGCTCCAGCCTTTGTTCGAAATTGACTTCGCTGCGTCCGTGCGTCTGCCACATGCCGGTAATACCCGGCTTCGAGCTGACGACGTCCTGATAATACGGACCCATGTCGACTTTTTCGCGAGGCAAGTAAGGTCTTGGCCCGATGAGCGACATTTCCCCTTTGAGCACGTTGATGAACTGCGGAAACTCGTCGAGGCTCGTCTTTCTTAAAAAGGAGCCCGCCTTCGTGATGCGTGGATCGTCGCGAAGCTTTTTGTTTTCCTGGTACTCTTTTCGAATGGCTTCGTCTTTTTCCATGAGATCATCCAAAATTTTTTCCGCGTTCGGTACCATGGTCCGGTATTTGTAAATTGTGAATTCCCGCCCGTTTTCTCCAATTCGGACTTGCTTGAAAAAAATCGGGTCGTAGTCGCCTTGCTTGTGGTTGAGATGCCGGACGTACAGCGTCAAAGGAGCCAGCACGCACAAGCCCGCCAAACCGGCTAAAATATCCATGCCGCGCTTGAAGATCTTTTCCGTGTTCGTAATCGTTCCTTCGGCAGTTGAAATCATGAGCTGCCCGTCAAAGTCGTCGATTTTCGTGTTGAAGGTAACCAATCCTTCCATCCGCGGCAAATACTTGATCGTTTCCACCTGGTTGATTAGGCGTTCCACCAGCTTGCGCTGGTCTTTGCGGCTCATTTCCGGAATGGCGATCAGCACGGTTTCAATGTCTTGTTCGGCAATGACTTTTTCCAAATCTTTGAGTGGATAAATCGGTTTTTCCTGTTCCACGATCGTCTGGTCGACGTGGTGGAAAAACGGATCGTCGTTGCAGTTGATGAACCCTTTGACATTGAGCAAGGAATACCGGTTGGTGCGGCACGTTCCATAGAGCTGGCTGGCGGTCGTTCCCGCGCCGATGATGAGCACGTTTTTTTTCAACTTGTCCCAAAACACGACGTGGGTGTAACGGGCGATGAGCAAGTTGCAAAAACCGTGGCACAGCAAATAGAGCACGAGCCACCCGAACTGCCCCCAAGAAAACGGGTCGTAGTCGAGCAGCAGCAGCGAGGCGCCAATGTAGCCCATATAGCCGAGCAGCAGCAGTTTCAGCTCGTCCCAAATCAAGATAGCCCGGCCCCGGTACCGGCCAGCCAAATGCATGATGATAAAATACAAGAGCACGAGCTTGATTTTAAATACAAAAGAAAAAGGGAAAACAAAAACGAGTCCGATCGTCATGATCCCTTCTATGATATTTTTATAAACGCCAAGTTTTGTCATAGTCCCCCACCTTCATTCCTGTTAAATAAAGATCGAGCTGATGACTTCTCCGGTTTCCGCGTTGACGGTGACTTGGTTGCGCGCGTCCCCGTACACAAACTCCACTGTGTATTCGGTTTTCTTTTTATTCAGCTTCACGCTCAGTTCGCTGACATCGGCTTCTTCCAGTCCCGCGTTGGCCAGCGCGGCGTTCACGGCGTCCTGTTCGGAAACGACGCCTTCCTCCGTTGGATTTTCGGCTTCTTTCGGTTGTTGTTCGTTGGTGTTTTCCACCGGAGCCGCCGGCTGCTGCTCAGCTGGCGCGTGGGCCGTTGTTGTTCCCTGGTCGCGATCGAACACGCAATCGCGGATGATGCCGTCTTTGCCAAGCGTGTACGTATATTGTCCGTTGTCGACATTGAATTGGACGACATACTCGCCATCTTGTTCCTTGGCGTCGATATTGGACGCGGTTTCCGTCGTGTTGTTTGAATCGTCGAGGGCGACTTCGGTCGCGTCTTCCAGCGACACGTCGTCCGCTTTGGAGCAGCCGGCCAGCACGCACGAGAAAGCGAGCAGCGAAGCGCCGGAGATTTGAAGGATTTGTTTTTTCATTATTTCTTCTCCTCGTTTCCATAGCCGTAGCCATAACCGTAGCCATAGCCGTATTTTTTCGATTTCAGCTCTTCCACCTTAGTCAGCACGATGCCGAAAATGTTCGCGCCGCTGCGCACCATGTCGTCGAGCGCGGCTTTGGCCGCCCGCTTGTCGGTTTCTTTGGACGAAACGACATACAGCGTGCCGTCGGCCGCGTTCGATACCGGAATTCCGTCGCTGACGCGGTTGACCGGCGGACAGTCGATAATAATATAGTCGAATTCTTCTCTGGCTGAAGCGAGAAATTCTTCGAACTTGTGCGAGGAAAGCACTTCGCTCGGATTTGGCACCCGGCTTCCTGTCGGCAGGAAGTAAAGCAGCGAATCGTTGGAAAACTGCAACTGGACGATTTCCTCGTAGCCAAGCACGCTGGAGCCCGGCACATAGCGGCTCAGCAAGTTGGACAGTCCTCTCGCGTTGGACACTTTGTACATTTTGTGGTCGCTTGGATTTCGCAAGTCGGCGTCAATGAGCAGCACACGCGCGTACTTGTCCGCGAAGATCCGGGCCAGATTGGTGGATACGGTCGATTTTCCCTCGTTTGGATTCGTGGACACGACGTTGATCACTTTGATCGCGTCATCCATTTGGGAAAACTCAATGTTGGTTCTTAAATGACGAAAAATTTCGTCCAGGTTGAATTGGTTTATCTTTTTAGCCATATTGATCCTTTCTTAAACGCAGCAAAATCAAATTGCTTTCTGAGTAATGACCCTATATTTAAATAACATGTGATTGGATTTTACACATATATTAAGTTTCCGTGAAATCCTCGCTTTTGTCAAGCTGAAATCCACTTGGAACATGCCGTGTTTTTGCCTTTTTACTCGAGCACGACTTCCACCTCGTCCGGATTGCCGACGACCGACTGCACATAGTCTTTGGCGAAGGCTTTGGTGACGGGCGTTCCGCTTTGCGCGCTCACCCAGTGCGTGGCGGCCAGCGCGTCGTCATAGTCGTGGATCGTATGGGTGGAATACGTTTGCAAATCGCTGGAAACGTAGGTGATGGTTGGAATCAGGCGCACATTGGCGAACGTGGCTTTTTTCGTCGCGAAATCGTAGCGCAGATCGAACGCGGCCATGCCGCCCACCATGCATTCGGGCCGGTCCTGCGCGCTTAGGAAATTGCCAAGCGAGTAGTAGACCAGCGTGTCCTGCTGCTCTCCTTTGAGAATTTCTACCGGTCCAATGACGTGCGGATGCGTTCCGATGACGACTTCGGCGCCCAGCTCGTGGAGAAGTCTGGCGTAACGCGCCTGCTCCTCGGTGATTTGGGTGTTGTACTCCTCGCCCCAGTGCATGCTCACGAGCTGCACGTCGCTGATTTTTGAGAGTTGTTCCATGTCGTGGCGAATTTTGGTTTCGTCGATACGATCCACGCGGTATTCCTCGCCTTCGGGCAGTTCCATGCCGTTGAGTCCGTACGTGTAGCCTAACAAGCCGACGCGGATGCCGTTGATGTCGCGTACGATGTACGGCTCGTCCGCCGACCGGTGGGATCCGGTCACGCTGATATGGGGAAACCGGGTCGCCAGGTCGTCGAGCTGGGCTTGCAAGCCTTCGACGCCGCGGTCAAGGGTGTGGTTGGAAGAGAGCGCCAGCCAATCGAATCCGGTGCGGTCCAAGGCGTCGACGAGCTCTTTGGGCCCGTTGAACATCGGATAGCCGCCAAGTCCGAACGATTCGCCGGCCATGAGCGTTTCCGCGTTGATGAACGCCAGATCCGCGTCTTGAATGGCTGGCTTGGTCGCTTCGTAAATCGAATCAAAATGGTATGGCTGCGTCTGGTAATAGTAAATGGGTTCGTGGATCAAGTGGTCGCCCACGCCGACAAACGAAAAGGCGCTGCTTTCATTTTTCTCGGTTTGCGTGGTTTCCTGCTTGGGGCGCGGCGTGTTGGCGTGGTTTGTGATCAGGATGGCGTTGACGGCGATTCCGACAACGAGAAAGACCGCCATGGCGATCGTGTCTTTTTTCATGTGCACTTTGTTTTTCCCTTTTTTGTAGGATATGCTGCGCTTTGAGTAAGGCCGCGGAGGAGCTGTTGCAGCAAATTTCGTTGCGCATCACCATGTCGATGGCTTGCGTGAACGGAACGAGCAGCGTTTCGACGTCCTCGGTCGCGTCGAGCTCGGGCGTTCCCGCTTTGGTGCATGACAGCGCGAGAAACAAATGCATCGTGTTGGTCAGCTTGGCGGAACAGTCGACGGTCGCGCCAAGCTCGATCCAGTGCGAGGACACGTAGCCGGTTTCTTCGCGGAGCTCTCGTTTCGCGACGGCAAGCGGATCGGTTTCCCGGTCGTCGAACGCGCCGGCCGGAATCTCGATGAGTTCCTTTTGCTGGGCGTAGCGGTACTCTCGCTTCAGGATCACGTTTTCGTTTTCATCGAGCGCGACCACGGCGGACGCGTCCGGAATCGTGACGGTGTAGAAGTCCGGGATTCGCATTTGGCTGGCTAGCTCGACCTCGTTTTTTTGGACCTGGAGCCACGGATTGTCGACGATCGTTTTTGTGTTCACGGTTTTCCATGGCTGGAGCGGCTTTGCGTTCATATCCTTGTTTCCTTTCTTTGTTTGATGGTTTCATTGTATCGCACTTGAAGGAATCGTTAAATATTTATTTTTTGTCTAAGAGGAAAAGAGGCCGTTATCCTTTGCGCTGGATATGGCCTTGAGAAAAGAAATAGCCAAGGTGATGCTGTTCGAACCGGCGGTTGAGCTCCTGCACGGCATCGTTCCAGTCCGCGGGTTCCAGCGTCTTAGTGATTTGATGAAAGAGCCCGTCGATTAAATCGAGAAATTCAAAATCGTCGAGTTGTTCCAGACGGTATTCGAGCTTTTCGCGCTGCGGATGGCTCGATTCCTGAATAAAATAAATTTTGGGCGTCCATCCTTTTTCCCGTTCGAACCATTGGTTGAAGCGCTGCCAAAACGGTTCTTTGACCGGCAGATCGCGGACGATATAAACGAGCTGGGTTCGAAACGTGGCGGGAAATCGGTCATAGATCCAGCCATCATGGTTTTTGTACGCGTCCAAACGCTGCGAGTAGAGTGTATAGTTCATTGGATTCTCCTTTCTTTTCACGAGTCTATTTTACCATTTATTCTGTGTTTTATGAAGATTAAATTCAGTTTATTTTTATTTTATTCAAAAAAACTCTGGTTGTTGTTCCAGAGTTTCTTTCCTACATCATTTTTTGTTTGTGCTTTTTATAGGCGATCAAACCACCACCGCCGATTGTGGTGAGCAGCACGCTCAACGTGCCGGCGAAAAACATGTTGTCTTCCTCCTGCTTTTTCTCCTCGCCTTTTCTGTATCCTTGAAGGTACGCCGACTGGAGGTCGTTGTAAATTTTGTACTTTTTGTATTTCGAGAAGGCTGTGTCCTCTTTCTCCTTCCCTTCCAAGCCGTCTTGATAGCCTTGTTCCTGGATGCTCGCTTTTTCGGCTTTCAAATTTTTTTCTATTTCTTGTACGGACGCGGCGAATTGCGTTTGATACTTCGCCTTTCCTTTTTCGGAGATCGCTTGTTTGGATTGTGGATCGGATCGCTGGTCTTGGTTCCAAACTTTTTCCTGCGCGTTTTGGCGTGCCTCGTTGGCGATTTTCTCAAAGTAATCGGCTTCTGCTTCTTGGTACGCCGTTTGATACGCTTGCGTGTACGTCGCGTGAATCACTCCGTCCGGAAAGTTTTCGTCCAGATGGTCGAGATGGATCCCGTCGTGGCTGGCGTGTTCTTTCGCCACTTTTTGCATAAACGCGGTTAGTTCCTTTTCGGCGGTATCATAGCCGTTACGGAACGCCTTTTTATAGTTTTCGGATTGATCCGCGGGTTCTTGAAACGGCTGGTTTGGATCGTTTTTCTTTTGGTCGTATCCGAGCTGGTACGCTTTTTCTTTTTCCTCGTTTAACTGTTTTTGCGCTTCCGCGAAGCCTTTTTCGTAGCCTTCCTGGTATTTCGCGCTTTTTTGGTCTTCTTTCAGCTGTTCGATGGACAGATCATCGTGGATGTTTTTCCATTTGTAGTCGAAGCCTTCCTGATAGCCTTGATCGTATTCTTTTTGTTCCTGGATTCGTTTTTCTTCGGCCAGCCGCAGCTCTTCCTGGCGCTTCGCCTCTTCTTCTTGTCTTTTTTGTTCCGCGATGCGGGCTTCTTCGGCGAGTCGCTGTTGTTCGGCGATGCGCGCCTGCTCGGCTTGCGCGTCGTAGGCTGGCGTCGTCGCCTGACTTCCGCTTGACGAGCCGCCTCCGTTGTGGCAGTGGTATTCGCCATACGACAATCCCCACTTTTCGCAGTTCGTTCGGCAAGTGTGGCATCCGCTGCCATCGGTGCGTCCGGGATGGGCCTGGCAGGCCGTGATTATCGGGGCGTTGACTTTTTGTTCTTCTTGTTCAAACGAAATCGCGGTGATCGCGGAAACGGCTAGCGTGCAGCCGCCAATCATGATCAAACCTTTCTTTGCAATCATATTCCTCTCTCCTCTTCTCTGTATAGTATTATACCGCAGGATTGGAAGATTTTGATTGTTTATTTGAGAAAATTTTTATTTTATCAGACAAAAAAAGCGAATCGTCGCGATTCGGAACGGGTGGAAATTGGGGATTTAAAGAGACTTCAATCGCTCTTTGAGCACTTCTTCTCCATGGCGGTTTGGCACGGCGCCAAATAAAGATTTCATCATTTGGACTCTTGCCTGTTTTACCGTTTTTAAATGCTCGTTTCTTTTGTTTTGGGTGTTCTTTTTCTGCATGGGACTCCTTTCCTGGTCTGTTTGAACTGTAAAAGTCTTTGATTTTTCAATCCTCCGGCTCCCAGCAAATACCAAACTTTTCGTATTCCTGTTCCATTTTTAAAATATCCTCTGCCGATAAAGAATCAATATGTAGATCATCCATTCCTTCTACAACGGCCGCGGCCTTCGTATACAGAGAAACCGTTGTAGTATGCATCCCGATTTTTCCTAATGAATCATTTAAGCGTTGGATTCCTTTTTCCCGTGTCAAAATATTTTTGTTCATTGTGGCGGCCATTTCATGAATGGCTCGTTCCAACTCAAAGTTTCTTCTATCCAAAATCTCTTGAGTATTGTTCCTGACTAGGTGAATATAGGCGAAAAAGTAATGAGGATCGCTAAAATCAGGGCTTTCTTCATGACATTTTTTGCAAAGTAAAAAATAATTCTCCGGCTTGTTTATGCCGCTACACATTTTAGGAATAATGTGCGCTCTTTGTAAAAAGCAGGTTTCTGGCAAATCCCATACTTTCATCCCATTTCGGCTGGCAAGCGCTTTTTTATAGTCTGGATTGTTTTCAATAGATTTGTTTTTTCCTCCACAAGCCCAGCAACTAGGTTCCTGGCGATTGATGACAACTAAATCGGCGCCTTCTTCATAATGGTCAATGATTTCAAAATCTTTTGAGATAAATTTTCCAAGCCAATATTCTGCAATTCTTTTTTTAGTCGGCCGGCTTTCTTCTGCCATCGCTTTTCTCCTTCCTCTTCAAATTTTATTCTTTTTAAGATATGCACAGTATATCAGCATTAATAAAACTTTCAATTCCCTTTCCTTCTATATTAAACAACTATTCTAATTGTCAGAAGAAAAAGTAATGACCACCAGTTCTTTTAATATCTTTCTCGTTCGACTTATTTTCACATTCAATACATCCCAAAAGAATACGGCTGGATATTCTTTTCCCGGAACCATGGAGGAAAGAACGGCGTCAGATTGGCTTTACCTCTTCTGGGTAATTTTTACCGCCACTTTTTCAATCAATGGCAATGTCAAAATCGTTCGATCCGGATCGTATCTCTCTTCGGCTACCAGTTCTTCTCATCCCTGATGTTTCCATACAGAATATATATCTGGAACTCCGCTTCCCGTGCGTTCTCCCTTGTTGATGAGATTAAACGTTTATGGCCTCTGGCGTCTTCTGCTTGATTACATAAATACAAGAGTTTGCATCCAACAATTCACAGAACTTCACGCTCCTATACCTTTAGCTGTTCTCTCCCTTCATCACTTATGAGGTCATCCAAGAACAGCTCCAACTGTTCAGAAAATTCGGCCATTTGTTTTCCTTTGGAAATCAAACCGCTTGAATTCGGACATTTTCGAATAATGTTTACCGTTTTCCTAGTAATACGCCTTCTTATATTGGTGAATCTAAGGTAATAATTCTTGAGAGCAAAATTTAATACGCGTCTTCCAAATCTTGTCTCTCGTTTCCTGTGAAGCTATTTATTCTTTTCAATATTTTTTGGCCTTTTTCTATAGGATAAGTTTTGTGGTTATACTGTTCACATCCATAAAATAACTTATTGTTATTTGAATTTCGTTTCAATACCATTTTATTTCCACATTCCGCACAATACCATCCTTTAAAAGGAATATTTCCTACTATAAGCTGGTTGATTCCAAGAACTAACCCACTCACTTTTTTCGCTCCGTTTTCATATAAAACAGCCGCTACTTCCCTCATTGTAGCTCCAGTTGAAAAAACATCGTCTAAAATTAGAATATGTTGACCTTGAATACTTTTTCTTAATTTTCTCTTACTTGAAAAGCTCCCTTCACATTTTCTTGTCTTTCTATAGAAGTGGAATATTTTTGAGAATAGTCTTTATCACATTTCAGAAGTTCGACCCAGTCAACTTTAAAATTTTGAGTTTTAAGATTCAACTTCTTAAATCGATTTATTCTTCCATTTTCCAAATCCCTTTTTTTCATTGGAATGAATGTGACTTGATCAATTGGATCTTTTTTATGGATTTTTTTAATTGCTTCGCCATAAAATCGATTTGCAAAATCTACTTTTCCACTTTTAAAATCCAATATCTCTTTGGAAAAGGGATCTAAAGAATCGATATAATCTTTTGATTTAGGGTAATATCTTCCTCCTGCATACAAATACATTTCTTTATTTTTCACACGTAAAGCATCAATTTTTTCTACATGCAGAATACTTCTTCCTTTGATCGATCCACTCCACATTTCGCCTACATATCCATTTATGTCGTCGCGAAGAATCGAAAGGATTCGTTTCATATTCCAACAAATATAATCCGGCAAATATCCATTATCCCATTTAAAAGGTCTTACTAAAATCGTTCCAATTCTATATTTTAACGCATCACGAATTACCAAGTTATTCCGCGTCAATACGACCACCTTATCCGAACTCTTTTTCTCTTTTTTCAATACCTCGCAAATCAAATCATAAAAGTGTATCATCTTCACGTAATTATCAAACGACTTGCTCTCGGATTTTCCGAAAGTAACTACTTTGAATGAAGAAGATAATTCCATCATCAAGCTATTTGTTTCATTTATTTCGATTGAATCGGTATCAATCAAAACGATTTCAGGTTGGGTTGTCCATTTCCACATAACTCATCTCCTCCAAGTCCTCTTCCTTAAATAATTCAGGAATCCATTGATTTTGATTTAACAATTCAAGAACGTTTTTTAATGAACTGAATGAATGGGCTCCTCGTCCTAAATATTTTTTTGGCCATTTTAACATCGTATTTTCAATTACTTTTTGAGGAATAAGCACTTGTTTATTTTGTTTCAATGCGTAATCCGCCTGTTTTAAAGCGCCACTTGTTTCACCTGCTTCCATAATAACTGTCGCGATGGAAATTCCACTCATCACTCCATTACGGGTTGGAAAATTCCATCGATTTACTTTATTACAAGGAGGAAACTGCGAAACAACCAATCCTTTTTCTTCGATTTGTTTTTGCAATTCGCGATTTTCTTTTGGATAATACTGGTTGATTGGCGTTCCAATGACCGCAATCGTCTTCCCATTATTTTCCAATGCTGAACGATGCGAAGCTGTATCGATTCCTCGCGCCAGCCCGGCGCTGATCACAATATTTCTTTTTACAAGCGAGCCAACAAGACGTTCCGTCTTCTCCATCGCTTCTTTGGATGCATTTCGACTTCCTACCACACATACCGATTTTTCATTTAATAATTCCAGATTGCCGATGCAGAACAAATACAATGGGGATTCTTTCGTGTTTTCCAACAAAGCCGGATATTCCTGCTCTCCTCGCTTTAACAAAACCGTTTCCCGACTAAGCGATTTGAAGCTTTCTTTCACACGTTGGTATTCTCGATAAAAGTCTTGTGCGGAAACTTGAAGTTGAGAAGCCAAAAAATTAATATTTATTTTTAGTCCAGCCCGGTAATCAAATCCATTGTTTTCAATCCATTCATTAATAAACTTCTCCGTCTTCTTGTCATTGTTATTGAAGTACTGCTGAATCGTAAAATATAAAATCGCGTCACGAATTCTAGGGATATCAATTTCAAAATGGTCCTCTTTTTTTTCACAAACAGAATCAAAAAATTTCCGTTCCTCGAGATCCCCTTTATAAAACAATGTAATTCCTTTCGTACTTTTTACAGGTAAAAGTCTCCCTGCATGGACGAGCTGATTCAGTCTTTGGACCGAAATGTTTAAAAATTCTGCCGCCTCTTTTCCCGTATACACTTCTTCCAATGCTCTTTCTACGTCTTTTTTTTCCATACTATCACCTATCTTTATTTTAGTCCTTTCTATTGAAGATTATCAATATCAAGTACTAAAAAAGGCCCTGCTTCTTTTTATAAATAGCAGAACCTTTGTATATTTTCTCTTTAATTCACAAGCCAAATCATTTATATCCTCATCAGATAGCAAATGACAAACCTTCCCTTCTGTTGAATTTCTATATGAGAAATATGGTAAAAATCCCTCGCCATATAGCGAAGGACTGCATTTCCACTTCTCACCAATACATTTAACGCATCCCTTTTACTATTTTGGTATTTCTTTTTTATGTAGAGAGTGTTCCTCCTGTTGTTTTTCCAATCGCAATAGCAGTAACTTCTTTTGCTCCAGCCCCCTTTAATATCTGGACAGAAGCCATTAGTGAATTGCCAGTAGTGGTTACATCATCTAAAATCACTACCTTCTCTCCTTTTACATCAAAGTCCGGGTTAATCTCTATTGTAGTAATATGTGAATCAATGCTTCGATCACCTCCAATGCTCAATTTCTCATGTTTATTTACTCTCACTAAAGCATGTGAGTAATCCAACATATTCAACTCCAAACACAACTTCTTTGCCATCTCCAATAGTCCAACACCCCATTCCCTCACCGAATGTGATGGCATCACCACTAAACATCTTTCATGCAACTTTATTGCATCATTGTTCCAATGCTCCAACAAGGCCGCTTTCATTTCTTCCGTAAACCTATTTATCTGATTTTGGTTCCTTTGCTTAAATTCTATGATGGACTCAGAGACTCCGCTATGCTCCACATATCTTGTTGGATAGTATTGATGTAAATAAAAAATACCATCATTTGTTTTACTAAATAACATCTCAACGCAACTCCTTTTCTCGCTCCTCTGCATCTGTTTCTAGCAAATCTTCAATGGCTATCCGTTTAGGTTCCAGAGCCTTGATATTTTCTGATATAATACTTAACTGTCCAAAAAGCACTAGTTTTTCTATATCTGTTTTTTGATCATTCCTTTATCCTTTCACATCAGCTCATTTTTACCATATTTTCCCTTTCTTCATTATCTATATAATAACATGCCCGTTTTCGTTCCATCTTTTTTTCCGCAGTATCCACAGTGTGCATTGTCCGCTCTTCATATCACCCTCTATGATCATTGTCGTATCAAAAAGAACTGCGATCACTGCCCCTTCTCCACATAGGTAGATTTTACCGCTTTACAATTCGGCTCATATTCCGAAAGTAAGCATCCTCCGGTTTCAATAATACTGTTATCTGACTTTTTATGGAATGTAGTCGTAATGACATTCAACACAATCGACAGTATCGCGATGGTCTTCTTGCCTGTCAAGACTGTTGTTTTGTATACAATTTTTATGACATCCCAATGCAGTCCGTTTATAATGACGCATCCTGATAAATCTAAAATCTTCTGAACAAAACCGACTCTCAACCTTCATGCTCCACTCAGACGCTCCCCTTATTCCTACAATGACAATATTAGGACGTGATATGGTAGCCATATCCCCATTCTCATAAAGAATAATAGGTTTTTATCTTCTTGAATTGTCAAATTAAGTGCAACGTTTCCGAATAATACACTTCATATGGCGTTTTGTAGCCTAAACATTTTCTAGGCCGTTTGTTCAGTTCATCTACTTTTTCTTAGATGTATTCTTCTGGTATATCGGTGAGATCTTTTCCTTTCGGAAAGTATTCTCTCAAAAGACCATTTGTATTTTTGTTTGGTCCTCTATCCCATGGATGTCGTGGAAGCCGAAAATAAAATTGGACTTGATTCAATTCTTCCTTTATACCCGGACGGCCAGATTAGGGATGAGTGATTTATCTGAACATGAATGTTAATAGGAAATATGGACTTCTGAAAAAAGAAGAAGTCAGGAGTTTCGTGTGCGATTCATTCATGATAAAAGGCTTTTGCATCATCATCTCGGATACCGGAAGATGGGAAAGTCAAAAAGATGCCGTTTTATTTCCCGCTCATCTTCGAAATTGATTTTCATCTAATTAAAGACTAAACAATTAGATCTATATTATTAAAAATCATACTATCTTATTTTGAGAGCACTTTCTTTATAGACGGCTTGTGGACAGTATTCTTTTATCAAAGCAACAGCCATTATTTTTTCCGCTTCACTCATTCTAGGTCCAAATATGATTTCTATTTCATCCAGAGCTACATCATTTATTTCTAAAAACAATTGTTTATATGGTGGTTCTGATACTGTATCTTGGATTCGCCTAATCAATTCTTTTTGCTTTTCAAAACTAGTAGGATTCATCTCTTTTAATCCCATTGGTGAAATTGAAATTATATATCTCCATTCTTTTTGAAAAGCCCAATTCAATCTTTTATATCGACCTATATCTTTCAATGAAAAAGAAAAAGATAATTCATTTTTATTTTCGAGGATATCGTTAATATCTTTAGCACACAAATATTTTTCTACTGCTTTTTCACACGATTCAGTTATAATTTTAGGAAATAATTTATCTTGATCATCTGTATATTCAATCTTTTCTAAATGAGGCTCGCTTGAAACAATACTAGCCTTATCTTCCTTGTATATTTTTTTAAAGTCTATATATGTTTCTATGTCTTCAGTTAAATAAAAATCCCCTTTATTAAACCTGTATTTTTTAAATGGAAACCTTGGCATCCGTATTCTCACACCGTGCATATTTGGCGTATATAAATTCCATAATGGAATAGATTCCTCTGAATCTTCAGTCCAACAACTTACATATATTAGTTTCCCAAACTTTCCCATATCCTGTGTTTCGGCTTCCTCAATATCGTCAACATACAACAAATTATTAAAGCAAATTGTTTTATTTTTTAAAATCAAAGCTAATGTTTCTAAACTTGTATAGTGATATAAATATTCCATTTTCTATAACCTCTTTCTATTCACATACAGTCTCATTAATAATTTATGTTATAATTTTCTAAAATTATAAATAAAAAGTTAATTATTTTAAAATTCTTTTAACCATTTTAGAAAATCTTCAGATGTAGCGATTCCATTTTTCATTTTTTTTCTCCAAATTTTACCTTCTGATATAAGTCTTTCAAGAACCCTTTTCGCATTTCTATTTTCTGGATGTCTTCGTGCAAGCATCTTATATTTCATATATACTTTTCTATACTCTTTAGTGGTTATGTCATTTTTTTCTCTATTTGATCTCGCAACTTGAGCTCCAATCTCTTTACATAATTTTTTTGGATTTTGAGGTGATGGATAACTACAATAAATTGCATCTTTGCGACCTTCTGGAACAAATATTTCTCCACAATTAGTACATTTTGTAAAAGTTACTTTTTTATCTATACAATGTGCCGCTTCGAACAGCATCAAAGACATCGATGACTTAATTGTATACAATGAATGAAACCCATCCTCAAAAAGTGCAATTCGGAAATCTATATGTTGAAAATTAATTTTTTCGCTGAACATCGATAAAAACGCATTTATTTGATTCTGTTCAAACTCATCATCATTTACCAGTAATAAAAAGCAATATTTAAATGATACATATGATTGCGCCCACCAATAATAAGCTGATAATAAAAGTTGCTCATTCGTAAGATTTCCCATTTTTGTATATCCACTACCACCGAAGATAAATTTACCAACGGCATCTTCTTCTGATATTTCGATAAACCATTCTCCTAATTGTTTAGAATCCATTTTAAACATATCAGAAACTAGATTTAAAAAATCAAATGTCACCACTATTGCTGTTACTGTTCCAAATTTTTTCTCTAATTCATTAATAAACCAAGGAAAAAAATCATCTAAAGCCTCTATAGAAGTCTCTTCACCAATTCTTGGAAAAGCACGAATAACTTCTTTTAGATCCGTGGGATGTAACCTTGCATATTCTGCAATCATCCCACCTATCGGATATTGATTTACTCCTTGATACATTACACTATTTTCTTCTCCATCATAATCTACAATCAATCCATCCAATTCCATGATTGATACCTCCTTGTTATCAATAGATATTGCCATTTCTTTCTTTAAGTTTTATTAACAATATTTATCATTATTAATGATTGATTACATTTTACTATTCAATCCGCAACACTACAACAGCACAAATATAACTTTATTAATTGATAACAGAAAGCGGAAAATCTAACCGCGTCTAGAAAAGGGCGTTCGCCTGTGAGATACTCTTCCCACAGATGAACGCCCTTATTTGCTTCATCCGCATTGCTCTTTGACTTCGCCATTCCACGGCATCACTTGATCTAGGATCTCATTGGTCAGCTGGTCGAACTTTCCGTTCAGCTTTTCCAATACGTAGCGTATGTATTGATACGGTACGAGCCCGTTCGCTTTCGCACTTTCCACGTTGGAATACAGGACGCCGCAGCTTTTCGCTCCTCTTGGACTTCCCGAGAACAGCCAGTTGCGTCGTCCGATCGCGAAGCTTCGGTTCGTTCGTTCCACCAACGAGTTGGTCATCGGCACACTCCCGTCTTCCAGGTAGACTTTCAATCCTTCTTCATTGTTAATCAGGTACTTCAGCGCCTGCTCTTCTTTCTTCGTTTTCCATCTTTGTCTGGCCATCGCCGTTTTTGCGCATATGAAAACCTGCTCCACGAGCGGTCTTTCGCGGAGCACTCTTTCTTTTCCCGTTCTTTTTTCGTCCTTTTTTGAAGCTTTGCTTCGATATGGAAGATCTTCGCCATTTGCACCAGCAGCCGGTACGCGATCGACCCTTCCAGCGCGTCCACGAAATACCTTCGCGCATGCGCCCAGCATAGCGCTCTTTGGTCGTGATCCACCTGATTGTATCCCGCGTAATCGTCGGTGATCAGGATGCCGGTGAACCCGCTTAGAAAGCTGGCTGCATATTTTCCTCCACGTCCTGGCGTGTAGTCGAACAACCGGACCGGATGTTCGCTTTCCCTTACCGAGCTGTACACCCACATGTACGACTTGGTCGTATCCTTTCTTCCTTCTTCGCCTTTGACCTGGATCGTCGTCTCGTCGCAGTGATGTATTCTTCTTTCAATAGATGGTCTTTCATGCGTTCGAATAACGGTTCGAAATAATTTTCGGACGCGAGCATCATCCAGTTCGACATCGTCCTTCGATTAATAGAAGTCTCTCTATCCTTAATGGCCTGCTTATTCCGTAAATATCTATAATAAAATTCATTCTATACTATCCTCTAGAATACCGAATAATCAGGAGGTCGAAAGATGTTATTCTATTTCCTTCTTATATTTTACTCCACAATTAATACTGTAAGTCTGCAAATAGTTATTTACTAACTCTTGTAATTCTGCTTTTCCTTTTTGTGCACATTCTTCATTAAAAAAATACAAATCATATTTTTCACTATATAAATAACCGGCAAATTCTAAAAGAAATTTTGCCAACTCCTCGTCTTCTTCAAGACTCATTTGAAATTCAAAATCTTTAAGCGCCCAATGCTTCTTTGAAGTTATAAATTGAATTACAGTTTTAATTTCTACAATTCCATTTTTCTCATTCAAAAAAATATTTCTAATTTTATTAATAATCTTCGAAATTAATTCCTTGTCTTGTGAGATTTCATAAAGCCCGTAAATAGTACAAGCAACAGTTCCGAAATCATAGATATTTTGGAAAATACTACAAATTAATTCCCATTCTATTCCCGGAAAGGAAATCCCGCCCACTCCATAAGGGACACGGATTAATGCAATTTCATCAATTGGAAACTCCTCCAAATAGTCTTCCAATGTTAAATAACTTATTGGGACATTCCACTGAATTTTTCCATTTATATGTTTATAAACAACAACTTCATAAGATCCATCAGCAGAATAATTTATAATCCAATTTCTGTTGTAATCTATTATATTTGCTCCATCTTTTACAACTGTATCTCGGAGATCCTTTAGCCCAATACTTTTTTCAACGTAAATTTCTTCTAGCAACTTCCCTGATAAACTATATACTTTTATTTTTACTTTATTATCCATTTTCATCTCCTTAAGTCATTGTTTTAAATATTTCTTCATGATATTTATAATTTAAAATTCAGCCTTGCCATAACAAAAATAAATAATAATATTTTCAATCTACACCGCAAGTTCCATCTCTCTTATCCAAACACCTTGGAATAGAAGAAAAATGATTTTGAGCATATATCTTCTCTTTCCCGCAATATAAAACAGAGAAAGTTTGTTCATAAATTCGACCAATTAAATCAGAAAATTCAATTTTAAAACTAAGTTTTAATTTATTTTTATGTTCATCGCATAAAAAAGAAAAGCAAATACTGCTCTGAGGAAGTGCAAAATACTTATCCAAATATTCATGAACATAATGTTTTACACCCATATCATATAGAGTATCAGTAAAACAATCTAGTCCCGTTTTATCATTGATGGGCTTTAAATGAATACTCGTAGCAGATTGGATTCCCACATTAATCAATGTAATAGGCAATATTAGTTGACCATCTGTAGTTGTATAAATTGGTTTTGTTACGTCTAAACAGAAATATGGAATTTGTGAAATCCTGTTTTGTTGTTCTTGAAAATATATTTGTTGATCACTTTGTATCGTTTGAATTTTAGCTAACCTTTCATTTAGATCAAGATTTTCTTTATGTTGCTGTTTATTGATGTATATGCTCACAATCGAAATAATCAAAGCCAAAACTGAAACAATATAAGATAAAGTAAATTCCCAGAAACTCAAAACAACTCCCCCAACACCACATCCAACGGCCTCGTCATCCCCATAAACTCCTTCAACTCCTTCGAGTTCAAAGAAAAATACAGTTTCAGCTTCGGCTCCGTCCCGACGGACGCACGATCAAGGAATCCTTGTCTTTTGAAACAAACTTCAAAATATCCGCCTTTGGCAAGCCATTGACGCCATCCAAATAATCCAGTTTCTCCACCCAGTACGCGTTCGGTTTTACATCCCGCAACATAGCCATATACGAAGCGATTTTCTTTTTTCCCGCTTCCCCTTCAAACGTATACGAAACCACCTTCTGTTCCCGGTATCCATACGTGTCATATATTTCCTGCAAACGATCCAACGGGTCTTTTCCAAGATTCTTATTGTATTGCACCAAATTCGAAAACAACAGCAACGCCCCGATCGAGTCCTTATCCTTCACATACGAGCCAACCAAATAGCCATAGTTCTCTTCCACGCCAAGGATAAAATCCTGCTCCTTCCCCTGCTCCGCCAGCAAGTTAACCTGGTCTCCAATGTATTTGAATCCGTTCAAGACGCTCACGACTTCCTGTCCATGGTCTTTCGCCAAGTCATCTAGCAAATCCGTCGTCACGATCGTTTTAAACACCTTGCCGCCTTCTTTTCCTGTCGCAAGCAAGTAGTCGTAGAGCAGCACGCCGATCTCATTGCCCGAAAGCAACGTATATCCCGAACCATTCCACAAGCCAACACCAAGCCGGTCTCCATCCGGATCCGTCGCGAATACGACATCCGCTCCAATACGGGTTCCAAGCGCCATGACTTTTTCCATCGCCTTTTGTTCTTCCGGATTCGGCGAAGGACACGTTGGAAAGTCTCCATGCGGAACGCATTGTTCTTCTTCCAGCACGACACGATCAAATCCGTTGCGTTCCAAAATCAGTCGGGCCGGACGGGTGGACGCACCATGCAACGCCGAAAAAGCGATCGTGATCGGTTCTTTCTTTTCAACCAGCATCACCGCGTTTTCCACCCGTTCCAAAAACGCGAACAACGCCGATTCCGGCACTTCGAATTCCAACTCTTTGTTCCCCTCAAGCAAAACATCCGAATAGTCCAGCTCCAAAATTTCCTGCTGCACATACCGGGCCACTTCCGGTGTCAGCTGCACACCCGAAGCGCCATACACCTTATACCCGTTATACTCTTTCGAGTTGTGCGACGCCGTAATCATAATGCCCGCGTGGCATTTTAGATGTTCGATGGAATACGCCAGGACGGGTGTCGGTACAAGTTCAGTAAATACGTAGACTTTGATTCCATTGCTTGATAGCACTTTTTTACTCACTGAGGCAAAAAAATCGGAGTTTCTTCTCGAATCGTATCCGATAGAAACCCGAATTTCTTCCTCGCCATATTGCGATTTCAAATAGTTCGCCAAAGCCTGGGTAATGATACCCACCGTCTTTTCATTCATCTGGTTAGGACGGTGTCCCATTTTTTCACGAATCCCGCCCGTACCAAATTTTAATGAAGTTTTATACGCTCTCTCCATACCCAAACCTCACTGCACATCTACTTTGATTTTATCTTCTTTACGAATGTCTTTACCGATTTGCACTTCGATCATTTGCAAGTCGGTCAGCGCCTCCACCGAGTGGATTTGATTGGCTTGCATCGTGACAATGTCGCCTACGCCAATCAACCTTTCATTGTCGTTAATGACGCACTTCCCGCGGCCGGAAATAACCGTCCACACTTCATCCCGGTTTTGATGGTAATGCACGCTCATTTTGTTTCCCGCATACAACGTCACTTTGATCGTCAGACTTTCCTCGCCCACATCGAGCACCTGGTAGCTTCCCCACGACTTTTCAGCGAACATGATTTCCTGTTCAATATTGTCGACGATTGGTTTGATATACGAAGACTGCTCTTTGTCCGAAACGAGAATGCCTTCCGGCGAGGCGGAAATGACCACGTCATCCAGTCCCAACGCGACAATCGCACATCGAGTTCATTGATAATATGCACATTCTCGCACGTGCGATGCAAGATTCCCTTTCCAATCACGTTTTCATGCATCGTCTCCGTCAACGTGTTCCACGTTCCCACGTCTTTCCACGATCCGTTGTAACGAACGACCGAAATCGAAGGTTCCTTCTCAACCACTTCGTAGTCAAAGCTAATCTTTTTCAACGACGAATAACGGGCAAACAAATCGTCATAGTCGACAAAGTCGATGAGAGAATGCGCCTTCTCCAATAAGTACCCCAGTTTAAACGCGAAGATACCGCCATTCCACAACGCGCCCTGGCCAATATATTCTCGAGCCAAATCCACGTCCGGCTTCTCTAAAAACCGGGAAACCGAAGCCACATGATCCAGTGAAGAAGGCAAAATATATCCATACTTCTCACTCGGATACGTCGGTTCCATCCCCATTAAAACGAGGTTGGAAACACCCGAAGCCGCTACCGCTTCCAGCTGTTTCAACGCCTCATAATATTCAATATCCACATACGGGTCGACCGGACAGACAATCACAACTTCTTCCGGATCGAGTTCTTTCACATCCGCAAGGAAGGAAGACGCGAGCGCGATGGCCGGGAATGTGTCGCGACGGTCCGGCTCGATCGAAATCGAAACCGAATCTCCCAGCTGGTTGTGAATCGAAGACGCCTGCGATTTGGAGGTGGCGATCGTCACCGAAGCGGATGGATCCACTTCCAAAATCTGGCGGTACACCCGCTGCACCATCGACTCGTATTCGTCGTAGTCGTTTTTAAAAAATTTGATAAACTGTTTGGAGCGCACATCGTTGGAAAGCGGCCAAAGCCTCTTTCCTGAGCCACCCGATAAAAGGATCACATTCATAATCTATCGCTCCGCCCGCATTGGATTGGACAAAAAGTCTTCGTAAGACAAGCGGATTCCCTCTTCCAGTTCTGTCGAATACGTCCATCCCAGTTTTGTCGCTTTGGAAACATCTAGCAGTTTTCTTGGCGTTCCATTCGGCTTGCTTGGGTCCCAGCGGATCTCGCCCTCGTAGCCAATCACTTTCGCGACCAGTTCGGTCAAGTCTTTGATGGTCAGCTCTTTTCCCGTTCCGGCATTGACTGTTTCATTGCCAGAATAATTGTTCATCAGGAAAACGCATAAATTCGCTAAATCGTCCACATATAAAAATTCACGCAACGGCGAACCGTCTCCCCAGCATGTGACGTACTCTTTTCCTTCGACTTTCGCTTCATGAAAGCGACGAATCAAGGCGGGCAGCACGTGAGAGTGGGTCGGATGATAATTGTCGTTAGGGCCATATAGGTTCGTTGGCATGACCGAAATATAATCCGTTCCATACTGGCGGTTCAAATACTCGCAATACTTGAGTCCGGAAATTTTAGCCAGCGCGTACGCTTCGTTGGTCTCTTCCAGCGACGAAGTCAAAAGGCAGCTTTCCGGCATAGGCTGTGGCGCAAATTTTGGATAAATGCACGACGAACCAAGAAATTCGAGCTTCTTGCATCCATTTTTCCAAGCCGAGTGGATCACGTTCATTTCCAGCATCATGTTTTCATACATAAAATCGGCGAGTGCTTCGGAATTGGCGACAATCCCACCGACTTTGGCGGCTGCCAAAAATACGTATTCCGGCTTTTCGGCTTCAAAGAACGTTTGGACCGCGACCTGGTCGGTCAAGTCCAGTTCTTTATGCGTGCGGGTAATGATATTCGTATAGCCTTGTCGTTGCAGTTCCCGAACAATGGCCGATCCAACCATCCCGCGATGGCCGGCCACATAGATTTTCGAATCTTTTTCCATCATCTTCTATTCCTCCTCGCCTTTATTCCGCGGCTAATTTCTTCTCTCGTTTCGCGAGTTCCCGGTCGTGTTTGGCCATGATCTCGACAAGTTCTTCGTATGAAGTTTTTTGCGGATCCCATCCAAGCACGGTTTTCGCCTTGGTTGGATCTCCCCACAAGTTGTCAACGTCGGTTGGACGGAACCAGGCTGGATTGACGCATACGACCATTTTTCCGGTCTTGGCGTCGTAGCCTTTTTCATCGAGTCCCGATCCTTCCCAGCGAATCGTCATGCCATTGGCGGCAAACGCTTTTTCCGTGAAGTCGCGTACCGTGTGTTGTTCGCCGGTCGCGATGACGAAGTCTTCTGGTTTTTCCTGCTGCATAATGAGCCACATGCATTCAACATAGTCTTTGGCGTAACCCCAATCGCGCAGCGAGTCCATGTTTCCCAGTTCCAAATGATCTTGCAAGCCTTCGGCGATCCGGCCGGCAGCCAATGTGATTTTACGCGTTACAAAGTTTTCTCCCCGGCGTTCCGACTCGTGGTTGAACAAAATGCCGTTGACCGCGAACATGTTGTACGCTTCCCGGTATTCTTTCGTGATCCAAAATCCATATTGTTTTGCGACCGCGTAAGGAGAATACGGATGGAACGGCGTCGTTTCGCGCTGCGGCACTTCTTCCACTTTTCCATACAACTCGGACGTCGATGCCTGGTAAACACGGCAAGTGTCGGTCAAGCCTAAAATTCGAACGGCTTCCAAAACACGCAATGGTCCAAGGGCGTCTACATCGCCGGAGTATTCCGGCACATCAAACGAAACCTGCACGTGCGATTGAGCGGCCAGGTTGTAGATTTCCGTTGGTTTAACCAAACCAATGATCCGAATCAGCGAAGAAGAATCCGAAAGATCTCCTTCATGCAGCGTGATTTGTCCAAGCAAATGGTCGATTCTCGACGTGTTGGACAAAGAAGCGCGGCGGACGATGCCATGCACCTCATATCCTTTCTCCAATAAAAACTCGGCAAGATACGATCCATCCTGCCCGGTAATTCCCGTAATCAAAGCGACTTTTCTTTCCATAATTTTTGTTCCTTTCATTTATCTATTCAAATCAATACAATAATCCTTATTCATTTAAAACGAATATAAATTATTTTACCGGAATCCGCACAAAAAAAGAATGCACATTCTTGGCATTCTTTTGGATTATCTTGGTTTTATGTTTTCCTCAATATTGAGTCCCATTTCGAAATTCATCAATGCTAATTCTAAGGTCTGCGCGGTATAGCCCCGATAAGTAAGGAAATAAACCCAGTTGTCGAAAAAATTGTTTTTTCGATTGTCCGGAATCCGACTCCAGCATTCGCTCCATTTTACATCCGGATTTTTCTTCCCTTTTGCATTGAGAAATTCATTAATGATGTAAGAGACCATAAAACGTTCATTGATATCGACTTCCACATCCTCTGAATCAGAAACAATTTGAATCGGTTTTCTTTTTAAAAACCAATACACCATATATCCAATTCTTTTATAGACATTCGTAAACTCAATCGGGTGGAATTCTTTGATTCGAACCATATCCGCATAATAATCCATCACTGTATTCCCTAAAAGTATAGAATTCAGTTTATAGAAATTTTGAGTTTCCGGGTTCAACTGCGTACAGTACCATTCAAAAAGTTCCTCTAAAAAAGTGATTTTATTGATCACATCGTTTTCGATTTTGTTTTTCTTAATCATGTCCATATACGAGCTGAAACGTATGGTCAAACTATCAATCGTCATTTGTTCCATAGATTTCCTCTAATCGCCGATCCTGGACATTCAAGTTTTGAATCATTTTAATATTGGCAAGCATGACCGGCGACTTATAGTTCTCAAGGGTAGCCAATGCATCGAACTTCTCTGCATGGTTTTCACCAACTTGACATGCGATATATCCTTTTTCTATCATTTGAAAAATCCATTTCGCATTCTTTGAAGGCTCCATCAATTTTTTTGCGTCCTTTTCTTCTTTTTTCAATTTATGAATTTGAAAAGAAATAATCACTCCACAAATTATCAACGCAACCAAGATTCCCCAAATTACAATTTCCATATTAATTTTCCTCTCTTTTATTCAAAGCTTCCCAATAGTTTAAATAGCTCTGGATCATTAAAAATATAAACGGCAAAATCAAACATACAAGAATAATAATACTCCGGTTTTCAAAAATAAATGGAAATATTCCTCTTATATCATCCTTTAATATGTACATGACATTAATTACAAAATCAAATGCTAAAATGGTTCCATAGGAAATTAAAACAAAATTATATATAGTATAATATAATTTACTTTTGATTCTTTTCGTATTGTTAAAAAAATCGATAAAATACAATACACTAACAACAAAACTTGCATAAAACAGTTCATTGCTAAACAGCACTTTTGAAAACGTATCTGTATTTAATCCGGTTTTCATAAAGTTAGCAATCAATATAGGAATTATGGCAATTCCATAGTTTGCGAACCCGATATATAACTGTTGTATTAAATGAAATGTCCAAAATTTAACTTTCTCTTTTTCCGGCTTTTTTGGTCTTCTTGGACTATTCCATCCAACGCATTTACCTGACACATTGATGCCAGTCTCCCCTAATACAATCTGATTCCCCATCTTTTATTTTCCTTTCGTTGATAAAAATTATACTCGTATTTTGCTAAAAAGGACAGTAAAATACGAGAGAAAAGACAAAATCAAGCTACCAGTTTTTCCGATACTCCCCCGGCGTCATCCCTTCCAGCTTTTTAAACATCCGGCTCAAATACTGGGCGTCTTTCCAGCCCACCGCTACCGCGATTTCTTCCAAAGAACAAGTGGAAAATCGAAGTTTCTGCTTCGCGGCCGCAAGACGACAGGAAGACAAATAGGCGTTTACCGTCATTCCATACTTCTCTTTAAAAATCTTCGCCAAATAAAACTTGTTCATAAAAAACATCGCCGATAAAGAATCCAAAGAAAGCTTCTCAAAATAATGAGTCGCGATGTATTCCCGTACCTGTTCCAATTCGCCCCGCTTCCCGCTTTCCACAAACTCCGGATGCCATGACTCCGCCATCAACAACGTCATCAAGTGATTCAACACCTCGTTGATCCGCATATCCCGAATCGGATCCAGCGAAGAAGCCAATTCATAAACCGAAGACACGCATGATTCAAAAGAGGAAAATAAATCAGGACGAAACACGATCTGCCCTCCCCGCGAACGATACTTCTCATACAAAGACTCCATCTGAAACCCAGAAAAATGGATCCATGAAATCGTCCACAAGTCCGAGGATGTCGTATGCGAATACGGATGCGAGCAATCAATAAAACAGATATCTCCCGCACTAAGCGAATAGCTTTCCTCTCCTACTTCCAAACAACCAGAACCGGAATGCACCAACAGCAACAAATAAGAAGACAGCCCAGACCGGGACTTGGTATGAGGCTCGAGAGCAGTCAGTCTTCCCACTTCCTGCAAGAACAGCAAGCTAGAACGAGCAAAAGCAGTGCTTGTATATAAAATTCTATTCATCTGCATTTTCTAAAACATATTCATCATCCAATGGACAAGCATTTGAAAGGGAAAAATAATATAAGAGGTTTGCATAAATAAAATTATCAATAAACGAATCAATAAACATTTTATACCCATAATATATCATTTCTGCGCTTTCGTCACTGCTTTTTAAAATATAAGAAATACAAAAATTTAGATTGTCTATATCCTCTTCTTTCTTTTCATCAATGGATTGAACAGTTTTCCGTAGTATTGTATGAACTTTTTCTATATTTTGAATGTCATCATTTAAATATTTTAGCCTCCTTAAAATTCTACTCCATAAATCAAGATCGTATTTTTTATTTATTTTTCTTTCATCAAAAGAATAAACTTCTTTCAAAATAAGTTCTCTTAATATGAAACGAAAAGCCTCTAAAAAATGTTTTAAATTATTATCCTCTCTCAAATCAGAAATGCATATTTTTATTATCTCCTTCATCTGGGCAAATATAAAAATCGAACCGCTCCCAAAAGGAGATAGAATAACACCGTGAATTTCACTATCTAATTTACTATTCCAGTTTTCTCCATATTTATATCCAGAAGGGCAATCTGGAACAATTATTAAACTATATCTTCTATTTGGTTTAAAAACGATTTTATCAATAAAGTTTAAATTGCCTACTACAGCTGGATAATAATCATAAAGCTCTGCATACCGGTCCATTATAATTCCTAGCGGATTTACTTCATTTTTAACGCTAAATGTATAAAAAACTCGCATTTCGTAATGTACATCATCTATCTTTTCATAATAGGTCTTAATGCTCTCAACTTGAAATAAATCAAATGGAACATTTACATACCCCGGGATTACGGTGTTAATTATTTGATCAATATTTTTTGCTTTACTTCCAGTAACATGATTATACAAGAAATCTTTTAGTTTATATTTTTTTATAGGAAGTTCATAATTAAACTTATAATTTTCAGTGAAAATAGTTTTTAAGGTGGGTGATTTTAATCGCATATTTTTTAAATCTACTAATCGCATATTTAATATATATTCCTTTATCGGTATAAGTTCATTTCTTATTCTAGAGTAAAAAAAAGGAGTTAATAGTTCATATATTTCTTTTGCATTTTTTACCTTTAAAAGCGAAAAAGCCATACCTAACAGCCTTGCTATATCTCTTTTATGATCAAGGTCTCTAAGTATTTTTTTCTTATTGTTTATTAAATACTCATAATATTCATTAAGCAATTTATTTCGAAGGTTTAGAATATATTGTTCATCAAGCGCGTTAACCTTTAACCTATCTCTATCAATTGTTAAATAATCATTAACATTATGATCGAATATCCTTATCTTGATACCAGAAAATATATTACTAATTAAGCTATTTCTTTCTTGATTCACAAACAAAGCATCTAAGGATTGAATTCTTGAAAATCTATAATAAACTTTTAAAACATCCTGTCTAACCGACTCATAATAAAATAAATCGTTATCGATAATAACAGGTAAAGCAATCTCAAAGGTAATCAATATCTTTTTATTTTTATCCCAAATAGATAAATTTGGATACTGAAAGCTATAACCATAGCTTTCCTCCTTTATATCCAGTTTAAATCTTTCTATGTCTAAATCCTTTTTTGCAAAAAAACTATTCTTTAACGTTTTTTCTTTTATTTTTTTAATAGCATTCGATCCATTATCATCATAACGTTCCAACCGTTTATATTTTATATTAAAATATTCATAGTTGTCATTTTTTAGATTTAAAATTGCAGATTCCATTTCTTCTAGAGCTACCATTTTAACGCTATCTTTATCGGATTTCCCAGTATAAAAATAATCACAATCTATTTTCATTGCAGTATAAGTCCCATATTCATGATTCAAAAACTGACTTCTTAAATTATTATCGACCATTTCTAGCCATTGAATCTTTCTTCCTGTTTTATTATACTTATCATCTTCAATTATTATATGAATAGGATTCCCACTAAATGAAAAAAATTGCAATTGATCCGTTGCTGAAAAAGCAGAATGCAAACCTATTCCAAAGTATCCAGCCGGCTTAAAAATGTCTGGTATTGCCTGCATCAATTCTTTTGTTCTTCTGTTTTTTTCTTTACTGTTACAGCCAATTGTAGATAAATATGGAATATCATCCTCGTGCAGTCCAATCCCATAATCATGAAATACAAGAAAAGCTTGATTGGTAATTTTATCATCTACTAAGAAAACAGTTATTGGATAATTTTGAAAAATTTTATAGTTGATATCATCAAAAAAAAGATTTTTCGAATTTTCATTATTCTTATTTTCAATATATTTTACTAATTGATCACTAATTTCTTCTTTTTCTTTATAAAAGAAGAAACGTTCTTCTATATCATGCCAAAGTTTCAATAAACTTGCATCTATTGAATTTTGAAGAAGTTCTCTCAAAAAAGAATATTTATTAAAATATAAATTCGTTCCTTCCGTTAATTTATTCATGAAATTTAAGGAATAACTCATAGATACTTTCTTATTTTTTCCATTAAAGCGATTTCCATTTAGAGTAATATATAATTCTAATTTTCCGAGACCAGCTCCAAAATCCCCTTCTGTCAGTTCCATCCAATTTTGTTTAATAAAATCAAATTCCTCTTCAATATATTGAAACCAATCAGAAACTATTTGAGCAATTTCCAATCCCAAATAATAATCCTCTTGCACAATTTCTGAAAAAATTTTTATCTTTTTTGGAGTAATAAACATAGAAACGATTGATTCGTCTTTATATAAATGTAAACGGGATAAATACGGGATGCAAAGACTGTTCTTTTTTTTATTATAGATTTCTTCTTTCATCCAATCATTAAATCTTGAAAAATTTAAATCGAATAAATCCCCCATTCGCAATAATATAGCTAAAAATCTTGGATGGAATTCATCGTCTGTCCACCCATTTACCACAGGCTCCAATTTAAAAATGTTTTCCCGATTTTCACCGTGAAATTTAGCTATCTTTATAATATGTTTAATGATACGGGATTTTACTTTATAATTGCTAAAGATCTGAATCGAATCCCCAATCTTTTCTACTCCCAAATGATGATCTTTTCTAAATATTTCTTGCAAGGATAATAAAATCCCATAATATAAATCTCCCATAAGTGAATCGGATGAGCTGTTTTCTAATTCTTGATTTTTTATAATCTTTTCAACACTTTTTATGTATTTTCGCGCTTCATCATTTTTATAATATGGGCGATACCCTAAAATATAATCTTTGAACTCTTGACTATTTAAAGCTCGATAAACATCCTCAGGATTTAAGGCCATTCCAATATCATGAATATAACTAACCATTAAAAGAGCAAAACAATCTGTAGGAGAGAGCATTTCGATTCGTTCTTCCCCTAATAGTCTTTCAATCGATAAAATAATACTATCGCTATGAGTCCGATCATGAGAACTATATGTAATAAAAATGCGATTTGCATCCTCTAATCGTTTTCCGATTTCCTCTTTTAAAATTTTCCAAACATTATAGATAAATTCATATTCTTTTTTTTTCTCTCCATGGCTTTTTAAACGATCTTCGATCGACATCTTATAGTGGTACATTTTTTATTCTCCTTCTTTAAAATCAAAAATAAAAATTCCTAGTCATTTTTTAAGTCTTATCAAAAAGTTTTTACTTTTCTTCATAGGCTCGCAATAAATATCGATCAAAATCATAAAAGCCTAGCACTTTATAAGGAATTTTAGTTGCTGCTGAATCAATAAATACTTTACATTCTTTAAGGTTTTGAATGTCCTTCATTTTTCCAATAAAGGTATCCATATCTTTAAATTCTTTATAAATCGCATAGTTACAAGAATTTCCAATTATAACATCCTCTTCAAGATTAGTTTTATCCTTTCCATTTCTCTTTTTAGGAAATAAAGTTATATTGATTGCAGGTTCAGCGTATAATTCATTCTCTACTCTTTTTGAGTAGTACGCGATTTCGTCTAACCCCTTGTCTAAACAAGCGAGCATTAAACATTTTGGAACAACATATTCTGATTTAAAAGTTCTATCTGTTTGTGCCACTCGAAATGAAGTAGCAATATTTAAAATCATCAGTCTTATTAATATTAATTCGTTTTCTTTACTATTGTTTCCCACACAATAGTTTTCTTTCAATTTGGAAAATTTTTCAAACGGAAATACTAAATTTAAGATTTTCATTTTTTCAGGAAGTTGCAAAGGAGAAACATTAAATTTATGAGCTTCCGGTTTCCCCATTTCTAACCAGCAACAATATGATTAACTCCTATTAGGAAAACACACTGTCAAAAGGTTTTTTGCTTTTGGCGGGGGTCAGCCCGCCTCGGCGGTATCGGTGGTGTTGATTTCAATGTACTCGGCAATCTTGCGGAACTCGTCCGCGAACTTGAAATGAACGCTGATATTGCCGTTTTCGTAAACCTTGATATGGTCTACCAAGTCCGTGAGGATTTCACGGGTCAGCGTTTCGATGCTTTGATACTTTGCAAAGGCTACCAGCGCGGGGTGTTCCTTGTCAACGCCGTTTGCCAGCTCCGCACGTTCCGCGTTCAGCCGGGCCAGCACATCCGCAAGCTCGGCGGCCTGCCGTTCATAATCGGCTTTCATATCCCGGTATTCCTGCTGGGTGATCTCCCCGTCTTTCCAATCTTGATACAGTGACTGCTTGTAGCGGGTTATCCGGGTCAATTCCTTTTCCTTTGCGGCTATCTGGTCGTTAAGGCGGTGGGATTGACTTTTTTTCAGCGGGGCCGAGTTGATACGGGCTATCAATTCCGAGTAGGAAACGGCGGTGTTCACTTGATACTGGATAGCGAACAGAACGGCGGCCTCCAGACGGTTGTGCTTGATAGAGTGCATGGAGCAGGCCGTCCGGGAGCGGTTCTTGTAAGTGGAGCAGGCGTAATAGATATTTTTCCCGCTCTGGCTGCGGGTGATGGATTTCCCGCAGTCCGCACATTTCAGAAAACCGCTGAACAAGTGAACCTCCCGCCCTTTGGGGGATGTCCGGGTATCGCGTACCAGCAGGGCCTGCACCTTGTCAAAGGTTTCGTGGGTGATGATGGCCTCGTGAGTATCGGGGACGCGCACCCATTCTTCCTCCGGCACAGCCTCAATCTGGTGTACCTTGTAGCTTTTCACCCGGCGGCGGCCCTGTACCAAATCCCCGGTATAGATGGGGTTGGTGAGGATTTCATGTATCATGCGGGCTCCCCACATGGGGTCGTCCGCCACAGCCGAGGAAACGGGCAGGCCCTTTTTCCGGCGGTAGGCCGTGGGGCTGGGTGTGCCGTGTTCGTTCAGATACAGCGCGATGGCCCTTTTAGACGAGCCTTGCAGGAGCATGGAATAAACGCGCTTGACGATTTCAGCCGCATCCGCATCCACAATAAGCTGGTGCTTGTCCTTTGGGTCTTTGATGTAGCCATAGGGAGCGAAAGAGCCGATGTACTGGCCGTTGCGCCGCTTGTAATCAAAAACCTGCCGGATTTTCTTTGAGGTCTGGTAGCAATAGTTATCGTTCATCACGTTAGTTATCGGAACGATAATGTTTGAAACGCTGTCGGGGTTTAGGTAGCTGTCCACGTTCTCCGCAAGGGAGATAAAGCGGACGCCCATCTGCACAAACAAGTTATCAATCAGACTCCCCGCGTCACTGTAATTCCGGGCGAACCGGGAAAGGTCTTTCACAATCACGCAGTTGATTTTCCCGCTCATCACATCGGCCAAGAGCCGCTGGAAGTTTTCGCGGTTGGCATCCGTCCCGGTGTGCCCATCGTCCACATATTCAACCGCGCTTTCAAATTCGTTCATGTGCCGCCGGTAGAAATCCCCCAGCAGGTCGCGCTGGTTCTTCACGCTGTTGCTGTCGTCCTTGCCCTTTTTCAAATCCTCTTTGGAAAGGCGGATGTATGCGCCTAAACGCCAGCGCCGGATTGTATAGGTAGGGGTTAAAGTCTGCTGATACCCTCTGTTTTTAGCTCGTGCCATTGTTCCTCCTTCCCTATCACATTACACTTATATTATACCTCTGCCCGGGGCAATCAACAAGGATGCCGATGCCTCGGGACATTTTGTCTCGAAGTGGGAGCAGGCCGCAACAGCAGTTACAGCCCGCTCTTTTGCCGGATAAGAAAGGCGGTCAGCGTATCCTGGAGGGAGGGGCCGCCCTCGGCAAACTCAATTTTCACGCCCACGCCGCCCACGCTAAAGCAGTACGGATTGACGGCCCGTCTCACAAACCGGGCCAGCCGCTCCTCCCGGGGGAGGGTGCGGTCAAAGGCCATACCGCTCACGTCAGCCAGCGCATCCGCGCTCACCGCGCCGATGTCCACGCTTTTCATTTGTTCCAGCTCTTGTGCGGTCAGTTTCACGGTAAAACCTCCTTTGCGTTTTGGGTTGGTGGGGAAACGCGAAAGGACAGCACCGCGAAAGTGCTGCCCTTTGGCCTGTCCTCACCTTGGGACAATTTGTCTCGAACTTGTTTGAAATGGAAACGCCGGGCCCGTATGTTTGGCCCGTCAAAAGACAGCAGGTAGCGGCCCGGCATTTCCTTGTTTTGTGCGGCGGCCTCAAGCGGCAAGCGGCCAGCTTGTCCCTCGCGGATCGTGGCCGTGGGGCTGGCAAATTCCCCACACGCGGCGGTGGTGTTGGTCGCTCGTCCTCCCGTGGGAGAAGTCACCGCGCACCCGCCGCCCGGCTCCCCGTGTTCACTCGGGGCCGCCCGCTATTCAGTTGTGGAGAAGAAAAAACTTCCTCTCATATACCACCAGAAAAGTGGAGCAAATGGAGACGGCAATCAGAAATTTTTTTGCAGATATTTTTTCATCTGCGCGATGCCGCTCAGGACAGAGCGACGCACCGCGCTCTTATCCACGCCCTCGGCCTGGGCAATCTCCCGGTAGGTCATGCCGAGGATAAAGTGAGCGTCCACCCGGCGGCCTTGGGTTTCCGGCAGGCTGTTCAGCGCGTTCCACAAACGGATAAACCGCTCCTTGAGCTCCAGAACCTCGTCCGGGGTGAGCTCGTGCAGGCAGGCGGAATACTCGATGCCGTCATCCGCATCCAAGGAATAGTATGCCTTGTTGTAGCGGACACGCTCGGTATAGGCCGCCTCGTAGCGGACGCTGGCCTGGAGCGCCTCGGCCACATCGTCAGTAACCTCAATATATTCGTCCTGGGTGTACCAGTAGTAAAAGTCGCGCAAGTTGATGATAGTCATTATATGTACCTCCATATCGTTTTTTGTGGTTGGGTTGCCGGGAAACGATATGGAGGGCGGCGGGGAGCGGCACCCGGGGGAGCCGCCCCGCACCTTGGGACTGTTTGTCCCAAAGTGGAGCCGACAAGAAACGACAACGCCCGCACAGCGTTGTACTGTGCGGGCGCATGAAATGACGCAGTTCTTTATGTACTTACAAATTTCGTGTTGTTGGCCGGAGTAACCCGGTGGTGGGGCTATACTTTTTTTGACAAGTTACGCGTAGCAGAAATCAAAAAGGACATAACGATACCTCCCGGATACCGCCGTGTCCTTAAAAATGGGCGACCTTAATACACCCTCCGTATTCTATTTTTTCAAAAGAAAACGGCGGCTTGAAATTTGTTATTTCAAAACCGCCGTTAGGCTACTGTATTTTGTTTTGGCGCGCAGATAATCAGCCGCCGCAACAACGGTTTTTTTTATTTCCCGTTGGGCGGATGTTTTATGCTATGCAGTCCTAATTTCCTATTTCTCAGTCTGTTTTTTCAAAGCGTATCCTATCTGTGCTTGTAGGAATACCGTTTTGTATGACATTCCACTCGTTGTTTTGATAAACTTCATATTCCTCAAAGGCACAAGGTAATCCATTAGCAATCGTTATGTCGCTACTGTCCATAAGCTGAAAATGCAAATGCGGTGCATACGAGTTACCTGAATGACCGACCCGACCTATTACATCCCCCGTCTTTACACTTTGACCAACAGAAACTTGAATAGAACCTGTTTGAAGATGAACGAGAGCGGCATATACATTGTTGCCACAGTCTATGATAATGTAGTTTCCGGCAACAGATTGTATATCATCTCTTTCGGGATTAAAATAATGTGCGTTTTTGTACGCATTAACCGTATCTGAAAATAAATTTGTTTTAGAATTTTCCGCATATCCATCTTGAGCTTGGACAACAACTCCATCGCAAGGTGAATATACCTCTTGTCCCCAACAATAATATTGATTTAATGGAATACCCGAAAAAAGGTATCGCAAAAAACTTGTGCGATATGCTGGCCAACCTGTTCTATTCCAATCTACTTGCACAAAGTCAAAAGCATATCTTGTTCCTAATTGGTTTGTGCCGTGACTGGGAATTTTTGTGCCAGGAGTGTTTGGTGCAAGCCATTCACCCCTTAAAGGAAATGCTACAACGATTGGTTCCTGTGCTGTTTCCATTTCATCTCCTCCATTATAATGCTTTTCGCCTACGTCAAATACAATCGAAAAAAAGACAATCCAAATTATCACTGCAACACTGATGTGCTGTTTTCTTTTTAACTTTATGGGATATTCCCTAGCCTTATTTATCGCTGATTTCATAAAAAACTTTCCGTAGTTCAACAAAATAATCATCAAGTTCAGAAATAATGGTAGCACTATCCAAAACAGCGCTTTTCTGCTCTCGAATTTTTTCTAATAGCTGGTCAGCAAATCCAACATTAGACCAAAAGATAAGCTGCTTGCATTTTTCTATGTTCAACCCTTTTCTAAACTTGGTTTCATCTATGTTATCGAACAATTTTGGGTAGCAACTCGATTTTTCTTTATGTGCTCGACTTTCAAGTTCTTCGTTTACCTCAGCGGAATTTGTGGGGCGTGATAGCTTATTAAAGTCCAAAATCCAAGGATATTTTTCAGACATTTTAATCTGCAAAAAGTACGATTGACGCAGTCTAGTGAAAATGTCGCGTTCTTCGTAATTCATCAATTCAAAATACTCTTTTCTGATAAGTTCGGAAAAGTAATCATATACGACAAGAAATAGTTCTTGTTTGTTACTTACATAGTGAAACATTAGGGCCTTAGAAATCCCGGCATTTTTAGCGATGATATTGGTCGATGCATTATCATACCCTTGCATAGAAAATTCTTTTAATGCCGAATTTAGAATAGCATCCCGCCTTTGTGGATCTAACTCCAATAGTTTAATAGACATTGTGTGTTCCTCCGTTTGCAAAAGATTAACCTATTAGGTCAACATCATTATACCTCTTTTTACCTAATAGGTCAATAGCAAATCACTCTATGAAATGTAAAAATTTCACGCAGAAAAAGTGAAAACAAATACTACTAAAATATAAAATTTTATTTCGTTCTCATATTCCGCCCCGAAATGTAAAATAATATAGGGGTGATGTGAAAATGCACCAATACGAAAAGCGCCTGGACTGTCATGCCCTGGGCCAAGAAATCAAGCGCAGACGAAAAGCTAAAGGCTGGACGCAGGAGCACTTGGCCCAGCTTGTAGACCTCACCCCGCGCTCCATCATGTATATTGAAAATCGGGGCCAGCACACCAGCCTCAATGCCTTTTACAAGCTCGTCACCCTTTTTGATATTTCCGTAGATGAATTTTTCTACCCGGACAAGCTGGGCGGCGAGAGTGAGCGCCGGAAACACATTGACCGGATGCTGAACGGCATGGACGAAAAGGAGCTTATCATCATAGAGGGAGCCGCAGAGGGTATCAGAAAAGCCAGAGAGACGGAGGGAGCGTAAGGAAAAGCGCGACCTCCGTTTTTTTTCGCGCCATGTATAGGGGAGCGCACAAACGGCAAGCAATTCGGGTGTGGCCACACCCGAAATTTTTGCTGGGCCGCAGGCCCGCAAAAATGCTTGTTGGGGAGCCTCCCCAAACCCGGCTCTTTGGGACAAAATGTCCCAAAGAGATTGGCTGCGTCACCGCCGCTATCGCGTCTGTTCCTTATCGGTGCGCCCGTCCGTAAGGCCGAGCAGATGGTCGATGTTGGCCTTGACCGCTACGGCCTCCCGCATATCCCGCTGGGCCTGCCGATACTCGGCATAGAGGGCCTTTTTCTTATCCGCCAGCTCCCGCCGCTGTTTTTTCAGCGCGTCCATTTTGGGGAGCTTTTCACCGCCTAACAATTCATTCATAGCGGCCCGGGCCGCCCGGTAGGTGGCAAGCTCCGCCTCGTGCTCGGCCAGATACTTTTTCGAGTACCGGGCCGCCTTGTAGCCGTCAAATACGGGCCGGGCCTTGGCATAGTCCACCACGGCCCCCATCAGCCCGGAGACTTTGGAGAGGGCGGCCTCGGTGGTCTGGAGCTCCCCGGCCAGCGCGTGGGCCCGGTCAACCGCCGCCGTGGTCTTTGCCGCCAGCGCGTCATAGTCGGTCAGATTGTTCTCCTGCAAGAACTGGAGGGCGGCGGCCATCTGTTTCAGATTGTAGACTTTCGCCCAGCGTTCATAAGCCGGGCCCTTGCCCTCGGCCATGCGCTTTTGAATGTCAATGATAAGCCCCACCTGCCGGATCGGGGCGGCGCGTCTTTGGGGAGCTCCGGGAGGGGCCGCTCCCCGGCGATAACCGCCCGGATGTCCTCGGGGTCAAAGCCCGCGCCCAGGGTGGATGCCCGGAGCCGGGTGTACTTGTCCTGCCCCGGAGCGAGGAACGACACCACGCCGCCCCGCCCGTGCTTGACGGCAAAGCCGGACTCCTCCATTAGCCGCAGGAACGCGGCAAAGTCGGCGGGCTTTTTTTCAAGAGCCGCGATGATTGCCAGCCGCACCCGCTGCTGCGCGGAGGGCGGTTTTTCCCCTACCCACTGGCCATAGTGGAGGAAACGGCCCTTGCTGTGCTGTTTGGGATTTTGTATCACGGACAAATCATGCTCCAGACATACCCGGTCAGACAGCCGCCGGAGGGCAAAGCTGGAGCCGAGGAAATTATGGAATTTCCGGGAGCAGTCAAAGGCCGTGGAATTGAAATAGATGTGGTTGTGAATGTGGCCCTTGTCGGTATGGGTGCAGACGAAAAACTGGTACTTGCCTTTCGTCCAGCGCATCGCCGTTTCAAAGCCCAGCTTATTTGCCTCCTCCGCTGTCACCTCGCCGGGCGGGAACGCCTGCCGTATCTGGAAGAACAGAGCCCCGCGCTCCACGGGCCGGGCGGTGGCCGCCTGGTATTCGCTTTTCACCAGCAGAAACTCGGCGGCGGCTGTGGCCGGGTCGCAAAGGTGGGAGGACACGGCCCCCAGCTTTTGGAGGTTGAGCCCGTAGGCAAACCGCTCCTCCATCGTCTGGACGGCGCTCAGTCCCGCCGCCTGCTTGTAGGGCCGGATGTAGGTCGTGGCCGTGGTAGCACCTCCTCTCGTTGGGACTTTGGGACAAAATGTCCCGAAGTACAAAAAGCCGGGGAGCGGCACAGCACCGCTCCCCAGCAAATCACAGCTCCACCAGCGCGGAAAGCTGTTTCAGCAAATCAGACAGAGGGCCCCACAAGGCGGAGTAGTCCCGCTGGAGGGCCGATATTTCCTCGGGGTAGATGCCCCCGTAGGTGTTGGCGTGGATAGCCACTTGATTAAGATTGTTTGAGCACCGCCGCTGGAGGGACACCAGCTCCCGGACGGGGGCAAGGTCAACCTGGAGCACATAGCCGCAGAGGGCCATCCTCCGCATATACGCGCCCATGTTGCGGATGCCCGCCTGGGCCATGCGTTCCTGGATAAGTGCCTGCTCTTCCTCAGATACCATCACATGGAGATGGATGGGGCGGCGGCGCTTTTTGCCAGCCACGCTATCTGTCGCCCCGGTCGGGCGCGTTCCGTTTAGGCGCAGAGGGGGCCTGCCGTTCCCCGGCCAGCCTTGCCGCCTCTTTCATCTGTTCGGCAATCGGGCGGGGCCTGCCGCCGTCCCGCAGCAGGCCGGACACCTCCGGGGCGGGCCGGAGCTCATAGTCCGCCGCCTGCTTTTCCGTCAAAGGCTTTGTGTAGGTCAGATGCCCCCACGCAAGGAACGCGCCGCCCTCCACGGATACGCGCTTGTCGTAGTTTACGATTTCGTCCGGGCGTTGCCTGCAGGCTTGGGGAACGTACCGATGTCAACGGGCCGCTGGGTGGAATAATACTTGTAAAGGCCGGGGGCCTCAATCTGCGCCACCTTGACGGAGAACTGCTGCTGGTAGTTTTCCACACGCTCCAGCAAGTCCTGCTCCAGCGCGGCCCGGTCACTGCCATAATGCCCCCATTCATACTGCCTTGCGCCGTGTTCGTCATCATAGCAGGCCCACGTCACAAAGGGGGAGGGGCCCGGGGATGCTCCCCCAGCGCAAAGCCCCGGCCATTCTCCAGCATGACGGCCTTTAAGATTGTATAGCCTTGATTTCTGTCCATAGGAACCTCCTCTCGAAATGTTAGCACTATTTTGGGAAATCGGGGCAGGACGTGTAAAAGTACGCCCGCCCCAAAAGTGGCCCCGGAAAGCCTTGAAAACAGCGGGGTTCTATACCCCAAATGCTCACGCCTCACCCCCGGTATTTCCGCATATATCCCCGCTGTTTCTTCTGCCTTGCGGCCTTGGAGCAAGCCTCGGAGCAATAGCGCCGTCGCCCGTCCGGGAGAAAGGGCCGCCCGCAGACAGGACAGGGCCGCGTTTCCGGGGCGGGCCCCTCGGTATTGAGGGCGGCCTCCAGCACCGGGTTCAGCGGCAGGACGGCCTCCCGGAAGTATCTGCAATAGGCCCCCGTCCAGCACTTCCCCAGCATATAGCACTCACAGTCCAAAGGCAAGCATCCCATTTCCCGGTCATAGTTGGCGCACCATTTTACTACAAGGGAGCGGATAGCGGCCTTTTCCTCACGGGTCAGCTCGCGCAAAATATCACCTCCCGCCTGTTTTTTTCAAAAGGCTCTGAAAGCAGGAGCCGCAGGGGATGCCGCGCCAGTAGGGACAGCCACAGCACCGGGAGCCCTCCCGGGGCTGTTCCGGGCGGGGAGCCCGGGGCCGTGGGCGGCGTTTCATTTCCCGTTCCAAAGGGTTCGATGTGAAATTCATTCTCCGTCCTCCTTTTCTTCTTCCTCATCCCACGGGGGAGGTCGTCATACTCACCGCCGCCATAGTCCTCGCCGTATTCCTCGGCCTCGTCAAAATCCTCGCCGGGAGCGGCGGCCTGCTGTTTGGGGCGGTAAATCTTGAAGTACCACCCAGCCCCGCCGCCGAGGGCCAGCACCGCCAGCACCAGCAGGAGTGTCCCCGCCCCGCCGGATTTTTCCGGTTTTGGTTCGGGCTCCGGCTCGGTAGCAGGTTCGGGCTCCGGCTCCGGGAGCGGTTCGGGGACGGGCTCCGGGGAGGGCTCCGCAAGGGCCATTAAATCGGCCACGGTGACGGCGTTCAGAAAGTACACATTTTCCGTCTCCCGCTGGCGGTCAATCACCAGATAGAACACGGACTCGTCCGCCGCCATGATGGTGAAAAATTCCTTGCCGTCCTGGTCGGTGGCGTTATCCACCATCGTCCCCTGCCCGTCCGGGGTAAAGGGGTTGGGCTCGGGTTCCGGCTCCGGCGCGGGCGTGGGCTCCACGGGGTCAAGCCCCTCCCACTCCGGGCCGCCCGTACCGTCCTCCCATTCCTCACCGCCCCCGGCGTAGGCCGTGGTGGTGATGCCGCACAGCAAAAAAGCGGCGCACAGAGCCGCCGCCACTACACGATATTTCTTTCTTTTCATTCTGCGTCCTCCTTTTCCGGCCCGGCGGACTTCGGGACATTTTGTCCCAAAGCGTCCCCGGCCTTGATGCGCTGGAGCACCAGCGGGAGCTCCTCAAGGGAAATGCTCATGCCCCGCACGATGTCCACGATTTCCTCGTTCTCGGCCTCCTTGTGTTTCTGTTCCAGCTCTTTCAGCCGGGCCTGCTGGTCGCTGATTTTGGCCTTGACCTTTTCCATCTCGGCCATGATTTTTGCGCTCTTGCTTATTGCCATTGAAAACCTCCTTTTCATGGTAAACGCCCGTAGGCGTAGAAGTGGGCCTGCCAGTAGCTGCTGTTTAAGTTGGCGTAGCTGATAGGGTCGCCACAGTGTATCATCATCCCGTCCCCCACATAGATGCCACAGTGGGAGACGCCCGGCGTGTCATAGGTTCCCTTGAAGAAAACAAGGTCGCCGGGGCGGGGGGAGCTGGTGCGGGTGCAGATGTTGTAAAGCCCCTGGGCCCCCAGCCGCCCCACGTTCCAGCCGGAATGATTGACTACCCACGAAACAAAGCCGGAGCAGTCAAAGGACGTGGCCGGGGAGCTCCCGCCCCATACATAGGGATAACCGAGGTATTTCTCGGCCTCGGAGAGCATCGCCGCGAATGTTTCATCGTCCAGATATTCCCCGGCACTTCGTAGCCTTCCGGCGGGCTGGTGTATTTCCCCACATAGGACGAGCCGGGAAAGAGGTCGGGGCGGTTCCCCAGCGTAGCCATGTAGAGGGAATACCGGGAAACCTTGTCCTCCCCCATGATGTAAATAGGGAGATGGGAAAGGTTGAAGTTATCCAGCGTCACATAGCAGATGAAGTAATCGTAATACACCCGGTAGCTGTCGGTGTGGGTGTTGCCGTCCTCATCCGTCCATGTATCCGTTTCGATGTAGTACCGCCGCTCCTTTACCACGTTTTCTGTCAGCGTGTACTGGCGGTCAAAGAGCATCTGCAACGTAGGCTGGACATCCGCCAGCGTCCACTCGCCCTCATGCCATGCGCTCAATAAGGAAATCAGCACATAGGGGTCGTGCTCAATAGCGTCCAAATCAAAATGGTACTCGTCATAGTCGTGTGTGCTTTCGTAGGTATCGAGATAATGCTGGAGCTCCGCCTCCAGCGAACAATAAGCGGCCTCGGCCCCCAGCATATCCCCGTCCTGGGCGGGGTAGGTGGTGGCCCCAACCGCGCCTGCGGCGGCGTTCCCCAAAGTGATAAGGGAGGACGCGCAGGACTGGAGGGATAAAACGAGCACCACGCAGGCCAGCGCGATAAGCGCCCCCACGGGATGCCGTTTCACGAAAGCCACGGCCCGCTCCGCCAGCTTTTCCGTGGCGGCGGCAGTTTTCCCGGCGGCCTTGGCCCCTTGTTTCGCGGTCTGTTTCGCCGCCTGCCGCGCTTGTTTGGCGTATTGTTTTTTTAATTTCTGCTTGTGCCAATAGCGGGTAACTGCATTTTTGGCAAGCTCCGGGTTCTCCTGGGCGGCCATGCGGAACTGGTAGTCCGCCCGGGCCTTGATGTACTGCGCCTCGGCCTTATGGACGGCCCGGGCCGGGTGCTCCCGGATACGCTTTTTTACGGTATGCACCGCCGCCCGGCCCACGGCCTCGCCCATAAGCTCGGAGCGGTGGGCCCCCTCGGTTCCCACGTTTTCATGCTCCACCTCATAAACCTTGCCATGCACAAAGCCGTGGACGTTCCACCCGGCGGCCCCCAGCACCCGGCGCACCGGGCCCCGGGGTTTGGGGGCTTTTTCACCTCCAGCTTCTTCCGGGCCCGGTTCAGCTTATCCTCCCGCGTCTCCATGCGGAGCTTGGATTTACTGATTTTTTCTTGTTCGCTTTCCATGCGGAATTTCGATTTTTGGGTTTTGGGCCCCTTCGGGGACTTTGGGACATTTTGTCCCGAAGTGCCCTTGTCCCCGGCGTTATTCGTTCCTCTGGTCATTGGCTATATCCTCCGGGCGGGTGGTGAGCAGGTTGTAAATCTCACCCTTGGGGAAACGGTCAACAAAGGGGATGGTCACATTCCCATAGAACAGCAGGCCCTCGCCGGAATTGCTGTGGGTGATATAGGAGAGCTGGTGCTCGGAAATGCCGAGCTGTTTTGCGATGACGGCCCGGTCGCTCTGGGCCTGGGAGAGCAGAACAAGAAAATCGGTGTTATCCAGTATGTTCTCGATTTCCCGGCTGGCCAAAAGGTCTTTCACGTTCTGCGTGAGGGCCGAGGGCACACAGCCCTTTTTGCGGAGCATCTTCCACACCGCCACAAAGTAGCTGGCGGTCAGCGGGTCGCGCAGGAGGATGTGGAACTCGTCAAAGTAGCACCACGTCGCCGCGCCGTTTTGATAGTTGGTATTCACCGCCGAAGTGACAAACTCGTTGGTGACGTGCATCGCAATCTTGCGGAGGTTCTCCCCCAGCCCTTTCAGCACGATGCACACCACCCGGGAGCTCAAGTCCACGTTGGTCGGGTGGTTGAACAGATTGAGGGAGCCCGTACAGTAGAGCTCAAGAGCCGTTGCCACGCGCTTTGCCTCCGGCTCCGGCTGTTTCAAAAGCTCCTCGTACAAGTCTTGGAGCAGGGGCATTTTCGCGCCCTCCAGCCCCAGCGCAAGCTCCCGGTACACCAGCCGCACACAGCGGTCAATCACGGTCTTTTCGATAGGTTGCAGGCCGTCCTTGCCGCCCACCACCAGCTCACACAGCGAAAGAAGAAAATCCGCTTTCATGGAAAGGGGGCTGTCCTCGTCATTCAAACCGATTTCAATATCCATCGGGTTGATATGGTGGGGGCTGTCCGGGGCAATCTCAATGACCTGCCCGCCCAGCCGCCGCACCAGCGGGGAATATTCCCCCATCGGGTCAACGATAACGATGCGGTCACTTGTGGCAAGAAAGACGTTTATCAATTCCCGCTTGGCGGCAAAGCTCTTGCCGGAGCCCGTGGAGCCGAGATACATCCCATTGGCGGATTTCAGCTTTTTCCGGTCAGCCATGATGACATTGTGGGAAAGCGCGTTCATGCCGTAGTAGAGGGCCTGCCCGCCCATGCGGAGCTCCCGCGTCATAAAGGGAATGAAAATCGCGGTGGAGCTGGTGGTCATGCCCCGCTGTATCTGCACCTCGTTATAGCCGAGGGCCAGCGAGGACATAAAGCCCTGTTCCTGCTGCCAGTCCAGCCGCTTTAATGCACAGTTGTATTTCTGCGCGATGCCGGAGACGGTGAACACGTCATTTTCCAGCCGCTGGCGGGTGGGGGCGAGGTTGATGACGGTGAACGTCAAGAGGAACATCCGCTCATTCCTTGACTGCAAATCCCCCAAAAGCTCCGCCGCGTCCTTGGAAAAGGTGATAAGGTCGGGGGGAAGTATATCCATGTCATACCCGGCGCGGACGGCTTTTTTTCTGCTCCTCCACTTTCATCTTGTCAATGTCCGAGATTTTCCCCTTGATGGTCTTTATCGCCTTTAACTGGTCAACGGTCTGGATGTGCATGGTGACGGTGAGCTCCGCGTCAAGCTCCAGAATTTCCCGCAAAAGGCGGTCAGAGAGCTCGGACGCCAAAATCTGAAGATAGGACGCCGCGCCCCAAAAGCCGCCCACACGGAAGAACCGGGAGCCCCGGAAGTCAAAGCCGCCGCTGGGGGTGATAAAGTCCTTTGTCCCCATCCCGGTTTTGGAAATGTCCGCCCACGAAAAGCGGAACGGCTCCCGCCGTCCGGGGTGCATCTGCCCATGCAGTAAGGCCAGCCGCTCCCGCCCGTCCAGCGCAGACGAGGGAACGCCCAGCCGGTGGAGGTTCCCCATCACGTCCGCCTCTACCCGGTCAAGCCGGGGCCGGGCGGCGGCGATGCCCTCGGCAGGCACGCCAAAGGTGATATATTTGGAGCGTTCGATGCCGTTGTTGCTCCGGGCAATCTGGCGTTTGAGCATCCCCACGAACTCGCCCCGGATGCTGTCAAAATCGTCCGCCTGGGCGGGGATGTTCACATGGTAGCGGCTGGTGGAGTGGGAGCGGCGGTTGATAAAGGAGAGCTGGACGGGGAGCGCGCTGTCGAAGTAGTTGAGGAACGAGCTCCACCCGCTGAATATCGCGGACTGATCCTCGGTGGATGCCACGGAATAATTGATGTCCTCATATTCCACGGTCTTTGTGTAGAGCCCGCCGGGGAGCTGGCACACGCCGTCCGGGTGCATCGCCACATAGGGGATGGACTGCTGGGCGGACAACGCCGCCTTATTTTTTCGCCTGCTTGTTCGGTTTTCCATTCACTGCCTCCTTTCCCGCCTGCCCGGTAAAGGGCGCGTAGATGTTCCCGGTCTTGTAGGGCCTCACCCCGGGCCGCAGGTACTTGGCCCGGATGATGTTCTTCACCACCTTTTCCAGCGGCAGGCCGTCTTTCTCGTACATCGCCAGCAGGAATGCCGGGAGCATGATGCCCAGCATCAGAAACAGCGCCGCCGTGTTCCCCAGCGCGTTCCGGGCCAGCAGGTAGGAGGGGACTCCCACAAGGGCCGCGCCGCCAAAGCACACAAGCTGGCGTTTCGTCAGATTGAAAGCAATCTTTGTCTTGATTTTGGATAAGTCATTGGGTACATTCACATAGGGCATTTTCAAGCCTCCTTTCTTTGGGACAAAATGTCCCGAAGTCCCGCCGTAGGTTCCACCTCGTTCCCCCACACGTCCCAGCCGGGGGCCGTCTGGCGGGCGAACAGCTCCACCCGGGGCACGTCCCCCATAAGGGCCACGATTTTTTCACGGGCCTCGTCCGGCTTTTTGCTGTGGCCCTCGATAGGGGAGATGATGAACTGGTGGACGTTGGGGGCCTTTCGCCGGGGATGCCCACGGGTCGCCAGCAGGCACACCTCCGCATTGGCCCGCGTCCAAAAGCCCAGCCCGTAAAACCAACTGTCCGCCTTTTTGTTCTTTTTCAGCCAGACAAAGCCCACGGACTTATACTGGAAGCCCCACGCCTTGATGAGCCGCAGGGCCTCCGGGAGCTGGGGGAACGTGGCCCACAGAAAAAGAACGCTGTCCGGGGCCGCCAATTCCGCCACGGGCAACACGCATAATTCCTCAATCCCCATTGTGGGGTAGTGCCGCTCCGCCGCGCCTTGCAGGCCCTTTTGGGCGTACCGCCACGGCGGGTCGGCGTATATCACGTTATATTTACCGATAGTCACACCCCCTTTCCGCCAGCGGCCACAGCCGCCCGCGCCTGGGTGATGCGCTCAGTGGCCGGGCCGTAAAAGGCCGGGGCCGTCTCAAAGCAGATAAATTCCCGGCCCGTGTTCAGCGCGGCGATGGCCGTCGTGCCGGAGCCCGCGCAGATGTCCGCCACCACCTGGCCGGGGGCGGTGTAGGTCTTTATCAGATACTCACACAGCTCCACGGGCTTCTGCGTGGGGTGGACGGTATGGGCCACGGTCTGGAATGAAAGCAGGTTCCCCGGGAACCGCCGCCCGTCCTCCGAGCCGCTGCCGGAGCGGACAAACTTCCCATAGTTGGGGCTCTGGTCGCGCTGGGATGCGATTTTCTTATAGGGCTTGCCCTGCTCAAACTGCGGATTGTAGAGGGGGAGCTTTTGGTAAAACACTAAAATATTCTCCGTCTTTTTCAGCGGGGCGCGGCGGGCGTTGAGAAATCCCGTACAGCGGCTCTTATACCACACCCATTCATAGCGGAGCATGGAGAGGTTGGACGCGCCGAGGATTTTGTCATAGGGGCACTGTGCGAAGAACAGCACCGCCCCGGAGGGCTTGACGGCCCAGCGCACCGCCTCCCACAGCTCCGGGAGGGGCAAAGGCACGTCCCAGTAGTTGCGGGTCGTGCCGTAGGGCGGGTCGGTCAGAAGCATATCAACCGAGTGCTCCGGGAGGGAGCGCAGGCCCGCGATGCCGTCCATCAGAAACAGACCGGGGGCTCCAGCACCGGGCCCTCCGGGGACTTTGGGACATTTTGTCCCAAGGCCAAGCTATCTGCCATCCCGTCCCTCCTTTCCCTTTGCCGGGGCGGAGCGGGCGGCATTTTTCTGCGCGGCCTCCTTTCCCGCCTTATCCATCTGCTCCCGGATGGGCGCGGGGCGCACCGCCTCGGCCCGGGCGATAAGTTTCTCAACCGCCGAATGGTACGCTTCCACCCCCGCCGCGTTCAGCCGCTCCTGGGTGGCCCGGTCATTGATACGCACCGTGGCCCGGTAGCCCGTCCTGCTGGTGGGGTCGGGTTTTGAGGGCGCACCTAAGAAAATGCCGTTCTGCCCGTTCACCACCTTGAAATCGTCCACCACCACGCCGCCGAAGTTGACGCTGGCAAAACCAATCAGCTTGCCCTGGGGCTCAATGGGCCGCACCGACACCTCGATGGGGATGACAGCCTCCTGCAGAACAGCGTCCGTCCGCATCTTTACCGCTTCGTCAATGGTAACGCCCTTGACCTCGGCCAGCTCCGCGATGGGAGACTCGAACAGCCAGCGGCGCTCCTCGGCGGCAATCTGCTCCGGGGTAAGTAATACGTCGTTGCTCAAATCTTCTTCCTCCTTTCCGGGCCGGGGGATGACCGCCCCGCCCATATAGTCATAGCCTGCCGCGTGTATCGCGGACAGGGTTTCCGCTGATACCGCCCCATGCAGTTGCAGGTCGGTTTCAGCCATGAACGCCAGCATATCCCGCTGGTCAAATTCCTCCGGGAGCTTTCCGCCCCATGCCCGGCGCATTTCACCCTCCGGGCCCAGCTTGTACCGTCTCGGCATATCCGGCCTCCTTTCCCGGACTTTGGGACAAAATGTCCCGAAGTGCCGCTCAATCAGTGGGCCCCGAAGATGCTCCGGGCGATTGTCCCGGTCTTGAACAGCATGAAGCAGAGGAGCACCGTATAGCCCACGGTTCCCCATATCGCGCCGATGGGGTCGCCCCCGGCGGCGATGCCCTGCACCAGCACCGCATAGATGCCGACACAGACTAAAATCAGCATCCCTTGAAAGCCCACGGCAAAAAGGGATTTTAAGTAGTTCTGGCCCATGCCGCCCACCTCCCGGTTGGAGAGGGTCGCCACGGGGATGGGTGCAAGGCTGGTTAGCAGATATATTTCTATCATTCTTCCGTACACCAGCACGAAGATGATGATGCCCAGCGCCTGCATGGTGAGCCCGATGACCGAGGACTGGAGCCACAGCCCAAGGAGCGGGCCCAAATCCATCCCCTCCAGCGTGGTCTGGAGGTTGTTCAGCATATCCGGCGAAACCGCCGTGGAGCCCTGTATCAGTCCGGCAGAGCGGGAAATCACGCTCTGCGACACGTCAAAGACGGCCATCACGATATTGAATGTGTTGGAAAGTATCAGCACCGCGCACGCGGTCTTGAACATCCATTTGTAGAGGTTCGCCACGTCCACTTCGTGCATATTGTTTTTTTCAAGAAGCATCTGGATGAGCTCATAGGTGGCTACAAAGGTCAGCACCAGCCCGGCGATGGGTAAAATCACCGTCTCGGAAAGCTGGCGGATGAGGGAGAAAACCCCGGCGTTCCATGCCGCCGGGGTCGTCCCTACCTGCACCGCAATCTCTCCGACCTGGGCATTGACGGTATCAAAGAGCCCCTCAAGGTTCCCCATGATGCCGCCAATCAGCAGCTCTTTCAGCCAGTCCGTGAGCCAGTCGGTGAGAAAGTCCATAAGCCGCCGCCCTTAAAACAGCCCCGACAGCAGGGGGATGAGGGTCGTGCCGATGACGATAATGCCGCCGCCCGCCATGAGCTGTTTCATGCCTTGACTTTTTGAGCCGGGGTTGTCCGAGCCGTAGCCCTCCAGCAGATTGACAACGCCCCAAACGCCGAGGCCCGCGCCCAGCGCGATAACAAGGGTCTGCAAAGTGGTTATAGCGGATGCGAAGAATGCCATATAGTCCTCCATTTCTCCGGGATATTCCCGGGCACAAGAAAAGCCGCCCGGTGTAGGCGGCTGGCTACTCCTTGGGACAAAATGTCCCAAAGCTATACAAAAGCGTCCGGGTCGTCCAAATCGTCATAGTTGAGGATGTCCTCGTCCTCGTCTATGGGCGTTTTGTCCGGCACGTCCGCCTCGTACACGGTGTACTGCTCGTTGGGATTGAGCTTTTTTATACGGCGGCAGATAAGCCGCTCCAGCGAAAAGGCGTTTTTCTTCTTGTCCGCCTCCGCCGTGTATCGGTAGTTGGGGTGCTGTTTCAAATCGTATTTCCGGGAGTAGAACGGCGGCAGGCCCCGCAGTTGCAGGATGCACCTGTCGCCGGGCATGGTGGCAAGCTCGGCGGGGGTCATAAGCTCCCGACCCAGCCGCTGGGTGTTCTGGTTGTAGCTTTCCGACTGCCCACGGGAGCGGCCCTCGGTCTGCATGGAGATAGTCGCTTTCCCCAGCCAGTTCTCGGAAATCTCCTTGATAGTGCTGGCCTCCCGGCCCCCGAGGAATACCACGCTGTCCATGTTGCCTAAAATGGTTTCCGCGTTCTTGTCGTAGATTGCCTTACATTGGGCCAACTGCTGGTAGAACAGCGTCAGGCTCACCTCCCGGGAGCGGATGACCGCCACCAGCTTTTCGAGGTTCGGCACTTGCCCGGTGTTGGCGGCCTCGTCCCACAGCACCCGCACATGATGGGGTAGGCGGCCCCATGTACGTTGTCCGCCCTTTCGCACAAGAGGTTGAACATCTGCGAAAACGCCAAAGCTACAATAAAATTGTAGGTGGTGTCGGTATCGCTGATGATGAAGAAAGCCGCCGTCCGTCTGTCCCCCAGCTTGTCAAGCTCCATCTCGTCATAGCTCATAATCTCCCGGAGTTGCGGGATGTCAAATGGGGCCAGCCGCGCACCGCATGAAATAAGTATGGAGCGGGCGGTCTTGCCGCTGGCCAGCTTGTACTTTTTGTACTGCTTGACCGCGAAACAGTCCGGCTTGCGCTTTTCCAGCCCGGCGAACATATAGTCCACCGCGTTCATGAAATCGTCATCGTCCTCCTTGACCTCCATGCCGGAAATCATGTCTACAAGGGTATTCATGTTTTTATCCTCATCCGGGCCCTCGAAAATGATATAGGCGATAAGAGCGCAGTATAAAAGCGTTTCTGATTTCGTCCAGAACGGGTCGCCCTCCTTGCCCTCGCCTTTGGTGTTGGCTATTAGGGTATTGACGAATTTCAGAATGTCGGCCTCGTTGCGGATGTACGCCAGCGGGTTGTAGTGCATGGAGCGGGAAAAATCAATGCTGTTGAAAACCTTGATTTTATATCCCTTTTTCTTTTGCAGGAAATACCCCGCCTGCTCCAGCACCCCGCCTTTTGGGTCTACCACCACATAGGAGGAATGGGCCTGGAGTAATTGCGGGGTAAGCCAGAACCGGGTCTTGCCGGAGCCGGAGGAACCGACAACACAGCAATTCAGGTTCCGGGCGTTGGCGGGGACGGCGGGCCGGGTGTTGGTGGTGAGAAATTCCGTCCCGGTCAGAATGATGTTGTTCTCAAACCTGGGGTCGGTGAACGGCTTGATGTCTTTTTCCGTTCCCCAGCGGGCCGAACCATATTCTTCATCCCGGCGGTATTTTTGGGCTTTTTTGCTTTTCTGATAGATAATCAGCCGGATCGCCACGGCCCCCGCGATGCCAGTGAGCCAGTCAAAAGGGTTGAGCCCCGGCGCGAAGTCGGCAAAGGCCGGGCCGAGGGCCGCCACCATCCCCACCAGCTTGTGGGCCAAATCCGCCCCCGCCGCCAGACGGTAGGCCGTCCCCACTTTCAGGCAGGCCCACGCGATGAACAGATAGGGGAGGTTCGGCAAAAGGTACTTTTTCAGCTTATCTGTCCTCATGGGCGGCCTCCTTTACGCGGTCTTTCTTTTGGGGCGCGGGCTGGCGCAGTATCTCGGCGGCGGCCCGTCTGAGCTGTTCCCGGATGGGTACGCGGTCAGTCTTTGCCTTATCCAGCACCCGGCGGGAGTATTCTGAAAAACAAGCGGTGATTGCGTCCGCCTGCCCGGACTTGAAGAACAGCAGATATTTGTCCGGCCCGGTCTTGTAAAAGGCATAATCCACGTTCCACTTCCGGGCCACCCGGTCAAATTCTTTTGGGGCCCCGGTGAGCTCGATACTGTTCGTGGCCGCGCCGTGGGCCATCAGCTTTTTCACGGACTGCCTGCCGTGGGGCGTCTGGTGGGCCCGGCGTTCCTTTTGTATCTTCCGGCCAGCCGCCCGGAGCGCATAGGCCAGCACCCGGGCCGTCAGCTTTCCCGTCCGCATGGATAACGCAATAGTGCGCCGGGAAACATCCTCGTCAATCAATCAGAACCGCCTCCTTTCATGGGGGATAGCCCTCCGGCCTTTGGGACATTTTGTCTCGAAGTCACCGCTCCTCCCGGCCCGTTTCCGGGTGCTTGCGTTCAGCCGCCAGAGAGGAACGGTCAATCACTTCCTTGTAGGCGGCCATCTGCTCCCGGATGGAGAGCCGGGGGAGGGCAAAAACCTTGTGCTCCTTGGGAATATCCTCTATCCCGTGATAAACTTCCTTAATATCGCCCGTCTGGACGATATAGCCGCCGGGGCAAGGTGGCCGTCCTCGTTGATGGATATGTCCCGCCCGTATGCCTCATAGTCAAAGTAGTCTTTCAGCTCGGCGGGGATCGGCAAATCCTCCGCATAATAACGGCCCAAATCCTCCTCGCTTTCAATCTCCGGGTAAAACTCAAAGCTGTCCAGATTTTCCGCAAGGTTGATGATGTCCGCCACGCTGGAGGTATGCGCCCCGATATGGAGCGCGGCCTCGAATTTTTCAATCTCACTTTGGGGGAGCTCCGAGAGCAGGCAGGCCAGATGGTTCAGCTCGTCCAGATTTTCATACTCGCCCAGATAGTCATAGAGCCCCAGCACATCGCCGTCAAAGCTGGTGATGAAAAATTCCTCGTAGCGTATGCCGTCCACGCCGATATTTTTTAACAGCGCCTCCACCGCCTGGGGGCTGGTGGGGAATTTCAGCGTTTCCCCCACCAGCTCGCCCTCATTGTATTTCCCCAGATTGGTAATGTACGCCTCGAACAGCGCGGCCACGTCAGCGGCGGCCCTGGCCCTTGACGGTCAGGATGCCCTCAAGGGTAGTGGCGGTGATGCCCAGCCGCTGGGCCACGGCAATGTCGTTCTTCATGGACTCGGTGACGGTATGTCCGCACACCACCAGCACCCGGGAGCGGCGGAGCAGGTCACGGCCAATGTCGATGCTGCTCTTGTGCTCCTCGGGAACCGCGTCATTGAGGAAAAGGGGCAGGAACAAGGCCGGACAGATAGGGGCAAAGCCCGCATCGTAAACCGCCCGGCAGTACTGCGCGGCCAGCTCCGCATTTTCCGTGTCGCCGCCATACCAAGCGGCGGTGATGTAAGCAAGGGGTCGTTTCATAGTCGTTTACCTCCGATATTTTAATAGTTGTCGTTCAACCCTATCCCCCCGCCCTTTCCCATTCATGGGAAAGGGGGCGGCTCTGGAGGATATATCCCCCGCCGCGCCGGGAGGGGTGGCACAGCCGGGGCGGGCCGTCAAGGGCAAGCCGCCGCAGGCGGCGGGCGTTCCGCCCCTTGACCGCCCACTCCCGGCTGTGCTCAGTAGCAGGCGGCGACGGGGGATATACCACCAGAGCCCCTCTCTAAAAGAACGCTATGCAAGGCGCGGGGGAGGGGCGCGGGAAAAAGAAAAACCTCGGGACAAAATGTCTCAAGGCTTACTTTTCCCGGTCGGTCTTTTTCTCCGGGGCGGTGCGCTCCGGGGGCTGTTTCTCTTTCCATTCGGCCAGCAGGGACATAATCTGGTCTTTCATTTCCCGGGGCGTGGCGTCCTTGCCGAAATACTTGTTCAGTTCAGCGGCGGAAATAATCACTTTGTCTACCTCCTTTTTTTCACGGCTCAAAATGCCGTCTATCACATCGCCGTTCAGTTTCCCGTCCTTATCCAGCTTGCGGAGCTCCTGCGCCTGGGAGAGCGAGGGGGACGCCTGCTCGCCCTCAATGGAAACGGCGATAAACCTCTGGTTTTTGGGCTTGATGAACGAGATTTCCACGGCGGGGGTGAAAGACAGCTTTTTCTCGTTCACCATAGACTGGAGCTCCGGCACAAGCTCGGTCAGCCGGATATACCGCTGTACCTGCTTGTAATTCATGCCGTTCCGTTCCCCCACGATTTCCGTGGAGCGTTTTCCAACGTCCCCGGCGGCCACGCCCTCCATCTTCGTCCCTTGATGGCTGATGGCCTCCACCTGCATTTTCAGAGACTGGGCCTTTTCCATCGGCAGAATCTTTTCCCGGTGGCGCAGGTTGTCGTCCGTCATCGCAAGGATGGCCTCGTCATCCGTCATGTTGCGGACGATACAAGGCATATTTGCAAACCCGGCCAGCTCACTGGCCCGCTGGCGGCGGTGGCCCGCGATGATTTCATAGCCGCCGCCCTCCCGGGGACGCACCAGCGCGGGCTGGTGTACGCCGTTGTCCTTGACGGACTCCACAAGCCCTTTCATTTCCGCATCGTCACGGACACCAAAGGGATGGTCTTTGAACGGGAACAGCTCCGAGAGGTTGAGATAAACAATCTCTTCCTTTTCGGCGCGGGTCGCGTCACGGGGCTGGGGCGGCGCTTCCGGCGCAGGCTGGGGAGCGGCGGGGCCTCTTCTTTGCCCTTTACCGTGGCGGCTTTTGTCCCTTTGCTTTGGGACATTTTGTCTCGAGGTGGGGACGGGGGCTTGTCCGGGGCCGCCTTGTCAGCCTTGGCCTGGCGGCCACGGCGGGCCCCCGTCCCTCCCGGCTTGCCGGGCTCCGCTTTTTCCTCCTTCGGCTTGCGGCCACGCCTGCCCTTGGGCTTATCCTCCGGGGTGGGCGTTTTTTCCTCGGCGGCCTTTCCCTTTTTGGCGGGGGCCTTTTCCTCCGGGGCCGGGGTGGGCGGCTGTTCCGGTTCGGGCGGCTCGTTCTTCTCCACCTCCGCACGTTCCGCCGCCCGGCGCTCCGCCATCAGCTTTTCAATCTGGTCAGCGGATACGTTCACCTCGCCGGGGGCCCCAGCGGGGCATCCTGCGCGGGTGGTTCCCCGGCGGCCTGCTCGGGGCTTTCTCCGGGGCCGGGGGCTCCGGCGTGGGAGCCTCAGCCGGGCCCGTATCGAACAGGCTGGGCTGGGGATTTTCCTCCGGGCTCGTGTTCAGCTTTTCGTCTGCCATTCGTTACCTCCTTTTTATTTTCGTGAATGTTGCACAAATTTTGTGTTAAAAGTTTGTTACTATTTTTTCGCCTCCCTCCCGGCTATCCACGCAAAAAAGCCGCCCGTTTTTTCTTCCCGGACGGCTTTCTGCGTAATGTGATAGCTCTAATTTTATTTTTTTGTGGTTGCAGGCTCCGAAAAGCCTTGATATTACAGTGTTCCTAATAGGAGCCATTCATAAGAAGTGTTCCCTACATATAAACCTGGCAAACCAGAAATACTAAATCTTTGTGTACTCATAATTTCTCGTTTCGAAAACGGAACATGATTCATTTCTTCTCCAGTGTAATTTGTAATTTCATCACATACACGAGAGCGGAAAAATGCATTGCACTTTGATGCCCCGTTGGTTCCTATTTTTATACTCTCCACTGCATCTGTAACGGCAAATTCATGGCTAAGTCCAAAAGGATCTATAAGTTCTTTTGCTATCGAAAGCGCCTTTTCCAATTTTCCTTGATAATAATTCTCAACAAGCTTCTCCACATTATCCATATAATCAGATATTTGTTTTTTGAAGTTTGAATCATAGCCTTCAAACTCTTTAGCATTCGTCAAGGCATTAAAAATAAACTTCAAGCTTGGCAAATATTCATTATCATATTCGATCTGAAAAGGAGCATTAAACAAACTTCCATTTTTTTCCTTTATTAAATTTTTCTCCATAAATCTTTCCTTCTTTCTTTTTCATTATCTATCTAACGACAAATAGTTCAATACGATACTAATTATAAAATTGTGACAGAATAAATTGATATATTTAAAATAAGCTTCTCGCTTCAATCTTATTTTCTGATCAACATTCAAATTGTTATTCGAATCTTCCTCTCTTTTCTTTTCATCTTTGATGATATATTTTATGCATCGATTTAAACGGATATATTCAGAAGATTTTTCATCTTGAAACAGTGAAATAATCATATTACATAAGCTATCGATTTGTGTAGATAGCTCTTTTTTGAAGCTTTCTTCATCTTTTCTTTTTAAATCATTAAGTTTACTGCGAATCAATATTCTATATTCCTCAAATACCTTTACAGAACCTTGACTAAAAGGAGACAAGATCATCCCATTCACAAAACCATCTAAGTCTTCTAACCAATTATTGGTAAACTGATATTCTTTAGGACATTCGAAAACAATTAAATTATTAAATTCATTATTCGGTTTAAAAGTGGTCCGAACTAATTTAGACATTTCTTGAGTAATAGCTAAATAATGATCAAAAAATTGTGCATAACCATCCATATAAACCCCTGAATAATTCTTTGAAAAATCTCGAACCTTGAATACATAATAAATTTTCATTTTCCTTTTATTGTTAGCGATATTTTCTGCATATGTTCGAATTTTATCAATTTGGAAAATCTCATGTGGAAGCCTTAAATACCGCTCGTGGGTAACTATATTAATAGGTTCCGGCACAACCTCCTCAACATTTTTTATTAAATACTTAAATAAAGTATCTCTTAAATTAAATTGTTTCTTTCCTACCTCTATACTAAATCGATATTCAGAATTTTTAATCAAGACTTCCTTTATTGTTGGATTTTTTTGATTATTATTTTCTAAATCCCCGATTTCTATAGCTAAAACTTCATTTTTTAACCGTTTTATTTTTCTATCTAATTCCTTTTCATCAATTTTATTCCTATAAAAATTCTTTCTAAAGTATCTAATATTTTCAACACCATCATTAAATACCTTATCAAAAAAACAGTCTTCAGAATCATCCGAACTAAACATTTCATCGGAAACTTGTCGAAATAAAAACAAAACACTTATAAAATTTTTCAAAAAGGCCTTTTCAATACTAGATATTCCTTCTTCTTGTTCATCACTATCAGAAAAATTATTATTCAACTCTTCAGGTTTTTTTATACTATCAGAGAATTGATCTTTTAATAAAAATTCTATCGTTGTTTTTCTGCTGTTATAGAATATATCTTTTAAAAAAACGTCAACACTCTGCTTTCCTTCTATCAGCTCTCTCCATAAAGTCCTTATACAATTATAAAAATACTCATTTATATCTTTTTCTTGTAAAGAAGTGTTTTTCAATCGTTCTCTGTCAATTGTCAGGTATTCACTTACATCTTTCGAAAAAATATTTACAGTTGTATGGACGAATCTTGAGTATCTCACCCTTCTAAAGTCTTCTTCCCCTTTTAAAGACGAAATATCTTTGATTTTCAAAAATTTATATAACAAAGTTATTGGATGAGCGGTAGTAGGTGGGAAAAAAATTTTATTATTTACAATTTCAAAAAGAGTAATGTCAAAAGCCCAATAATAATTTGTCTTCCAATCCCAACATCCGATGGATGGGAAATGAAAAGCAAGATTAAAATCTTCTCCCTTAGATTTAAGACCAACATTTTGGATTCCAAGTATATTATATTCCTTCATAAAAAAGGAATTTCTTTTTATATTCCCTTTTGTATTATTAATTTCGCTATAATCTAAGACTCCATTTATATATTTCCTTTCCCATTCTCTATACTTAATAGAAAAATAATCTCCTTTTCCGTTATCTCGTAAACCCCTAAAAGCACTAACAATTTCTCTTAACGCTGCGTTTTCTGGTTTCGCTTTTTCATTAAAGGTAGCATCAAAATAGATATAATTATGGTTCTTGAAATATTTATTATACTTTAATTTTAAAACTGTATATGTTCCCCTATTTTTATTCTTAAAATTTTGTTTACTAAATTCTGAATCCATTTCAATAAATTGGATTGTTCTTTCAGAACACTTATTATCCCGAATAATAATATGCAGATTACTGCCTTCTGTATTAAATGAGAAATATTCCAATTGATCGGTTAAGGTAAATACAGATTGAATTCCAATTCCAAAGTATCCTGCTGGATAAAGCCATTCTGGCATAGAACTAATTAAATTTTTAAATACAGGACTATTTTCTTTGTCCGATCCTACTTGTGCAATATATTTTATGTTTTCTTTTGTGAACCCAATTCCATAGTCATGAATAACAATAATTATTTGCTCATTCATAGAATCATTGACAAGATGCACTTCGATTGGATAATTATTAAAAACTTTTTCTCTTAAGTCATAAAAATTAATTTTTAAATCATCTATTGCTTTTTTCTGATCTTTTATATCGCTTGGAATAGAATCAAGCTTATCAATGAAGTCTTTAGGCAGCAGTGAATCTACACAATGATTTTTTACATCTTGCCACAATTTTAGCAAACTTGCATCTACACTGTTTTGAAGCAATTCTCTAAATCCGGTATATGAATTAGAGTATAGATCTTTTCCCTCAGCAAGTTTTTCTAAAAAACGATGCGAATAAGATAGAGTGATTTTTTGCTTTTCCATTTCATAAGGAAGTCCATTTAACCAAATTTTTAAATCAAGAACCCCTGGTCCAGCTCCAAAATATCCATGTGTGATTTCAGCCCAATTGTATTTTAATTTATCAAAATCAGATTTTATATATAGAAACCACTCTCCAATTAAATCAGCAACTTGCAAAGCTTCAAAATGGTTTTCTATTCTGACATCAGAATAGACTCGAATTAATGAAGGAGTTATATAAATCGTTGAAGTTGCCTGGTGCTTTAAATAATGAAGCTTTATCGTTTTAGGTATAAATGCCCCATTATTTTCCATCGCCTTTTTAAACCAGTCTGTAAAACGATCATTATCAATATCTAACAAATCGCCTATTCTCAATAGTGCAGCAATATAACGGGGATGCATTAAATCGTGGCAAAAGCCATCCTCTTCAAATTCAAGTTGCATCAAGAATGAGAAATCTTTACCATGACATCTTCCTATATCTATTATCGTCCGAATAAATCTACCCTTTATTTTTTTTACATCTGGAGCTACCTCACTAATTTTTCCTATTCCTTCTGCATGAGTTTTTCTAAAAACGTTTTGAAAAGATAGCAAAATTCCCATATACATATAAGAAATCAATAACTTTTTTTCAATATCCGTCCTATTTCCTTGATATATATCTTGAACTACAGATACATATTTTGATTCAGTTTCATCATCTTCATTGAAATATTCCTCTATAAATTTTAAATATTCTTCTTCCTGAAGTAACCCAAACACTTTATCTAATTCTATAGCCATTCCAATATCATGAGCATAGCAAGAAACTAGAATCAAAAACGAATCAGTTAAAGAAAGCTCACTGATATTTTTTTCTCCCAAATATCTCTCTATCGCTAAAATTATGCTTTCACTATGGCTAAAATCATGAAGACTAAACATGGAAAAACTATTTCTGGAATTATTCAAATGCTCCTTTAAATTTAACTTTGTTATCTTCCAAATATTGTAATATACTTCAAAATCCGGATTATTTTCACAAATCTGCTTAAAATGTTTTTCTATACTTAACCGTTCCTTCATACCAAATCTCTTCCCTTCCAAACTTTCTTTATTTGTCAATATAACTAAAAATCAAAAATCAGACAATCAATTCCATCATATTTAAAGTTTAAAAAATATCACCTTTAAACGAAAGACAACGAATCAAAAGAATTTATCTCGAATATTTTTACAAACAATATCCACACTATCTGGAAACAAGAAAGATTGATCAATACCTAGATAAGATAATGATGCTAAAAAATCTTTTTTATTTTCTTTAGGAACAATGACTTTTTTCCTTAATTCTATAAATTCATAATTTGATTCTTCTAAATTATCAAACTCAAAAATAGGAGAAATAGAATTATTAAATGATATCTTATAATCATCTTTAATTTTAGAAAACAAAAGATCATTAATAAAAAGTAAATATTCGCCAGATTGCGCCAACTGTCTTGAATTCACAGCTTTAGCTTTTACATACCAAGGTTCCACTGACACAACCGGATCATGAAACAAATCCTGTTGTTTAGGAATTTCATTTTTCAAACTCAAAAGCCATTCATAATCTTTTTGGTCATTACTATTCCTTATCCCTTTTTCTACCGACTTAAGAAATAAGTCAAAATCAGTATCCGAACAACAACATGTATTTGATAAATCAGCTATAGCATTTTCAATACTATTATGAGAAACCGACCCATTTCTAACAGTCATTAAATAGATTGCTCCATCATGATCAAAATCGCTATAACACACAAAATAAAGTGCCACCAAAGCATTTGATGTAACATCCAACATCCTGGTAGGAATTCCAATATGTTGTAACTTTGCCAATTTATCAACTGGATCATCCAGATTTGTGAAAACATCAGGTAATCTAAATTTTGTTTCATTAATTAAAGTCAATTCTTTTTGAAAAATTGTTCCTTTTCTCTGTCCGTTTCTTGCTATAGATGGTAAAAGAGTGTATTCTTTATTATCTACTCCTCGAAATAATAATCTTGTTTCAAATAATAGTTCATTATCTCCTTCATCCACCATCTCAGCATCTTTTGTCTCTTCATCTATTATTTTAGATACTTCCATTAGCTCTTTTACATATTCATCAAGACTTTTAATTACTACTTCCTGTTCAAACATAATTAATCTCCCTTTCTTTGTTCCAATCACAAAAAATAGCCTCGTTTTTGTTGTATTTCTTTACGTGCTTATTTGCAGACTTGTCATTCAAAACTAATATTTTAAAAGATAGTCTTTAAGCGCCTAAATAAGTCTATCATTATATTAATTTGTTCAAATATCACCTCCTGTTTTTGATGAAAACAATTATGAAAATTTATTTTTGCATTCTCACTTCCTCTTCCATCAGAACCTAATTTTATCTTAATATAAATATTTATTCATGAATTCCCATTTCATTCAATCAACTATCTCTTTATATTTTTATAGACTACTACAATATTGTTCCACAAATATATCAAAACAATTTCCACTATTATCTTTTTTACTTATTCCAGATAATTCACTAAATCATCATTATGTTTTCTTCTTAAATTCCTGAATAAAGCGATAATGACATTTGACTCTCTAAGAAATAAAAATTGATAGCAATCCATTTTATCTATAATATTTTGATTTATCTTTCTTAAGCCCTCTTCCATTTTCCAATTAAATAAATTACTTAAAAAAATTATATTCAATGTATACCAATATATATTGATTTATAAAGTCGTTTCTTATTAAATATTTTAACATAGAAACCCCTTTACATTAATAGATATTTTACTTTTTCTCGCTAAATTCAAATTCTATTTTTAGAATAATTTATGATTCTTCTGTAAATAGCGTATCTAACCGCATCTAGAAAAGGGCATTCGCCTGTGAGATACTCTTCCCACAGATGAACGCCCCATTTTATTTTATTTGCTTCATCCGCATTGCTCTTTGACTTCGCCATTCCATGGCATCACTTGATCAAGGATCTCATCGGTCAGCTGGCCGAGCTTGCCGTTCAGCTGTTCCAATACATAGTGGATGTATTGATACGGTACGAGCCCGTTCGCCTTCGCGCTTTCCACGATGGAATATAGTACGCCGCAGCTTCGCGCTCCTCTCGGACTTCCCGAGAACAGCCAGTTGCGCCGTCCGATCGCGAAGCTTCGGATCGTTCGTTCCGCCAGCGAGTTGGTCATCGGCACGCTCCCGTCTTCCAGGTAGACTTTCAATCCTTCTTCATTGTCGATCAGGTACTTCAGTGCGTGTTCTTCTTTCTTTGTTTTCCATCCCTGTCTGGCCATCGCCGTTTTTGCCCACACGAAAATCTGCTCCACGAGCGGTCTTTCGCGCAGCACTCTTTCTTTTTCCCGTTCTTTTTTCGTCCTTTTTTGAAGCTTCGCTTCGATATGGAAGATCTTCATCATTTGCACCAGCAGCCGGTACGCGATGGAATCGCCTGTTTCTTCTTCTATCCCTTCCAGCGCGTCCACGAAATACCTTCGCGCATGCGCCCAGCATAGCGCTCTTTGGTCGTGGTCCACCTCATTGTATCCCGCGTAATCGTCGGTGATCAGGATGCCGGTGAACCCGCTTAGAAAGCTGGCGGCGTATTTTCCGCCTCGTCCTGGCGTGTAGTCGAACAATCGAACCGGATGTTCGCTTTCCCTTACCGAGCTGTACACCCACATGTAGGACTTGGTCGTATCCTTTCTTCCTTCTTCGCCTTTAACTTGGATTGTCGTCTCGTCACAGTAGATGTATGCCTCTTTCAATCGATCTGCTCGGACTGTTTTTCAATCTGTTCCGTCAAGATCTTGAGAAGGTCCTGTACCTGCGTATCGGACGCGCTGTTTTGTGCGTAGTAACCATCTTTCATGTCTTGACTATACCACACTCTTCAAAATATTTCTCACACGATCCCACCCGGTTTTCGAGCTGGTTTGATAGCGTTTTTCTGAACGATGCTCAAACCATCCAAAAGCCAGCGCAGCTGCTGTTCGCCCAAAGCGATGATCTCGTCGGGTGTCCTGGGCCATTGAAAACGGCCACCCTCCAACCGTTTGGTGATGAGCAGGAAGCCGTCTTCTTCCCAAAGCAGTCCTTTGATGGTCGAAGACTTCCGACCGCAAAACAGAAACAAGCTGTTTTGATAAGGATCCAGGCGCATGGACGATTCGACCAGACGGCAAAGGCCGTCGATGCCTTTGCGAAGGTCGGTATACCCGGAACGGATATAGACGTGGTCGATGCGGTCGAAATCAAGGGCTCTCATAAAGAAGCGAGGACCAGACGAAGGAGATCGGGATTGGCGTGGTTTTGGATATACACTTTTCCTTTCTGCGTCTGGATGACGATAGCCGATTTTTCAGAACCTGAAGGTTTCCTGGAAAGATGGACTTCCGTAAAAGAAGAAGTCTGGGTTTTCGTCGTTGTATTCAATTCATTCATAATAAAAGACTGGAGATTTCGGAGTAAGCGGAACGCGTTATCGCTTAAACCGGAACAGCTTATCGCGATAAACGGTACACTTTTCCACACATCATAAATCTGTGTTTTTAGATCATTCCTCTTTTCGCTATATTGGTAGTGTAGCGAAAGGAGGTTATTTTTATGCAAAATTGCGCTACGATTCTTCAGGTTTGTCATCTGCTCGAACTTGGCCTTTCGGTTCGGGATATTCGTGCCCGTACCGGTCTTGGACACAGCACCATCATTCGGATCCGTTCCAGACTGGCTGCCTCTTCTTTGTCCATCCCGGATTTGGAATCCATGGATCCTTCCGAAGTCAAAAACTTGTTCTATCCTAAAAAAGCCCGGGATGAGTCGATCCCGCTTCCTGATTTCGATTCGGTCTTTCGAAACGTGACTGCCAAGACCGCTCCTTCCAACCTTTATCTTGAGTGGCTGCTGTATATTGAACATTTTCCCAACGGCTATCAATATACTCAATTTCGTAAACATTTCCTTGACTGGACTGATCGGCTTCAATTGGGTTCTCAAGTCAAAATGATCGTTCAGCGGGAACCGGGGGAAATCATGTATATCGACTGGGTAGGCGATGTCCTTCCTCTGGTGCGTCCCGATCCATTGAGCCATGAAATGGAAAAAACGCACATTCTTGTCACGACTCTTGGCGTCAGCTCCCTCTTGTTTGCCAAAGCCTATCCGGATGAAAAGCTGCCTTCCGTCATTGACGGCGTTACCAGTGCCGTAGACTTCTATGGCGCCCTCCCTCGTATCTTCAAGCCTGACAATATGAAGACCGCGGTCAATAAAAACACGAAAGACGCACTGCTTCTCAACGAGGCTTTTAAGGATCTTGAGCGTTTTTACGATATTGTGGTCGTCCTCGCTCCACCTAGAAAACCAACCGGCAAAGCTTCGGTTGAAAATGCGGTAAAATGGATCGAACGATTTGTGCTTCCTCAAATCAAAAACACTTCTTTTTCCTCTTTTGAGGACTTGAATATCCGGATCATGGAGCTTGTCCGGAAAATGAACGATCGCCCGAAACGCAACGAAAAAGGGAGCCGTTCCGAATTGTTCAGAACGATCGATCTTCCGAATATGCGTCCTTTGCCCGCTGGCCGCTATCAATTGTTCGAATACGATCGAGTACGCGTCCCCGACACTTATCATATCAAATTCGACGAACATTACTATTCCGTCCCTTATACGCTTTACAGCCGTCAGGATCCAACCTATGTGCTTGTCAAAGCCTCCCCGTTTCAAGTCCTGATCTGCGATGAGTCCAATCATCTGATCTGTGCACATAAACGAGCTTACGGGATGGAAAAGCTCTATATCACTCAAAAAGACCATATGGCGCCGAATCACCGTTTTGAACAGGAAACGAACGGAAGAGATGACCGGTACTATTTAAAGTGGGCGGAAAAGATCGGCCCGAACATGAAGCTGTTTATCCAGGGGATCATATACGGATATGAGTTCAAAGAACAGTCCTATCGCTCGTTGAACGGCATCCTGCACTTATGCGACAATCTGCCAAACTGGATCGGGGATGAAGTCGCCTCTGAATGCTTGAAAGCCGGGAAAATCACTTACGGCGCGTTCAAACAGCGGATCATGGATAGGCGGAAACATCCGGGATCGAAAAGTGACCGGGAAGGAACGCTTCCAAAACACACCAATATTCGTGGAAAGGAGTATTTCAAATAATGGAACCACATACCCTGCACACTTTGTATCAGATGCTGAAAGCCATGCGCCTCTCTGGCATGGCCAACGAACTGATCGATTTCTATGAGAACCCCAATCATGAACTGATGGACACCGACGCGTTCATAGAACGTTTGATCGTCGCCGAGCATGATCTGCGCTCTTCGAAAAAAATCAATAAGCTCATCAAACAGTCGCACATTCGTTATCCGGAAGCGGCCATCGACGAGATGGTGTACGCGCCGGAACGAAAGCTCGATGTGCAGGCAATCGAAAAGCTGGCACAATGCGAGTGGATCCATGAACACAAAAATTTATTGATCACGGGCCTGACCGGCGCTGGAAAAACATATATGGCCTGTGCGCTTGGAATGGCGGCCATTCAGCGGTTCATGACGGTCTACTACACGTCGGCCAATATGTTGATCATGGAATTCCAAAAAGCGGAGGCGCAGAGAACGATCTTCGAGAAGCTGAGATCACTGACCAAATACGAGCTGTTGATCATCGACGACTTTGGCTTGATGAATCTGGAACCCTACGCATGCCGCAATCTCTTCCAGCTGATCAACGAACGGGAAGGAAGAAGTTCGATCATGATCGTTTCTCAAATCCCGGTCGCGAACTGGTTCGATCTTTTTGAAGAAGCGACGTTTGCGGATGCATGCCTGGATCGGATTTGTCATAAAGCATATCGCCTGGAATTCAATGGAGAAAGCTTAAGAAGAAAATCAAATAAAAACTGAACTAAAGTGAAACGGGCACCACCTTCGGTGCCTGTTCCGCTTTCAGCGACAAACGTTCCATTTTGAGCGATAAGGCGTTCCGTTACACCGATATTTCCAATAAAAGACCTCCTATATCATCACTTAGGATACCGGATGATCGGGAGGTCAAAAAGACGCCATTCTATTTCCCGCTTACGTTCTATTTCCCCGCTCATGCGATTGAGAAAATTCTAGTTAACTATTAATCTATTCTTTGAATGGACAAACCATTAAACACTGATAGCATCGTATGCACATACTTTCATCAATATGCGGATATTCAAAACCTTCTTCATCTTCTGTCATAGAAATGGCTTCTTTCGGGCAAATAGCACAACATGCAGTGCAACCACAACATTCTTCTTTTTTTTCATATAATACAGGTATTTTTTTCAACTTTGCTCCTCCTTATTTTCAAATACGAAATGCAAGCAATAATATGAATTCGATATATTATCTTTAAATGATTGCATCCTATTTTTCAAAAATAATTTTTTCACTATACTTTTCATTCTTCTCTCAGTTCTTTTCATGAATGAATTTTTAATTGAAGAAATATATTTATTTTTAAGTTCCACAAAATTCATTTGATGCATATCACGAAAAAAAGTATCTCTTTGTGCAGGTCGTATACAAGATTTATATTCAGATGGGTTTCCTTTTACTCCAGATTCATAGCTCACTTCTTCTAAATTCATTTCTTTGCTAATATAATTAAACATTTTGTAACCCTTCTTGGTCCGAAGAATCACTAACGATATTCCAAACCCGTCATTCATATTCGGAGCCACATTTTCGATACCCCAAAAATCAGCAATAGTTAAATCTGATAGTTTTTCATTTTTCGCGATACACTCATAACAAGACGGTCTTAAACAGTAGTCTCGTAAAAACATCTGCATATAAGGATCATCATCTTTTGATATGAATAATTCCATATCATGATTCTTAGAAATATTTTTTAAAACTTCTTTCCCACCAAAATCTATCCAACTTTTATCTTTACATCTAAAATTAATTTTTTTTAGTTTACCACCCATTTTCTTTTCTTGAAACTGAGCATATTTTTTCCATAAAGCGGGAGATGGAGTTCCATGACAAATAACATCTACACAGATTAAATTATCGTAATCTCTCCCTAAAAATTTCTTTAGACCATTAACCTGACATGCTGTTCCTGAAAACAAAACTATCTTACCAGAATTCAGATTCTCTCTAATCTTTCTAAATGTATTACCGACTTTTGCTTGCAAATACTTAGATCCACGCAATTTAGACAAATCTGATAGAACTGTAACAGCAATAAACTGAGCCGAATAGCAATCATCAGCCATAGCCACCCCATAAACTATTCCACATCTATCGAGGACATATTCAGCTAGACTTGTAAATATGGCTCCAGATGAACTCTTTAATCTTATATCTTTATTTTTACTATAACCAGCATATACTTTAATTGGCTTCATCATTTATCTCACCTTCCAATTCAAATATTTAGTCTTAATCTTCGAATTTGATAATCTAAATTTCTCTTATCAATAATTAGAATAAATACAACACAAAATAAGCAAGCGTCGTAATAACACCATAATTAATATTTTTCAAAATAGAATCAATTATATTAATTATTTAAAAATTAAATCATCTCTTTTATTCATCAACAAATAAATAGAATCTATATTTATAGTAAAATGAAACTAAAAATAATTCACACAATGTCAGTAAATAATTTTCAAAAGATCCTAGAAAAAAATAATTATCCATAATCCAACTATTTAAAGTGTATATTTATTAAGTCGTATAACATTTTAATTAATAAATCCTGCTTCTACAATCTTCTTTAGCTTTCCATGGAGCATCTTATCCATCAAAAGAACACTAGCTTTAAACTCTTTGGTATTTTTATAAACAAATAGAAAAATAATATTCGGAACAATGGCACAAATGATTCCTCTAAAAATAAAAGTTATCCATGGATTAAAATTTATATAATTGCAAAGATACACTGTAACAGCCGCAGATAATACTGACATAAGCACATAGAAGAATAATTTCTTCAAATACGAAAATAAATAACGCTTAGGAAACATAGTCGTAAACAGATTATGCATCAACCAAGGCATTCCAATAAATATTAATGATAGAACAGTTGAAAAAATGATACCGTATAGGCCAACGTAATTCACCATCAATAAATTCATACCTAAATTTGCAATAGCAGTTATCAATGGTCTGAATCTATCTTCATGCCAGATCCCACCAGCATCTTTATATGTATTTAACAATTGGTTGACTTCATAAGCATAAAAATAGATCACAAAACATATTACTATCGAAAAATCTAACATCAATTCTTTTCCAACCCAAATTTCCATGAATGGTTGAAATAGATTCAAGAAACAACACGAACAAAATCCCGAAATCCAACATATAATAAATGTAAATTTTTTAAAATCAATAAAATTTTTTTCCTTTGTCTCAACAATTATACTGTTTCCAATTCCAGCCGTAACTGAAGAGAAAATCACTGTGATAAATCCGCTAATCGATATAATTATAAAATTATAATTCTGATAAATAGCTAAGGCTGTAAGCCCCAAAAATGCTGAAATAACAATAGTATCAACTGAATTAACAATAACCCCTCCAAATTTCGCTGTAAACAAATCCCTAATTCTATGATTAATTTTTTGTACATCTTCTTTAGGCATATCGCCTTTAGGCTTAAACTGAGGATATAGTCTATCGGCACTTATTGCTATCATAATATTAGTCAGCGCTTGTGTCATCAACATAACAATTACATAAAGATAATAATTATGAAACGTCCATAATACATATAATTGCAAACCATACTGAATCGTATTAGTCACTAATGTAACTTTAGAAACTATGTCTACGCGTTGATGAGCTAAAAGGATAGAATTCTTGTATGCAAATAACCAATAAGTAAGTACTGTTGCTCCTAAGTTTAATAAATAGAGAATATAAATATTTATACCAGAAGGAACATTACTTTTTATTAAATGAGGAATAAAAGGAGTTAAAGCACATCCAATGACCGCTATAACAATCCCAATTAACCTATAATATAATCTATAAAGTTTCATCAATGCACATATCATTACATTATCATCTTCAGTAATTGGTTTATACATTGTATAAACCATTGCTGAACCTACACCTAATTCGGCCAAATTCAAAACTTGAAGAATTGATGTAAAAAGTGAATTCAAGCCAAGATATTGAACACCCATTAGGTAAATCATGGCTGTACGCATTAAAAATGGAACCAATATTTGATATATTTTTAATAAAATACCAAAAAAAATATTTCTAGATGCGTTTGTAGTCCGTTCAATTTTTGCCAAAACGATAGATCTCCTTTAATTATATAATTAAGCATGAACTCAGTATTCTTTTTGATTCTTTAATCATATCATTAAGCTTATCATTAACCTTCTCATATTCTATAAGCCTATATAAATTTATTTTATTCAGATCCTCCACGCCTATCAACCGTTCTGATAAGTTAATCTGTCTCAAGAGAGAAGTAATTCTACTACTCATATTATTTCCTTTAATAAGGGTATCTCTTTCTATCACATAAAATTCTTTGTTAAAAAATTAATGCGAAGACCATTGCATGAAATGAATCTGTTAATACTAATTTTGCTTTCTTTATTGCACCAATAAACTCTGTAGGACTTCCATAACAATTAAACCCAGAGTGAATATCTTCTCCACTTTTATAATGATTAATATGTGGGAATAGCACCGTATTAATATTATTCTTTCTAAAAAAATCATATATTGAACTACTTCTATCTTTTAAGTCACCTAAAAAATACATGCAAACATAATTATCGGGTAATCCTTTTGGTTCTTCTGCAATCACTGACCATTCTTTTTTTTGATAATAGAAAAACAGGATCTACAACAACTCTACCATCCAGTCGCCCCATTTTACGGAGAATATCTAAACCATTTTCTTCTCTAACGGTGACATTGGATAAATCCAATATATGATTTTTAAGTAAATCACTATGTGATTTCGATACTACCGAGGTGCCAAAACTTGCCGCATATGACATTTTGTTTTTTTGATTCAACAAAATCAAGCGCAAAATTTCTTATCACCTTGTCTTTTAGACCCCAGTCATTCCAAATCTGATCGCTACCACATATAAAAAAATCGTAATTATTTTTTATAGTTCCAATATTTCTGTAGTTATATACTCTTTTACTGTGAGGTATACTCTCCTCAAATTGTTTAAATTTTTTATATCGTTTGGTTGAATTTGAAAAATATGTTTCATTAATATTTTTGCTCTTAGGATTTATAATTCTATTTTTTAATAAATAAACATAATCTTTAATGTTTTTTTTTCTATAAGACTGAAAATCATAACATATCTGCTCAGCATCAAAACCTAAAAAAGTTAAATACTTTTGCAAAGCAAACGCTTGTAGCAAACCTCCGTAATTTATATTATTATAATAAAAAGTTAATATTCCTATTTTTTTCATTCTCTATCTCTCCTTATCATATTTATCATCAAAAAAAGATTAATATATCCTTTTTTCAGCATCCAGTATAAAAAATCTTCTTTTCATCGGAAAAATAGCAGATAGAGTTACCCTGTCTCTTATTTCTATAATTCCCGACAAATTTATATCTGATTTTATCTTCTTTAATGCAGTTTTATAGTTCTCATTTTTATATATATTAATAGCATATTCCACAACTTTATTAAATAAGTCTACATAATAATTAGTTTTATTATCGAATTTTAAATATTGTAAAACCCAAATAGAATTGTAATATTTAGAGCAAAGTGCGTTTATTGCGTTTGGATTATACTTTTTTTACCAAAGACTCTTCTGGAGTTTGTCTATAACTGTAATAGTTTTCTCTTAGTAGTAAATATTTTATCGCAATGTTCCAAATACCTCCATACAAATATGCTATCCTCTAAAATAGAATAAGTCTCTTCAAATAATAGATTATTCTCTTTGATAATCTGATTTACATAGACCTTACCATATATAGCATAAAATATATATTTCGAGTCCCACTCATCATAAAAATTGCTTATATTATTTTTTAAATCAGTCTTATGAGCCTCACTTAACAAAGCATTTGGGATAATATTACTTTCAGAAAAAAAATAATTAAAACCTGATATCGCAATATCTTCATCTGTAATTTTTTCCATTACTTCAGATAAAATTTTGGAATCAATAAAATCATCCGAATCAACAAATATAATATATTTTCCTTTAGCCTCTCTTATTCCTACATTCCTTGCCGTACTTACTCCCTCATTTTTCTTGTGGATGACATTTATATTTTCATTCAATGCAAATTCATCACATAATTCCACACTATGATCTGTTGAACCGTCATCAACTAAAATTACTTCATAAGAAAATTCTTCTAT